>WNGK01007172.1_pt1 | contig 29152 bp, 33 predicted proteins | sample 5400601 | NCBI WGS metagenome assembly WNGK01 (sample SAMN13153376, study PRJNA577476) | soil metagenome | isolation source: 60 cm soil or saprolite under Garry oak tree replicate 1 | place: USA:California | collected 2016-06-15
GTTCCTGGCCTTTTCGCGCGAGACGGGAAACGACCTTTCAACCCCCGCGCCGGAAGCGGGATTTCCGGGCCTAAAGGCCGGCGACCGCTGATGCGTATGCGTCGCGCGATGGCGCGAGGCCTTGGAGGCGGGTGTCGCGCCGCCGGTCGTGCTGGCGTCGACACACGAAGAAGCGCTCGCCGTCGTTCCGCTGGCCGCCCTCAAGCGGCACGCAATCGACATCAACTAGCGTCGGTACGGCCAAAAGGCGCTGATGCGCCACGAGCGCCGTTTCCTGACCCGCCTTGAACGGGCCATGCTTTTCGAGTTAAAATAATAGGTTATGCAATTTCTCGGCGACTATTTTCCGCTGCTATTGTTCTTTGCCGCGTTCAAGCTATGGGGAATTTTCACCGCGACCGCGGTGGCGATCGCCGCCTCGGTCGCGCAGATTGCATTTTTTCGTTGGCGGCGCGGCAAGGTGGCTGCGGTGCATTGGTTGAGCCTGGCGATCATCGCGATTTTTGGCGGTGCGACCCTGCTGCTGCACGATGAGACCTTCATCAAGTGGAAGCCCACCGTTCTCTACTGGCTTTTCGCGTTGACGCTGCTGGTCGGGCGCGTCGTATTCCGACGCAACCTGATCGCCGCGCTTCTCAAGGACCTCACCTTGCCGGAGCCGGTGTGGGCGCGCGTGACCTGGGGATGGGTTAGCTTTCTGGCAGCCATGGGAGTCGCCAATCTTTATGTCGCGGCTCATTTCACCACCGACGCCTGGGTCAACTTCAAGGTGTGGGGCGGGATCGGCTTGTTCATGCTCGCCGCCGTCGGCACGGTTGCATCGGTCGCGCGTTACCTGCCCGAGGAATCGTGACCGACCTGTCGACGACACTACGCAGCCGACTGCAGGATCTCGCTCCCGATGCATTGGAGATCCGCGACGACGGGGCGGACCACGTGGGACACGCCGGAGCGCAGGGCGGCGCGGGGCACTTTTCGGTGCTGATCGTGTCGAAGGCGTTCTGCGGCAAATCGCGCCTCGAGCGGCATCAGACGGTCCTCTCCCGAGTCAACGATCTGATCCCTTATCCGATCCACGCGCTTTCGATCAAGGCGCTGGCGCCGGAAGAGCTTTCGTAACCTGTCAACCGCTTCACTGAACAAGGATGTCACTCATGCACAAGATCTCCCTATTTCTCGCCTCGGCCGCGGCGAGCGCCGCGCTGATCTCGGGGCCCTTGGCGTTCGCGCAGGAGCCGAAGGCGAAGCCGACAAAATCGGAAGCGCCGTCGAAGGGCAAGGACCTGTACTCGCAGTCGTATTTTGATTTCATGCTCAAACAGCGCACGGCGCAGGGACAGCCCGATTCTCCCGAGCTACGGAACGCGGTCCGAGACGAGCTGAACACGCGTGAATTACTGGTGCGCGAAGCGAAAAAGCAGGGCCTGGAAAAGAATCCCGCGGTTAAGACCGAGATGGACCTGACCTCGCAGACCGTGCTCGTGCGCGCGTTCATGGCCGACTACATCAAGGCGCATCCGGTTTCCGACGACCAGCTGCGCAAGGAATACGACACCATCAAGTCTCAGATCGGCGACAAGGAATACAAGGTTCGCCACATCCTCGTCGACAAGGAGGACGAAGCGAAGGAGATCATCGCCGCGCTGCAAAAGGGCGAGAAATTCGAAAAGCTCGCCGAGCGCTCCAAGGATACGGGATCGAAAATCAACGGCGGCGACCTCGACTGGAACGCTCCGGCGAATTTCGTGAAGCCTTTCTCCGAAGTGATGGTGTCGCTGCAGAAAGGGAAGTTCACGACGACGCCGGTGCAAACGCAGTTCGGCTGGCACGTCATCCAGCTCGACGATGTGCGCGAAGCGAAGGTCCCCGGTTTCGACGAAGTCAAGCCGCAGCTCGCGCAGCGCGCGCAGGGCCAGATCGTCGAGCAGTACCTGAGGGAGTTGCGCAGCAGAAACGGCTACTGAGCCGGCGCAAAGGCCTGGAGGATCCAAGGGCACGCGGGCGACCGCGTGCCCTTTTTGTTATCCGCTCCGCGCAGGCTTCCCACTGCCGGTCTGGCGACTTCGATGCTATCCTAACCCTGCCGGCATTTCAGGCCTGTCACCCCGGAGGAAACCGCCATGGCGATCATCCGCCATCCGAAGGACTTTTTTGCGGGTCTGATTTTCATCGCATTCGGTATTGCCGCGATCGTCATCGGCAGCAACTATACCCTCGGCACCGCCGCGCGCATGGGCCCGGGTTACTTTCCGCGCATCCTCGGCATTCTTCTGATTCTGCTCGGCGCTGCGCTGACGCTGCGCGCGCTTCGGCTCAAAGGCGCACCGCTTCCGCGCTGGAAGTGGCGCCCGACGCTGATCGTCATCGGCAGCGTGGTGCTGTTCGGGTTGATCGTCACTCACATCGGGCTCGTGTTTTCTACGATCGTGCTGATTGTGTTATCGAGCGCGGCGAGCCCGGAGTTCCGGCCGAAGGAGGCGTTTATCAGCGGGATCCTGCTCGCCGCCCTGGCGGTTGGCGTGTTCGTCATCGCGTTAAAACTCCAGTTGCAGATCTGGCCGTGGACCAGCGGCATCCTGCCCTGGTCGAGTTGAGCGCGCCCCATGGACCTGCTCAACCATCTGGCCCTCGGGTTCGGCGTCGCGATGACTCCGGTCAACCTCCTCTACGCGCTGATCGGCGCGCTGGTCGGCACGCTGATCGGTGTGCTTCCGGGAATCGGTCCCGTCGCGACGATTGCAATGCTGCTGCCGACGACCTACGCGCTGCAGCCGGTGTCGGCGCTGATCATGCTGGCCGGGATTTATTACGGTGCACAGTATGGCGGCTCGACGACGTCGATACTGCTCAACATGCCCGGCGAGACATCGTCGGCGGTTACGTGCCTCGACGGTCATCAGATGGCCTTGCAGGGGCAGGCCGGGGCTGCACTGGCGATCGCGGCGCTCGGCTCGTTTTTCGCAGGCTGCATATCAACCATTTTCGTCGCCACCGTAGCCGTCCCGCTGTCTGAGCTCGCCCTGAAATTCGGGCCCGCCGAGTATTGCTCGCTGATGACCCTTGGGTTGATCGGGGCAGTCGTACTCGCGCACGGCTCGCTACTCAACGCGATCGCCATGGTCGTGCTCGGGCTCCTGCTCGGCATCGTCGGCACCGACGTCAACTCGGGCACCGCCCGTTTCGCATTCGGCATCCCGGAGCTCATCGACGGCATCGGCGTCGTCAGCGTCGCGATGGGCCTTTTCGGCTTCGCCGAGATCGTCATCAACCTCGAGACTGAAGAGAAACGCGAGCTGGTCACCAGCAAGGTCAGCACCCTTTGGCTGACCAAGGATCAGTTCAAGCAGGCGTGGCCCGCGGTGCTCCGCGGCACCGGGCTGGGTTCGATCCTGGGTTTGCTGCCCGGTGGCGGCGCGATGCTGGCCTCGTTTGGGTCCTACGCGCTTGAGAAGAAGGTCGCGAAGGATCCGAGCCGCTTCGGGAGGGGCGCGATCCAGGGCGTCGCTGGGCCCGAGTCCGCGAACAATGCCGGCGCACAAACTTCCTTCATCCCGCTGCTGACGCTCGGCATTCCCGAGAACGCGGTGATGGCGCTGATGGTCGGGGCGATGACCATCCATAACATCCAGCCTGGACCGCAGGTGATGACGGCGAACCCGCAGCTGTTCTGGGGCCTGGTCACGTCGATGTGGATCGGCAACCTGATGCTGGTGGTGTTGAACCTGCCTTTGATCGGGATGTGGATCAAGCTGCTGCAGGTTCCCTACCGCGTGCTCTATCCCGCCATCCTGCTGTTCTGCGCGATCGGCGTATATACGATCAGCAATGCCAGCTTTGACGTTAGTCAGACTGCCGCCTTCGGAGCGCTGGGCGTGCTGTTCGTCAAGCTCGAATGCGAGCCCGCTCCCCTGCTGCTCGGTTTCGTCCTCGGGCCGATGATGGAGGAGAATTTGCGCCGCGCGATGCTGCTTTCCCGCGGCGATCCGACCGTGTTCCTCACGCGCCCGATTTCTCTCGCCATGCTCATCGCCGCGGCTCTCCTGCTTGTGCTCATCGCTGCACCGAACTTACGCAAGAAGCGCGAGGAGGCGTTTGCGGAGGCCGAAACCTGATGCGTCCGCCCGTTCGCGGCATCGCCCCGGCAAGCACGCGCGGTATCGTCGCGACGACGTGCCTGCCATGAACAAGTCCCGCGAGCCCCTGCACACAACGTCGTCGACCGGGTTCGACTGGAGCCTTCCTTACGCGTCCCGCCGTCAACCGATACTCGCTTGCAATGTCGTCGCAACGTCGCAGCCTTTGGCAACGCAGGCCGGGATTGCAATGTTGCAATCCGGCGGCAACGCGGTTGACGCCGCGCTCGCCACCGCCATCGCGCTGACCGTCGTCGAGCCTTGCAGCAATGGCGTGGGCAGCGACCTCTTCGCGATCGTTTGGGACGGCCTCGAGCTTTCAGGGCTGAATGCCTCGGGACGCGCACCTGCCGGCTGGTCTCCGGCGCGCTACGCCGGACAAAGCGCCATGCCGCGAGCTGGCTGGGATACGGTGACCGTTCCCGGTGCGGTCAGCGGCTGGGTCGCGCTGTCGAAGCGTTTTGGCAAGCTTCCTTTCGGCGACTTGTTCGAGCCGGCGATCCGCTACGCGAAAGACGGCTTCGCCGTCAGTCCCGTGGTCGCGGATAAATGGGCCAAGGTCGTTCCGATCCTCGGCGACGTTCCGGGGTTCGCCGAGCATTTCCTCCCACGGGGACGCGCTCCCTCGGCGGGCGAAATCTTCGCGTCGCACGCGCTGGCCGCATCGCTCCAAAAGATTGCCGCGACGCACGGCGAGGCGTTTTATCGCGGCGAGCTGGCAGCGGCCATGGTCGCGCACGCCCGTGCCCACGGAGGCGCGCACGCGATCAGCGATTTTGCGCAGCATGCGTGCGACTGGGTCGCGCCGCTCGCGCACGACTATCACGGCCATACCGTGCACGAGATTCCTCCCAACGGGCAAGGCATCGCGGCGCTCGTGGCGCTCGGCATTCTGGAGAATTTCGATCTTTCCGGGCACGCCGTCGATTCGGTCGAGCTGCAGCACGTCGAGATCGAAGCGATGAAGCTCGCCTTTGCCGACGCGTACCGCTACGTCGCCGATCCGCGCGCGATGACCGTGTCGCCACAGTCGATGCTCGATCGCGGCTATCTCGCGAGCCGTGCGCGGCTCATCGACCGGTCCCGCGCCCAGGATTTCAGCCACGGTTCGCCGCCTCCCGCGGGAACCGTATATCTCACGGCCGCCGACGCGAGCGGCACGATGGTGTCACTGATCCAGTCCAACTACATGGGCTTCGGATCGGGCATCGTCGTACCGGACACCGGCATCAGCCTGCAGAATCGCGGCACGGGATTTTCGCTCGAGCCGGGACATCCGAACATCGTCGGCAGCGGAAAACGGCCGTTCCACACCATCATTCCCGGATTCGTGACCCGCAACGGCGCGCCCTATTGCAGCTTCGGTGTCATGGGCGGAGCCATTCAGCCGCAGGCGCATCTGCAGACACTGGTCCGTCTGATCGATTACCGCGCCAACCCGCAGGCGGTGCTCGACGCTCCACGCTGGAAGATCAACAGTGGGACGTCGATCGATCTCGAATCGCATGCGTCGCCTGAGCTGCGCGACGGACTCGCGGCGCGCGGGCACAAGCTCGCGTCGGTGCCGGATGCGTACATGGACTTCGGCGCGGGACAGTTCATCGTGCGCACCGATGAGGGCTATGTTGCGGGGTCGGATCCACGGCGAGACGGGCAGGCAGCGGGATTCTAGGCGTCGCTGGCGCATGCGAAAGCGCGCGGCAGCGCTCTCGAGCCAGCGAACGACGTCAACGTGATTTCGTCGTGTCACCTGCCTTGAGCATTGACAGCGGGAGGAGCTCCTGCAGCTCGATATGCTTGCGGCCGGGTTCCACCGCGGTGAGCGCGTCCGCCTCGATCATCGTCGCCAGGCTGCGGCGCGCGAGCTCCTGATAGCTCTGCGTCGCTTCGATCTTCCACGCGAGCTCCTGGTCGGTCAGCGCGCGCATGACCTTGGCGGGGACGCCTGCCGCCAGCATCCGAGGCGGAACGACCATTCCCGCCTTGACGAATGCCATCGCCGCCACGATGGCCGACTCGCCGACGATCGCATTGTCGTTCACGACGGCGTTCATTCCGACCAGCGCGTTTTTCCGGACGACGCAGCTGTGCAGGATCGCGCCGTGCCCGATGTGGCCTTCCTCCTCGACGATGGTGTCGGTTCCAGGAAATCCGTGCATGACGCAGCAATCCTGCAGGTTCGCGCCCGCGCGAATCTCGATCCTGCCGAAGTCGCCGCGCAGCGAAGCGGCCGGCCCGACGTAGCATCCCGGCCCGACGATCACGTCGCCGATGAGCACGGCGCTCGGATGCACGAACGAGCTTGGGTCGACGACCGGAGTCACGCCGTTGATGGCCCACACTTTCACTTTCATCGCGAAATCTCCGGATTGGCCCGCCGTTTCAGCCGAGCCACGCGCGGGCGTTGCGGAACATGCGCATCCACGGCGAATCCTCGCCCCACCCGGGCGGGTGCCACGACATCTGAACGCTGCGAAAGACGCGCTCGGGATGCGGCATGAGGATTGAAAACCGTCCGTCCGCGGTGGTGAGCCCCGCGATGCCGAGTGGCGAGCCGTTGGCATTGTACGGATAGCGCTCGCTGACCTGGCCGCGGTTGTCGACGAAGCGCAGCGCAACCAGCGGCTCTGAGCACGTGAGCTGCGCCTCGTCGCGGAACTCGGCGTAGCCTTCGCCGTGCGCAGTTGCAACGGGAATGCAGCTTCCTTCCATGCCGGCAAAGAATAGCGATGGGCTGCGCTCGACCTTGAGCAACACCAGCCGCGCCTCGAATTGTTCCGATTTGTTGCGCACGAAATGCGGCCAATGCGACGTGCCGGGAATGAGCTCGTGCAGATTGCTCATCATCTGGCACCCGTTGCAGACGCCGAGCGCAAAAGTACCGGTTCTCGCGAAAAACGCGGCGAAATCGTCTCGCGCGCGCGGATTGAACATGATCGACTTGGCCCAGCCCTCGCCCGCCCCCAGCACGTCGCCATACGAAAACCCTCCGCCCGCGACAAACGCGTCGAAACCAGCGAGCGAGGCTCGGCCCGCGATAATGTCGCTCATATGAACGTCGTAGGCGTCGAAACCCGCACGGTCGAACGCCGCGGCGATTTCGATGTGGCCGTTGACGCCCTGCTCGCGCAGCACGGCGATCTTCGGCCGCGCGGATTTGGCGATGTAGGGCGCGGCGACGTCGACGGCCGGGTCGAAGCTGAGAATAGGCGCCAAGCCGGGATCTGCGGCGTCGAGAATCCGGTCGAATTCCTGGTCGGCCGCCTCGGGATTGTCGCGCAAGCGCTGCAGCGCGTGCGTCGTGGCCGACCACGCGCGATGTAAATCGATCCGTGCCTCATCGAACAGCGTCGCGTGATCGCGCGTGATCCGGATGCGCCCATCGACGGTGGGCTCGGCCACGCAGACGCAGCGCAGCCCGACGGCTTCGAACGCGGCGACCACGTGCTTGCGCTCGCCCGCCCTGATCTGCAGCGCTGCGCCGAGCTCTTCGCAGAACAGCGCCTCGATCGGCGTTCCCGGCAGCTCGTCGATATCGATCGCGAGACCGCAGCGGCTCGCAAACGCCATTTCGGCGAGCGTTGCAAACAGCCCGCCGTCGGAGCGATCGTGGTACGAGAGGATCTTGGCTTCGGCGTGCAGTTTCTGCACGGTCTCGAAGAACGACTTCAGGCATTCCGGGTCATCGACGTCGGGTGCGACATCGCCCAATTCACCATAGACGTGCGCGAGCGCGGACCCGCCGAGGCGATTGCATCCGTTACAGAGATCCACCAGCACGATTACGCTCTTTAGCCCAAGCGCGAGCACGGGCGTGAGAACGCGGCGCGCATCGGGAACCCTCGCAAACGCGGACACGATCAGCGACACGGGGATGCTCACACCCAGCGCCGGGCACAGCTCCATTCCCACCGCGCGCACCGCGTCGTAGAGCGCGGCGTCTTCGCCGCGGTGCCCGGCGGATGCCATCCAGTTTGCGGACAGCTTCACATCGCTTAAGCCGGCGATGCCTGCCGCGGTAAGGTTGGTTAGCGCTTCGCCGACGGCCATGCGCGCCGACGCCGCGGCGTCGATCAGCGCGAGCGGCGTGCGCTCTCCCATCGCCATCGCCTCGCCGGCATAGCCGACGAAGTCCATGAGAGTGACCGCAACGTCGGACACCGGCACCTGCCAGGGCCCCACCATGGGATCGCGCGCGCAGAGTCCGCCGACGGTTCGATCGCCGATAGTCACCAGGAAGGTCTTGTCCGCGACTGCCGGCAATTGCAGCACGCGATACGCCGCCTCGCGCAGATCGATCGCGTCCGTGTCGAAGGGAGCCAGGCGGCGCACCATATGGGATGCCTCGCGCGTCATTTTCGGCGGTCTTCCCAGCAGCACCGGGAGATCCATGTCGACCGGACGCGTTGCGAATGCGGAATCCTCGACGATCAGGTGATGCTCGCGCGTAGCGCGACCCACGACCGCGAACGGGCAGCGCTCGCGTTCGCACAGCGCCCGAAAGCGATCGAGCGCATCGGCACGGATGGCGAGCACATAGCGTTCCTGCGCTTCGTTGCACCAGATCTCGCGCGGAGACATCCCCGGCTCTTCCGAGGGAATGCTGCGCAAATCGAAAATCGCGCCGGTGCCGCCGCCGTGAACGAGCTCTGGCAATGCATTGGACAGCCCGCCCGCACCGACATCGTGAATCGACTGGATCGGATTCGCGCTGCCGAGCTGCCAGCATCGATCGATCACCTCCTGCGCCCGGCGCTGGATCTCGGCGTTGGCGCGCTGCACCGAATCGAAGTCCAGATCGGCGGTGTTCGCTCCACCGGCCATCGACGATGCCGCGCCGCCGCCCATGCCGATGCGCATCCCCGGACCGCCCAGATGAACGATGAGTGCGCCGTCGGAAAGCGGATGCTTGTGCACCGCGCCGGCGATGACGTTGCCAATCCCCCCAGCAATCATGATTGGCTTGTGGTAGCCGCGGACCTCGTCTCCGATCTGCTGCTCGAACGTCCGAAAATACCCCAGCAGGTTCGGACGACCGAATTCATTGTTGAACGATGCGCCGCCGATCGGCCCTTCGAGCATGATGTCGAGCGCGGACGAGATTCGGTCGGGCTTCCCATAGTCGATTTCCCACGGCTGCGCGAGCCCGGGAATCCTCAAGTTGGAGACGGTAAAACCGGTGAGGCCTGCCTTGGGCCTGGCGCCGATGCCGGTCGCGCCCTCGTCACGTATCTCGCCGCCCGATCCCGTCGCAGCGCCGGGAAACGGCGCGATGGCGGTCGGATGGTTGTGCGTCTCGACCTTCATCACGGTGTGCGTGACTTCTTCGCGCGCCGCGTAGCGCCTATCGAAGCCCGGATAGAATCGCCTTGCCGTCGTGCCCTCCATGACCGCGGCGTTGTCGGCGTAGGCGACCATCGTTCCATCCGGGCTCTTTTCATGCGTGTTGCGGATCATGGCGAAGAGCGACTTTTCCTGCCGGACGCCATCGATGATCCAGTCGGCATTGAAAATCTTGTGCCGGCAATGCTCGGAATTGGCCTGCGCGAACATCATCAGCTCGACATCGGTCGGATTGCGCTTCTCGCGCAGGAAGTATTCCGCAAGGTAGTCGATCTCGTCGTCTGACAGCGCGAGGCCCAGCGAGCCGTCGACTTCCTCGATGGCAGCCCGGCCACGACCGAGGAGATCGACAATCGCCAGCGGTTGCGCCGGAAAATGCTCGAACAGCTTGGTTGCGGCATCGAGCGAATCGAACACGCTTTCGGTCATGCGGTCGTGGATCAGTGGCAGCAGCGCGGAGCGGTCCGCGCCGAGGAGCTGCACCCCGTTGCGCGTCGAGGCGCGATAGGCGATTCCCCGCTCGACTCGCTCGATCGCGTCCAATCCGCAATTGTGTGCGATGTCGGTCGCCTTGGAAGACCAGGGTGAGATCGTCCCGGGACGCGGAATAACCAGAAACAGGGAGCCGCCTCCGGACGAATCGTAAGCGAGCGGCCCGTAACTGAGAATCCGTTCGAGCCTTGCGCGCTCGTCGCTCACCAGCTCGCGCGACGTTTGGACGAAGTGCCAGAATTGCGCGGACAGTTGGGTGATCCGGGTCCCGGCGAGGCTCGACAGCAGTTTGTTGACGCGAAACGGCGACAGGGCATTGCGCCCGCGGAGCGAAAGAAGCGCCATCGGTGAGGGGCGTAAAACGAGATTATACGCCGGCTTGCGCAAGCCCCGCGAATCGGCGCGCTAACATGGCGCCGCAACGCCCTAATGTCAGTGCGAGAGAATCTTCGACAGAAACAACTGCGCGCGTTCCGAGCGCGGCTTGCCGAAGAAATCGTCCTTGGATGCGTCCTCGACGATGCGTCCCTGGTCCATGAAGATCACGCGATGCGCGACCTTGCGCGCGAAGCCCATCTCGTGCGTGACCACCATCATGGTCATGCCTTCCTTGGCCAGCTGGACCATGACGTCGAGCACTTCGTTGATCATCTCGGGGTCAAGCGCTGACGTGGGCTCGTCGAACAGCATGCATATCGGATCCATCGACAGCGCGCGGGCGATCGCGACGCGCTGCTGCTGGCCGCCTGAGAGCTGTCCGGGAAACTTGTCCTTCTGCGCGATCAAGCCCACGCGGTCGAGAAGCTTCAAGCCCCGCTCGGTCGCTTCTTCCCGGCCTCGATTGAGCACCTTGATCTGCCCCAGCGTCAGGTTGTCGACGATCTTCAGGTGCGGAAAGAGCTCGAAGTTCTGGAACACCATGCCGACGCGCGCGCGGAGCTTAGGGAGGTCGGTCTTGGGGTCGCCCACCGAAATCCCATCGACCGTGACCGTGCCCTTCTGGAACGGCTCCAGCGCGTTGACGCATTTGACCAGCGTCGACTTTCCCGACCCCGAAGGGCCGCAGACAACGATCACTTCGCCCTTCTCGACCTTGGTCGTGCAGTCGGTCAGCACCTGGAACTGACCGTACCACTTGGAAACCTTGTCCATTGAAATCATCGTGGCTCTCCCGAAGATCATCCGCTCAACGGATGACGGCGATCTTTTTCTGCAGTCGCTTCACCATGAACGACAGCGTATAGCAGATGACGAAATAGACGACGGCGACGAACAGGTACATCTCGACAAGGCGGCCGTCGCGCTGGGCAATCTTGGACGCCGCGCCGACGAAATCGGTCGCCGAGATCACGTAGACGAGCGAGGTGTCCTGGAAGAGGATGATCGTCTGCGTCAGCAAGATCGGGATCATGTTGCGGAACGCCTGCGGCAGAATGATGAGCCGCATCGCCTGACCATATCGGAGGCCGAGCGCATACGCGGAATAGACCTGCCCTTTGGCGATCGACTGGATGCCCGCACGCATGATCTCGCAGAAATACGCCGCCTCGAACATGATAAAGGTGATGATCGCGGTGCGCTCTGCGCCGATTTGTACGGGCCGCTCGGCACGGGTCGCCCACTGCAGGATCTCCGGCATAAGGAAGAAGAACCAGAAGATCACCAGCACCAGCGGTATCGACCGCATCAGGTTCACGTAACCCGCGGCGAACGTCGAGAGCCATTTGATCGGCGACAGGCGCGCGAGCGCAAGCAGCGTGCCGAAGAATAGTCCACCCAGCGCGGCGATCACGGTCAGCTGTACCGTGTATTGGAATCCTTTCCACAGGTACGGAAGCGCGTTGGAAATGATGCTGAAGTCGAGATGCATGGCGGCCTCCTACTTTCCGCCGATGATGTAGCCCGGCACTGAAGCCCGCCGCTCGATGAGCGCCATGACTCGATTGGCGGTCATCGCGATCACGATGTAGATCAGCGTCGCCGCTGTGAATGCCTCGAAGAAATTGAACGTGTACTCGCCGAGCTCGCGGGCGCGGAAGGTCAGCTCGGGCAGGCCGATCGTGAGCGCAATCGACGAGTTCTTGATGAGATTCATCGTCTCGCTGGTGAGCGGAGGGATGATGATGCGAAAGCCCATCGGCAGCAGAACGTATCGGTAGACCTGCGGTTGGGTGAGCCCGATCGCCATGCCGGCCATGCGCTGCCCGCGGGCCAGCGACTGAATGCCGGCGCGCACCTGCTCGGCGACGCGCGCCGACGTGAACAGCCCCAGGCAGAGGACCGCGGAGACAAACTGCGCATTGGCCGGATCGGTGTGCACGATCCAGTTCTTCAGAGGCGGAATGAACTCCGGCACCACGAAGTACCACAGGAACATCTGTACCAGCAGCGGAATGTTGCGGAAGAACTCGACCCAGGCGTTGCCAAAGTGCACGAGAACGGGCTTGTCGGTCGTGCGAATGGTGCCAATCACCGAGCCCAGAACAAGCGCGATGACCCAGGCGCAAGCCGAGACCCCGAGCGTCCAGCCGATGCCGGACACGATGAGTTGCCAGTAGCGCTCGCCTCCGCCGGGAAGCTCGTCGAAGAAGACGCCCCAGTTCATCAAATACGTTGTCATAGCTCCTCCCGAACCGAATCGCTGGGGGTCGAGCCGTTTGCGCTCGCCGTCCTTTGCTTTGTATAGCCTCGCGCGTAAAAAAGGGCCGGAAGCTCCTTTCCGGCCCCGTCATGCTTCGGTCTTGAGCGACCGGGCTGTCCGCGCTATACGCCCTTGTCGTTCGGGTTTGCGAACGCTTCCTTGATCGCCGGCGTCGCCGGGAAATTCATGTTCACGCCCTTGGGCGGAATCGGGCTGGTGAACCACTTGGCGTAGATCTTATTGATCTCCCCGGACTTCATGACCGCGCCGACACTTTTGTCGACCAGCGCCTTGAACTGCGGGTCGTCCTTGCGCAGCATCATGCTGTACGGCTCGGTGCGCAGCGACTCGGTCGTGAGGATCATGTAATCGCCGGGATTGGCAGAATTGGCGATCTGCCCCGCAAGCAGGATGTCGTCCATCACGAACGCCGCCGTGCGGTCCTGCGTCAGCAGCAGGAAGGATTCGGCGTGGTCCTTGCCGTAGATTTCCTTGATCTCGACGTTCTTGGTCTTGTCGTATTGCTTGAGCAGCGGAACCGCTGTCGTGCCCGACGTCGTCGAGATCGTCTTGCCGTTAAGATCGGCGAGGCTCTTGATGCCGGAATTCTTCTTCACCGCCGCGGTGACATTGATGACGAAGTACGTCGGCCCGAAGGAAACCTGCTTCTGGCGGTCGACGCTGTTGGTCGTCGATCCGCATTCTAGGTCGATCGTGCCGTTCTGCAGCAGTGGAATGCGGTTCGACGAGCTCACCGGCTGAAGATTGACTTTCAGGTTCGGCATCTTGAGCTCGGCCTTGACCGCGTCGACGATCTTCATGCAAAGGTCCATCGCGTATCCGATCGGTTGCTGCTTGTCATCGAGATACGAGAACGGAATCGACGACTCGCGGTGGCCGATGGTGATTGCGCCGGTGTCCTTGATCTTTTTCAGCGTGCCGGTCAGCTCCTGCGCCGCCACGCCGCCGGAGACACTGGCCGCAAGCAGGCACAAAAGGATTCTGGGAAACAACTTCATCTGGACCTCCTGTCAACGAAAGCGGCCCGCGACCTCGCGCTCGAATTCGCGGGAACGACCGCGCAGGCGCGGGCGCAACACGCTCGGCCGCTAGTGTAGCCATTGGGCAAACCCTTGTCTAATTGGCGCGATGCGTCGCCGACGCGGTAGTTCGAGCAGCGTATCATCGTCTCGGTGATTCAAGACTCCGTCTACCGCGTCTCGGAGCTGCGCGAAATCGAGGCGAGCGCCGGATCGGCTCCGCTGATGGAACGCGCTGGCCGGGCCGCCGCGGAAGTCGCCCGCGAGATGCTCGGAGGGCGAGGCTCGCGCGTGCTCATCCTCGCCGGTCCGGGCAATAACGGAGGTGACGCGTTTGTCGTCGCCCGGTGGCTCAAGTCGTGGTTCTTCGACGTCTGCGTACTGTTCCAAGGCGACCCCGCGCGCCTGGGGCGCGATGCCGCGGCCGCAATCGAGGCGTACGGTGCAGCCGGCAGCAGCGCCCGGCACGAATGGCCGGAACGCTGCGAGTTCGGGCTTATCGTCGATGGGCTGTTCGGGATCGGATTGGCGCGTTCCATCGATGGCGTCTATGCGCAATGGATCGCCCGCGCGAATTCGAGCGGCGTTCCGATTCTGGCGCTCGACGTGCCGAGCGGTCTCGATGCCGATACCGGCGTCGCGCATGCTCCGACGATACGCGCCGCAGCCACGGCCACGTTCATCGCGCTCAAGCCGGGACTGCTGACCGCCGACGGGCCCGATCACTGCGGTGATATCAGCGTTCATGCGCTCGAGCTCGATGTCACCAGCCTGACGCCGCCGCGCGGCGAACGCCTTGCCTGGCGATCGCTGTCGCGTGCGCTGCCGCAAGCGCTCACGCGCGCAAAACGCAACGTGCACAAGGGAAGCTTCGGCACGCTGGCGATCGTCGGCGGCAACGACGGCATGGTGGGCGCCGCGATGCTGGCAGGCCGCGCCGCCGTCCATCTGGGGGCGGGCAAGGTGTGGGTCGGACTTGCGGCGAGCCATCGGCCTTCGCTCGACGCGCTCCAACCCGAGCTCATGCTGCGCGATGCTGACGCCGTGCTCGACGATCATCCTTCCGCGCTGGTCATCGGCCCTGGAATGGGAGGCGACGATCGCGCGCAGAGCCTGCTTTCGAAATCGCTGCGGCTCGACATTCCACTGGTGATCGACGCCGACGCGCTCACGCTCGTCGCCGGCGACAGCGCACTGGCCGCGGCGATCGCGTCGCGCGGGGCGCCAACCGCGATGACGCCGCACCCGGGCGAGGCGGCGCGCCTCGCCGCAACCAGCGCCGCTGGCATACAGAACGATCGGCTGGGCGCGGCGCTCAACCTCGCGGAGCATTTTCGAGCCGAGGTCGTGGTCAAGGGCTGCGGCAGCGTCATCGCGTCGCCGGACGGCAGCTTTGCCATCAACGCCAGCGGAAGCGCGGCGCTCGCGAGCGGCGGCACGGGAGATGTGCTCGCGGGCATGCTCAAGGCATCGCCTTGCAGGACGCGATGAGGATTGCCGTCTGTCTGCATGGCGCCGCCGCGGATGCGCTGGTCGACGAAGGAATCGGGCCGATCGGCCTCACGGCGTCCGAGATCGCCCCGGCTGCACGGCGTCTGCTCAATGCCGCCCGCGCGCAGGGAACCACGCGCCGCCTCTTACACGATCAGGACGCACACAGATAGCGTGTCGGCTGCCTGCCCGCCTCCGCAGTCGCATCGCCACCCGCTCCGCTCGCGGGGCCCCTGCTCTGCGCTGCGGCGTGCTAGGGCAACAACACTGTGGCGCCGGTCGTTTTCCTCGATTCGAGATCGCGGTGCGCTTGTGCCGCATCCTTGAGCGCATAGGTCTGCCGCGCCTCGTTCTTGATCTTGCCGGCCTTGACCAGCGCGAACATCTCTTCCGCCATTCTGAGCAAGTCGGCGCGCTTCGCCGCATAGGTGAACAGCGTCGGACGCGTCGCGTAGAGCGAGCCCTTTTGCGAGAGCAGCAAGATCTCGAACGGCGGGACCGGCCCCGATGAGCTGCCGAAGCTAACGAACATGCCGCGCGGCGAAAGGCAATCGAGCGACGCCGGAAAGGTGTCCTTGCCGACCGAATCGTAGACGACCGGCACGCCCTTGCCGCCGGTGATCTCCTTGACGCGCTCGACGAAATTCTCGCGTGTGTAGACGATAACGTGCGCGCAGCCATTCGCCTTGGCGATCGACGCCTTCTCGTCCGAGCCGACGGTGCCGATCATGGTCACGCCCAGCGCGTGCGCCCATTGACAGGCGATCGAGCCTACGCCGCCTGCCGCCGCGTGGAACAGAATTGTCTCCCCGCCTTTCAGGGGAAAGGTCTGCCGGAATAGATACTGCACGGTGAGCCCCTTAAGCATGAGCGTGGCGGCGACACGCTCTGACACGCCTTCGGGCAGCTTGACCAGCCGGTCGGCCGGCATCACGCGAACTTCCGAGTACGCGCCGAGTGGGCCGCCGCTATACGCCACGTGGTCGCCCGGTTTCACGTCGACGACGTCGGCACCGACCGCCTCCACGACGCCCGCGCCCTCGGTCCCCAGACCCGAAGGCAGCGATACCTTGTACAAACCGCCGCGCTGGTAGGTATCGATGAAATTCAAGCCGATCGCCGTGTGGCGCACGCGCGCCTCGCCGGGTCCCGGGTTACCGACAGTTACGGGCTCCCACTTGAGAACTTCGGGCCCGCCGGTCTTAGAAAAGCGAATTGCGTTTGGCATCAGTTGCTCCGGCGTTGAAACAAAGAGGAGAGTTTAACGGACAATCGTCGTCGTGCAATGCGCGTAATGGATCACCTGCTTGGAAACCGAACCGAGCAGCCACCGTCGAAAAAAAGTTTTCCCTCGATGACCCATGACGACGTGTTCGATCGCATGCGTCTCGGCGTAATGCACGATCTGCTCGGCCGGATGGCCCACGACGACCGCAAAGCTGGCCTTCACGCCGGATTTAGCCGCCCGGCCTTGCAGCGCCGCGAACTGGTGCTGATAGTGCTCCCGCGCGCTCTCGATCGCCGCCTCGGTCTCGACTTCTTCGGGCGGTTCGGGCGGGCGCGCCACCGCCAGCACGTGAAGCGCGCTATCGAACTTGCCTGCCAGCGACAAGGCGAACTCGAACGCCCGCTCGGCGGGTTCCGAGCCATCAAAAGCGACAAGAATGTGTTTCATCGCTTCACCTCGCCTGCCTTTAACGCCTTCGGCGCAGGAAGCTGCGCACCCACCGCGACGTCGGCCTGACCGGCATCAGGGCGCCCGAGCAGATGATGCGGCAGGAAGAATGCGTTGGCAATCAGCGTCGGTACGACCGCACTGCCGATAACCGCAGCGATCAGGAACGAATATTGCGCTTCGCTCACGATGCCGTGGGTGAGCCCGAACAGCGCGGAAATGCTGCCGAAGGTGAGGCCGGTCGACATCAGCAGCGTGGTGTAGAGACCTTCCCGTCGCGGCGACCGGAAAACGCGCGTGATCGGATACACACCGATAAACTTGGCAACCATTTTTGCGGCGAGGAGGAGCAGGAAGGCGAGCGGCGCCGCAAGCAACGCCGGGACCGAGACAAACGAACCCGCACGAATAAAGTAGAACGGCGTCAACAGCCCGAAAGTGACCGTGCGCAGCCGCCGCACGAGCGCGTGATCCTTGCCGACCGTACCGGCGAGCACCATGCCCATGACGTAGGCGGGAAGCACCGCTTCGCTGTCGGCCCATGCGGCAAGCGAACCCAGCCCAAGCAGCCACAGCAAGAGGAACTTCGCCTCGAGCTCGGACGGCCGGCCGCCGTAGCGGCGAAAAAAGCGTGGCGTCAACCAGGGCAGGACGGTAAATGCCGTGAGACTTGCAACAAGGAAGATGAGCGTGCGGTAGGTAAACGGAGAGAACATCAGGCCGAGCGCAAGCACGGTCGCCAAATCATTGATGAAGCATGCAGCCAGAACGATCTTGCCATATACGGTTTTGTTCAGACCGAACTCCAGCATGACCGCATAGACGACAGCCACCGAAGTCGTCGACAAGGCGATGCCGGCAAGCCAGCTCGCATCGATACTCCAATGCAGCAGATAATAAGCGGCCGCCGCGCAGCCGAAAAAGGGCGCGAAAAACGCCACCAGGCCGATGGTCGCCGTTTGCTTCCACTGCGTACGAAGCACTACGGGATCGAGCTCGGCCCCGGCGAGAAAAGTCAGCAGGATCGCACCGGTGCTGGCGAGGAATTTGATCCATGATTGGTCGGTGCCCAGCGTCGCGCCGCCCACGAGCGCCCCGATGGCCAGTTGCGCAACCATGCCGACGACGATTTCCGACATCGCGGTGGCGATCCGCAGCCAGATAGACAGCAGCGTCGCCGCCAGCGCGAGACCGAGCCACAGCGCGGCCAGTGCATAGATATCGGTCATCGCGAACGTCCCGTCAGCGATCGCCCTCGATCGTGCCGAACTCTGCCGGCACGCGGGCGTAGAAAATGCTGACGCGCTGTTCCTTGAGCAGCTTCAGGAGCTGATCGGCCTGGGCGTCGCTCACGACGAACTCGACCTCCACGGTCATGTCCGCGGCGAGCTCGAAGAAATGCTCCTCGTGCAGGATGCCGTGGCGGCCGAAACCTGCAATGGCTCGAAATGCGGACCCTCCGTGGATCCCCATTTTCTTCGCCTGCTCGAGCAGCCACTCGAACAATGCGATGTGCTTGTGCGTGCGATTCTCGTGCACGTAGAAGCGCAGGATCGTTCCGGTCATGCCGCCTCCATCCCAGTCGATGCATCGCTCATGCGGTGGCACCCCAGGTATACAACGCACGCACGAGCATAATGCCGGCGAAGGTCATTGCCAGCGAGCCGACGAGATGACCAGCTATCGCGATCGTTCCCCACAGATATTCCCTGCGCATGAGTAGCGTGACGATCTCCGCCGAGAACGTGGAAAACGTCGTCAGCCCGCCGAGAAATCCGGTGGTGACGAGCAAACGCAATTCCGGCGTAAAGACGGCGTGCCGGGTGAGGAGCTCCATTGCGAAGCCCATCAGCAAGCCGCCGAGAAGATTGGCGCTGAGCGTGCCGAGCGGCACGGTTGGAAACAGCGGATTGAGAAGAATGCCGAGCCCCCAGCGCAACCACGCGCCGATCGCAGCGCCCCCGCCGACTGCAAGAATACCGCCCCAAGGCATACGGAATCCCCTTCGCGCACGATGGCGCGCACATCAGTCAGGCAACAGGGCGACGTAGCGACTTACGGAAGAATCGCCTACCGCGCCACCGCGAAACGGGTGCTACGTGTAGGCATCATCAGCCTTGCGGCGGTTTGTGAGCTGCCGGGAGGAATGCCATCTCCCGAGGGCGCAGTATAGTGACCGCTGTCGGTCGCTGCAAGCGCGACGCTCGCCTCCTTCGCTGATTGTCGCTGAATTTCGTGCGGCGCGTCGGCGTCGCTGCGTCGACGGCCTCCTCCGGCATTCGCGCAAGATCGTGACACGCGTCGGCCGGCCTGAAGCTACTCGCAATTCCCCGTCGATCCCAGCGCTTCGCGTGGGGCCCCGCGCCGGGTGGTTCGCGCCGCTAAGACCGCAGGCTAGCAATTAGCCGCTTTTCCGAAAGGAGCAGGTCGAACGCATCGTGAATGTCGCGTACGACGATCACGCAGGCGCGAAGCGCTTCGGCAGCGATGCCTTCGTCGCCGCAGACGCCAATGCCGAGCGCCGCTGCCGCGAGCATCAGCCTATCGTTGCGACCGTTGCCGACGGCGACGGCACGATTCGGCCCGAGACCGTCGATAAAGCGCCTTTTTGCCTCCGCCTGCTCCGACGCGGGCAGGACGACGAGCTCGCAATCCAGGCCCTCCAATTGCGAATGCGCGGTGCCGAAGGTATCGCCGGTGACAACATGAATTTGCAGCCGCTCCGCGAGGCGCGAGAAGCGTTCGCGAATGCCGCTCAGCAACACGCCGTCCGCTGCGAGCGTTCCGTTGTAATCGCAGATGAGATGCGAAAGCTCGAGCCGCCCGAATCCGGGAATCGCGACGTCGATCATCTGGCCGCGGGCGATGCGATCAGCGAACGAACTGCTGGACGTAGTCCGCGCCAAGGCCGACGCTCGAATAGTGCGCGCGGCACATTTCGATCTTGGTGAACACGTCCTCGTAGCCGATCTGTCTGCCGCTATCGTCCAGATAAATCATCGCTCCCGCGATGTTGAAGAAGGTGATCATTTCCGCGCAGTCCTCGGGCACGAAGAGCGTGTGGATCTCGCCCGGCGGCTCGTAGACGAAGCTTCCCGCCTCGGCGACCCAGTCGTGCTCCAGATAGCGCCATCGTCCCTTGATCACGTAACCGACGACGATCATCGGGTGGCGATGCCGATGCAGAATGCCCGACTTGCGCACGCGCAGCAGGTTGCACCAGCCCCCATTCACGGTATTGAGCAGCAGCGGGCGGAACCAGACATCCTTCGCCTGGGGCACCCACACACGTTCGTCCTCGGGGACCGCGCGCACCGCGAGTTCGGGAACGATGCCCGAAGACGCAGTGACGAGCGGCACGCTCAATGCGTGTCCTTGAGCGCCGTGCTGAGCGCCGCGACCTCGCTGTCGACGTCGCGATCCTTGGGAAACGGCCGGCCTGCGCGGCGATACCAGTATCGCGCGTTGCCGACGTCGCCTTCGACGATATGCACGATGCCGTGCGCCCAGCAACCCAGCTTCGATTCGTCCTGCTGCACGATCGCGTGCGCTTTCTCCCACTCGCCCTTTTTGAGATAGCGTATTGCGGTTCCCAGAGCCATGACGCTTTCTTCAGCTGATCAGATAACCGCCGTCGACAGGAAGGATGACGCCGGTGACGAACGCCGCTGCAGGCGAACAGAGAAATGCGACAGCCCCCGCGAGATCATCGACCTCTCCCCAGCGTCCGAGCGGCGTACGCGCAAGAATCGCTGTGCTTTTTTTCAGATCGTCGCGGACCATCCCCGTCAGGGGAGTCACGATCCATCCCGGCGCAATTGCATTGACGCGAATCCGGTCGACAGCATAGGCCACCGCGAGTGCCTTGGTCAATTGCGCAATGCCACCTTTGCTTGCCGTATAGCCCGGCGCATGCGCTCCGCCGAAGAACGAATACATCGATGCGGTGTTGACGATGCAGCCGCCGTTCACGGCAAGGAGACGGCGGGCCGCACTGCATACGCGCATGCTGCCGTTGAGATTGATATCTACGACCTCCGCGAAGGTCGCGGGCTCGTGCTCCGCCGCGCGGCGAATAATGCCCGCGCAGTTGACCACGATGTCCAGCCGTGAGAATCCCGCGATGCACGCGCCGACGGCTGCCTCGTCGCGTACGTCGACCGCAAGCGCCTGCTCGGCACGAAACGTGCTGCGCCGGCGTGCGCTGTCCGCTTCCGCCTCCGTGGCCCCGGTGATGGTGACGCGGGCGCCAAGACGGCTCAGCGCGTCGGCGATCGCTGCGCCGATGCCGCTCGTGCCTCCGGAAACCAGCGCATGCTTGTCCGCGAACAGGTCCTGCCGGAAGGTCGCCGCGATCACTCCTTCCCTCTCAGGGTAAGGTTGGGATGGGGTGGGTCATTGGATTGCCCGGCTAATGAATTCGCGCACCGCGGCGTCGCGTGGCAGCGGCGCCACGGCCCCATAGCTCGTCGTCTTCAGCGCCGCGGCGGCGTTGGCGTAGCGCACCGCAGCGGCGGGAACGTCGCCCGCGACCATGCGCGCGATAAAGGCGCCGTCGAAGCAATCGCCGGCGCCCGTCGCATCGATCGCGTCGACGCGATAGCCGGGCACCTGCTCGCGGGCGGCCGCGGTCGACAGCCACGCCCCATCGGCGCCCATTTTCAAGGCGACCAGCGGCACACCCTGAGCGTGGCACCAGTCGAGGACCGCGTCGGGGCCGCTTTTACCGGACAGCTGCTCCGCCTCGTCCAGACTCGGCAGGAACCAGTCGCACATGCGCATGGTTGCCGTGATCATCGCGCGCGCTCGCGGCAAAGGCCAGAGCTTCCGGCGAAGGTTGGAATCGAACGAAATCGTCGCGCCGGCGCCGCGCGCGGCTTCGATGGCGGCCAGCACGCTGTCGCAGGCGCTGGCGCTGATCGCCTCGCTAATACCTGAAACATGCAGCACCTTCGTCGAGCGGATGACGTCGAGAGGCAGATCGCCAGGTCGCATGCGGCTTGCGGCCGAACCCGCGCGCAAGTAACTAAACTCGTGACCATGCGCGCCGTGCGTGACGAAATACACGCCGGTATGCGCGTCGCCGTCAATGCCTATGCCGCGCGTATCGACACCTTCGTTTTTCCACAGCTCGATGAACATCCGCCCGAAGGTATCGTCGCCGATACGGGCCACGTACGCGGCGCGGGCGCCGAGCCTCGATGCTGCGATCACGCAATTGGACGTGTCGCCGCCGAAACCTTGCAGGAATTCGTTGGACGGGCCTCGCGTCTGATTGAATTCGATAAGCGGCTCGCCCAACGCGACCAGGTCGAAGCGCATTTCTTGCGGCATCAGCGCTGCAGAGCGGCAAATCCGGCGGCAAATTCCGCCGCGACGGCGCGCACCTTTTCAGCGCTCGCGCCGGGCGTGTACAGGTTCGAACCGGTCCCGAATCCATTCGCGCCCGCCGTCCAGTACGCTGCCATGTTGTCCGGGCGAACGCCGCCGACCGCGAACACCAGCGCGTCCTTGGGAAGGACCGCCCGCCACGCCTTGAGTGCCGCAGGAGGAAGCTGCTCCGCGGGAAACATCTTGAGCCCGTCGGCTCCCGCGTCGAGCGCGGCGAAAGCTTCGGTCGGCGTTGCGACTCCCGGAACGCATGCGAGCCCCGCGCGCTTGGCCTCGCGCACGACCGCCCCATCGGCGTGCGGCATGACGATCAGCCGTCCCCCCGCCTCCGCGACGCGCGCCACGGCGGCTGGCTTGAGCACCGTGCCCGCGCCAGTGAGGCAGCGCTCTCCGAAGATTTCAGCGAGAAGCGAGATGCTCGCAAAAGGATCCGGCGAATTGAGCGGCACTTCGAGGATGCGAAAGCCGTTGTCGAAAAGCGCCGCGGCGACGCCGGGGATCTCGGCAGGCGTGATCCCTCGCAATACCGCAATCAGCGGCAGGGGCTGCAGGTACGGACGCAAGGAAATCGGATTCATCAGCGCAGCATGCCTGCGTGTTGTGCAATCCGCCACATCCCGTCCGCAGCGGCGGCGGAAGGGCCCGGCGCCGCGCCGATGCCGGCGATAGCCAGCGCCGTGCGATAGCGTTCGACCAGAGGCTGCTCACCGATGAGCGTCACCGCAGAGCCTTTCGTTGCCTGCCGGTCGAGCCAGTGGCGAGCCGCACGAGCCTCCGCGCCGATCAGCAAACCCGAAAGGTAGTCGGCGATGCTCGCGGACGCAAGCTCCTCGGTGAGCGCACGCGTTCTCGCCGAGAACAGATCGTGCGTCGGTGCCGCGGCATCGCGCAGGCTGTGGCGTACGCCCTGCTCGAAGGCGCCCTCGTCGCTCCCTGGCGTGACAAGCCGGCCGAGGATGCTGTGCTCTCGCAGAACCGCGTACAGCTCGCCGCTCATGAACGTTGCAAAGCGCTCGATTCCGCGCGGGCCCGCAATAACCCATTTGCTGTGCGTCCCCGGCAGAACGAAGACCTGGCTCTGCATCGTCTCTTGCGAGAGTGCGCCCAGGACCTGTGTCTCCTCGCCGCGCATCACATCGGGCGTTCCGTCGGCGTCGCGGCAGATCAGGCCAGGAACGATGGCGAGATTCGTCCCGTCTACCTGGGTAAGCGACGACGCGATGTCGTCGAAATCGGCGGGACATTCGCGATACGGGGCTTCGACCCAACCCTGCCTGCTTCCGATCATGCCGCACGCGATACGCGGCAAGTCGGCTTCGGCCAAGCCGGCGCAAAGCGTCGCCAGCGCTTCCGGGAAGCGGCCGTCGGCGATGCGCTGCACTCCGAGCGGAGCCGCTCGTTCGGCAATGACGGCGCCGTCCGAATCAAGCACGTATATGCGCGCCGAGCTCGTGCCCCAGTCGAGCGCGACGAGGCGGGCGGGTGTCTGCCGAGGATTCATTTTTCCAATCGGACAGTACCGCAGCGTGCAGCACCGCGCTCGACGCGCCCGCGCCGCTTCAGCTCGAGTGATGCGTCGCTTCGGAAGGCTCTTCCCAGCGCGCCGCCGCGGTGTCGTCGCTCGTGCGCGCTTCCACCCAGCGCTCGCCCTGCGGCGTGCGTTCTTTTTTCCAGAACGGAGCGCGCGTCTTGAGATAATCCATCACGAAATGACACGCCGCAAAAGCCTCGCCGCGATGGGCGCTGCTGACCGCGACAAGGACGATCTGATCGGTGGGCTTAAGCTCGCCGACGCGATGGATCACCAGAACGTCGTGGAGATCCCAGCGGCGTTTTGCTTCGTCGACGATGGCGGTGAGCGACCTCTCGGTCATGCCCGGGTAGTGTTCGAGCGTCATGCTGCGAATTTCGTCGGCATCGTTGATGTCGCGCACGATGCCGATAAAGCTCGCGACCGCTCCGACGCCGCGATTCCCGCCGCGCAGCGCCGCAATTTCGCGGGAGACGTCGAAGTCCTCGGTCTGGATGCGAACCGCCATGGCCTAGCCTCCCGTGACGGGAGGAAAGAGAGCAACCTCGTCGCCGGCCTTCAATGGCGTTTCCGCGCGCGCGATGTCGTGGTTGACCGCAACGCGCACCGCGCGCCCCGGCGCAAGCTCGAGCGCCCATGCGCCTCCGCGCGTGCGCAGCCATTGCAGCAGGGCCGACACGCTGGCGATGCCGTCCGGAAGCTCGACGCGTTCGCCGGAGCTGCCAAACGCATCGCGCAGACGCGCGAGATAGACGAGCTGGACCATGAAAAGCGATTTTAGCGCAGTCGGGAAAACAAGACGCCGGCACGGGGCCGGCGTCGCCTCGAGGCCCGCGTCGCGGTCTAGAACTTGAACTGCACTCCGATCGTGACCTGGTCGGACTCCGGGAGGATCCCGACGTTCGACGCCTCGCCCGCGAACCTGCCGAAGCGGGCGTATTCGACGCGCAGACCCAAGGCCTGCGTCATGTCGTAGCGCAGCCCGACGCCGTAGTTCACGCCGTCATGCGCCCGGCGCGGGTCGCCTGGCACGAGCGAGGCGCCGGCAAAGAGCGGCCGCGCGTCGTTTTGCATGTAGCCGACACGACCATACAGCGACAAGCTGCGCACGAATTCCCATGTCGTGTAGACGTCGGCATTCCACGAGCGCGTTCCCGCATCCGTGAAACCCGTGCTCGACCCGCCGCCGACGGTCGACGGCGCCGGTCGTAGCGCGTATTTGTCATTGGCGTTGAAAGCCGCCTCGACCGAGACGTCGCTGCGCCAGCGGTAACCCCCGAAGATCAACGCGCGTTGCGTTGCATCCTCGGCCAGCGGCGTCGTAAAACGATTCCACGCGAATGGAAGGCTGGAGAGCTTGAGCCCGGTGGCATCGGCGCCGCTTTCCCGTAACGCAACTCCGCCGTAGAAGCCGTCCTGGGCGTAAGCAGGGACCGCCGCGGCCGACCCCAAGCCGAGGCAAATCGCAACAATAATTTGTTTTTTCATGCTTTTTTGGCCAAGCCTCGCCGCATCACGCACAAGTTCGACACAGGCTTTTCCACAGTTTCACCATACCCCCCGAATGTGCCCAAAGTCAATCCTCGAGGTCGCTCCGGCCGCGCCGGCGGGCGGCCGATGTTGCGGGAATGCCTCGCACCTGGCCCTGAACCGGCGCCTGTTGGAGGGTTTCGCCGCAGGAGAGTTCCGAAAGGCAGGATCGGCGTCAGTCCGGCGCGGCAGAGCCGACCGCGGCCTCGACGATAAAGCTCGCGATACGGTCAATGTCTTCGATGTGGAATACAGGCAGCGTCGTGTCGACCGGCCCGTCGCTCGCGACCGCGACGACATGACCGTCTCGAAGATGCAAAGGCGGCTTGCCGACGCTGGCGCGGTAGACCTCCAGCTTGGGGATCGATGCGGCTTTGAAGCCTTCGACGAGAACGAGGTCGCATGGCGAGAGATGCGAAAGCGCTTCGGCCAGGCCGAGCTCCTTCGATCCGCGAAGCTCGTGCATCAGGGCCCAGCGCACCGCCGACGTCACCATGACTTCGCGGCATCCCGCCTCGCGATGGCGATGCGAATCCTTTCCGGGCTGATCGATGTCGAATTCGTGATGGGCATGCTTGATCAACGAGACGACAAGCCCTCGCGCAACCAGGCGCGGAACGACGCGTTCGATGAGCGTCGTCTTGCCACTGCCGGACCAGCCTGCGAAGCCGAATACCTGCATCGTCAATCCGCGGCGCAAAGCGCATGTTTCTACTGGACTTCGTGGGGAAGGGCAAGCCGCAGTTTTTCGACGGCAACGAAACCCGGATTGCCCGCGCCGGGCGGGCTTGCGTCACGGCAGGACGCGCTATGCGCTCGAGCCGATCACCGCATTGATGAATTCACTTTTGGCGTGAGTGTAGTCGAGGGAATTGCTTGCGCCCGATTCCAGAATCATGCGCTTTCGCGATTGGTACGCGTCGCGAAGCGAGGGGTCCGCGCGCAGCACGTCGCGGAAGCGCCGCAGCGCGCGGGTTTCTTCCGATTCAGCGGCAACCACGTGCACATGCAGCCGGTAGAGCCGCCCCTCGAATTCGATCGCTCCGACCCGCATCGGCCGGTCTTCGGGAAACTCGTGGCCTACCTGCTGACGCTGGAACCCGAGCGCGTCGATGGCGTTGCGCGTCACCTCGAGCGTTCCCCGGGGATACAGCGCAACGAGATCGACGATGCCCTTGCCGGCACAACCTGGAATGGCGGTGCTTCCGATGTGCTCGACCTTCGCCCACGGGGCCGCGGATTCGATCAGAGCGCCGACGCGGGCGGCGACATCGGGAGCCGCGGAATCGAATTCGACATAGGCCGGCGGCAGGATCGCGTATGTTCTTATCGGCGGCATCCCTTCCCCTTCCGCGGGCGATTGTAACCCGTATACTGGCCGTTCCAAGCGAAGCGCGTGCGCTAGAACGTCACCTGCATGTCCGAGTCATCGTGGTCTCTGCAGCCGGTTATCGGCAGCGTTGTCGACGCGATCGAAGATATCGTCGGCGCCGTGCCGCCCAGCCGCGAACATGCGGTCAAGGATCCGCGGCTGTCGGGAACGCTGGCGCTGCCGCCGGGCTTCCTTGGCATGCTGACGGTCCTGCCGGATCTCGTTGCGATCTGGCGTATTCAGGCGCAGATGGTCGCCGACATTGCCGGTCTTTATGGAAGAGAAGTCCAGCTCACCCGTACCCACATGATGTACTGCCTGTTCCGCCACGCGGCAACGCAGCTTGCGCGGGACGTCGTCGTGCGCGCAGGCGAGCGCGTCGTCATCCGCCAGTTGTCGGGAGGCGCGCTACGCGGTGCGCTGACCACGGTTGGAGTGTCGGTGACGAAGCGCATCGTCGGAACCGGCGCGAGCCGCTGGTTTCCGATCCTCGGCGCGGCCGCCGTGGCGGGTTACGCGTACTTCGACACCCTGCAGGTTGCGAAGACGGCGATGAAAATGCTCGAGACGCCTCTGCTCACCGAGGACGGGGCCGTCGAAGGCACGGCGTAGCGACCGCGGTATCGGTTGGGACCCTGTGGGTCTCTAGCCCGGCGCGCACATGATCACGAAATCGGCGCCGTATCCTTCCTTGATCCATCCCGCCTGCACCATCTGATCGCGAAGCGACCGATCCGTGATGTAGCGATGGTTGGTGTCGATTCGATTGTCCCAGACGCGGTACACGGGGACGAACCCGGGCGCGCAGGCGCCCGTCATCGCGTCAGGCAGGCCGACATACATCACCGAAGCCGACTCGTAGACGAAGCCCGCAAACCGCTGCAGGACTTGCGCGCATTCCTGCGTGGATGCGGAATAGAAGTGCGAGTCCCCGAAAGGCGGAGGCAGATAAAAGCGGCACACTGCGACCGCACCCGACGTCGGGGCAGCGTAGGCCTTGAACGAGCGTTGCGTGCGCTGCCAGCCCGGGAACTCACCGCCATCGAGCGCCTGTATGTCCGCGGCGAGCGAGCTCATGAAATAGTGATCGCGCGCGGGTAAGTAATATTCGATCACGTCGACCACCGATTGCTGCGGAGGCGCCCCAAGGCTGCCGACGACGAGCAGCGGCACGTCGTATACGCCGTCGCTCGTCGAGACGAAGAGTTCGCCGGGGCGCGATCCGGCGGTGACGGGTCGTGCCTCCAAGGTCATCTGGCATTCCGCTCCCGGGCCGAGGGTCGTCCCGTTCGTGCACCCAGTCGGCTGCAGAAAGTCCGATCCCGCGATGGAATAGTTTGAAATGGTCAGCGGCGCGTTGCCGTCGTTGCGCAACGAAATGGTCTGCGGCGCCGAGACAGCGAGAACGTCGACGCTCCCGAACTCCACCCGCCGCGGTAGCGAGCAGATATAACCCTGGTGCTGGCCCGCGGGCACGCCATAAAGGCAGCGGCATCCGCGAATGTCGTCGTCCTGTAAGACGGTGAGCGAGTTGTACTGCGAGTCCGGCGTACCCGACATCACCTGATCGTTCAGGTTCGAATGCGCGAGTCCCAACGCGTGTCCCCATTCGTGCGTCGCGGTGCGATCCATTGCCGCGCTGCTTGTGACAAGATCGACCGACAGCACGATGTCGCTGTCGACCAGCGGATAAGGAGGGTTCCCGTTGGGTGAGTAATACGCGTTGGTCACGCCGAGAATGTCGGCGCCGAGTCGTCCCCAGCCGACAACGTTGGCGAAATCGGGGCCTCCGTTGACGACGGTGTTCGGCGTGACGCTGGTCGTCCCTTGATAGCTGAATTCAACGCCGCACACGGCGGACCACTTGCTGGCGCCGGCTTCGAGGGCAGAAACCGCGGCGCTCACATTGGCAAACGCGGCAGGAGCGCCGGCAGAGTTGTAGCTCCATGCAAGGCTTCCGGGCCACCGGGCGGGGTTGCCGAACAGGAACAGGAACTTCGGCGCGGGTTGGGAGGGCGTGCCGTCATGCGGCAACGCGCGCAGCTCGAAATCGGGTGCGTCCTCGGCGTGAGAAGGCGCTGCGGCCGCGAAGATCCCCCACGCCGTCGCTGCGACAATTCGCAGAAAAAACGCATAGCTCATCGAGGCGCGTGCACGATCTATGACGATAGCATAACGGCGCGGTACCACCGGTTCCGGATCTCGATGCCGATGAGCAGCGGAGCAGACCCACCCGCGACTCAGCGCCCGATCACGCGCCCCAGCGCTTTGCCGATGTCCGTGGCAGATCCGGTGGCCTTGGGCGCCGGTGGCGCCGCCGCCGCGCCTGCCAAAGGCGCGGTGGTGTGCCCGAGGGCGAGCTGGCACGGGCTTCCTTCCGCGGCTGCGGCGCTCGCCAGGAGGGATTCGCCCAGTATCGAGAAACCGCCTGTGTACACGGCAGCGCCTATCCTCGCCACCGTCGTCGCCGTGCCCACCGCGTCGACGGCGACCGCGGGTGACCGGATCGGGCC
>WNGK01001805.1_pt1 | contig 29123 bp, 22 predicted proteins | sample 5400601 | NCBI WGS metagenome assembly WNGK01 (sample SAMN13153376, study PRJNA577476) | soil metagenome | isolation source: 60 cm soil or saprolite under Garry oak tree replicate 1 | place: USA:California | collected 2016-06-15
CGCTCCGCGGTGGCCGATTGCTGTGCGGGTTCGCGCTGGGACAGGCCGCCTTCGAGCAGTTCGCGCAGTGCGTCGATGGATCGTGCGGTTGCTCCGGCCTGCTGATCGAAGACCTGGCGGGCGCGGGATCCCATGGCTGCGGCTCCGGCCCGATCGCGAAGAAGACCGCCGAGCGACTCCGCAAGCTCTTCTCTGGGCGCGATGCGCAGGGCATCGTGGACGAGCAGATCGTCTGTGATGGCGCGGAAGTTGGCGTAATGAGGACCCATCACGATGGGAACGCCAAACTGTGCCGGCTCCAGCGCATTGTGCCCGCCGGCGGGTATGAGGCTGCCGCCGACGAAGGCTACCGAAGCCAGCGAGTACACCGAGGCCAGTTCGCCGATGGTGTCGAGCAGCAGGATCTGTCCGGGACGAATTGGCTCGATTGCGCCCGCCGGCTGCGCCGTCCAGTCCGAACGCCTCGTCCAGAGCACACCGCTTTTTTCAAGCAGCGCGGCTACGGCGCCGAACCGCTCGGGATGTCGAGGAGCAAGCACCATCGCCAGGACGGGATCGATCGTGAGCAGGCGCGGCCATGCGTCGAGCAACGCGATCTCTTCGCCGTCCAGAGTGCTGCCGGCCACCACGAAACGCAGCCCGGAGGCCTGCGCCTTGAGCAGGCGGGTGACTTCGGCTTCCTCTGCGGCGCGAACGTCGAACTTCAGATTGCCGGTGACCGCAACACCATCGGGACGGCAGCCGATGGCCTTGAGACGCTCGGCATCGGTCTGACTCTGCGCCATAACGATGGAGAGCTTGCCGAGTATGGGCCGCCAGAGACGCCGCAACATCTGGTAGCGCGGCCACGAGCGATCGGAGATGCGGGCGTTCACCACGGCAACCGGAATGGCGCGCCGAAAGCAGCTATTGAGCAGGTTGGGCCAGAATTCCGTTTCCGCCAGGACAAACAGTTGCGGCCGGAGAGCGTTCAAGTAATTCCGCACGGCCCAAGGCAGATCGAGCGGGCAGTAGAAGACGCGATCGCCCCCGAAGCGGTCGCGGGCAAGCTTCTGTCCGGTTCGCGTGGTAGTGGAGATAACGACGCGGTGCCCAGGGAACGCGCGGTCAAGTTCCCCCACCAGGCGGCTGACTGCCAGCACCTCGCCTACCGAGACCGCGTGAAGCCAGATCAGCGGACGCTCAGCGCCTGCAGCGCGCATGTACTCTGGGACTTTTCCCAGGCGTTCCGCCAGTCCGTCGCGATACTTTTCAGTGGTCGCCATCCGCCACAGCCACCATGGCGCACTCGCCATGAGAGCAGTCAGCAACCCGAGGTTATAGAAAAAGAGAATCATGCGAGACGGAATTCAGTTTCCTTCGGTCTAACCCCTCAAATGATACCCTCGACGACGATGAAGCTTTCGAAAGGCGTTCCGCTTCTGGCCTTGGGTCTGGCCGTTGGGTTGGTGTTGCCCGTCATGGCCAGCGATCACACTCCGCCGCCGGTGCAGCCCGCAACTTCGTTTGCCGCTGTCGAGGTGCACGACAACGAGAAGGTGGCGATCGCCGCCGAGCCGTATGACACCAAGGACAAAGAGTCGTTGTTCCGCGTCGACTATCTTGGCCACGGCGTAATGCCGGTACGGCTGATCGTGACCAACAATGGCGACAAGCCCATCTCTCTGCGCGATGCGCGAATCCTGTTCCAGACCCCCTCGGGAGAACGCATCCAGGCCGCCGAACCCGAGGACGTGGAGCGGCTGATGACACGCAAGGAGCGTGAAGGCGGCAAGATTCCCATGCCGGGCCCGCTGCCCCCCATCAAGATGAAAGCCAAGGCCAGCAACAAGGACATCGAGCAGGATTTCAGTACCTTCGAGTACGGGGCCCTGGTGGTGGAGCCGCACACGACGCGGGCGGGATTCCTTTTCTACGACGTTTCACAGCTCGATCACCCGCTGAGAGGATCAAAACTGCATCTGCACAAGCTGCGCAATGCGGATGGAAGCGAGCTCTTCTTCTTCGAGATTCCGTTCGACAAATACCTGCAGTCAAAATCGACCCAGATGAACTGACACGTAAGCCAGGCCCTCAGGCGTGTCCGCGCCTATTCGTAATAGGTGGCCGAGGCGGTATCTGTCTCCCAGATGGTGCAGTCTTTGACCCGCACCCGGCCCTGGGTCATGCCGGCGAGTTGCTCGTTGGTCCGATCGTAGAAGTAGCGGGCGATGTTCTCCGCCGAGGGATTCAGCGTCGTGAACGGCTCGAGGTCGTTGAGCATCTGGTGGTCGATGCGATCGATAACCGGGCGAAGAACCAGCTTGAGCTGCTTGAAATCGAGCAGCAGGCCGGTCTCGTCAAGCGCAGCGCCGGCCAGGGTGACGCGAACTTTGTAGTTGTGGCCATGCGGGTTCTCACACTTGCCGTGGTAATTGCGAAGATAATGGCCGGAAGAAAAACCGGCGTCCACGGTGACTTCATACATGAGAGTGCGCGCGACCTGCAGGGAAGTGTCCCGCTCCTATTTTAGTTCTTTTCGCCGCGACGCTCTCACCCCGCGGACCTAGACCTGTCCGCGGGGGCCCCGGCGTTTGCGCCGGGCGGCCAGGCGGGCCTCTTCGCTGCGCCGGTCTACCTGTTCAAAGAGGTTGCTCATCACGCCGATAAGCGCCGAAGCAAGCCCCAGGACCAGCAGGAGAAGCGCGATCATGCGCCATAGGGAGCCATTCGCCGGCAATCCCGGCTGGAAACCCGATGGAATCAGCGACATGCCTGCGGAGAGCAGCCCGAAGAGCCCGAGCGAGCCGGCGAGGATGTAGAAGTTACGGGACATTTCGTTTTCGGCGCGCAGAGGTCGACGCGGCCTGTTGTGATTCTACGCGGAATGACGAATCCATTGGCGCCGCGAGCGAGTCTGCCTGAACCGAATCACATTTGGCCAGACTGGTACCGGGGCCGGATTCCCTCTGAATCGGATTACGCCATGCCGCCGGCAAAAACCGGCAGCACTTCGTCAGGATCGGGGAGCATGCGACCCGGGAGTTTCAGCAGTTGGGCTATATCGCCGGCAGCCATGGGTCTGGCGAAGAGAAAGCCCTGGCCGAAGCGGCAGCCCATGTGCCGCAGCAGGCGGTATTGTTCGCGCGTCTCGATACCTTCGGCGACAACGTCCATGCCCAGCACCCGAGCCAGCTCGACGATGGTGCGCACGATCTGCAGCGCCTGGTCGCCATCGGTCATGCGCTTCACAAACGATCGATCGATCTTGAGCACGTCAAACGGGAACGAATGCAAATAGCTGAGGGAGCTATATCCGGTGCCGAAATCATCCATCGAAAGGGAGATGCCGAGCGTGCGCAGCCCTCCCAGCACATCGAGAGCTGTGCCCATGTTGGAGATCAGACTCGACTCGGTCATCTCAAGCCCCAGCAGCCGGCTCGATGTGCCGGACTGCAGCAGCAGAACCTGGATATGGTCCGCGAGCCCCTCGCGCGAAAACTGCCGGGCGGAGAGGTTGACGCAGACGCGCGGCGACCCGCGCAGGGGGAACTCTCGCGTCCACGCCTTGATCTGCGCGCAAGCCTCCGACAATCCCCAATCGCCGATGGGAAGAATCAACCCGCTCTCCTCGGCGGCGGGAATGAAGTCGCCCGGCGGGATAAGTCCGCGTTCTGGATGACGCCAGCGGATGAGGGCTTCGAGGCTGACGATTTTGCGTGTACTGAGGTCGACTTCAGGCTGGTAGTGAAGCACAAATTCATCCCGCTCGAGGGCTCGGCGCAAGTCGGAGCTGCGGGGCCATGTGCGCTCTTGTTCTTCAGGGAACGATTTTTGCGAAGGGCGCGGCCGCGGCCTCGCGAAGAGTCTGCGCAAGCGCCGCAATTCCAACTCACTGCTGACCATATCGGCCAGGCTGTTGAGCGTGCGCAGTTCGTCAGTGTCGAGCTCGTCGCGAGTCTTCCGCCGCAGGATGATCAGCACGCCCACGATGCTGCCGTCGGAGGTGCGCACCGGAACGCCGGCAAAAAAGACCGCGGTGAGCATCTGGAATTGCAGATTCGATACTTGAAAATCCGGATGGCTGCGAACGTCGCACATGACCACGGGGCCCTGCTCAGCGAGCACCATGTTGAAGATGGAGTGGCTGCGAGGCAGTTCGCGGACCGTGTCTCCCCAATGGGACTTGATCCACACCCGCGTCTCGTCCGCAAAGCCGATCATCGCGCAATCCGCCTGAAAATATTCCGCGGCAAGGCGGGTAATGGCGTCGTAACAACCTTCGGGAGGGGTATCGAGAATCCCGAGGGAGTGCAGCGAGGCGAGCCGCTCGCCTTCCCGGTACTCATGAGCCTTTGTGATCTCGATTTCTGGTTGCGGCATTTCCCACTCCGGACTCGGGATTTCCTCCGGCAGCAGATTCAATACTGCAGAGTCCGCCCCTCCGATTGCCCTTGTCAGCTAACTCGGTTATCGGAAGTAAGGAGGGATGCATGAGGTTACGAGAGGACAATCTCTAAAGTAAGCGCTACCTCGGCGCGGAAGCCGCCGGAGTGCGCGCCGGTTGTCCCGTTTCCGTCCACAAAAACGTGAGTTCGTCGGCATGGTCCTGGATTTGCTGCTCCACGCTCACCCCCGCTGAGTGGCCGCCCGCAAGGCTGTGGTGGAGCAAAATGGGACGGCCGCTCGACGATGCGGCCTGCAGCAAGGGTGTCATCTTGCGCGCGTGCAGCGGATCGACGCGCGTGTCGCTGTCTCCCGTGAAGAACATGACAGCGGGATAAGCCGTGCCGGCTTTCACGTTGTGGTAGGGCGAGTATTTCAGCAGATACGGGAACTGCTTTTCTTTGTCCGCGGAGCCATATTCGGTGGTCCACTGCGGGCCTTGAAGAAACTTCTGGTAGCGCAGCATATCGAGCAGCGGATAGCCGCAGAGAACCGCTGAAAACAGCTCGGGATGCTGGGTGAACGAGGCTCCCATGAGGAGTCCGCCATTGGATGCTCCGATGATAGCGAAGTGCTGGGGAGAGGTGTATTTGTTGGCGATAAGGTAGTCGGCCGCGGCGAACCAGTCGTCGAAGACGTTCTGCTTCTTCTCAAACATGGCCTGCTCGTGCCAGTGCTCGCCGTACTCGCTGCCGCCACGCAGGTTAGGCAGCGCAAACCAGCCGCCCTGCGAGAGCCACCACGCGAAGCTCGGGCTCCAATAGGGGCTATTGCTCACTTGAAAGCCGCCATATCCGGTCATCAGCAGGCGCTCGGTGCCATCCTGTTTCAGGCCCTTTTTGCCCGCGATAAACATGGGCACCCTGGTGCCGTCATTCGACTTGTAGAAGACCTGTTTCAACTCATATTGCGTGGTGTCGAAGGGGATCTTGGGCTGGGCAAAGATTTCGCGCTTGCCGGTAGTGGTGTCGAGGCGATAAAGCGTGGGCGGCTGGATGAACGATTCGAAGCTGAAAAAGCCATAACGGTCAGTTGACTTGCCCTGAACGCCCGAAGCCGAGCCGATGGCATCGAACTCGATCTTGCCCGCGGGCTTGCCTGTGAGCGAATACGCGGCGATCTCCGACTTCACGTCTTTGAGCCGCTTTACATAAATCTTGTCGCCGACGACTGAGAACTCATCGATTACTTCGGGGCCTTCCGGAATGATCGAGGTCCACACATCGGGCATGATGCCGGGGTCGCCTTTGAGAACGCGGCTGTTGGGGGCTTTGTAGTCCGTCTTGACGTACCACGAGCCGTGGGCATAAGCGGCGGTGAAGCGCGATTCAAGACCCCACACCAGTATCTCGAAAGGTGCGCCCGGCTTGTGAAGGTCGCGGTAGACGATATCCACGCGTTTGGCGGGAACTCCGCGGTCGATTTCGATGACGAGATAGCGGTAGTCGGGGGTGACGTCGGCTGCGAACAGGTCGATGTTGCCGAGCAGCTCTCCGTGAAACTCCTTGCCGAAGAGCAGGGTGTCGCGCGACGGGCGAGTGCCAAATTGATGCTGGTAGAGAAGCGTGCCCTGCCGGTTTGCGCGGGTGTAGAAGACCCCTTTGCCGTCGGGAGTGAAGTTGACTGACCAGTAGAGCGCGGCGGGCAGTTCATCTTCAAGATTCTTGCCGGTCTTGGTGTCGGCGATGTGCACCGTGGTCTCATCGGCGCCGCCTTGCCTCAGTTCGTAAGCCATCAGCATCCCGTCGCGTGAAACATCGATGAGTTCGACAGACGTATTGGTGTCGCGGCTCAAACGCGCGGGATCAACGAGGCGCTCGTCCTTGATGGACGACTGTTCCTCCCCCGCAAGGCGTTTGAGGAAGAAGTAATTGCCGTTGCGCACGATGGGCGTGGACCACTTGGAAACGTGCTCGAGGGCATCCAGATCATCCACCATGGAGGCGCGAATGCGGGCCTGCTTCATGTAGCGGGCGGTGTAGGCGTTTTGGGCATCGATGAAGGCACGGGTCTGTGGGCTTTTGGAGTCCTCAAGCCAGCGATAGCTGTCGACGATCTTGGTTCCAAAATAATCATCAGTCACCGGCGTCGCCTCGACGAGCGGAGGCGCCGGGAGCTTGATTCCCTCGCGGCCTTGAATGGTCTGCGCCGGCGCAAACGCACCCAGAGTGAGAGCAACGCCAAAAGCCACAAAATACCGCATGTGAATTCCCCCGCCGACAGAATACGCGAATGTGTCGTTCAGGGAATGCGGGACAACCTCGTAGCGCGCGGAACTGCGCAGGCTGCAGCCGGAGCGCGTCTCCCGGTAAAATCAATTCAAGTGACGCAATCACCTAAAACTGAATCCCTGGGACCCGGCTCGTCGCGGTGGACACGCGCCCTGGGCATGTTGCGCCCTTCGCACGCGCATACCGCATACACGGCAACCATCGTGCTGATGGCTTCGACCTTTCTGTCGAGCCTCTTCGGGCTGCTGCGGAATACTTACATCGCCTGGCACTTTGGGCGCGGAACAGAGGCGGACGCCTTCAATGCGGCATTTGTGCTGCCCGACATGATCTCCTACTTCCTGGTAGGCGGGGCCGCCTCCATCACCTTCGTCACCATCCTCACGCGCTATCGCGACTCGGGTCGCGAGGCCCAGGGGCAGCGCTCGCTCTCCGTAATCCTCACCACCATGTGCCTGGTTTTAGGCAGCGCGCTGCTGCTGGCCGAGATCCTGGCGCCCTATTACATTCACTGGTGGTTTGATGGATTTGACGCCCGCAAGGCAGCGCTCTGCGTGCACCTCACTCGCATCCTGCTGCCGGCGCAGTTGTTCTTTTTTGCCGGCGGAGTGTTTGGCTCGGTGCTGCTGGTGCGCAAGCAATTCAGCGTACAGGCCGTCGCGCCGCTGATCTACAACCTGGGCACCATCGTGGGAGGCGTACTGCTCATCCGCCAGTTGGGCGTTTCATCGCTCGCGTTGGGAACGACCGCCGGCGCGTTTTGCGGACCGTTCTTGCTCAACGCCGTGTTTGCTTATCGCAGCGGAACGCGCTACCGGCCCATCCTCGACTGGCACGATGAAGGCCTGCGCGAGTGGGTACGGCTTTCACTTCCTCTCATCATCGGCGTTTCGCTCATCACGGCGGACTCGTGGATCATCTCCAAGTTCGCCTCGAGCACTGACGGCGCCATCTCGCTGATGACTTATGCCAAGCGGCTGTTTACCGCGCCGATGGCGGTGCTGGCGCAGGCTGCGGGAGTGGCGTCAATGCCCTTCTTCGCGAGCTTGTGGGCCAGCGAAAAGCGCTACGAGTTTGCCATGAACGTGGCCGACTCTGTTTCCCGCGTCATCTCGCTGGGCCTGCTCGTGGCTTCAGGCCTGATCGCCATGGGCGTGCCGCTGGTGGGATTTGTCTTTCGCGGCGGGCGTTTTTCCGGCGCGGACACGCTCGCATGCGCTGCCTACTTTTCGGTCTTCTGCATCTCGATGTTTTTGTGGTCGGCGCAATCGATCTACGCGCGGGCGTTCTATGCCGCCGGAAATACCTTCCTGCCGATGGTTGCCGGAACCCTGGTCACAATCGTCTCCGTGCCGGTGTATGCGGCGCTCTACCACGCCATGGGAGCGATGGGGCTGGCGGTGGCTTCAGACCTGGGAATCGCGCTCCAAACGGTCGTGCTGGCGGGGCTGCTGCACCAGAGGCACATGGTTTCGCTGGCGAGCCTGGACTATGCCGAGATAGGCCGCTGCCTGCTGGCGGCAGTTGCCAGTGGAACCGCCGTGTGGCTGGTCTTCACCTGGCTGCTGGGACTTGTAGAGCAGGCCCTGGGCCGAAACCTCGTGACTTCGAGCCGCTGGATCGATCTCGCGATTCTGCTGGCCGGCTCGGCATTGTGGCTGGCAGTCACCAGGTGGGTTCTGGAGAAGGCCGGCTCGGTGTTGCCTCGCGTGGCGATGAAGAGGCTGGGGCTGGGGTGAGTTTCTCTAACTAAAGAGTTATGCGCTATCAGCCGGAACACCTCTCATGACACCGCGACGGTTTCACAGTCTCACAGTTTCACCTGAAGAGGGGGGAGGGTCTGTTTTAGCGTCCGGACCCTTGTACCCGCAGCGGGTGACGGCAATTCCAGGAGCGATTCGAGGAATTTGCGCACGAGGGCGGGTACGGAGAGGTTGCGGCGCGCCGCCCAAAGGCGAGCGTAGAGGTAGATTTCGTCGGAAATGCATACGGTAATATTGCGCATGGATTTGTAGCCTCAATTTGCATTGTGCGCCGTTGGACGGCAATTCTCTGCAAAACGGCGGTGCGAGATTTCACGGTAGGCGGGCGAGGCGCGGTGTATTGCTGGGTCAATGAGCGGTTAAGCGCGAGTGGATGGCCGGGGGTGCGTAACTTTCCCTATGGTCCACGATCCAGGCGCAACGATCCGGGACCCTGGGGCGTTTCAGGGGATCTATCTCCGATTCAGAGTGCGACTTAGCCGCGCTGGGTGATCTGGCCTCTTCACGCCAGCTCATCCGCGAGAATAGAGGCAGACCTCTCCCCTTGCTTACCGAGGGGAGTTGGGGTTAACATCTCTCGGTAACCGTGAGGAGCCCCCATGAGCAAGCCTTCTGACCTCGTTCAGGGTACTTTGGATCTATTGGTTCTCAAGATTCTCGCCCTTCAACCGCTTCATGGTTGGGCTCTCAGCCAGAGGCTCAAGCAGGTCTCCGGCGATGTGTTGCAGGTTAGCGACGGCTCGCTTTACCCCGCATTGCACAAGCTGGAACAGGAGGGTTGGATACAGTCGGAGTGGAAACCGACCGAGAACAACCGCAGAGCGAAGTTCTACTCCCTCACCCGGCTTGGGAAGCGACATCTCGAACAAGAAGCTGCCAACTGGGAACGTATCTCCACAGCCATCTCTGGCGTAATGCGGCTGACGGAGGTCTGAGGATGCGTTTCGAGAACTGGTTGTTCACGATCCCCCTGCGGCTGCGCTCGCTGTTTCATTGCAACCGCCTGGATGCGGAGCTCAACGAAGAGTTGCGCGATCACATCGACTCGCAAATCGAAGAGAACGTCGCGCGTGGCATGGGTAAGGAAGAGGCCCGCCTCGCCGCCCTGCGGGCCTTTGGAAACTTTGTAGCGCTTCGCGAGCAGACACACGAAGCCTCGGTCTGGGCGCCACTTGAGCGTCTCGGTCAGAACTTGCGTTACGCCTTCCGCTCAGCAAAGCGCGCGCCGCTGCATTCGGCTGTGGCAATGCTCGCACTCTCCCTCGGCATTGGGCTCAACACCGGCGTGTTCACCATGTTGAACGCAATGTTCCTCAAGCCTCCAACGCTTCAGGATCCCGGCAGCTTCGTCCAGCTTTGTCCCCGGTACGCCGGCTGGTTCACGGGGGCAGAGCAATATTCTTCCTTCATAACCGAAGACTATGATGCAATTCGCAGCCGTTCCCACGTTCTGGATGAGGTCGCGGCATGGCAGCAGTCTTCGGCGCTCCCGGAAAAGGGAAGCAAGCGCATCAACACACTGCAGGTGACGTGCAACTACTTTCACGTTCTCGGAATCGACCATCCCCTCATGGGCCGGTTCTTTGCCTCCGGCGAGTGCAGCCGCAGCGCCGCAGCGCAGGTGGCCGTGTTGAGCGAGCCGTTTTGGAAGACCCAATTTGGCGCCGATCCGCACGTGGTGGGAAAGACCATCCACCTCAGCGGCATACCGTTCGTCGTCATCGGCATCGTGCCTGCGAACGCTGCGAATTCCCTGATGGGCGGGGTCTTTCTCCCATACACGGTACAGCCTCAGTTCGATCGCGCCAGGAATCTGCTCGCCAGCCCTGACACGCCATGGCTCTCCATTGCTGGGCGGTTGCGCCGTGGATTCACAAGAGCTGATGGACAGGCCGAGATATTGGCCATCATGAGCCAGCAGGACCGCGCCTACGTCGAGCGCAAGATCTCGGCTTTCAATCGCAAAACCTCTCTCGTCTTAACCAACGGATCGTTTATCGAAAATCCCGCCGTTCATAACATCGTGGTTGGGTTGATGGTGCTGATCCTCGGGCCGCTGGCGCTTATCCTGCTGCTGGCCTGCAGCAATGTCACCATGCTTTTTCTTTCGCGCACGATTGTGCGGAGCGGTGAAATCGCGGTCCGTCTCGCCCTGGGTGTGGGCCGATCTCAGCTTGCCGGCATGTTGTTGATCGAGAGCCTGCTTACCGTGATCCTTGGCGGGGCCTTAAGCGTTATCCTCGCCTATCGCGTGCCCCTGCTGATCATGAACACCATCAGCCCGGGCCAGGCAAACTTCTTTGTGCTCCTTCGTCCCGATTGGCGGGTCTTCAGCTATCTCGCAATCCTCGTTGTGGCGGCAACCACGATCTCCGCATTGATGCCGATTCGCGCCGCTTGGAAACTCGACCTGCTTACGACGCTCAAGGGACGCGAAGGCGCCACCACTGTCCGTTCGCGAACCACGAGCACCCTCATTGTCGTGCAGGTCGCGCTCAGCTTCGTGCTGATGTGCGCGGCGGTCTTTTTCGGCCGGCTACCCGGCCTTATCAAGGGCATGAATCCGGGTTTCGAAATTCACCGCACGCTTGCTGTGCCCCTGGATGTTGATACGTCTGCGAACAATCGGGCCAAGGCTCTCGCTTTCTATCGCGCGCTCGAAGCCAAAATCGTTGTCATCCCGGGGGTACAGTCCCTAGCTTACGCGAGCCTTCAACCTTTCAATCAGGTCCCGCCGAGCGAGATCCGCCTGCCGGGTCAGGCCAAGGGAAGCGGGCAGCCAGCTTCGGTCGATGATGTGTCGAGCAGTTTCTTTTCAACCTTCGATATCCAGGCCTTGCGCGGGAGGCTCTTTCTTCCCACGGATCCAACGTCAGCCGATGCAAGCTCGGTGGCTGTAGTTTCGCAGGCCTTCGCCCAACAATTCTGGCCGGGAAGCGATCCACTCGGCAAAACACTCGTGACGCCCGAAGATCGCCGTATGACCGTGGTGGGTGTCGTACCGGATATCCGTTCGGAGCGGTACGGTGTCATCGATGGGCCTCGTCTCTATACACTCCGGGGTTCGTCCAATCTCGGCGGCAACCTGTACGTGCGCTTCACGAGAGGCCCAAAGGCTCTGGAAAACGCCCTAAGAGATACGGTCAAAAGTCTGGATCCGACCCAGATTGTCGCGCCGGAGACTATCTGGGAGTCGCTCGAAAGCGAAGCTGAACAGGCGACTTTGCTAGCACGAATCATTCTCGTGATCGCCTCAATTGCATTGCTGATGGCGGTTACGGGTGTCTATGGTGTCCTCTCCTTCGCAGTTAACCAGCGCACCCGCGAGTTTGGAATCAAAATGGTGCTGGGCGCGAATCGCGGCACCATTTTCCGGTCGGTCATTTTGCGGGCAATGAAAAACATCGCGATTGGATTGGTCTGCGGACTTGCTCTCGCCGAGCCGGCGATGTTGCTATTCAGCAGGCTGCTGGCCAGGTCTCCGCTTCCACTCCACCGGGTTGACGTGACCGTGTTTGGCGTTTCCGCAGTTCTGCTGACAACGGTGTCTCTGATCGCCATGTATCTTCCAGCATCGCGCGCTATGCGCGCCGACCCAATGCGGGCGTTGCGAACCGAATGACAAGAAGCAGAAGCGTAAAGAGGTTTGGCTGATTCGGGAGAGAACGAATGCAATGTGGCAAATCGCGATTGAGACCAGGAGAGGGAACCTTGAGCAGAGGCTTCTTCGGTCAAATCGTCACTGTGCTCACCCACCCGGTTTAGTACCGATATGTCGGCATCGCGGACGTTTTCTGGCGTCCTGACGCTGCGTCTAGTGGTTGACCGCCGAACCGGTAGTACTGTTCCAGAAACATTCAAATGCGCATTTAACCTACGGTCTGCGAACCCAGGCCTCAGGCTGTCTTTGAGCAGGACTCAGTGTTCTTTGGGCAAGTCTCCAAAATCTTTGGGCATACGGCGTAGCAGGCGGAAATAGACACAAAAGCCCCGGGATCGTGCCGGGGCTTTTGCAGTCGAGGAAAGAAATACAGTTCTAGACGTGGGCCGGCTTGGCGGCTTCCGCTGCGGCAGCGCCGGACTTGGCGTCGGGCTTGCGGATGTCGATACCGCCCTTGAAGAAAGCGCCGTCTTCAATGCTGATGCGGGCTGCGGCCACGTCGCCGGTGAGGGCGCCTTCGGCACGAATATCCACACGGTCGGTCGCGGTAACGTTGCCGCGAACCTTGCCCAACACCACAACCTCGCGGGCGGTAATGCTGGCGGCGACCTGGCCGTTGCGGCCGACAGTTACGCGATTGCCGTTGAGATTAATGCTGCCTTCGACCTTGCCGTCGATAAACAGTGACTCAGACCCGGTAATCTCGCCTTTGATAAAGAGGCCTTTGCTGATGGAGGCTTGTTCGCCGGCTGCAACACCAGGGCGACCAGCAGATTCAACGGCGGAAGTAGGCGGCGCGGGGCGCACAGGCTCCGGCACAGGGGTAGAAGTGGGTGGTTCGGGTTGGCTCGGTTTCCACATACGGTTCAATCAATTCCTTTCCTAGTCCGCTTCCGGATCCGGGTTCAGGCAGGGCGAATTCGATCGCTCGCGGCTGCAAATCATTTATATAGCCTTCTGCTCTTTGCGTCTTGATTCAGATGCGCCGGCATTCGGGGCTGAAAAGCTGCGACTCATGCGCTGCACTGATTTTCGCACATAGACCGGAGAGTAAAACGCAAGATTGGAAACCGCAATGCACGCGCCGGATCCCGGAATGTACTGAGGGCGAGTATATCCCGAAGAAATTAGCCTGTCAGCACTGCTGTGCTGCCGCAGCAAGCATCAAAACTCGCAGATTGCGGGCAGCCCGCATGTAACCTTTACGTATGAGCGATCGGGAACTCGTCGCGCACATCGCGCGATCCGCGGGAGGCAAGGCCGGATACAAGCAGTTGGTGCGGGAACTGGGCCTTGGCGGCGGCCGTGAGCGGCGCCTGCTGCTGGAGCAACTGGCCCGCCTGACCGCGCGGGGTGAGCTGGCCAAAGTGGATCGCGAAATCTGGAGCATCCCCCGTAAGACCGCCGGGGCGGCCGGCACGCGCGACAACCTGGTAGCCGGGCGGCTCGACCTGCATCGCGACGGCTACGGCTTTGTGCGGCCCAATACCCGGCAAGCCAGCGGGCAGGACGACATTTTTGTCCCTCCCGACGAGATGGGCGGCGCCATGCAGGGTGACCAGGTACTGGTCGAGCTGGCTCCCCCGCGCGGAGACGGACGCCGCCTGGGACGCATCGCCCGGGTGCTGCAGAGGAAGAACCCCACCGTTGTTGGTACGTTTCACTTCGCGCGTTCAGATCGCGCGCTGGGGCACCATGTGGTGCCGTTCGATGAGCGCATGACCCAGCCCATCCTCATTCCCCCGGGGCAGGAGGTCCCGGAGGTAAGCGAGGAAGCCGCCACGCCGCATCGCGTGCTGGGCTCTGAAGCCAAGGCCGCAGCCCACTTCGACAATCTCGAAGGGCTGGTGGTCGATGTTGAAATCACCAGCTGGCCTACTCCAACCCGGCCTGCCATGGGGCGCGTGATCGAAGTGCTCGGCGATCCCGACGAATTCGGCGTCGATGTCGAAATGATGATCCGCAAGCACCAGCTTCCGCGGGTGTTTCCTGAAAACGTGCTGGACGAGGCGCGGCGCGTGGCGCATCTAGATAAGGCCGAAGTGGAGCGGCGGCGCGATTTTCGTGGGCTGCCCATCGTGACCATCGATGGCGAGACTGCACGCGACTTCGACGATGCCGTGCTGGTGATGGAGCGAAACGACGGCGGCTACGAGTTGCAGGTGCATATCGCCGATGTGGCCGAGTATGTGCGCCCCGGAACCGACCTTGACCTCGAAGCGCGGCTGCGCGGCACCAGCGTCTACTTCCCCGATCGCGCTATCCCTATGCTGCCGCAGGAGCTGTCGACCGACATCTGCAGCCTCAGGCCGGAGGATGACCGGCTGGTGCTGAGCTGCCTCATGCAGCTCGACTCTCGCGGCCACATCGAGAGCTTCGAAATCTGTGAGGGAGTCATCAGCTCCGCGGCCCGTATGACGTACACCAAGGTGCACGCGATCCTCGAAGGCGACTTGGAAACCCGCGCCGAGTATCCCGAACTCACCGCCGATTTTGAATTGATGCATAAGCTGGCGATGCTGATGAACAAGCGCCGCGAAGAGCGCGGGAGTATCGACTTCGATCTGCCTGAACCGGTCATTCAGTTTGACGAGAACGGCCAGATGCGTGGGGTGACGAAGTCAGAGCGCACCTGGGCCAACCGCCTCATCGAGGAGTTCATGCTGGCCGCCAACGAGTGCGTCGCCACCTGGCTTGAAGACCTCGACGTGCCGTCGCTCTACCGCATTCACGAGAAGCCGGAGCCGCGCAGAGTCGTGCAGTTTGAAGAGCTGGCGGCGAGCTTTGGCTATTCTCTGGGACTGGGGGCGCTGCCCGTCAAGCGCTTCACCACCAAAGGCGATCGCAGGGATTCGCGTAGAAGCGGGCGCACTCCGCGCGAGCACGAAGTCGCGGAAGATATCGCCGTCACCCCGCGCATGTATCAGAAGCTGGCCGCGCGCATCGAGGGCAAGCCCGAGGAGCGAATTCTGAGCTACCTCATGTTGCGGTCGCTGCGCCAGGCGCGCTACTCCGAGATCAACGAGGGCCACTTCGCGCTAGCCGCGCCGACCTATACACATTTCACTTCGCCCATCCGGCGCTATCCCGATTTGATCGTGCATCGCATCGCCAAGGCGCTGCTGCGGCAAGGCGTTCGCGGGCACGGTGTGGTCGAAGAGGGCCGCCACAGTTCGCCCTGGACTCACCCCAACGAGGGCTTGTCGGGAATCGTGGTCAGCCGCAAAAAAGTCATCGGCCCCGGCCAGGGATTCACCGGCGAACCACCCATTCCTGAGCCTGAGCTGGCGCAGATTGCTGAAGAAACCAGCCAGACCGAGCGCCGCGCCGCCGAGGCCGAGCGCGAATTGGTGGAGTGGAAGAAGGTGCGATTCATGGAAGACCGGGTGGGCGAGGAGTTCGCCGCCCTGGTGCTCAATCCCACCAAATACGGGCTGTTCGTCGAACTGACCGACCTTTTCGTCGAGGGCCTGGTGCCCATCGATACGCTACGCGACGACCGCTATACCTGGCGGGAAAATACCCACGAGATCGTCGGCGAGCGCTGGGGACGCAAGTTCCGCGCCGGCGATCGCGTCCAGGTGGTGCTGGATCGCATCCTCGCGCAGGAACGGCGTCTGCAGTTTTCGATTGTCGAAGAAGGGCTCCCGCTAACCGGCAAGAAGGCAGGAAAGGCCGCACCCAAAGCCAAAAAAGCCGGGCGTAAGGGTTCGCCTGGACGCCCCGCCAGAACCAAGAAGCGGCCGGGCAGGAAGGGTCCGCGGCGCTGACGATTTCTCAAGCGTCGGCGCCTTTGCCAAACCAGCTATAGCCGTTTAGACTTGCCCGTCCTGAAAAATCAGGCTCCTGCCTGTTGTTCGGCATACTTGCCGATCAGAGGCAGATGATAGCGCTGACCCTTCAACGCCTTAAGCAGCACGATCACCCAGATCACAAGAAATCCCAAAGATGCGAAGGGGATCAGAATCCACCCGATAATGGGGATAACCGACAGAATCGTGTGAACGACCACCGCGGCGATACCCAGGAAGATACATTGCCAGGCGTGAAAGCGAACGTAGGAGTTCCGGTTATAAGGCTCTACGACCAGAAAGACAATCGCTGGAATGATCGTGACATACGCAAGGGCTCCGGCGGCATTATCAGAGAGACCCGCCTGCGCCGGTTGTGGCTGAGGGGTTGGATACTGGGGCGAACTGGACATCATGGCTCCTTTGAAGTTGCGCAAATCGGTGCGTTGCTGGCCGCCTCAGCGCTCGACGTAGTGTCGAAGTCAGGTTGCTGCGGCCAATCGGACGGTGAATGTCGGCACAATCGGTGACGGCGCTTAGCCGTTGGCCTGCTTTTCGGCGAAATCTCCGATAATGGGGACCTTGAAGCGCTTTCCGTTGAAGGCGTTGATCAGAACCACGATCCAGAGGATGAGAAAACACAGACCCACAAGCGGTCCGATAAAGAATGTGAGCAGACCGAGGCCCGGAACCCGCCCCAGCACCGTGAGACCCACTTCGATGACAATCCACGAAATAGCCAGAAAGATGGACTGCCATGAATGAAAGCGTACATAGGGGATTTTGTTAAACGGCTCAATGATCAGGAACACGATCGCGGGAATGACCGTGACGTAAGCCAGTCCGCCGGCGGCGCTGTCAGAAAGCCCTGACTGGGTTACCGTGGGGGGAATCTGATCTGTCATAAAGTTCTCCTCGAAGTTGGAACTCGGAATGAACCGCCTCCACTGCTCGACATGAACAAAGAACGGTCACCGCAGACATGGTTTCCACGGTTATAGGGAAATTCGGTTGCCATGCGTTTCACAGAATTGTGCCGAAGACTTGCTGAATACCGGGGGTAGCTGACGAGCGGTTGCCGGACTCCACAGTTTGTGGCGAACCCCAAATTCGCAGTGGAATACATTGCCCGTGCATCCCCGAGGAATTCTGAATCGAGATCAGGAAACCCCGAAATGAAAGCCTTGTCAAGCAAATTCGCCCGGTGCGCGGCCCACGGTCGAGTCGAGGCTCCGCAGACATTCGAAGCTGGCGATGAGTCAATTGCGACGCCCCCGGGCGAACCTCATCCAATACAATGGAAATGGCAGACAAGGAGCCGAATTTACGATGGCGCACATGGTTTTTTGCGTTCGCAACAAGAAAGAGATGGAGGGTCTGGATGAACCGCCCTTCGATTCGGAGTTTGGGCAGAAGGTCTACAAGAACGTCTCCAAGGCGGCGTGGGGCGAATGGGTGGAGCGCCAGAAGATGCTGCTGAACGAGTATCGCCTGCAGCCCTGGACGCCGCAGGCCCAGCAGTTTCTCGTGGAACAGATGGAAGAGTTCTTTTTCGGCACCGGATCGGCCCTGCCATCCGAGTTTGTCCCGCCTTCTCACTGATCCAGCCTTCTTCGGAGCCCTGTAGCGGGGCTGAGCGACGATCGACGCAAGCTGGAACTACCGGTACACGCCCGTGGATGGCGAAAAATCTTTGAACTACGGTCGGAAACCATTGAGGCGCGGCTGAATCCCGGCCCCGCTGGTGTAAACTGATCGAGACCCCAGAGCCGGCTCCCCGAGCCGGCTTGATCGTGTCGGGACGTGGCTCAGCCTGGTAGAGCACTCGCTTGGGGTGCGAGGGGTCGGCAGTTCAAATCTGCCCGTCCCGACCAATGTTTTCCGCAATCCAACTCCGCTCGCACTGTCGATTCACTCCGTGACTGCCGACCGCGAGCACCCCAACCAGCATTCGCTCCTGCGAATGCCTCAATCAGGCCTGCGAGGGGTGCGAGGCAAAGCCGAGCAGTGCAGTTCAAATCTGCCCGTCCCGATCGATGTTTATAATCAGCAACTTACGAGATTCCGTCTCCAGCCGAGAATTCTAAGGCGAGTATTCAATTTCTAGCAAGGATTTTCGCTGGTTTTGCCTTGTCAATCCCCAGTTCACATTCCGGCAATAATGAAAAGGGTTTTGGGGCTTGGTGCAGTTAATTCCCGGTCCGTTCTCTCCCGACGACCTGCATATTCTCTGGGCACATCAGTCCCGGTGAGTCATTAGTGACATTCGCGGCAACATACCTATCCCCGCGTATAAATAGCGCAAGCGAGTGATGTGCCGCACTCACTGGCCTGCGACTCTGTTCTACTATTCGAAGGCAATCCTTCGATAATCCCGAGAATCAATATGCAAAGAACTCAACAGGTGTTCACGATTTTCCTTGCCTCTCCGAGCGATGTGCAGAAGGAAAGAGAAATCGCTGACCGTGTAGTTGAACTTCTCAATAAATCGATGGCGAATCGACTTGGATGGGACATCAAGCTTCGCCTGTGGGAAGACACGCCTCCGGTTTATGGGAGACCGCAGGATGCAATCAATCCAATTCTGGACACCTGCGATCTCTTTGTTGGTCTAGTTTGGGAACGGTGGGGTCAACCCACAGGAAACAATTCATCCGGCTTTGAGGAAGAATTCGAACGCGCAAAGGCGAACCGAAAGAAGAGCGGAAGTCCCGAAATCTGCCTTTTCTTTAAGACCGTGGAAGAGAGCAAAAAGAAAGATCCCGGTGAACAATTAAAGAGAGTCCTGGATTTCAAAAATCAACAAATACAGCTGAAAGAAGTGAAGTTCACAGATGTAAAAGATACAGATGATTGGAGAGAAAAACTGCATCTTTGGCTTCCCGGATACCTTCTCGAATTCGCCGCTCAACGTCCGGAGGAGATTCCGCAACAAAAAGCGATTTCTCCATCTACTCTTAGCTATGTTGGAAGCGGAGCAGTTGAGATCAACGGAACGTCAGATTCAACGAATCATCTTCCACCTCAACTCAAAACCACCTCAGAGACTCTTGTCAGGGCAGCGTCAAGCGATGGAATCCGCTTCTTCGAACGCGAGGGAACACTCAATGAATTTGAGGTTGCCCGCCTCTTTCTCCTTTCGGAAACCCTAATCTCCAAGCGATACACAAACTCTCTTATTGACACTCATGAGATCAACTTGCTCTACAAGCATCGGAATGAATTAGACCCTTCAACTGATGAGACACTTCAATTATTCCGCTCCTTTCTCGGCGAGAAAGGCAACGTGAATCCCGGTTGGTTCTGGTTTCGGAATCAGAGCGATGGTGAAATTCAAAAGTGGATATTTGAACTCGCGACAAGTGATCGATCAGATGATGTTCGGATTGGAGCAATGCACCTCCTATCTCTCTTAAAAGCTGCACTACCGAAAGAGATTTCAGCGCTCCCCATTAAATATGAATCATGGTGGGTTCGCGAAAGCGCTTTTGAGTATCTTGCAGAAGTTGGAGACGACACGACCATCAAGTTTCTCGAAGAGTTCAAAGCCGGAGAAAAGGAGTCTTCAATCGTTTTCAGTGCAGAGGACACGAGATTTCGAATACTGATGCGCCTCCGTCCTGATGATGCATTTACAGAGGCGTTCTCGAAAGAGGAGTCTATCTCTTCCGATCGGATGAAACTCCTAGGGCAAAACGCCTCAATTGCAAGTGAGGCTGTTCTCCTGAAGGGATTGGAGAGTTCATGGGAACAGATGCGGAAACTATGTCTTCAGGAACTTTCGCGCAGAAACCGCATTTCAGTCGAACTTGCTAAAAAATATGCAGTTGATTCATCCGTCGCCATTCGTGCGACTTCATTGAATATCTTGGCAAAGAATGGAATCCTTCCTTCACTTGATTTCGTCCGCAAAGCTTTGCAAGATCCCGATTCTCAAAGCGCCCTTTACGGGGGACTTGCCGGAGTCCTAGGTGGGGAAAAAGAGGACGCGATTCCGAAGGAAGATTCGATTATTCTCACCTATTTGCAAACGTTGAGCAAAGATACCCTTGAGAAAATTGTGGATTGGTACTCAAGGGAAGGGCGCATAGCATATGAGGTCCTTGCCTTAGATCATTTCGAGACTGTTGCATCTACTCTTCCTCAAGATTTCAAGGATGGGTTTCGTCGGATTAAGGAGGATAGTCTTCGTCCAATTCGTGAAGCGCGTGGAGAGGAGGAAGCAAAAAAGATTGACGAAGCATTCAAGGATCTAGATCAGTTTATCGGTGAACAGTTCGCCGAAGCTGCATTGCGAGGGCTTGCAAAGAATCCTCTTCCCGAAGCAGTCGGAATCGCCAAATATTATCTGATGCGAGACACATACGGCTCACGTGATGCGGCTCTTGAAGTTGTTTTGCAGTTCGGCAGTTCTGAAGATGTAAATGATCTACTAAAGATGGCTTCCGAAACTTATGGTGAGCTCCAAAAGAAAGCGGCTCTGGGTGCGCTGAGGCTTTCGTCGAGCCCCTTGGAGACTTGTCGCGAGTTCTTCGTAAGCGACGACATCAACCTGCCAAAGATCGCAATGCATTGGTTTGTGATGCAAAGTACGTTCGAAGTCTCTAAGGCTCTGAAGACCTTTCTATATGACAAGGATCAAGCATTTCGCATTAGTTCGCTTTGTGGGCTGGTTCGGAGGCTTGATCAGGGCCAACTAGAGGACGCACTCAACGAGTACATGCAGGCTACTACCTATTTCTATGATGTAGTCACATGGCTTGATCGCCTCCTTTATTCGCCCCCGCGATTTGCTGAGGCATTCCGCAATAAGCTGGAGATGGAAGGAGCCATATTAACACCCTGATCCATACAGATTTCCGTCCCGATGTACTCGCACAGGAGATCGTGGACGACCTGGAAGCCGCACTCGTTCAGTTCACCAAAATCGCGGCAAGGCTCACAGCCAAAGCCGGGGACTAGGTGGCATTTGCTGGTGGTGAGAGGGGTTTTATGGCCTGGAGCCGGGTGACGTTTGTTAGGTATTTGCGCTCCTTGATGAACTTCTCAAAACCGGCTTGCATGATATTCCTCCGCAGGTAATCCTCTTCTGGCTGCCGACGCCGAGCACCCCAACCGGCATTCGCTCCTGCGAATGCCCCAATCAGGCCTGCGAGGGGTGCGAGGCAAAGCCGAGCAGTGCAGTTCAAATCTGCCCGTCCTGACCAACAACCTCCTCATCTCGATTCAGCTTGTGCCCTGCCCTTTGCCGTTCGCACAACGATGGCCAGACCCGCCATCCCGCTGGCAAGCAATAGAAGGGAGCCCGGCTCTGGGGTTGCAGCGATCGGAGCGAAGGTGCCCGCGAAATCGATCCCTGCAGCGGATCCGCCGGACTGCCAGTCCACAACCGTCAGCGTGTTCAATGCCCCCAAATCGGCAAGAAAATTCACCATAAATGGATCGCCTACACAGGTCGTCCCATTGTGGTCCTGTGCGCAAGGGCCATTCGCAGTGTTTGTATCGAAATTGAAGATTTGTACGCCGTTGAGCAGAACCATGGACGTATCGTCGGCATACGATCCCAGGTTGCCGGTGTAGTGCCCCGGAGTCGCGGTGAAGGTCGTCGTGTAGGTGTAGTAGCCGTTCGGTTCAACGTAGCCTGCGTTGACGGTGGAATTGGGGTTTTCAGAAACCCAGTTCGAGCCTGCGATGGGGCCTGACCATGGCGACAGGTCTAACCCAAGGTTGAAGGTAGTTCCAGATCCTATCCCCGTTGTGATCGGCGTGGCGGCCTGGTACCCGAGATAAGCCAGCGCACTATTCTGAGCTCCGTTCGGGTTTTGTCCAGTTCCATAGCTGCCGACGGTGATTGTTCCAGCATATGCCGACGTGACAGCGGTTAAGAGAGCAGAGGCGATCAAGAGCTTTCCTGTTGCTTTCATTTTTCCCTCATTCGGCACTGCAAGAGTCCAATCGCTTCTGCGAGTCTTCAGCGCCTGCTTCTAAAGTTCGCACTCAGGTGGCCGAAATTTGTTCTTTAAAACCAGCTACTTACGGATGGCGAAACAAGCGGTGTGCAAAATCTTGCATATCCTTGCGCAACATTGGGAACTCTCCCGGCAAATGATTGCAGCCCGTCCCACTTTGGGAGGGACCGTACCGAATGTAACTTGAAGGGACATGTCGTGTGGAGATGGACGAACGGGTGCACGGCGCTTGAGGAGTTCCTCTCGACGGCAGCTTCGCCGCAGGCCTCGACGCCAACCGTGAAAAGGATGAGACAAGCCGGCATCAACCGCAATTCCGCTCATCGCGCCCATTGGTCCACCCGGGTCAGTCAGCGGAGTGCCCTCAAAAAGGGGTATATTGACGATAACCCTAGAGCTATCGCCAAATGCGTTCGTTCCCTCGCGGAGGTTGGCTTTTCCTTCGCGCTGAAGTGCGCAATCCGGCCACTCTTTGGAGGCGGAACTGCCCTTTCAGCCAATCCCGCGGCGCAGCCGACTGCAGGCTCTGCTTCGCGGCCGAGGGAATACGACCAGTTGAGGAGCATCATGCACAACCAGCCGACGGCCGACCTCGATATCGGGAAAGATGATGTCGTGCTCGTGACCGGGGCTGCGGGATTCATCGGGACGCGGGTCGTGCAAAGCCTGCTCGATCGTGGATTCTCTCATATCCGGTGTTTCGTCCGGCCCTCGACCACGAGCGCTAAAATCGATGCCCTCCTGAAGCTCGCCAACGGTCGGCAGTTGGAACTCGTCAGGGGCGATCTGCTTTCGCTGCAAGACTGCCTGGCCGCCGCCAGGGACGCGAAGGTTGTGTATCACCTTGCCGCCGGACGCGGGCAAAAATCTTTCCCCGATGCCTACCTCAACTCCGTCGTAACCACGCGCAACCTGCTCGACGCCTGCGTGCAGCACCAATGCATTCAGCGCTTCGTCAACATCAGCTCATTTACCGTCTACACCAACAGCAACAAGCGCAAGGCCCGCATGCTCGACGAAACCTGTCCGGTGGAGCAGCATGCCGAAGAACGCGGCGAGGCGTACTGTTTCGCCAAGGCCAAGCAGGATGAACTTGTCGCACAATACGGACGGGATCACAACATTCCCTACGTCATCGTCAGGCCAGGCGTGGTCTACGGGGCGGGAAACCTTGCCCTCACGGGCCGTGTGGGAATCGACACCTTCGGCATCTTTCTGCACCTGGGAGGGTCGGCAATTATTCCGCTCAGCTATGTCGACAACTGCGCCGAGGCCATCGTGCTGGCGGGACTGAAGGCCGGCATCGACAGAGAAGTTTTCAACGCCGTCGACGACGACCTGCCCTCGAGCCGGCAGTTCTTGCGCCTCTACAAGCGCAACGTCAGACGCTTCCGATCTCTCTACATTCCTAAACCTGTGAGCTATGGACTGTGCTGGTTTTGGGAGGCGTACAGCAGGCGATCGCAAGACCAGTTGCCACCCATCTTCAATCGCGGCCGATGGAACGCCTTGTGGAAGAAGACCCACTACAGCAACGAAAAACTCAAGCAGCGATTAGGATGGGCCCCTGTAGTTTCAACGGCGGAAGCGGAACAGCGCTATTTTGCGGCCTGCCGCGCGGGGGCCGATCATGCTTAAAGTCGCCATCGTTGGCTGCGGCAAGATCGCCGACGCGCATGCTGCGCAGATCCGTCGGATCAGTCGCAACAAGGGCTGCGAAATTGTGGGAGTGTGCGACCGCGAATTGCTCATGGCACGGCAGCTTTACGAGCGATTCGCGGTAAAGGCCTACTTCGACGACCTGGCGACGATGCTGCGCGAAGCTCGCCCCGACGTGGTGCACATTACCACCTCACCCGAAAGCCATTTTGCGCTGGCAAAGGCCTGCCTCGAGGCGGGCTGTCACGTGTATGTGGAGAAGCCCTTCACACTCAATGAACAGGACGCGCGCAAGCTGATCGACCTGGCCAGCGAGCGCGGATTGAAGCTGACGGCCGGCCACGACGGTCAGTTTTCCCACGTGGCGCGCCGCATGCGCGCGTTGGTTCGCGAGGGCTATCTGGGCAGCGGGCCCGTGCATATCGAGAGCGTCTACTGCTATGAACTCGGAGACAGTGCGTATGTCAGGGCCTTCCTCGCAGACAAGCAGCATTGGGTGCGCAGGCTCCCCGGAATGCTGCTGCAAAACATCATCAGCCATGGCGTAGCCTGCATGGCGGAGTACCTGACGTCCGATTCTCCCACCATCATCGCTCACGCTTTTATCAGCCCGTTTCTTGCCGGCAAAGGCGAAACCGAGATCGTCGACGAACTGCGCGTCATCATCGCGGAACAAGGCGGGACGACGGCGTACTTCACGTTTTCGTCGCAGATGCGCCCGGCGGTCCAGACCCTTCGCGTTTACGGAAATAGAAACGGCCTCATCGCCGACTTCAATAACGAAATGCTGATCAAGCTCCGCGGCCGGCGCTTCAAGAGCTTTGCGGAGATGTTCGTCCCGCCGCTCATCTTTGCGCGCCAGTGCATGAGCAATTTCCGCATCAACCTGGGCTACTTCTTCAAGAGCGACTTCCACCTCAAGTCTGGGATGAAGTGCCTGATCGAATCGTTCTATCAATCGATCGAGGCGGGAACAGAGGTTCCGATTCCCTACCGAGAGATCCTATTGACCGCCCGCATCATGGACTCGATCTTCAGCCAGATCGAGCAGAAGCGCCCGGAAGTCGCGCTCCCTCCCGACCCTCCCCCGCCCTTTGCAGTCGCCACAAAATAGCTCGCTCATCCAATCGGCAACCGCCGAGGCAGAAGCCAAGTCCTTTCAGCGATGGCGTTTGCAATCGCCTGGAGATGACCCGCATCGCGTATGCGGCAGTCGCGTTCGTGGCCGCCAAGCTGCTTTTTGAAGACCTGCGCCACGGACGCATGGAGTTCATCGCAGCGTCAATCTTCCTGTTCGCGCTCACGCTCATCGCGGTGCTGCGCCTGGCGCGCATGGGCACAGGGCACAGGACCCCATAGATCGACTTCGATGGCCTCCCGCAATCTCACCAGCCCGTCAGCACCATTCCCAATTCAGCACTTCGGCAACGAAGCGGAATCATTTTCGCCGCGATTTGGCGCACCCTTCGCTTTCGTGATTGAGGGCCGGCTACGTTGGCCCCTAACCTGAATACGAGTGCCTCAACAGAGGAGAGCACTCGCTCAATTGAGGGCGAACTGTGATTGCTGATGCGGTGGAAACTCCGGCAGCGAACGAACGCCGCGAACAAGCGCTGTCAGGCCGACTGGCCGAGGTCGCGCTGAGCTATCAACGGGTTTTAGAGCACAATCCGCGCCATCCCCAGGCTCTTGTGGGGATGAGCCTGGTGGCGCTGGCAAGCCATCAGCCGGAAGAGGCCGTACTGATGGCTGAGGCTGCGGCTGCCGCAGCGCCGGAGATGGGCGCGGCCTGGGTCACGCTGGGCCACGCTCTCAAGACCGCGCATCGCAACGACCAGGCAGAACACGCTTTTGGAGAAGCCATCCGGCTCGACGGCATGGATGCCGCTGCCCGCACCGGCCTGGCCGAGCTGAGACTCGCCACGGAGCGGCCCGAAGAGGCAATCGGTCAATACGAACTGGCTCTGCAGCGGGACCCGTCGCTGGTACCTGCCCACCTCGGCCTCGGGCATGCGCTGGTGTGGATGGAGCGCTACGATGAAGCTCTCGATTGCTACGAAAAGGCGCTGTCCCTGTGCCCGCGGCTGCCCGAGGGCGAATTCGCAGCCGGGTTTGCACTGGCTCGACTGGGCAAAACCGAAGACGCCGAGATCCGCTACAGGCGTGCCCTGGTGGAGCGGCCGGGTTTTGCCGCGGCCTGGATGAACCTTGGCTGTCTGCTGCGGGAACAGGGGCGCGAGATCGCTGCCGAGGGTGCGCTCAGGAGAGCGGTCGAGTTGCAGCCGGACATGGTCGCGGGATGGGTCAACCTCGCTCTGTTGGAGCGGGATCGCCGACGGCCGCACGCCGAAAAGTACCTGCGGATGGCTTTTGCGCTGAATCCCGAACAGGCCGAAACCCACGTGGCCTGGGCGCAGTTCTGCGAGGCCGGACGGGACTGGGCCGGCGCATGGGGATGGATGCGCTGGGCCCTGGCGCGCGATCCCAAAAACGATGAAGCCATGAATATGCAGGGTATCCTGCTGCACACCGCTGGCAGGTTTGCCGAGGCTGTGGAGGCCTTCGCGCGCGCGGAGGCGCTGGGCAACCGGCCCGCGGCGTCGAATCGTGGCAACTCCCTGCTCGACCTGGGTCAGCCTCACGAGGCGCTGCGAGCGCACGAGGCAGCGGTGCTCCGGGATCCGAACAGTCCCGGTGCGCGCTACAACCTCTCGCTGACGCAACTACGGCTGGGGGATTGGAAGCCGGGCTGGCCGGGTTATGAGGCCCGATGGAGCTTCCACGAGGTTCACCGCAGACCGCGGAAGTTTGACCAGCCGCGATGGCACGGAGGGTCGCTTGAGGGGCGGCGTGTGCTGCTGCATGCCGAGCAGGGGTTGGGGGATACGATCCAGTTCTGCCGTTATGCGACGCTGGTGGCAGCGCGCGGGGGCGTGCCCATCCTTCAGGTGCAGGGCCCCGTCGAGCGACTGCTGCGATCCCTGCCTCCGGTTCGCGCCGGGCTGGTGGAGATCGTCGGGCAAGGCTGCGCGCCTCTCGCATTTGACCTGGAGTGTCCGCTGATGAGCCTGCCGGCCGTCTTCGGCACCACGGTCGAGACGGTTCCCTGGCCCGGTGCTTATCTTGGTGCGGACCCCACGGCACTCGAGGCGAGGCTTGCGCAGCTTCCCACCTCCAGATCGGGCCAAGGTCTTCGCGCAGGCATCGCGTGGGCAGGAAATCCTCGCTACAAGGCGGACAGGCAGCGGTCGATGAAGCTGGAAATGCTGGTGCCGCTCCTGCGCACTCCCGGCATCACTTGGATCTCACTGCAGAAAGGCGATGCCGCGCGGCAACTTGCCGGCTTGCCGGGTGGCATCGAAATCCACGATGCCTCCAGCGGCGACCAGGACCTGGCGGATACCGCTGCCGTAGTGGCGGCGCTCGACCTGGTCATCACCACCGACACCTGCGTCGCGCACCTTGCTGGAGCCATGGGCAAGCCGGTGTGGATTCTGCTTCCCCATCTTGCCGACTGGCGCTGGATGCAGGGCATCGAGACAACGCCGTGGTATCCGACGGCCCGACTCATGCGCCAGACTGAGCCGGGTGACTGGGACGGCGTGCTCCGGCGCGCGATCGCGGAGCTTGGTTTGTTTAGACAGCGGAGACCGAAACGGGAGCGCCGGCCGACTGCAGCTCCGCCCGCACGCGCCGCATAATGCCCAGGTAATATGCCAAATTGTGAATTGAATTAAGCGTGCCGGCCAGCGCCTCTCCGGCTTGCATCAGGTGGCGCAGGTAGGCACGCGAATAGCGGCGGCACACCATGCAGTCGCACGCCGGGTCGGGCGGGCCCTGGTCTTCGGCAAAACGCTTGTTCTTGATGGTCAGGCGGCCCTCGCTGGTAAAAAGCAGGCCATGGCGCGCGGCGCGGGTAGGCAGCACGCAATCCATCATGTCCACGCCCATGCGTGCGTACTGCTCGATCTCGTCGGGATAGCCGACGCCCATCACGTAGCGCGGCTTGTCGGCAGGCAGCAGCGGCAGCACTTCGGAGATCATCTCGAGCGTCAGGTCGCGCGGCTCGCCCACGCTCAGGCCGCCGATGGCGTAGCCGTCAAAGTCCATCTCAATAAGGCGCTCGGCACTCTCCTTGCGCAGGTCGCGATACATCCCGCCCTGCACAATGCCGAATAGACTTTGCGTCTTGCCGCCCAGTTCGTCATGCCACGCCACTTCATTGCTATGCGCGCGAAAATGCTCCAGCGAACGCCGTGCCCATGCCATCGTCAAACGCAGGCTCTCTTCTGCACGCGCCCGATCTGCGGGATACTCGGTGCACTCGTCGAACGCCATGGCGATATCGGCGCCCAGCGCGATCTGCACGTCCATGGAGTGTTCGGGCGTGAAGAAGTGGCTGCTGCCGTCAAGATGCGAGCGGAAGCGCACGCCTTCGTCGGTGACCTTGCGCAGTGCGCTCAGGCTGAAGACCTGGAAACCGCCGGAGTCCGTCAGCATCGCTCGCGGCCAGCTGATGAAGCGATGCAGGCTGCCCATGCGGCGGATCAGTTCATGGCCGGGCCGTAGATAGAGGTGATAGGTGTTGCCGAGAATGATTTGCGCGCCCAGGGTTTCGAGCACGTCCTGAGGGACGGCCTTGACGGTGCCTGCGGTGCCCACGGGCATGAATACAGGCGTCTCGATCGCCTGGTGGGGCAGATGCAGTTGTGCCCGCCGCCCGCCCGCCTCGGTTGTCGCACTCAGGTTGAATTGAAGGCCCACTCTGCGATTTTACCGGGACGGGATCAACGGGGCGAAGGCAGACCGCTACCGGCCCGCTCCAAGCTTCACCAGCACACCCGCCCTCGCCGCACGCGGCATGGCGAGCGTGGTGGTTGGCGTCTTCGCCACTTCGATGTTGCGATCGAAGAGATTCTCTCCGGCGGCAAACAGCTCAAGGTGCCTGCCCACTTCGTGAGAAGCGTAAGCATCCATCCTGAAGTAGCTGTGCAGCATGAAAAGATTCAGATCGTCGTCGTACTGGCGGCCGCTCAGCCGGCTCTGCAGGCTGAGGGTTCCGTAGCGCCGGCAGTACGCGCGCAGGTTCAGCGTGGCCATGTTGCGCGCCACCGCGGGAATCCAATTGCCGATGTCCTGCGAGCCGCGCGTCACCGTGGCGTGAGCATACTGGTAGCCGCCCTCGATCGCCAGCCAGCGCTGCGGTGTCGTCTCGAAATCCACCGAGATGCCGCGGCTCTCAATCTGGCCCAGGTTTTCGCGCTTGAGCAAAATCGGAGAGGACTGCAGGTTCGTCGTCACCGCCGTGATCGGGCGATTGACCTGGGTGAGAAAGTAGCTGGCGCGGATGGTGCCCCACCGGCCCTCGTTAGCCACGCCCGTCTCCCAGCCGGTGGCGCGCTCAATCTCGAGCGAACCGTTCGGCAGGGTGAGCTTGTTGCCCACCTGCGTCGAACGATAGAGCTCGCTCGGGGTGGGCGCGCGAAACGCTCTGAAACCCGATGCCGACAGCGCCCAGTGATTCCCCAGCTTGCGCGAGATACCCAAACGCGGATCGAACACGCGCTCATCGAACTGCGGCGGCTGGGTCGCCGAGGGCAGCCATGACGATCCGTTCCAGCGCT
>WNGK01001076.1_pt1 | contig 29121 bp, 30 predicted proteins | sample 5400601 | NCBI WGS metagenome assembly WNGK01 (sample SAMN13153376, study PRJNA577476) | soil metagenome | isolation source: 60 cm soil or saprolite under Garry oak tree replicate 1 | place: USA:California | collected 2016-06-15
AAAACACTTCACTTCCCAGCGCTTCCAGTCTTTGGTGTTACTCCAAAAACGGATCGGTATGCCTGATATGCGAAAATATAAATTGGCTAGATCGGCCAATTGCTCGCTGTAGATGTTGCGGCGCTTAACCACCACTTGCCGACCACGACGGACCTTCTCGTAGGTCGAACTGATCTTTAAGGAATCGACGAATGTTGCTGTGGCGTTAGTGAGAGCCTGGGGCACTAGCGGTGTAAGTCGCTCTGCCAAACTTGTCCCATTTTCCCGGAGTGGCATTGTTCCCCTCTATTCGACTTCCTTGCTCCTGGCGGCTGTATGAATTGGACAGTTAAAAAGTTAAAAAGGTTATGATGCTAAAACGGCGTCTCGAATCTGCCGCGGCTCCTTTTTTAACGCGCCTGAGGCGGGTAACTCTTTTAACGATTTAACCTGCGCCCAGCACAATCGTCTCACCGATATTCAGTACCTGCAGTTCAGCTTTTACGTTGCGTTTTCTAAGTTCGCGATCAAAAGCTTTGGGCGTGCCGGTGAGCACGGGAAATGTCGCGTAGTGCATCGGAATTACCGTTCGCGGTGCGACCAGTTTCACGGCTTCAGCCGCGCGTGCGGGTCCCATCGTAAAATGATCGCCAATGCAAACCAGCATGATGTCGATCTTGTTAAATTGCGACACCAGCGCCATGTCGGAAAACAAATCTGTGTCACCTGTGTGATAAATTGTCGGACCGTTGCGAATGGCAATGACGAGTCCGCTCGGAGTTCCGGCATAAACGGGTGGCGAGTTTTCGCTGGTCTCAACTCCCGCCCCATGCCACGCCGGAACGAACGTCACGGCCACTTCGCCATTGAGCAGATTAAGGGTACCGCCCAAATGGCCAGTTGTATCAGTATCTGCCAGTTCGCTTGGATAACCCAGACCCGCGACCATCGCCGCGGATAAATCGAATGTTGCCACCAGCTTCGCGTGCGTTTTTTTCCCGATCTCCACCGCGTTGCCAACGTGATCGGAATGTCCATGCGTGACCAGGATCAAATCAACGCGCTTGAGCGCTGCGACTTCCTCCTTGCCTCTGTTGTAAACAGGATTCGTCAGCCACGGATCAACAAGAAGCACGTTGCCGGTGGGCGTAACGATCTTAAAAGCCGATTGGCCATACCAAGTCAGTTGAGTTTCCATGCGAATCACAAGATCGAAAAGATTCCGCTCGGCAAGGGAGATGAGAACAATGACGAAGCTCGAATGCGAGAATGGTTAAAAAGTTAAAGAGTTACACTATTTAGGCGCCGCCATTCCTTTTCGCACCTTTAATCTGGCTTTGTAACCTTTTAACATTTGTAACGCTTTTAACTTCCCTCGACATTCGACATTCGTCATTTTAATTGAGGGCCTGTGAATCACGAGGACGCGCATCGACGTATCGCCGCCACCCATCCGCGAATGGCCGCACTGATCGAGCGCTCCACCCGTTACAAAATCGAACCAACGCTATCGATCCGGCCATTTGACGCGCTCGCAGAATCAATCGCGTACCAACAATTAAGCGGAAAAGCGGCCGCGACTATTTTCGGTCGTGTTCGCGCGCTATATCCGGGGCGAAAATATCTCGATCCGGAGAAAATTTTGGCCACACAGGATGAAACTTTTCGTGCAGCCGGTCTTTCCCGCAACAAAATTGCGGCACTGAAGGATCTCGCTGCGAAAACAATCGATGGGACGGTGCCTGCCGGACGCGCACTCATCCGGATGAGCGATGATGAGATCGTCACGCGTCTCACCACCGTGCGCGGCATCGGGCGTTGGACAGTCGAGATGCTGCTCCTGTTTGATCTCGGCCGCCCCGATGTGTGGCCGGTTGACGATTACGGAGTTCGCAAAGGTTTCGCCAAAACCTTTGGCAAACGAAAACTGCCAACGCCGAAGCAGCTCATGAAACTCGGCGACAAATGGCGGCCATACCGCTCGGTGGCGGCGTGGTATTTCTGGCGTGCGCTGGATGGGCCAGAAAAGGTAAAAAGTTAAAAGGGTTACAAGCGTTACAAGCGTTAAAGAGGCTACCCTTTGGAACTTTTGTAACGCTTTTAACCATTTAACTTGCGCGCTGCACCGCGCCTCACTAAAACCCTCGGGTTATGGCAATGATCCACGTTAATAGGGGCGCGACTAGTTTGGGCACATTTTCAGAAGAAGAGGTTCGCGAGGGGCTAAGCACCGGCCGCTTCGTCCCCACTGATCTCGGCTGGCGTGAAGGAATGGCGAGTTGGAAACCACTCTCTCAATTTTCCGAGTTTGAAGCCGCCGCGCCTGCGCCACCGCCTCCACAAATCGGCGCAACACCCACAGCCAAAACTCCCGGCGCACGCAGCGGGTTGCCGTGGGATCAACGTCAGGAGAAAGGATTTTTCAACGCGTTCATCGAAACGTTGCTAATGGTCTTGGGTAAGCCTGGAGTCGCATTCACTGTGATGAAGCGCGAGGGCGGTTTGGGCGAGCCACTCATCTACACGGTGGTAGGTAGCAGTTTTGGGGGAATCATCTATTTCGTTATGACACTCTTTATGCCCTCGCTAATGACCTTCGGCGATCGACACGGTCTTGCGCGTCTTGCCGGGTTAGGCGTTGGATCGATTTCCGGCATTATTCTGGTGCCGATTTTCGCCGTCATCGGCGCCTTTATCGCATCGGCTATCCTGCATCTCTGCCTAATGATCGTTGGTGGTGCCAGACAATCATTTGAAACGACTTTTCGCGTCGTTTGTTTTGTCGGTGGCTCAATCGATCCACTTCTCATCCTTCCTTTTTGTGGTGGTTTTATCGTCGGCGTTTGGAAAATCGTCCTTTACTGCATTGGCCTCGCTCGCGCGCATGAGACAGATACTGGACGCGCCGTAGTGGCAGTAATCCTTCCGGTAATTGTCTGTTGTGGTGGCGTCTTCGTCATTGCGGTGATGTTCGGTGCGCTGGGCGCGTGGAGCGCATCGCACCATTGATTGCCAGAGAATGCAGCTTTGCCCTCGCCGACTTGCTCCTGGGGAAATCGATCACGAGCTGGTGTGGCTGAGCGTCTCGGTTTCGTCGCTGGCCGCGGCGGCGGCTTGGTTCGCACTTGGTTTACCTTGGCCGCAGTGCGCTTTTCATGAGCTCACAGGATTGCCGTGTGTCAGTTGCGGCATGACGCGGTGCGCGATTCAATTCTTTCACGGACACTTCCTCGCCGCTTGGAAATGGAATCCTCTTGTGTTCGCATCTTTGTGCGGCGTGATCGGATTCGATGCGTACGCAGTTACGGTTATCGCGGCTCGCGCGCCGCGTGTCCGAATCTTGTTTCGCGACGAAATAGAAAGGAAATACGCGCGAATAATCGTGATCGCCGCGCTTGCGCTAAACTGGATTTATCTGCTAGCGCATTGGCGGAACTTTTAGAGGCACCTTGAGCGAAAGGCTGCACTGCGAAGCCGCATTAATTCGCATCTCCCGGCCTTGGGAGCGACGCCAGATCGAGCGGCGATGGAACTCGAAATGCTGGAGCGACATATTTTGGCCGCGTCAGTTCTGGCCAAAGCCCAAACGAGAGCGTGACGAGTAACCCAGCTGTAAATAGAGCCGCGCTGAGCCCAATGGTCTTTAACCACGAATGGACACGAATCATAAAACAACTTGCGGTTCTTCGTGTCCATTGGTGTTTATTCGTGGTTAATGCGAATTCTCGTGACTGGTGGCGCTGGCTTCATCGGCTCGCATCTTGTCGAAAAATTACTCGCGGTCGGGCACGAAGTCGCGATCCTCGATGACTTCAACGATTTTTACGATCCGCAAATCAAGCACGCAAACATTGCTAGTTTCGCCAAAGACGTGACGATTCATCATGTCGATCTTCGCGACAGCGCCTCAGTGCGAAATTTGTTTCATCGCGAAAAGTTCGAAACGATCGCTCACCTCGCCGCCCGCGCCGGCGTTCGCCCGTCGATTCAATATCCGCAACTTTACTACGACACAAATGTAAGCGGCACGTTGCACCTTCTCGATGCCGCGCGCGTAGTCGGCGTTGAACGATTTATCTTTGCCTCCAGCTCATCTGTTTACGGGAGTTCCAAAAAAGTTCCGTTTTCTGAAGACCAACATCTTACTCAGACGCTCAGCCCGTATGGCGCGACGAAAATCGCGGGCGAATTTCTTTGCTCAACCTACTCGCACCTCTACCAAATACGAGTGACCGCGCTCCGTTATTTCACTGTTTACGGGCCGCGGCAACGGCCCGATCTGGCGATTCATCAATTCACACGGCGCATTTATGCGGGTGAGCCGATCGATCAATTCGGCGACGGCAGCACGCGCCGCGACTACACTTACATCGACGACGTGATTCAAGGCACCATGGCTGCGCTCAATTACGACGGACCGCTTTTCAACATTTTTAATCTCGGTGAGAGCGAAACCACTCGGCTCAAGGACTTGATTGCAGCGATCGAGAGTGCGCTGGGCAAAGAAGCGAAAATCAACCAGCTGCCGGAGCAGCCCGGCGACATGCCGTTGACTTGCGCGAATATTTCCAAGGCGAAGAAATTACTCGGATACAATCCAACCACACAATTAAGCGACGGGTTGCCCCGTTTCATCGATTGGTTTCTCCAAATAAAAGGTTCGCCCGGCTTAGGCGGGTAAATCGACAGGCGCCATGTCCACGAGCTCTGAGAATTTGCCCTTTGATCAACGCGCTTGTTTCGTCGCGGGCCAGGCAAAATCCGGCACTACCCTTTTGGTGGCGCTGCTCGATAACCATCCTGAGCTGCTCGTTTTGCCAGAGGAGACTGCCTATTTCCCGACCGTCTTGACGAAATATGCGCCGCGTGGACGTCGCGCGCAGTTTGATTACCTGATCAAACAGTCGCTTTCCAACGTGCTATTTGGCGGGCCATGTAAATGGGGCAAGCGGAATTACTCTTCCTTCCCGCGCGAAAAATTTCTCCAAACGTTCGAGCGCGCAGCATTCGATCCCGCGAAAGCGCATGAAGATTTGCTTGTTCTGATGGTGAAAGCCTACGCGGCAACGCTGGAACGTCCGCTCGACACGATTGGACGGTGGGTGGAAAAAACGCCGGCTAATCGCAATCACATTCCGGCGATTCTCGCCCGTTTCCCGCACGCGAAAATTCTCGTCACGATGCGCGATCCGCGTGCAATTCTTGCTGCGCAAATCGCGCTCGAAAAGACGAGGAAGACCGGCAGATTCTCGACTTACTACGTGATTGCCCACTGGCGTGTAGCCGCCAGGCTCGCTCAGCGCGTGCGCGACGGGGAGATTCCGGGTCTGGTCGTGCCGTACGAACAATTGGTCTGCGAACCGGCCAAAATGATGGAAAAAGTTTGCACTTACCTGGAGATCAACTTTGATTTGGAAACGGTTCTGACGCCGACAAAAGTGGGCCAGTTCTGGAGCGGGAACTCGGCGGCGAGGATCAACTTTTCGCAGATCAGTCCGGAACCTGCAACGCGCTGGCAGCGCGAGCTTACAGAGGACGAAATCGGCTGGGTGGAATGGCATTGCCGCGATCTCATGCCGGAATTTGGCTACAAGCCCAAACTTGATCGCCGCGAGCTGCGATATTTTATGCGGCCCATTCAGGGTGAGCGTCCACGAGAGTATTTGAAGTCGCGCCTCTATTCTTTTCGCGACGATTGGATTCGACGCTAAGCAGAACAATCTGAATGAACTATCTGCATATCACTTGCAATCGTCATCACGGCGAGCCATAATCAGTCGAAATGTCGGGAATCTTCTTCGATCTTCCGAGCCCCCGTTTTATACGACGATTCAGATTTTTTGAGACCATGATGCGGACTTTTGCATCTTCGCTGCTTCGTTGGCTGATCACGCCGGCTTTCGGTTCGAGACAAGTCCATTTCCGGCTCAACGAGGCGGAGTTTCCAGCGGCGTCGCAGAGTGCTTGTAAACTGTTTGAGTGGACTCTAAGTGATGCGCGCGCCGTGGACGGTGCATCGATCGATGCGCTCCGCCCATTTAACAATTGGTTCAAACTTAAGGATCAACATGAACTCTTATTCATCCGGAAGGCGCTCGCGTCGTCCGCGCGGGGGGTCGCGACGCAGGGGCAACGGACGCTCGCGCCATCGGCAGGGAGAAGCGAAAACGCAAAAAAAGACATTCTGGCAGCGGGTTGTGGCATTTTTTGGAAACGGCCAGAGCACAAAGCAAACAGCAACGGGCGCGCGAAATGGTGCGCAGCCTTCACGACCAGCACGAAAACCTGAACGAATCGAAGTCACTTCGCCGCGTCTTTACGTCGGCAACTTGTCCTTCGACGCAACCGAGAGCGATCTCTTTGAATTGTTCAACGGTGTGGGGCACGTGCAAAATGCCGAGGTCGTAAGTTACCGGCACAACCAGCGCTCGAAGGGTTTCGCCTTCGTGCAAATGCAAACCATCGAGGAAGCGAAACGCGCGGTGCAGGAATTGCATGACAAGGAATTCCTCGGCCGCAGACTGGTCGTGAGCGGCGCAAAGTCCAGCGAGCATCAAATGCGAAGCTAACCGAGCTTCTGACTTCAATCGGGAGACATGGCGCAACGGAGCGCGTGTCTCCCGGTTTTGTTTGCGGAACAGATGTTACACCGCCCGCATTAGTCTAATTGGACGCCGCACGCATTCTTCATCGTCGGCCCAGCCGCTGTTTGTCATTCCGAGTGAAGTCGAGGAATCTCTCATCGCTAAGGCGATGATGCCTCGACTGCGCTCCACATGACAGATGAACAAGGGCCACGTTACAGTCACGACATAAAAGCGGAATTGTTTATTGTCGGCCCGACCGCCGCTGGTAAATCCGAGTTGGCGGCCAATGTCGCGCGCGAAATGGGCGCTGAAATTGTCAGCGCGGACGCGTTTCAAGTTTATCGCGGTCTCAATCTTCTAACCGCGAAGCCAAGCGCAGGAACGCTTGCGAAGGCCCCGCATCACTTGATTGGCACAACACCCCTCCATGAAGAGATGAATGCGGAAAAATTTTGTCGCGGCGCGTCGGCCGCCATCGACGAAATCCATTCACGCGGAAAAACGGCGATCGTTGTTGGTGGAAGCGGGCTTTATATCAAAGCGCTCACACATGGATTGGCAGTTCTGCCACAAGTCGATCCGAAGCTGCGCGCGAAATTGAATGCGTTGAGCATGGATGAGTTAGGCTCGCAACTTGCCAACCTTGACCCGGAAGCCGCGCGTAAGATCGACATTAAAAACCGGCGGCGTCTCGTACGCGCTTTGGAGATTTGTCTCACATCCGGGAAGCGTGCGTCTGAGCAGCGCACACAATGGAATGCTGTACCTGTAGCTGGGATCGTCGATCCCGGCCAGCCGGGGTTACCGACCCCGGCTACAACGTACGGCGTGTTCGTGTTTCGCGACCGGGAAGAGCTTTATGCCCGAATCAATAATCGAGTGGAAGCAATGTTCGAAAATGGCGTTATTGAAGAGGTGCGCGCCGCTGGAACGTTGAGCTCAACTGCGTCGCAGATGATTGGTTTGTGCGAGATTCGTCAATTGCTCGAAGGCAGGATGTCGATCTTGCAGTGTGTCGCCGCGATTCAACAAGCGACTCGCCGTTATGCCAAAAGACAGTTGACCTGGTTTCGGCGACAAACTAATTTTCAACCGCTGAACTTGTCGCTTCTTAGTCACAACGAGGCTGTAAGATGGTTTCTGCTGCGAGCGGAGCGTCGAAAGCTTTCGGGAGTTCGTGCAAAGGGATGATTGAAACGCGTCCGCAGAAAACGCAGGAGCGTGCGCTCCTGATTGGCCTCGAAAAGGAAGGCGTCTCGAAGTGGGACCTGCAGGATTCGCTTGACGAATTGCGAGAGTTGGCAAATTCCGCCGGCGCGAAAGTGGTCGATACCGTCACGCAAAAATTGCAGAGACCGACCGCTCCGTACTATATCGGTCGCGGCAAAGCGGAATCCATCAAAGACTCTTGTCAGGACCAACAGGTGACCTCGGTCATTTTTGACGATGAACTTTCACCAGCGCAGGGTCGAAACCTGGAGAATTTGTTCGCGCGCAAAGTCCTCGATCGAACGCAATTGATCCTCGATATTTTTGCGCAACGCGCGCGTAGCCGGGAGGGCCGATTGCAAATCGAACTCGCCCAGTTGCAATACCTTTTGCCGCGCCTCACCCGGATGTGGCACCATTTGTCACGCCAGACTGGCGGTATCGGCACGCGCGGTCCTGGTGAAACGCAATTGGAAGTCGACCGCCGCCGCGTGCAAGAGCGGATCGCTCGGCTCGAACGCGAGCTGGAAGCGGTGCGCAAAACGCGAGCGATACAACGACAAGGCCGAAAGCGGCATCAGTGGCCCGTCGCCGCGGTTGTCGGCTACACGAACGCGGGCAAATCGACGCTACTGAATCTGCTCACCGGCGCCGATCTCGTAGCCGAGGATAAGCTTTTTGCGACGCTCGATCCCACCACGCGCAGTTTCGTTTTGCCTAACAAACAGCGGGTCCTACTTACCGATACAGTTGGATTTTTGCGAAAACTTCCCCACACACTGATCGAATCGTTCAAAGCGACGCTCGAAGAAGTCAGTGAAGCCGATCTGCTCATTCACATTGTTGATCTTAGCCATCCACGTGTCGATGAGCAGATGGAAGCGGTCGATGCGGTCGTCAAAGAACTCGACGCTTTCGGCAAGCAAACCCTGATTGTTTTCAACAAGATCGATAATTTGCCGAATCGCGAACTGGCCGAATCTTACGTGAAGCGTTTTCCCGGGAGCGTCGCGATTTCCGCGCGCACCGGAGAAGGCGTCAACACGCTGGTGCAAGCTCTGGAAAACGCGCTCAGTTCATGGCGGTTGCGCTCCCGCTTTCGCATTCCTTCGAAGGAATCGGCTTTGATCGCCGAGATTCATCGAGTCGGTCACGTGCTTGAATTGAAATACGAAGGCAATGACGCCTTGATCGTTGCCCACGTTCCACCCGAACTTGCGCAGAAGCTCGAACGCTACGCGGCGCGAAACTAGGCGGCGATCAAATCATATCATCCCCGAGTGTAACGAGGGATCTCACAATCGAAGCTCACACCATCTAATTTGCTCTGTTGAAAAGCCGAAACAGCGCAGCGGCGGATTGCAAGCGCTGTTAGGCGCGATACGTGTATAGCAAAATCCATCTTCCAATCCGCCTAGCTCCGTAGGAGCGGCATGAAAAAGCGACTGGTTTCCGTGTCGCTCCTATGGAGCTTGGATTGATTTGTTGGCCGAAGCCCTACAAACATGTCGTGCCTAATGGCGCTCCCGCGCTGCGGCACCAGCTTTTCAACAGAGCCACATTTAATCTAATTAGCGTGCCCAAGAACCTATGAGAGGTCCTTCACTCCGTTCAGGATGACCGCGCGAAGAATATTGACCGATTACATGAAGCCGATGACAACATGGGAACGCGTCGCGCAACTGGTGGATGTGCCGATTACGCAGTGCGAGACTGAGAAGACAAAGCCCGCACACAGGATTCAACGCGTGCCGCGATTTGCGACCAGCCAGTGCGATCGTTGGGTGTCGATGCAAACTCGAGCGCATCTCCGATCGCTAGTTTGATCGCCGCAGGTCGCGGAAGCTTTCGGCTTGGCGGCAGAGCCTCAAAAGCTCCAGCAAGACCGCAAGGCACCACCGGCACGTTTGTTTCTGCGACGAGCATCCCAAGGCCGTGTTTGAATGGCTTCATCGAGCCGTCCCGACTGCGGCCACCTTCGGGGAAGATGATGAAGATGGATTTCTCTTCCTGTAATTTCCGGCGCAAATCAGCAAGCGCGTGCGGGCCGCAATTTTTCCGCCACATCGGCAAGGCGTTGAGCATAATTGCCGAAAAGGTGCTGGTCACGGTGCTTTGAAAGAAAACATCGCCTGCGGCGATGGGAAAGGCGCGTTCGCGATGGCGGGGAGTGAGTGCTGCTCCAAGAGCCAGCGCGTCGAGATGGCTGCAATGATTCGCTGCGAGCACAAACGGCCCGTGCGCCGGTACCTTCTCGCGGCCAGTGATCGTGAGTCGATGCGCGATCGCGAAATAACTTCGCAGCATCGAAAAACAAACATGATGCGCGAGGCTTTCGAGAAGTCCACTTTCGCGCCGGACGCTGCGGAACCGCTCGCTCGGAGTCAGGCCGGTGTCGCGGGCAGGCTGAAGTTTCCAGGGTTCCATCAGATTTTCTATCCACTAAAGATTTGCTGCGGTTGGCCAACAGCGAAGCCGACAAAGTAATTGACGTAGTGAAACACCGCAGGCGCGACAAGAATCAGACTGTCGAACCGGTCAAGAAGGCCGCCATGTCCGGGAATGAGTTTTGCCGTATCCTTGAGGCCGAGGTCACGTTTGATGGAGGAAAGCATCAGGTCGCCGAATTGTCCGACCACGCTGACAATGATTCCAAGGGCCAGCAACCGAACGGGCGTGTCGAGCGCGGTGCTAAACCAGACAAAATGCGCGCCAAGCGCAAAGAGTGGCGTAGTTAGCACGATTGCTCCGAGCGCGCCTCCTACTGTCTTGTTCGGGCTGGTGTTGGGGACAAATTTTCGATGACCAAATAAGTGACCACAGATGTAGGCAAAGATGTCATTGAGCTCCACGGCACAGATGATCAGCAAAAGGATCGGCCGATAATTCCAATCGTTCGCTATGTAGCCAAGATGGCCGAGGGCGCTTCCGAAAAGAGCGAAGCCAAGCACACCCAGACCAATGCGCTGGATATAGCCCTTGGGTTGATCCGGGATCAATCCACCGATAGCAATCAATGCGACTGTCAACGGAAACAACGCAACAAAGAGTCGATACCAATTATCCAGGGCTGAAAACGTGACGAGAAGAATGCCGATTACCACGATGAGACTGATGGTTCGTTCCCGAAACAATCCGGTGATGCGGGCGTACTCCCGATAACAAAGAAAACTTAGCGTGGCCACGGCCAGGATCGTCCAAAAAGCGCCGGCCAGAATGGGAATCAGGATGAAGAGCGCTAGCCAGATCCAGGACAGATAACGATCCCAGAGTTCCTTTCTCTTATCGCTCGTGCCGTTGGCTGCCCGAGTGACGATAAAAATCAGCAGCGGTGCTAACAGAAGCAGAATCAGGACCGTCAGCGTCAAAACAACGGTCACGCGATCGTCAAAAGCGTGACGAAATCCAAAGAGTCGTTCGCGCGCGATCTGGCTCATTTCAGCGCGTGATTCGGCAGACTCGGCGAATAACAGTGATTGCACAGCCGGCAATGATGATTACGAGCCCAAGACTCATCACACCGATCTGCGACTCGTTGAGCGTGATCATCTGCCAGGAACGCGGCGTGATTGCCGAGTATAAGCAGATGAGCGTGATGACGAGCATGCGATGTTGTTTTGCCATCGGGCCGCAGAACTCGTTAGGCGCGCCGGCGATCTTTCCTGCCGCACGAACATAAGCGGTAAAGATTGCCAGAATGGTCGCGATATAGCCCAGCGTCACATTTCCGCCCCAAGCGAAACCGGCTCCGATAAAAACGGCCGCGTCAGAGATGCGATCTGGAACTTCGTTGTAGAGCTCGCCGGTTTTTGAGGCGCGACCGGAAGCGAGCGCAACCATCCCGTCGAGCATATTTGCAGTCAGGCGCAGTTGCGCACCAAGCGCGGCGATGAGCCACAAGACTCGATAGTCAGCAATCGAAGTCGCGCCGAGAGCAATCCCCGCGACAATGCAAGCGCACATGCCGGCAATCGAAATTGCATTCGGCGAAACATTTCGTGAAGCTAGGCAAACCGTCGCTGCCTGGGCCCATTTTCGATTGCGAGTCGCGATCGGGCGGCGATCCATTGCTTCTGTAGCGGGTTCCCGCATAATTCGTTGCTTAAATCCATAGCAGGCCCTGAGAATAATACCCAGATGAAACCCCGGGAACGCGTCGCCCAACTGGTTAAAATGTGGCCGAAGGTTTATCCGGGAGCCCATTGCGAACTGGATTTTCGAAATCCGCTACAACTACTCGTGGCGACTATCCTTTCGGCGCAATGCACGGACAAGCGGGTGAACATGGTCACGCCCGCGCTCTTCAAGAAATATCGGACGGCAAATGACTATGCGAACGCACCGCAGGCAGAGTTCGAAAACGCAATCAAATCGACGGGGTTTTATCGCAACAAAACGAAGAGCATTCGCGCGGCGATGCGCGCAATCTCCGAGAAACATGATGGAAAAGTCCCTGAGACAATGGAGAAATTACGCGCCTTGCCAGGTGTTGGCCGCAAGACGGCGAATGTTGTGCTGGGCAACGCGTTTCATAAAAATGAGGGAATCGTGGTGGACACACATGTCGCGCGACTGTCTCAGCGGCTTGGCCTAACGAAACAGAAAGACGCAGAAAAGATCGAGCGCGATTTGATGAAGATCGTGCCGCGCCAGCACTGGACGGACTGGAGTCACTGGCTCATCTGGCATGGTCGCCGGCGTTGTTTTGCGCGAAAGCCAGACTGCAGTCAGTGCGAAGTTTTCCGGTTATGCCCCAGCGGCAAAATTTTTCTGCGAACGGGGCAAGCGAAGAGGTCAGATGAGGACACCGATTGAAGCGCTTGCTTCTCTTGTCTGGAGGCGTCGAAACAGAGCGTCAAGGGTTGAGGATAAGCCTCCGGTAAAGTAATGGCCAACACCGGGATTGATTTTTTCACTGGGTTAAGGAACACTTAGCTCCCGAATTCATGCAGCAGATCAGTGCGTTTTCACGTCCGCAAACCGTTCCGAGTGTTCCGGCGTCCGTGCCGCGGACGAACTTGTGGATATTAGATTCCTGGCGTGACCTGATTCTCTACGTCGGCACCCCGCTGCTCCTGCTTCCGGTTTTTGCGCTTGCCCAGGCGCGCTGGAGTCCGCAAGACATTTATCTCTTCGTCGCGGCGTTTGGCGCGATGGGACATCACCTGCCCGGCATGATCCGCGCCTATGGCGATCGCGCGTTGTTCAACCGCTTCAAATGGCGCTTTATTTTAGCACCGCTGTTTCTGCTCGCGGTCTGCGTGGCCTTTCTCTGGTGGGACCTCAAAGGAATCATGCTCGTCGTTTTTTTCTGGGGCGTTTGGCATGGATTAATGCAGACCTATGGGTTCTGCCGGATCTATGACGCAAAAATGGGATCGTTCGCCGCGCTGACCCGCCGGCTCGATTTCGCCTCGTGCGTGATCTGGTTTGCTGCCGCTGTGGCGCTTTCCCCATTGCGCATGAGCGACACTCTCGACATCTATTACACCTGTGGCGGTCCCTTTATCTCGCCGGCCTTATTGCACCAATTCCAGCAGGTCATTCTCTATGGGGCGATCGGCGTTTCGGTTCTATTCGTCCTGCATTTTGGCCGAATGTGGCAGGCAGGAAAACGGCCGAATCCGGTAAAGGTTGCGTTGCTGGCCACAACCATTGCCTTTTGGTGGTACTGCAATAACGGCGTCGCGAACATTCTCGTCGGTATTGCGCTCTTCGAAGTTTTCCACGATGTGCAGTATCTCTCGCTTGTCTGGATCTACAATCGCAACCGCGTGGAGAAAGACAGCAATATCGGTGGGTTCATGCGCTTCGTTTTTCGAAGGAGCGGCTCGCTCATCGGACTGTACGTCGGCCTGGTTTTCGCTTACGGCTCGCTTGCTTATTTCAACGCCCATCTCGGAATAGAAACCGTGAAACGCATCCTCACTGGCGTGGTCACCGCTTCCACGCTGCTTCATTTTTATTACGACGGATTTATATGGAAGGTTCGCGAACGCTCCACCCGCCAATCGCTCGGGCTTGCCGGTGGGACAGCTGACGTTTCGTTGGGCGGGTTTCTCCCGGGCTGGGCCATACACGGGTTAAAGTGGGCAGCCGTATTTGTCTTGCCGCTAAGCGCTCTGTGGTTCTGGCAAGTGCATAGTCCCGTTGCCGAGATTCAACGGCGCGCATGGGTGGTAGCCGACGTGCCAGCCGGCGCCCGCCAGCATTCTGATTACGGACTGGCGCTGCAAAGGGAAGGCCAATTGGAGCAGGCGGAAGAACAATACAACATCGCGCTCGGTTTCAACCCGGCTGACGCGAAGTCGCTTATGAACCTTGCCATTGTCTTGGCGGGGCAATCCAAATTTGATGCTGCAGCGTCGCATATGGAGGCGGCGTTGCGTCTTCAACCCAACAACGGCGAGTTCCACCTCGATTACGCCGACTTGCTCCTGCGGCTTGGACGCAGGGATGAAGCAAGGCCTCACTATGAAGCGGCCGCGCGCCTGGAGCCAGACTTTCCGCGCACCCATTACAATTACGCAGCGTTTCTTGCCGCGGGAGGCAAAAATGATGACGCCATCGACGAGCTTCGACAGGTTGTACGACTCCAACCGGAATACTTGGATGCTCAACTTCGTCTTGCCGATGCGCTTTTTGAAAAAGGGGATCTCGAGGAGGCCAAAACGTATTACATTGCAGCTCTTCGCTTGGACCCCAAGCTGGTGGTTGCTTACAATAGCTTGGGCAAGCTTTATCTGAGCCAGGGACAGCTCTCTCAAGCCATTGTTCAGTTCAGGGAAGCGTTACGCCTTAACCCCGATTACAAAGATGCCGAGGAAAACTTACGCATCGCCAAGGCGGGCGACGCTCAAATTTTTCCGCAATCGCACAAGTAGCATCTGAATCAGCAACGCAGGACGCGCGACGTTTTGTAGGGACCAGTGTCTTCGCGCTTGGGCTATTCTCTTGCAAACGGAATCTGGATTTCCGCTCAAATCCGCGTAATTCGCAGTTTCGTCATGCACTTTTCCTCCATCGCATTGCATCTCAATCTGGATGATGCGTGGCAGAATGATGCGATGCGCCTGCCTGTTGTTGAGGTGCGCAATTGGGGGCCGCAATTGCGCTTCTCCGCGCCGCCGCGCCTGATCGCCGAATTTTATGCCGAACACGGGGCACACCTCGAGTCGCCTTTCCTGCTTTACGGCTCGGGCGATTTTCATTACTTGACGGCGCTCCGGCTGCGACGCATCGCCGGGCCGATCATTGTCGTGTCATTTGACAATCATCCGGATTGGGATGTGCGCCCGCCGAGATGGGGCTGCGGCGGATGGGTGAATCGCGCATTGGAACTTCCCAACGTGCGCCGCGTGAGTGTTTGGGGTTGCGGTAACTTCGAATGCTGGTGGCCTCACCAAATTTTCGGCAACCGCCGCGCCGAACGCGCGGGCCTTCTCGAGGTCCATCCGTGGGCGGATGAACGTCCGGTAAAAGACCGAGAACGTCGGGGCGCCATTTTGCGAGACAACTGGCGCGATCACTTTGAACGCTTTTTGAAACACATCGACGCAACGAGTGTTTACGTGACGATCGATCTGGATTGTCTTCGTGCCGAAGAGGCGGTGACGAACTGGGAGAGTGGCCGATTTGCAATTGCCGATCTTGAGTGGGCCCTTGGGAAATTGCGCGAGTCTTCCCGGATCATCGGAGGCGATATTTGTGGTGCCTACTCATCCCCGCATTACGCGCGCTTCAAACAACGTTTCGCTGCGGAATTCGATCACCCGAAACTTCAATTGCCGCCTATCGATCAAATTCGCAGGATCAATTCGGCTACGCTGGCAAAACTTTGGCCGCTGCTGGCTCGCGCCTGAATTTTTTGGAGGGGCGAGTTCCGCGAGCCCGGCGTCACAGGAGTTCCGCCCTCCATTACGAGGCGTCGCTAGCTGAGTGAAACCAGCACGATCCCTACGGTGATCAACAACGCGCCAATCGTCAGTTGCCAGTTCAGTTTTTCCTTCAACACGACCGCCGCTGTCACCGTGATGAAGATCACGCTTAAACCTTGAAATGGATAAAGATAACTAAGATCGAATCGCTGCAGCAATCCGAGCGTTAGAAAAAATGAGATCGTCATTAGAGTGATGCCTCCGGCAACCCGCGCGAAAAATTGGAAGTTACGAAAGCCGCTCTTTCTCGTTGACTCCATTGCTCTTTTGAGGACGAGCTGAGCGGTGACGAAGCTCAGCAGAGAAGCGACGATGAAGAAAAAGGCGAGGAAACTCACAAGCGTTCCTCTATCTGGGCGATCGGCTTCGCAACGAGCGCCAGACCTATGACGACCAGAGCAATACCGCACCAGCGGAGAGTTGAGATAAATTCGCCTAGGAATATCCAGCAGCCGAGCGGAACCAGGATATCGACCACGCGCGAAAGAGGAAAGGCGATCGTGAGCGGAATGTATCTAAGAACGTAAAGCCAGCTGACGAAGCTCGCGATGATCAGAAGAATTGCCCACCACACCAGTGGGGAAGCCAGGCCGTTAACTCCCGTCCAAGACCATGCGCTCTCTGGTTCCGCAACGTCTGCCGCGCCGCGTTTCAAGAGAAACTCCGACGCGAGTACACACAGCACGCTGAGAACGAGTTGCAGCCACGGATTGGCGAAACCAGCAGGTCGATGGCGCATTGGCTGATTTGTCATGTCGAGCGGAGTCTCCGGCAAAGAGGGGATTATTGTCTGCAGACGAAGCGAGGAAGCGAAAACAAAACGATAAGAGATTCCTCCACGTTGGTCGGAGCGACAATGACGGGTGCTCCGGTGCTGAAGGCGAATGAATTCACAATTCGTGCGCGTTGGGAAATTTGTGCAGTACCGGATCGTGGCGGGTCGGTTCGAGATATTTCAGGGCACGACGAAATATCGGATTCAGGAATGCGGCCGTATGCCTCACGTAAAGGTCGAGCGGCACGAGCTCGCAGTCGAGATGCAGCTTGGGCTCGTAATTTAGCGGATTGCTGTAGTAGTATTTCAATCGTTCTTGCAGCGACCATGAAATGATGTCGCGGAGCGTGTAGAAATACAGGTGCAGATCGAGTGCGACGCCATAATCGAGCCCGATGCATTCATCGTAAATCGCGTCGTCACAGACGAGGCAAAAGCTGAAAGCAACGATTTTGCCGCTTTGCCTCCACACGAAGAAACGCGTTCGATCCGGCATGCGCTTGCTGATCGCATGGAAATAGTCTTTGGTCAGCGTCTCGAACTTCAACGGCGAGCGCTCGTGAACCTGAAGGTAAAGTGGATAAATTTCATCGACGTAGGGTGCGATATTGTTCACGATCTCCAAGTCGATTTTGGGCGCGCGCTCCGCTTTCCGGAATTTCCGGCGCAGATCTTTCCGAGTCGCCTTACTGAGCGTACGCAAATATTCGTCCCAGTTCTGGTAATCGAGCGGGAGCCGCGTCATGGGCATGCTGGGTATGCGCGCGTAACCGTTTGAGTAAGAACTTTCGAGGACTGGGCGATACTTCGCGGGAAAATCTTTCAGAACCGCCAGGGAAGCCCGGTTTTGCCGCGCATACGTCCGTAACACCGCGAACAACGCCCTCGCCGTCCATTTTTCATTCCTATCGTCGCACGTGCCGAGGTCACCTGTGCCGGCCGCGCAGCCAGCCATCAAAACACGCATGGTAAGAAAGCGGGGGAATTTCTTTCGGATAAAATCAATAGCGGAACGAATTCTGCCTGGCACGCCTTCGACGAGATTTTGCCGGACAAAAAACACCGGCTGGATTGCGCGCACGTTGTTCGAACTGTCTTCGATCACCAGATAGTGATGTTCGAAACCGCCCTTTAACGTTTCTTCGACGATCTCGTAATAACGATGATCTTTGCACTTATTCCGAAACGCGCGTTGCCATGCGTCACAATTCTGCAATTCGGCGAGCGTAACGACCTTCGCCACGCCCTGCGGAAACGGAATGGTGTTGCCAACTGACATGCAAAGAGAGCCCGCCGAATAAACCGATCGACCGGAGGAAAGGCATCAATTACTCAGCAACCGAAATTTTCTCAAGGCTTTTGGCGAACGAGATCGTGCCTGCCGTTGGTCTACTTATCGATCTTGCGGCGTTGTGTGACCAGTGATGACGGACACAAAACCGGAACGTGAACGAAATTGAGGAACGGCTTGTCGAACGTTTTTACTATTGGGTTCTATGTGAATGCTGTCGGAGAGGTTTCCGCGCGGTTGAAGTTCGTCGCAACGCTTGCAGCTGTAGGGCTGGCAATTGTTCTCGGCGTTCTGGATTATCTTACAGGTCGCGAGTGGGCAATATCGGCTTTTTACCTGCTGCCCACCTGCCTCGCAGGATGGATGGCCGGGCGCTCGGCGGGATTGGCAGTGGGAGCGCTCTGTGCGGGGGTGTGGTTCCTCAGCGACGTGTTCGGCGGGCCGGCGTATCAACATGCGCTGATTCCCGTTTGGAACGCCATCATGCTTTTTGTGTTCTTTTTCGTCGTTGTCTGGCTCCTGACCGCGTTTCGCAGTTCTCACTATTATCTCGAGCAAACAGTCGAGCGCCGAACTGCCGCGCTGCGGGCGGAAATCGAAGAGCGGAAACGGCTGGAACATGCCAAACGCCAAGCGGAACGTCTCGCTCTGGTCGGTGCGATGGCCGCCAAGGTCGCCCATGAAATTCGCAACCCGCTCGGTTCAGTTTCCCTGAACCTCGACCTGATCGGGGAAGAACTTAATATCCTCCCGAATTCCGACGCCCGCTCCGACGAATGTCGCGTACTGTTACGGGAAATGCGTTCGCAGGTGGTGCGAATCCATGAGGTTCTCCAAGAGTACCTCCGATTCGGACGGATGCCGAAGTCTGAGCGCGCTGCCCTTTCTCTGAAGGGCTTGCTTGAAGAAAAACTCAATTTCCTGCAGCCGTTGCTTGATGAAAAGCATGTCCAATTAAGGAAGACGTTTGACCCGGATTTGCCACCGGTGCATGCCGATCCCGAGCAACTCTGGGAAGCCTTTTTAAATCTGATCCGCAACGCTGTGGAGGCGATGCCCGATGGAGGCAATCTGACCATCAACACGAAGAAGAATGGGACTGCCGCGTTGGTATACATCAGCGACAATGGTCGGGGCATGACCGACGAAGAAGCTCGGAACCTTTTCGTGCCGTTTTTCACGACCAAGAGCGACGGGACCGGCCTCGGCCTTGCCCACACTCAGCAGATCATCAATGAGCATGGCGGGAAGATTGATTGCACAACGTCGCCGGGGAAAGGCAGCACCTTTGCGATTCAACTTCCCCTGGCTGTCGAGGCGTGACACTTTTCCCACGAACAATGCCGGCTCACAATTCGGGCCGTTTTGTTGTCTCTTGCCCTGTCGCGTTTTCCACTTTGAGCACGCCGCTTCGAATGTGGAGGTCGCGTTGTGGGAACGGCAGCTCGATCCCGGCCTCGCGAAACTTGTGTTCGATGGCAAAATTGAGATCGCTACGATAGCGGCTCGGCCGAGCGCTCATCTCGCTGCTCCAGACGACGAGCTCAAAATCGATCGAGTTGTCGCCGAATTTCTGGAGAAAAACGCTCGGGGCCGGGTCCTTTAAGGTGTTCGGATTTTCCCGTCCGGCGGCGAGCAGGGCTTCGCGTACCTTGGCGATATCGCTGCCGTAAGCGACGCCGACCGGGATGCGAAATCGCACCCGCGGATCCCCATAAGTCCAGTTGGTCACGGGCGAATCGATGAATTTCGTGTTTGGCACAATCATGCTGATGTTGTCGTTGGTGCGAATCACCGTGCTACGGGCGCGAATCCGCTGCACTTGACCGGTGATCCCCGCTACTTCAACACGATCTCCGATTGTGATTGGTCTTTCGGCAAGAATCACCAGGCCGCTGATGAAATTGCTGGCGATATTTTGCAGCCCGAAGCCGACCCCCACGCCAACCGCCCCTGCGAAAACAGCCAGCGCGCCGAGATGAATGCCGGTATTTTCGAGAACAATCAAAACACCAACTACCAGCACGACGTTGCTGATGATTTGGGCAATGGCGTACTGTAGGGCACGATCTAATCCGCTATTGACGAGAAACCGATTGAAAAGAAAGCGCTTCGTTCTCGAAGAGATCCAAAAGACCGCAACGAGAAGAGCCACAAGCAGAAAAATCTGGAGAAGACTTAGCGAAACGGCCGGCAGAGGCGCATTCCAGCGCAGTGGAATTCCGGCGGCATTAATTGCGCTGACCGTGAAAAAGACGAGGGCGGCAAGACTGAGAAGCGTTGTAACGATCGCGATGAAGTTCGTGTCGATCTTGAAGCGGCTGAAAAAGCGGCGGACAAAATGGCTTTGCAAAATCCGGGCGATAATGAGCCCCGCCGCAAAAAGACCGACAAACGCGATTAGTCCCAGAAACGTAACATAGTGGCCTCCTACTTGAAACAGAGGTTGTTCAAAAAACAAGAGGCTCATCGGAGATTAGTCTGAGCCTCTTGCCGGTCTTCGCAACCTATAAGCAAAAAACACGGCAAAAGCCGTGTTTCTTGTACTGCGAAATCTGTCGCGGAGAAATGCCGCGTCGACTACTGTTTGGAAGATTTGTCTTCGATGTATTTAATGACGTCGCCGACCGTTTGAAGTTTTTCGGCGTCCTCATCCGGTACTTCGACGGAAAATTCTTCTTCAAACGCCATCACCAATTCGACGATATCAAGGGAGTCGGCTCCCAAATCTTCGATGAAAGACGCCGTTGGCGTGACCTGCTCCGGGTTGACGCCGAGTTGCTCGACGATGATGTCCTTAACCTTTTCTTCGATTGATTTTTCCGCCATAAAATTTGTTCGGTTTCTGTTGGTTGCGCGTGGAAAAGCTTAAAGCAGTCCGGGCACAGGATGGCAAGTAAATGAATTAGAGAGCTTGTCAATCAATTTCAGGACTGTAGCGGCGCCTGTGCCAGCCGCAGTTTTTGTCATTCTGAGCGAAGTCGAGGCATCTTTTGCTGTTCTCTATGTTGGCCGCGTCAACTAAGAGTAAGAGATGTCTCGACTACGTTCGACATAACAACATGTTATGGTCGCGCTCGGGAGGCGCCGTCGACATGACAATCGGTTCAGCCGCCACTGCAGCTTCGGGTTTACTTCGTTTATTGTTCGAGTAGATGGAACCGATGTCCTCCTCCACCGTCGAGCCTGCTGATTTGCTCGATTTAAAGTTGCTGCCCGCGTGGGTCAAAGAACCCGTTAAGGCGAAAAACTACGCACATTACACGGGGGAAGAGAAGAGACGGCGACCGCGCAACCAACGAGACCACGAGTTCAAACGTTCAATGCTGAATATCAATAAAGCGGACTCGCACGAGCGCAAGAAGGTAGGGCGTGACCCTCCGCCACGGGACAGATTCGGTGCGGCGAAACGGGCGAGCCGGCAAAAGGATGGCGGGAAAGATCGACATGAACGGGGTCGACATCATGAAAATCGCCCTAAAGTTTCTCAATCAATCACACCTCTGGACATTACGATTCATTTTCTGCCGTACTCTCCGGCATTCGAAAGCGTGGTCGCGCAGATCAAATCGGGATTAGTTGCTTATTCGCTTTTTGCGCTGGCGCGACTGTTCCTGGAAAAGTCGCTACGCTACGAGGTTCGTTTGACCGCGAAGGCAGAATCGCCGCTCTACCAACTGGGTGAGAATGGAGCGGTATCTCTGGATCGAGAATTCCTCGAGCGGAACGCATTTCGATTTGCGCACGAAGATTTCTATAAGATCGACATCACGCAGTCCGACCCGGTCAAAGGAAATTTCTCAAATGTGGCGCGATGTCGATTGAGCGGGACGGTGCTTGGCCCAACAAATCACCACAATTACCAACCGCGACTTCGCAGCCTTTACGAACAGCGTTTCAACCACCGAATGAGCTTTGCGGATTATCAGCGGCAAATCGAAATCGTGAACCACCCGGCGTTGATCGAGCGATGGAAGGAAGAAGCGCGGAGGGTCATGACGTATACAACATTGCGCGAAGAAACTCCATTAACCTTCGCGTCGGCGACGGAAGCGGAACGACATTTTCGTTCGAACTATTTGCCGGGCCTGCTTCGCAGCGTCGAGGAGGTGGCCGTCGACGGAGTTTTAAGTCGACGTTTGCCCGATCGCGCGCTTAATCGAGCGGTTGAAGACGCCTGGGTGCGCGAGACCCACTCGCTATCGAACATGATGCAGGAATTAGCCGGCCGATTTCGACAAGCTGGCCTCAATGTGTTCCGGCATCGTCGTGGCATGTTGTTCGTCTCGCCGATCCGGGTGCGACCCTTTGTTCACGACCAAGCTGGCGTATCTCCGTCGGTGAATGCGATTCTTGAAGCGCTGGCAGCGAAGCCAGGGATCAGTCGTAAGGAGCTTTTTGAAAAAGTAATTACGAATCCTGCCAATGAAGAAGCGGAATCGCGCAAGCTGGCATTGGCTTCCGACGTGCGCTGGTTGATCAACGAAGGTTACGTGATCGAATTCAACGACGGCTCGCTCGATTTGCCGCGAGGCAAAGCAAAGCCGCAGGAAATTGCAGCAGCGGTGGTGTCAACCGCCGAAACAGCAGAACAGGCGCTCACAGGGGCGAGCGCCTGTACAGCTCCCGCTGGCGGGAAAGCGTCGGAAGAATTAGTGGGCTCGGAGTCGCCGCCTTCATAGCCAACGATTTCATTTTTCTCGTTCAAGACGACAATGCGGGGCTCATGAACGGCCGCTTCTTCCAGCGTGCAACGCGCGAAACTCATGATCGTGATGCGGTCGCCAATTTTTCCGAGATGCGCGGTTGCGCCGTTGAGTTCGACAAGTCCGCGCCGCGGTTCTCCGTAAATTGCATAGGTCTCGAATCGTTGGCCATTGCTCAAGTTGCCAACGAGAATTTTTTCGTGGGGAACCAAGCCAACGAATTCAGCCAGATCGGCGGAAATCGCAAGGCTGCCTTCGTAATCCAAGCTCGCGCCCGTGACGGTGGCGCGATGAATCTTCGATTTGAGAAGGGTGAGTTGCATGGCCAATCGATATCCGGCAAAGGCTGCGTGAATTTACTTCGCGATAACCCCGGCCTTTTTCAGGGCCGCGTAAGCGCCATTTTTGTTGATCGTCTTGAGACCGCGCGCAGTCACGCGGATACGCACAAATTTCTTTAGCTCCGGCACCCAAATGCGCTGGTGGCGCAGATTTGGTCCGAACACGCGCGGCACATTTTTTGTCACGTGCCGACCGACTCCGCCCTTTTTCTTGGCCATACCGCGCCGGTGAATGACGCTGCCACGCGTCGCTCTCGATCCTGTAATGCTGCAAATCTTTGACATGATGTGACCACCAAAAGAGGCGCGTAAGCTGCCGCGCACATACGCACCGGTCAAGTGAATCTTCACTCGCGATTCATTCGCGGCTCGCGACGGTTTAACCACGAACGCACACTAATGAACCACGGATGGTTGTGGGAAAGGCGATTCCTTCGTTATCCGTGTGGATTCGTGTCCATTCGTGGTTGATTTGAACGGCGAGGGCGCGCTGCGGTCAAATTTATCTCGCGTAAGAGGCAACCTGTTTCGCAAGATCGATATCGCATTCGAGGCATGACGCAAAAAAATAATCAGAAACTGCGGATCGGAATCATTGGGGCCGGCAGCATCGTTCGCGCCCGCCATTTGCCGGCGCTGAAAAAAAATCCGGAAGTCGAGATTGTTGCGGTCTCGAATTCGACGTACGAGAGCTCCGAGAAATTTTGCCGCGAAAATCTACCGCACGCCACACCACTGCGAAATTGGCCGGAACTGGTAGCGCTCCCCGACTTGGACATCATTTGGATCGGCACGCCGCCGTACATGCATTCGGCGGTGACGATCTCCGCGCTTGAGGCGGGCAAACACGTTTTTTGTCAGGCACGCATGTCGATGGATTTGGCCGAAGCCGAGGAAATGCTGGCCGCATCGAAGCGTTATCCCGAACTGGTGACAATGCTTTGTCCGCCACCATTCGGGATGCGCGCTGATTTGCTGGTGAAAAAAATCCTGGCTGAAAATTACATCGGCCGTCCGCATCACGTGCGGCTGCAAAGCTTTACGGGCAACTATCTGGATCCCGACGCGCCGCCGCACTGGCGGCAAAGAATCGAGATTAGCGGGTTGAATGTGCTCACACTGGGAATTTACGTCGAAGTATTGCAGCGCTGGCTTGGCGATATCACTGGCGTCTTTGCGCGGGGAAAAGTCATTCATTTAAATCGCCAGGGCTACAAAGTCATTATTCCCGATTTGCTCACCGTCTTGTGCAGTTTCGACAATGGCGCGGAAGGCGTGCTCGAGTTCAGCGGCGCCGATGCCATGGCGCCGGGCGACCGCGTGGAAATTTACGGCAGCGTCGGAACTCTAACTTATGATTTCGGTTCGGACGTCGTGCAAGTGGGCAAGCTCGGTGATCGCGCCTTGCACGTTGTCGATCTTCCTCCGGAATTGGAAGGCGAATGGCGCGTGGAAGAAGATTTTCTCGCCGCGGTGAAATCAAAGGGCCGCATCCGGCCACGCCCAAATTTCGAAGAAGGCGTTCGCTATATGCGCGTCGTCCAAGCAGTCGCCGACTCACACGCGCGCAACGAATGGGTGGAGATTAAGAAGTAGTCGGTATCCTGCGTACCATTATCCGTCCATAATCCAGATAGGCCGAATAGCTTGGCCTAGATCTTGTTCGGCGAAAATATTTTGTTGTTGACGAACTGTTTGAACAGTGGTAACAGTCGCCACATTGAAAACGATCGATATAGAATCAGATATCTACTCTCATCTCCTTCAAAACACCTCAGAATTCGGCGAGACACCGTCATCGGTGCTTCGACGCCTTCTGGGACTTACCTCTACGAGCTCTGTGATTCCACCATCGCAAGAGAAATCCGAACTGCTCAAATTGCTCGCCTCTGCAGAGTTCGTTTACGCTAAGGGCGTCGTTGGAAGGTTTCTCGTGGTGCTTCGATGGTTGCATCATCGAGACCCTGAGGGCTTCGCGAAAGTGGAGAATATCAAAGGCCGCGGCCGTCTATATTTTGCAAAGGACGCGCGCACCCTCCACGCGGCAGGTCGAAGTGTTAATCCAAAGCAGATTCCTGGAGCACCCTATTGGGTTATTACGACAACGCCAACCGATCTGAAACAGGAGATTCTTGAGCGAGTAATGCGAGAGCTCGGGTACAGTCTCGCTGACATAAAAGCTGCTACTCAGGCAATCGCTCGCTAAATGAACAAAAGTCGAACAATCGCTGCGGTCAACGCCTTCACCGTGCGCCATGAATTTCGATGTCAATCTCAGCCAGTCGCGATAAGCATCAAAGCGCGGTGACCGCGCGTGCGAGCGCGTAACCGATCAGGCCGCTGGCGGGCAGAGTAAAAACCCACGCCCAGATGATTCGCTCGACCACGGTCCATTTCATCCCGCTGAAACGTTTCACCGTGCCGACGCCCATGATGGAAGTCGATATGACGTGCGTGGTTGAGAGCGGAATCCCGTAATAACTTGCGGCTTGAATGATCAACGCTGCGGTAGTTTCGGCGGCGAAGCCGTGCACCGGTTGCAATTTCACCATCCGATGGCCGAGCGTGCGAATGATGCGCCAACCGCCCGCGGCCGTCCCCACCGCCATCGTCACGGCGCAAAGACCTATGACCCACGTGGGCAAGACGAAAGCTGGCGTTTTCAGAAAATTCAGCCAGCCAGGCAAATGATCGAAGCTCCCGGCTTTTGTCCCGGTAAAGAGTGCGAGCGTGATGATGCCCATCGTCTTCTGGGCGTCATTTGTGCCATGACTATGCGCCATCCACGCCGCGCTGAAGATTTGCAGCTTGCCAAAAAGCGATTGGACAAAGTGGGGTGTAAAACGATGGAGCGTCACGAAAAGCAAAAACATCAGTAGGCCGCCGAAAATGAAACCTGCGAGCGGCGACATGATCATCGGCACAACGACTTTTGGCCATACGCCCGCATTCCACTTTATGACAGACCAATTGCCGCGCGCGGCAGCTAGCGCTGCTCCACACAGTCCGCCAATGAGTGAATGACTCGAACTCGATGGCAATCCAAACCACCACGTGGCGATGTTCCACGTAAACGCGGCGATAACCGCGCAGAGCACCGTCGACATTGTGACCACGTTAGTGTCCACCAGCCCTTTGCCTATTGTCGAAGCAACTGCGCCGCCGAGGAGCGCGCCGGTCAGATTGAAAAATGCCGCCATCGCAATCGCTCTGCGCGGCGTGAGAACTCGCGTCGAAACCACGGTCGCGATCGCGTTGGCGGCGTCGTGAAAACCGTTGCTGTATTCAAAAATGATCGCGGCGACGACGACAGAAAAAAAGGTCAGCATAGCCGCAGCCGGCTACGAATACTTCAGCGCCACTTCAAGGATGATGTTTCCCGCATCCCGGCAGCGGTCGACTACCTTTTCCATTAATTCGAACAGATCGCGCAGAAAAATGATCTGCTTCGTTTTGTAATCGCCCTGGTAAAGATCGCGCAACAGATCGAGCTCCAGTTTGTCGGCGTCGCCCTCGATTGACTGGAGCTTGGCGTTCATCTCGCGCGCCGTCGCCGCGTCGGTGCCCTTGCGCAGTTGTTTCACCATCGCCAGAACGGTCTCGGCCGCTTGATCGAGAAGTTCCACCTGTTTCCGGAAACTTCGGCCCTGCAGGTCCTGTGGGCAGATTAGGACGCGCTCACCAATTTTTTCCACTGTCTTCGGTATTTTATAAAGTGCGGCTGCCAGCGCCTGAATATCTTCGCGTTCCAAAGGCGTAATGAAGGTTTTGCAAAGCTGCTCGGTCAGTTCCTGCGTGATCTGTTTGTCTTTGCGCCGGCTTTGCACGAATTCCTCCAGGCTTTGCGGTGAAGCCTTTTGCTCAAGTTTTTCCAGCAGGCCGATCAAATGATGCACGCTTGCGTCCGCCTGCTGTGCACTCGCCTCCAGCAAATCGTAAAACTTCTGGTCGCGTCCGAAAATTTTTTGGATCGACAGCATGGTTCGCTATTGTTGTAGCCGGGGTCGCTGGCCCCGGCTAGCCCATTTCTTGCCAGAGCCAACACCGCGATCATTCGATCCCGGCTACAGCATGGCGCCGCGCATAATTACCAAGGCGATGCTGAAGTAAATGATTAGACCTGTAACATCAACAAGGGTGGCGACAAAAGGGGCAGAAGATGCTGCCGGGTCGGCTCCGACTCTCCGCAGGATAAAGGGAAGCATGGACCCGGAAAGTGTTCCCCAAAGCACGACGCCGACGAGTGCGATGCCGACAGTGAGCGCGACGAGGGGCCAATGCGCGCCGTACGGCTGTCGATGGAAATATTGTTCGCCGACGATCGCCCATGCGCCCACGCGCACAATGCCGATCGTTCCCAGGATCGCGCCCAACGCAAGCCCAGCCCGCACTTCGCGACTCATCACCCGCCACCAATCGCGCAGGGTCACTTCGCCTAGCGCCATTGCGCGAATCATTAAAGTCGAAGCCTGCGAACCAGAGTTGCCGCCGCTCGAAATGATAAGCGGCAGGAACAGCGCGAGCACAAGCGCCTTCGCCAGTTCTTCCTGATAATTTGCCATTGCCGTTGCGGTCAACATTTCGCCCAGGAACAGAATCACGAGCCAGCCGGCGCGTTTGCGCACCATTCGCCACAGCGGGATCCGCATATACGGCTCGTCCAGTGCCTCCATGCCACCGAACTTTTGGATGTCTTCCGTTGCTTCTTCTTCAGCGACATCGAGCATGTCATCAATTGTCACAATACCGACGAGCACGCCCGTGGAATCCACTACCGGAAGCGCTGTCCGGTCGTATTTCCGGAATACGTTGAGCGCATCCTGCTGGGAATCGTGCACGTTTAAGGTCACGAAGGTTTTTTCCATCAAATCGCGAACCGTGTGTGCAAGGGGCTTGAGCAGAAATTCCCGGATGCGGATGTCGTCGATCAATTTGCCGCGCTCATCGACCACATAAATGACATTAAGTGTCTCGCTGTCCTGGCCGTGTTCGCGCACGTAATCGAGAACTTGTTGGACGGTCCAATCTTCGTTTACGGCGATGAAATCCGGCGTCATTAAACGACCGACGCTGCCTTCTGGATAACCGAGCAGCGATTGCGCAACATGGCGTTCCTCTGGCGTTAGCAGCCTGATCAACTGCCGCGCAGCGGCGCTTGGCAGTTCTTCCAATAGCGCCGTGCGATCGTCTGGGGACATTTCATTCAGAATGCCGACCACCTGCTCGTGCGCCATGGCGCGCAACAATTTTTGCTGCGCATCCAGATCAAGATACTCGAACACATCAGCCGCCAGCGCATGAGGCAGCACGCGAAAGATGATGACCTGTTCATCTTCCGGCACATCGAGAATCACTTCCGCGACGTCGGCTGGCGGCCACTCGCGAAATACCTCGCGAAGCGCACCGAAATTACGGGCGTCGATCAGGCTTCTGATTTCTGGTTCTAAAATTTTCCCGACCATAAACGAATGTTCGCGCGAGAACGCCGCCGAGTTTTAGCACCGTCGTTCGCAAGAAGCAACGGATGACTCCGCTGTTCTCTGCTTGGAATTTGCGCGAAAAAGAACGAAGATAATTCCCATGCCGGCAGTTGCGACAGGCTCAATGGTTCGGCGTGAGATCGGCGGCGATCACATTTGCTTGCTGGCGTTCGATCGCCCGGATTCGAGCGCGAATATTTTCGATGCCGCCACTCTCGATGAGTTGAGTGAACATCTCGACTTTGTAGAGAACGACAATTCGCTGCGTGGCTTAATCATCACGTCGGCGAAGAAATCGATCTTCATCGCTGGCGCCGATTTGAAGACGCTGTTGAAACAAGCGCAGACCGGGGATATGCGCGCCTTCATTGCTCAAGGGCAACGGACTCTCAACCGGCTTGCGGAACTACGAATTCCGACTGTTGCGGCAATCCATGGGGCGTGCGCCGGCGGTGGCTATGAAATTACGCTTGCGTGCGATTATCGAGTCGCTTCGAATGATCCAAGTACACGTATCGGTCTGCCGGAAACGACGCTCGGTCTGATTCCCGCGTGGGGCGGATGCACGCGATTGCCGCGGCTGATCGGCGCGGACAAAGCAGCCGAAGTGATTTTGAAAGGGAAACTTTATTCTGCGCAGGAAGCCTTGAAGCTCAGCTTGGTCGATGAAGTCGCACCGCGCGATCAACTTGTGGATCATGCGCGAAAAAGATTGCGTGGCGGAAAACGTAAACCTTCGCTGGCGCCGAAGTTTGATCAGGAAATTCTCGCACTGCGTGATCATAATCCGGCGCCGGCTCGCGTGCTCGAAGTGAT
>WNGK01001813.1_pt1 | contig 29114 bp, 39 predicted proteins | sample 5400601 | NCBI WGS metagenome assembly WNGK01 (sample SAMN13153376, study PRJNA577476) | soil metagenome | isolation source: 60 cm soil or saprolite under Garry oak tree replicate 1 | place: USA:California | collected 2016-06-15
CTTCCCCGCGTCATAGCCTCGCACCCCAGGCAGTTGCGTCGTTTTGACACTTTGGCTATCCAATGCCCCGGCGGTTGGCTGCTTATGACGACCTGCTCGTCGACGAACCTGGGCACGAAGCGTGTCGTGGAGCCGTTGCCAGCTTCCATCATCGCGCCACTGCTGGAAGTAGGTGTAGACACTTTGCCATGCCGGATACTCCCGAGGTAACATGCGCCATTGACAGCCACTGACGACAACGTACAAAATGCCATTGATGACCGCTCGCATGTCTAGTGTGCGCGGTCGCCCTCCTGGCTTTGCAGAAGGGATCAGTTCTTTGATACAATCCCACTGACGGTCGGTCAGATCGGTTGGGTACAGTTGGTTCTTTTTCATATGCCAAGTGTACCGCCTCTATCCCCCGGCTGTCATCCCTTTTCAAACAGGCTCTAAGCCCCCATCAGGTCAATTTGTGTTGCGGTTGCCCTCTCTCGGCTTCTCGCGTAGGTGGTAAATGCCCGAAGGGTGAGCAGATTTTTCCCTCTGGGCGGGCAGTTTGCCCTGAATCATGGGCAGCACAGCCATTGATCGTTTGAAAAACCGCCTCTGGAGCGGTTCACCGTGCCCAATGACTGTACATTCAGGCGGGCCGGGGCTATATTTCAGTAGCTAGGACGCCCAGGCCCAGGATCTCACCCTGGAGCGGATCTCGTGAGAGCAATTTTACGCGGGTAGCAAGCAGGTAATAGTGACTAGGACGAGAGGGATCTGCCAGATCTGTGTCCTTGTTGAGCCTGGTCCCCATGCAGGAACGCGCGTACTCTTCAGCAGCCTCGACGCTTAGAATGCTGCCACCGGGCCAGAGTCGCAAGACAAATTCCTTGAGGTTGGCCTGTTCAGACGGGGACAGTTCACGCCACTGGCCACCAGCCGCTTGGTCATAGATCACGCTCACAACATGCGGCTGAGAGATCACGATGGCGCTAGGATTTTGATGGATCACCGCCGCACGATCAAGAACCTCAACGTCAACCTGGGCCATGTGGTTCTCATACTCATAGGGACGGAGCGTACTAGCAACCTCGCGCCCGTCCAGAAGCGTGATACGGACCAATTCTCCATAGTCACGGTACTGGTAGGGAGACGCCAAGCGGGCCACAACGACCTCTTGACCATTAACAACGACCCACCCGGTGCCAGCCAGGCCAAGCGTTACCGTCGTATGGAGAGAGTGGCCATTACCCAGGTACACGAGACTTTCGACAGTCGCCATAGAAACACATCCTTTCTTTCTCAGATCTAGCTACTTCTAACAATACCCCTTGTACCAGTTCCTTGACTAGTGGCATCGGCTCATGTTCCGCAAGTGGAACAACAGAAGCCGCAGATCCATCCGCCTGAATGTACAGTCATTGGGCATGGTGAACCGCTCCAGAGGCGGTTTTTCACCAGTAGGTTCACGTAGGGTTATAGCTGATGCAGTTTCAACCGACGATGGTGGGGTTATGACCTGTGTATTAATTGGCTGAACAGTCGCTGTTGTGCGTTGGGGTGAGCAAATAAGCGGTGTCCTTGAGCTGCGTCAAAGCTTCCATATGGAAGCTTATAGCATCATACAATGCATTGCTGTGGGGCGTAAGCACAGAATTTCAACCGACGATGGTGGGGTTCATGATTTTTGTCAACTCATCCCGTTTCCTCGATACGTTTGATCCTGCGTGGTGGAACTCGCTTTGGGATTTCTATCGGTCTCAAAGTGGTTTCATAGTACTGCTGTATTTCTGGAGGAGGAACAATAACCCATTTTGATGCAAGCCAGTCTTTCCCCCAGTTCCGTGATTTCTTTATGTCAGGAGTTAAGCAGATCGGTTCTGCCCCAATGATCTTCTTCTCCCACAGATTATGCAAAGCCTTCTCGATGCGGGGTACGAAGCGGGTGGTAAGATTCGCTTTGTCCACGCGGATCATGCTGGCTGCCAAGAGGTCTGCCATCACTATTGGCCCATCGTTCCCGTTCCTTTTCCCCTGTTCTCTCCACCTTTCAGTGAGAAAGAGAGCTAAGCGAAGTTCGTGCTGTTCATTTTGTGGGTGAAGTTGGAAGATACGGCGATCTATTTCTGCAAAGAAGTAGTTGTCTTGTTCTGTATAGATGTTGATCCAATCTCCTGGAGAAACGAAGACACCTGCAATTGCCTCCTCTGACCAGAGGGTCTCATGTGTGACGATAGCATAGCGCAGGTAAGGGCCATTGATACTGAGATTGGTTTTCTTGCCCTTGAACGTCACACAGACTTTTCCTCGTACACAGCAAGAGGCAAGCAAGTCCAGATCCTTCACAACTTGCTCTTTGTGCTCAATTCTATAGCCGTCTGTGTAGCGTATCTGAGTGCCGGGAAAGGCCAGGTAACTGTGTTTCTTGATGCCCCGCCATTCCAAGACCTCTTCCAGGCGCATGGCAACGCTGCCATTTTTGGCCAGCTGGTGGTTGGCGCGTCTGAGGTTCCAGATCCCCAGGGCGATACGTGCCGTGAGAGCCGTGGTTTCACCCAGCTCGCGTATACGCTTGAGAGCTTCGGACATCTCAAGTGGGTTTTTCGGTGTTCCTAGATATACCTTGAGTTGGCTTGAGCTGGTAAACACGAGTGTTTCTTCTTCCTCCTGCCATTGATCGTGGTCAGCCAGGGACGCCTCGCGAATCGATCGATCTACATGGTAATTCGTGCTGCTGAGATGCGACGCTTCGATCTCCTTGGGAATACGTGCCAGCATCTCAAGCCGTTCTTGTCGCTCTGTCTCATTTACCGACGATGCGTTTGTGTAAAGAGCAGGCTTCTTTGTTGAGGGAGGTACTTCTACCTCTAAGCTTAGCTGCTGGTGGGCCTTGGTTTTTCCGTGCGCTACCATACATGAACTCCTGACAAGCTATAGGGCGACCTGGATGATCCAGGCCGTTTCGACATTGATCAGATCGCGCATGGAAAATGGTCCAGTTTAGCCAAAAATGTTGATTCAGTGGCTCTGAAGTCTACACTTTTGTCCAGAAGTGTGATATGATCAGAGCGTGATATATTCGCGTGTCTCCATGCGGGAGCATTGCAGCGGCCTGTGAAGGTCACTGCGGGTTGAAACGAACAAACCATGCGCGACAAGTAAATACTTGCGAGATGACCAGCGGAGTCCAGGCCGCTGGTTTTTCTCGTCCTTGAAAAGCTGCTTCGACTTCCCTACTATCCCATAGGCATTTTTCTCCTTCTGTCACTGTATAACGTATCAACTCGCCAAAACAAACGGGTTTCGAGTGTCGTGGGGCGGCCTTTAGTTCGCCTCACCAGAAGTATCGCTATAATCCGACTTCCTATAGCCATAATCTATGTTCAACGAGACCCTCCATTCAGAACTAATACCCCCTCTATCATTCTGGTGCCTTTGCGCGCCGGGCCATGAGTTCAAACTCCCCTCGGCGCTCGTTCACCCAGTCCACCAGTTCGAGCACGTCTCGCGTCGGCAGGCCGACCTGCACCCCATCGACATCGGTAAGGATGAGGCCGTGTGCCGTCCTCTGGATCTGTGCGATGAGCATGTCGTATCTGCTGGAAGCGTTGTGTGTAGTGCTTCTCGCGCGCAGTGACAGCCAGGCCGCGCTGTGGTCAATGTAGCCGGGCTGCTCCTGGCTGATCCACTCGACCAGGCCCGTTTTGAGCGGGCCAGATTTGCCCCAGAGGTGAATACCGCCTTGCGGGGTGAACATCACCGAGACGCTTGTCTGCCCGTCGGTGACGAGAAACGTCAGAAACCCCTTCTCTCCTCGCGGCTGTGCTCCAGGATCCCAGCCCTGCTGCTGCACGAACATCCGGAAAGCTTCGACACGCTGGCCCATTCGCTCCCGTGCAAAACGCTGTGGTTGTTTACTCATGTGCCCTCCTGCCCTGGCTGCTTATTCCCCACGCACAAACTCAACGTACCCATCCTCCGGGCTGTTCCCCGTAGATGGTGTCGGCCTGCTGGGTAGTGGTTCGCGCTCCCTCCCCAATGGCCGGGAGGAGAGCTTCTTGCGGCCTGAGTGAATACTCGGTGATGGCGCAGCCCTGGATGAGTCCCTGTGCGATGTGTTTTAATTCCTGTTGTACCAGGTCGTCTGCTGGCAACTCGACAAAGTATTGGCTGTCTGCATCGTCTCGCCCGGTACGGACCTGGGAGTCATCGAAGCCTGCATCGAGCAAGATTTGCAGGAGCACCTGGGTGAACGCAGGATACGTAAAGTGAAACCTGAAAATCATCATCGTGCTGCTTTCTCCTCTCATGGTATCGAAACTGTTACTCGTTCACTGCCCTGCTGCTCTTCTACCGCTGCTGCCTGCTAGATCATAGCAACTGGATTGCCTCATTGAGGACACGTAGGCCAAAGGCTACATTCTCCACGGAAATCCGCTCATCGTGGCCATGCGCCAGCAGCTGCGGAGCCGGCCATCCTGGTTCCGGCTTCATCGGGTCAAAGCCGTAGGTAATGACGCCGCGAGGCACGACAAACCGCGAATCTGAAATTGCTGGGAACAAGTAGGGCACCACCAGCGCTCCAGGGTCATGGGCCGCGATGGCTGCCTCTAGCGCTGAAAAGAGTGACGTCTGTGCGCGCTGCTCGTACCCCGGCAGGTCGACCTCAACCTCAACCTCGATCTGTGGATCGGCGATGCGCCGCCGCAGTTCCAAAGCGAACGTCTCACCTGTTTGCCCTGGCAGCAACCGCCCGTCCAGCAGCGCGGTGGCTTCGCTCGGCACCACATTCATCGCCTCGCCCGCCCGTAATACCGTCGGCGCAATCGTATTGTGCAGCATGGCCCGCAGGGCATCAGGATTCGGCATGAATCTCAACAGGGGCTCGGAGAAGAACTGTCATGTGCAGGGGCAACGGTTTCTCTGTGACGCGTTGAATGGCCCTGGCAAGCCGCGCGATGGCGTTTGTGCCGTGGTGAGGGACCGCACCATGACCGGGTACTCCGCGAGCGCGTAAGGCGACCTGGGCGCTGCCTTTTTGCGCCACCTCACACACGTACAGGCGCTTGCCTCCAAGCTCCAGCGCGAATCCTCCGCCTTCGTTGAGCGCGAACTCGGCTGAAGTGAAGAGATCTGGCTCGTGCTCCGCAATCCAGGCCATGCCATGGGCACCGTGATTCTCCTCGTCAGCTACTGTGAGCAGCAGGAGATCCCGGTACAGCTGCTGTCCAGACTGCCTGGCGCAGCGAGCGAAGTGCAGGAGCAGCGTCAGTTGCTTGGCGAGCATTCCTTTCATATCGATTGCACCGCGGCCATAGATATAGCCGTCGCGAATCTCGCCGCCGAACGGGTCCGCACTCCACTGCTCGCGCTCCGCTGGAACTACGTCCGCGTGAGAGAGCAAGAGCAGCGGGCGCTTTGTTCCCATGCCGGGCAGGCGTGCCCACAGGCTCGGGCGACCGGGCGTTGGCTCGATAATACGTGCGTCAAGCCCCTCAGCCGCGAGCTGCTCACGGACATAGCGGATCGCAGAACCTTCATTGCCCGGCGGATTGGTCGTATCGCACCGGATCAATGCTTGCAGATGGCGCACTGCTTCATCGGTGAGTGCTTTCCAATCCAGCCCTGCTGATATGCCAGGCGTCGTCACGAGTCGCGCTCCTTTCCAATGCTGGCCAGAAGTATGCGCATGATTCTCAGCACGCCTGTGGCGACGAGCACACCCATTGCTCCTGAGAGCCAGGCGCTCAGATCGGGCACGTAGCGTTTGAGCATGGGCCAGGGGGTGTCAACCATCTTGGGAAGCCGTTTGAAAAGGGCCAATGGCAGTAGTGTTTCCCACGCAAGGGGCAGCGCCAGTCGTATGCCGTTCAGAGCATTTTGTTGTGGGGATCGATGCCGCCCGCGGAGCAGGGATGCCAACGACCAGCATGGGAGGGCAAAAAGCAACACGATGGTGGCATCAAGCGCGAAATAGAACTGCTTGAAGGAGATCCTGCTTTTCGATGGCTCCAGGCCCAGCAGCAGGCGGATAAGACCGAGGGCCACCTGGTCGAGGCCCAGTTGTGTGACTAGGCCGTTGTTGCAGTTAGTGAGCATGACAATGCCAAGCCGATGCTCAGGGAGGAATGCCATTTCCGCACGGAAGTTGGCGACCTCGCCGCCGTGCCGGATCAAGGTGTTTCCTTGCAGGTCCTCGATAAACCACCCCAATCCGTAGGAGCCGTCTCGTGAGACGAGCCTGGTCTGCGCCCGGATCATCTCGGCGATCCCCGCTTCCGAGAGGATGAACCCCTCATCCATACGCCCGTCTCGCATATACATGAGCAGGTAGCGCGCCAGGTCTTCGGCGCTGGCATAGAGATAGCCCGCCGCGAGCTGATCGACAGGATAGGGAACATTGGCCGGGAAAGGGTAGCCGAACCACCAGCGGTAGCCGGTGGCGGCCCCATCGCGCAGGGCCTCCATCTCGTCAGTAAACGTGTGGCCCAGGTGCAGCGGTGCGAAGATGTGCTGCTGGAGGTAGTCCTGGTAGGATTGGCCAGAAACGACCTGGATGAGCAGGCCCAGCACGACATAGTTGCTGTTGGAGTACTGGAAGACCTCGCCCGGTGGGTGAGTGAGGTCAACTGCCGCGAGTTCCCTCACGCGCTGGTCAGCGGTCGCGTTCCCGTTAGAGGCAAATTGCACACGGCCAACATAGCGCGAGATGCCGCTGGTGTGGCTCAGCAGGTGTCTGACAGTGATGGACGCAGAGGCGGTCAGGTCGGCCACGCGAAACCAGGGCAGATAACGCTGAACTGGCGCATCCAGGTCGATCTTGCCCGCCTCCACCAGCTGCATGATCGCCAGCGCGGTGAAGGACTTCGTCGCTGACCCGATGATAAATGGCGTCTGTGGCGTCACAGCCCGTCCTGATGTGTCGGCCCTGCCAAAGCCGCGCTGGTAGATCACCTGGCCATCTTGCACGATCGCCAGAGCCAGGCCAGGGAGACGTAGATCACGGTACATTGTGGTCACGTGATCTTCAACGCGCTTGAACACATCTTGATCTATGAGCACATTTGCCAACACTTTTTCCCTCTCGTAGTCATCCGTTCTGCTCATCCTTAGCATGACCTGCACCAGGACCGCTGAATTCCCCGAGGCAGTTGAGCAAGGTAAGGAGTGCCGGTTCCACCTGGTGGAAAGGATGCAGATCAGCCCCCTGTCGCAGGAAAAACCGTCCCTCTTGAAACCAAAGAGCATAGTCGAACCCATCGGTCTCCTGGCCCTGGATTGTCAATACTTGACCCCGGCGCAGCCGCGCCTCTAAGCTGGCCAGTGTTAACGGCAGTGTTCCGAATTTATCCATGTGCCTGCTTTCCTTCTCACGCTCTCACTCATCCTGCTCAGGAGGATGGGTCATTGACACAAAGTTGCTCACATTCATCGCCTGCACCAGGTCGTCACATGCAGCTACCACGTAGCCTTCTTCCGTCACCAGCATATCTAGCTCATCGAATCCCGCGTAAGGGCCACCGGGTCGGCGCTTCTCTCCTCCCTGCTTCAAAAAGCCGTCGCGGAAGGCGAGCAGTTCCTGCTTCGTAAGTATCGGATGTTCCTGAAAGAAGGCCAGGAGTGCCTGGTAGGCTCGCACCTTTTCGGGCCGGACTACGCGCTCCTCGTCGGTCATTTCGTCGAAGAGTGCTTGCAAGCCTTCTCTCCACTCTGCTAGGTTGTACTGTGGGGCCGTTGAACTCGTCGTATCCATCTGTTTAGAGCATTCCTGTCTTCTCTGCCAGCACGCTGGCGAGTTCGTGCGTGATCGTCGTATACCGGGCGCGCACTTCCAAGTCGCGGGTGCTTTGCGCCAGCTCCTGCAGATAGGCCAGTGCGAGAGCTGGCTGATCAATCAGGCGGAACAGCACCCGTTCGTAGAGCCGTTCGGCTGTCAGATTGCCGCTGCGCTGCCCGGCCAGCCATTTCTCCTCGATAGACTGCCGGAAGATCTCATAGGTTGAAGCCATTTCTGTGCCTTTCCTACACCCTGTTTCTAGACTTCTTCAGCTCCTACCGGTTGCAAACCAAACAAAGAGGGGTCGAGGAGATAGCGAATGTCATTCAGGCAACGCCTTTTCATTCCTGGAAGATAGTCTCGATGTACGTACTTGGTAATGCAGAGGCCGTTTTCTGGATGATACCCTTTCACCACCATCAGCATTTCGACCCGCTTGGCGTCGGCGTCATGGATCACCACATCCCCCGGCTGCCACCGCTGGGTATTGGGCGCATAATTCATGCGCGAATGTCCTTTCTCAAGACTGGTAGATCAGCGTGCGCTTTCGGCTTGACTGGCCTGCTCCATCAGTGCTCTGAGGCCCTTTACTTTTCCAGCTTCCAGCCAGAGCAGGTGAACAATGAACTGCTCGACGCTTTCGTGGCGTCTCTTCGCCATGGTATCTATGGCGTGAACGAAAGACCCCCGAAAGATCATAGTGAGTTCTTCGTCCAGATGTGTGCTCTCACAATGAGGACACACCCTTTGGTGTGCATGTTCTTCTGTCAACGTTTCCACTCCTCTTCTTTCCACTCGTCTTATTCCTCCTCGATGAAGTGCTTCACGCGCTCAAGCAGCATCAGGTCAACGCCCGTGTAGTCCCGCATGAAGGCCGAGTCAACCCGGAAGGTCATGCGGTCATAGGGGTCGCCATATCCGGGTTCGCAGTAGGACCAGGTCCCCAGGTCCCGGCCTTCGTAGATGACCGTGCGCGGCGTGCGCTTGTGCCAACGCTCCTCTCGTGCCAACATCTTCCAGAGCCACGCGCCCTGGTTGTGAGAGATGATGCTGTCAATTTTGCCAACAACGCAGGTGTCATAGAGCCAGAGAGCCCTGAAGCCAGCAGCAGACGTGTTACCCTCGCTCAGCGCCTCGGTGAACTCACCCTGCCAGCGCTCCACGCGGGACTTTTCGTCCGCAAGCTTCTGTGCAAAGAACAGATTCGCGACATCGTTGGCAGTGCGCGCTTTCGCTGTTGTGTTCATAACTCCTCTACCTCGGTATCTGCCCCAGCGTCAGGGTGAGGGCCTCATTGTCCAAACGTAACACTTGTGCTGCTCTACATGTCACACTCTTAGCCTCCAACCGCTCCCCGGCCCTCTCTAAGAGGTGCATCCACATCACAACCTAAAACCCACTCCAGGAGCCTTGCTCGATCATTGTACAAACAACAGAGCTGTGAATACGTTTGCGCGATCTCTGACCCACCCTCATCTGCAACAAGCTTAGAGTCAGCTTGCAACCGCGCATACTGTTCCCGATACACACGCAAGAGATCTTCTACATCTGCCTGAGACCGCATATCCTCCTCAGATTTTCACAGAGAACCGCTGCAACGCTTCCTCGACAAGCCACGCCCGGTGCTGGGCGATAATCTCCTGGATCTGCCGCATCGTCTCTCTCGTTCCTCCTGCACTGTTACTCTAACTGGCGATCTCATTCGCCGTGTAGGCTGTGATAAAGCCTGCCGTCTTGCCATGCTCCAGGTAGAGAATTTGCTTTGCCTCAAGCGGCGCAACCAGGCGAATATATGCAAGATCGTAGCCTGTTGGTGCGCGCTGGTCGCTGACCACTTGATCGAACCATTCCCCCTGACGGTAGGGAAACTTTTCTCGCAGGGTATTGATGGTCGGTGAGAATGGTCGGCTGCGCGGTAGTTGAATTTCAAGTGAGTAGGCCATAGATCGCGCTCCTACAGACAGATTCGAATACATGTGAGGATTTCATGGTCAGACATCATCTGGCGGAGGCTCACCTGGTTCACGAACGAGATAGGCAACTGTTTCTCCTTTGTGAAACTCCAGGACAAGCGCGAAGGTGTGTCCGCACTCGCCACGAAAGTGGAGGATTTCTGCTCCGCCCACTTGACGGTAATCCGTGGTGGCAACATAACTGTCTCCACAGAGGGGGCAAACCACGCCTGGTTCATTGGTGCTCGTTCCCTTCTCAGTAAAGAGTTTTGCCAGTGGAAGACTCTCGCGGCGCAAAATGGTCGATCCATTAGGGCTGCTCAAGACCTGTTCGACATTCTCGATAATCTCTCCCATATGCCTCTCCTTGCCTTCCTGCCTTTGACTAAGGGAGTACTGCCGCGATCACAGTGGGGTAATCCTCGTAAGTGAAAGCATAGCAGTTCGCGCAGCACGGATAGCTTTTCGTATTGCCGACTTTGAGCGTCGGATGCTCCTGCTTCGTGAAATGCTCGCCTTTCGCGATCTGCCTGCGACATCGCAGGCAGATCAACTCTCGCCTTGCTTCGTACAGTGGGTGCAGTCGTTCATCACTCCCTCGCCCGCGCTTGCCTTGCACCACATAAGAGATCGGTTCTTGCTTCATGCTGGTAGATCGCCCTCCTCATGCGCCTGACCTAAATCTCCCCCTGCTGGATCCGATCTGGTTGGAGCCAGTCGTATCCAGTGAGCGGATACGGTTCTGCTGTTTTTAGCGCCTCCCACAAATTTTGCCCAGTGAGATGCTCGTAGACCTTATAGGCAGCGTAATTCAAGTCTTCAAGGGTCCACTCACCCTCACCATCCGGATCGACGAACTCGCTGACCCGGTCAGGATGGCGCATCACCTCGCAGAAGATGCCTTCGCCGCGGCTAATCAGCCAGGCACGAAAGTAGTGAAAATTGTCGTCGGAGACAAAGCCTGTGAATGTGTGAATGGCCTTCCAGAGCCGTTTGCTGTAGGAGCGATTATGAAAGGCTTGGTAAATGCGCTCAAAGGTCTCGATCTCCTCCAGAGAGAGCTGCTGCAATGCTTCCTCGACGAGCTGCACTTGGCGCTGGCCGTCGCCCTGGCTCTCCTGCTTAGCCTGCTCGATAATGCGCCAGAGTTGCGTTTGGTCCATGATCTTCCTCTTCCTGTTTGCCAGAAACTATTGCTTCCCCAGTGTAGGTTAGTCTGGTTCATCACGCAAATCCCGCTGCCTGATCTCCTCCAGAAACTGTCCATGCCCGCTTTCATCCCAACTTTCATCTTCAGAATCAATACCCAAGACTTCCAATAGGTCGAAAAGCTGAAGAGGAAGGTCCTCATACTTCAACCCGTAAAGTCCCGGCGAACCAGGCGGAACAGGCACTTTCATATAGCGATTTTTCTTCAAATCAGCAGAATAAACAACTTCATCATTCCCGTTCTTGAAGAAAAGTGTAGCACTTATCCCTGCCGTTGGATTGTTGCTTCCTTCAATTGAAAGGCTTGCCTTCACAGTAACTTGGATGCCAAAAGTGACATCCTCACCTTCCTCCATTTCAGCAAGTCTGTTAGCAATATCGTAAATGTTCATGGAATTCCTCCTATTGCTCTGCCATCTCTGAAGGCGATGATTAAGAACGCTTCAAGATACTCCTTATGGATGGGCAGGATGTATCACCTCAATCGGACGTTCCACACATTGCACCATGACAACGCAACCACAAACTATATCTCATCGCTGTTTGCTCTGCCACTAGAAGCGTGAGTTCTCCAGCGGAATAACCTCCTCGTCTGACGGCAGCAACCACCTCTGAATCGACCTTGTTCCGATTAAACAGAACTGCTCCCTGAGAGATACAAAGATTGATCCAATAAAACTCCCACTGTTTAGCTTCTTCCCTTGTTTCCAGCTTCTCTAGGATCTCCAAATTTAGGGTAACCTGACTCCGCTTCAACTCCTTCAACCACGCTACAAGGCCTGGGTTGTTTTTCCTCTCGTTTTCACTTTCAAGGTGGGACCGACGGCGTCCAGTAGGGTTATTAGTCACCCCGACGTACTTTATGCTCTCAGTTGGTAGTACAAGGCCGGAGGGAAGACGAATTGCATTCGACGGAAAACCCAAGCGATTATGTGTGATTTGCCTATCACGCGACTCCCAAAGAGCGTAAACAAAATCCATACTAGCCCCCTCTTACAAACGACAGAAAAGGAATATTCTTGTTGGCGCTATGGCTCACCCAGGCGCAACCGCGATTCTAGAGCAGCCTGTGTCATTGGTAGGTGCTCGAACTGATCCATGCTATCACCTTCTTCTTTAGCTAACCCATGTAGCGCTCGAACCATTCGCCTATAGTTCGGTACAACTGGTGCTGTGTCTTCTCGTGCAGCATGTAATGACCTTCGTCCTCAAAGCGCAAGTATTCAGCAGGCACATCGCGCCCCCGAAGAGCAGACATCATTAGCTCTGCTTCGCTGACGGGGACGCGAGGATCGTTCGCGCCATGCACGATCAGGAGAGGAGCGGTGATCCGGTCAACGGCGTGAATAGGTGAAATCTGCTCCAGAAACTCACGGTCGTGCTCCAGATTGCCGTACTCGGCCTCACGCCACTTGCGTCGCCAAGGGCCGGTATTTTCCAGGAACGTGACAAAGTTCGCGATTCCGACGATATCCACTGCAGCCGCCCAAAGGTCGGGGTACTCGGTTATGGCTGCCAGCACTGCATATCCTCCATAGCTGCGGCCTATGATGCCAATTCGCTTCGGATCTGTTTGACCATGAGTTATTAGCCACTCGACGGCTGACTTAATGTCAGCAATGCTGTTGGGCCGTAACCGAACGTCATCCAGGTGAACATAAGATTTCCCATATCCAGTACTCCCCCGGATATTTGGGGCCAGCACTGCAAAGCCTTGATGCAGATAATACTGTATTGGTGGTAGCCAGACATCGGCGCATATAGGGCGGAATTGCCCTTCAGGACCGCCATGAATGAAAATGAGAGTTGGAAGTAGGCCATTGGAAGTGGCGCGGGATGTTGTTCTCGGTCGGTAGTAATACGCGGGGATTTCAAGCCCATCGAAGGAGAGATAGCGGATCAGTTCAGGCTGAACGAGGCTTGCAGTGTCTAACCCGTCTATCCTTGTTTCCTGTTGTGTGTCTTCTCGGTCGGGGGAGGCGGTCCAGATGTTTCCTGCGTTTAGGGGGCCGTTGAAACTGAATGCAACGCGAGAGCTGGACGGATTCCATGTCAGACCCTCAACAACGCCCAGTGGCAGGTGAGGCGCTGGCAGCTCCTTTGAAGCTCTAACGTCGTAGAACACGAGCCGAGAGCGCCCATCTTCGTTCAGTGCCCAGGAAAGCGATGTCCCATCGTGAGAAAGTGCCAGAGCCTCTGCATCCCATATGGTTTCAGCCAGGAACTGGAGAGGGACATGTCCGCTGGCAGAGGCTTCAGCGATATCGAGAGCGGCAGGGGCAATGAACTCACGGCTGCAATTTGTCAGAGTATAGACTGTGCTTCCATCAGGCGCGAAGCATGGGTTTTCGTACACGGCCTCATTGTTATGTGAAGTGAGCAAACGTGGCTCACTGCCGTCAAGAGGCACTAGGAAGAGGTCGCTGTCAACCAGTGTGTTGATGCGACTTGCGATCAGTTTAGTACCGTCAGACGACCAACAGGAGGCCATCAGGGAAGCGTCCTGCTGCATCACACAATGCGTCTCTCTAGTGAGAACATCCATGATCCAGACGTCGAAAAAGGCGGGATGACGCTCATTACTGCTATAGCAAATAAAGCGTCCGTCCGGTGACCAGGCACCGAAGTAGTGAATGACATCTGATACATGCGTTAGTGGCTCTGGTTCATCGCCTACCTTCTGGATGAGATAGAGCTGATCGTGTTCGTTGCCCTCGGCGTCGGCAGTGACGATGAGACGCTCATCGACGGGTGAACAGGCGACGAGGCCCACGCGATTCGGGAAGTGGGTCAGTTGCCTTGGCTCTTTTTGACCAGGTATGAGAAGCCATGCTTGGTCAAGCCCATCGGTATCAGCAACGTAAGCAAGCTGTGTTCCATCATAGAACCACGAGGGACCGTGTGCTCGATGTACGTTGATATAGCGAGTGATGCCGTTGGTTTTATCGATCATTTAGTTCTCGTTCATTACTGGAATTCTCGGTGATGTTCCTGACTGGCTGAGCTCAGATGCATCTTAACGATATAGTTCTCTCAGCCCAGTATTGACCTTTAGAGCCTGCTAATAAGAGATACGCCATATGGCGGTAAGTGTCTCTGTAAAGCTAGCTATTAGCCTTCTGCGTGGAACGCGCCTGGTATTCCTCAAGTGCCTGTCTGTATTCAATCATATAGGGGTTCGTCGATGTGGTCGTGTCTACGCGAAAAACACGTTTTCTGTCATGGGGATCGGGAGCATCGGTAACACCTGGGATTTCAATATCTTGCATGTCAAGATGCTCGGAAATTCTAATGCCATCTTCCTTATTGCTCCTGGTGTAGATGCAACGAATGTCTACTCCACGCCGGGCAAAATCGTTAACAAACATTTTTCTCATTTCCCGGATCATCATAGCACCTGCCAGTCCCTTCTGCGTGGGTGTGGCAAGGCGCGTCGTTGTTCCCCAGAGATGTGCATAGACATTCAGCGGCTCGCCCGGTTCAAACATGAGAACATCATCAGGCGTAATAGTCGTCGGATGTGCCCCCTGCATGAGTCTATCGATCACGTTCTGTCGAAGCGGGATTAGAGAGATGTAGCCGATGACTTTATCAGCCTCTGTGACAACATGAAAAATCTCGGGGTTTTTTACGAGCCAGGAATACCATACGTCCACCTGATATTCATTTGGAATCGAGGGCTGGACACCAGGGGGCACAAAGATTTCCGCCCCGATCTGGACCATCGCAGCGACGTCTTCCTTAGTTCTGGCCAGTCGGTACTGCAATGGCTGGTCGAATTGCGATGCTGCTGGTTTCGCCTCGCTTCTCTTCAATACTTCTTCAATTTGTACTCTGTCAAGAACAAGCATACTTCTTTTCTCCTCAATACATTTTTGATATCGTTGAACGGCAGGTGCGGGGTTATACTCATCGAGATCATCAAGCGGTAACTCCCAAACCGACTTGCTTATGCTAATATCGCGCCGACGTGAAAAGAAAAGCGTCTTTAGCATATAGCGAAGTGGAGTTTCTTCCCTTCCCTTTGGCGCTGAAGCATAGAGTATTCTGATGGATATATCAGGGTACCGATCGCACAGGTAGGAAAGCAGATACTCCACCAATTGCACCAGGGAGTCCCGGTGTGTTGGCTGAGCAGCAGCGCTGAGGTAACAGGCACGACTTTGTCCAGGCCCATAGGGGAGCACTGCGGAGATCGCAATCTCTTCTAAGGCAAACTCCTCGCGCAAGAATCGGATGAGGAGTTCTTCGTCCATTGGGATAACACCGAGGACGGCCCAGATATCCCTTGGATTTCTGGGATCATGTGCCACCCAATAAATTGGCAGATTGTCTTTAACCCATTTCCGCATCGAGCTGGGCTGGGCTGTGTTCTCGTAGCCCAGCTGCTCGTGTTGTAGATGGTAAACTGCACCGATGTCTTCCTGGGCAAGTGGCCTAATTTCTGCCTTCTCTACCGAGGCAGTTTCCTCAAGCTTTTTTCCATCTGTATTTCGAGATGGCCTTCCTACACGTCGCGATTCTGATGCAAGACGTTGTTCTAGCTCGTCGACCTGTGCCTTGTCGTAGTAATATGTACGCTTCGTCCTGGGATAACGTGCTATCCCAGCGTCTTCCACTGCGCGGTAGAATGCCGTGTGCTTGAGTCCCAGTATCCTTTGAGCTTCACCTGTGGTGTAGCCCTCTTGCTGAGATTGCTGGGCTCTCTCCATGTTCTCTGTCATCGTTATCATGTGTCCTCTTTCCCTCAAGGATATAGCAAATTATAACACATGATATGTCCATATTGCTAGATGGGGACATCCAACTTATGACGTACCAAAGTATAATGAGGATATCCTTGAAAGGTTTGTCTTAATGTATATACCATAAAAAGTTTGTATTGTCCATCCCTTTTTTGGGATATTCGTTGTGATAGACTATTGACAACTGAAGATGTATAAATTATACTCAAATTGGTACTGGTGAACAGAAATACGATGTACCATTTATACAAATTGGTACATCACGGTGGTACATTTAAGTGGTAGATGAGGGGATGGAGGGTATTGTGGAATGAAAGCAGGTGGAGAGGGAATGATTGTTGGACCGGCTTAGGGGAGTCAACCCGGCAAAGAGCGGCTCCCCCAAGCGCGGCGCACCAAATGTTCGAGTGACCCTGTGGCCTCTGGAGCACCTGGATGTTTCTATTATGCCACGACGGGTCAATAAAACGGATGTTCAGAGATACATCTGGGAATCGTGCTCACCAGGCACGAGACAATGGAAGGAGACCAGCCATGGCACAAGTAGGGTACGTCGAATACCAGTCGGCGAACATCAAGCTGCCTATTAAGCTTTCCCCTAAGAGCGGCGTGTTTAGCTGCACCTACGCAGGGGTCCTCTATGAAGATGCGCAACTGCAAACCTTGAAAGAAAAGGTGCTCTCCGCGATCAAGAATACGTATGCACTCACCTGGACTGCCATCATTGAACTCAACCTGTCAGTTCCTGCGCATCGCTGGCAGGAAACGGCGTCCTTTTCCATCACCAAGGAACGCAAGTACATCACCCACCACCCGGACCTGGGATACAAGCAGGCTCACTGGTCAGCAACCCCTGATGGACGCTTGCCCAACAGCCGTTCGTTTCCCTGGCCAGCCGAGGAAGCGTTCACTGTCCCGACTGGCGTCGAAAGCTATGGCAAGCAGACCGTTTATCTTCCCTATAGCGATGCGCTGTGGGAGCAAATAGAGGAGATTGAGCAATACTTGCTGCTTGCAGCTGGCAAGCTCAAACGAGGGTTTGGCAGTGTAGATCAGGTCAGCGCGACGCTTACTGTGTGCCGGGACCTCTTCGATCGCTTTGCGACCCGAGAAGATCAGCCTGACGACGGCGAGTAGATCAGCGCAAGTTTTCTGGAGGAGGTGATCACCGATGGCCGTCGCCATGGCAGAGTTGTCCCGCCAAGTCACTATTTCCATTCCAGCGCCCGTTGCCAGGATTGGCGTCCTAGTGGTCCACGAGTGTCCTCTATTGCGTGCGGGCCTGCGCTCGTTGCTGGAGCAGCAGAACGATTGTCTCCTGGTTGGAGAGGCCACTTCTTTGGAGGAGGTGCTGTTGCTGGCCAGGGAAGAGCAGCCGAACGTTGTGCTGCTGGATGGGGGCCTCACATCTGCTGATCCGCTGGATCTCGTGCGGCAGCTCCGCCAGACAGGAGTGCCGGGAATCATCGTATTTGCTCCCGAGATGGGGGATGAGGAAACGCTCTTTCACTTTCTGAAATATGGGGCAATGGCCTATGTCGATCCCTTTCTTTCCGGCGAGGAGTTGCTCGCGAAGATGCGCAGAGTTGCTCGGGGAGAGTACCTGATCACCGGCGATGTCCTGGTTGCTCAGGCTACTAGGCGTGAACGTCTCGCTCATCTTCGCCATGCCGCTTTGCTCGCCGCGAGTCTGGCTGAGGCTCGTCTGCCCGCCCAGCAGGAAGGGGACGGTCAGTGTCCCGTCTCTGAAGCTGACGCTCTGCTTTCTCTGCGAGAACGAGCGGTGCTTGAGCAAATCGCCCGAGGAGGCACCAACGCCCGGGTGGCTCAAGCGCTTGGCATCAGTCATCATACAGTCAAAAACCACTTAGATCAGATCTATCGGAAGCTCCAGGTGCCTGACCGAACTAGTGCAGTTGTCATGGCAGTGCGTGAGCGGTGGATCAGGTTGTGATCTCGTATTGCTTCCGGTTGCGACCAATCTTTGAATTGGTCGAGGATTGAAACGACGGCGTATCGCGAATGCGCCAGCATAGGAACGAAGGGCCCAGAAAACGAGGTGGAGAGGGTATGTGGTGTCCCAGGGGGCGGCCCACCGGTCAAAGTGATCGCCTCCTGGTTCGCCGACCGAGACCGTTGGAACGACTAGGCCGACTCGCGTCATTGTCGCATGTCAGGCCGGTCTAGTCAACATTCCAGGATGTTTCTAGTTGCAGCCGACCTTCGGATCGGCTGGGGATTGAAACAGGGTACATCTCGTGCTTGGGATGCACCAGAGTTAGAAGTCATACCCGGACGCGCACAGCTTGTAGACGCTCACTGTCCGAGGTACCGACTCTCTCACACAGGAAAGGACTGGCAAGATGCCTAACACAAAAGTACGACGCGACAAAGGTATTCCGGGTTCGGATGCAGCAGAGCAAGTGAAGGCGATGGGGGGCCCTATTGCCCAGCGCGCGAGCAGAAAGACTGTCAGTGAGCCAGCGAATAAAAGGACAGCCGCTGGACCAGGCGTGATCGATCTCAAAACCAGATCGCGGCAGTGGGCGGACGACGAAGACGAAGTGCAGGTTGTAGCGGAAGACCCCCCCAATAGCGACAGCGCTGACATCGAGGACTGGACGCCTCCACATACCACGTTTGCGGAGCGCAGGCGGAGAGTGGCGGAAGAGCGCACGCGCGCAAACGAAAACGCGCCTGTGGGCAACATTCCACGCAGGCGTACCACAACGGATGATATTACTCCGAAGCGGCGTAGCTCTGGCCGGCGAGAGACCGACCAGCTCCCACGGGAGCGCAGGCGTGTTCACTGGGTTGTTCCGGTGTTCACCGGCATGTTATTGCTTATTGTCCTCTATACCGTGTGCTTCTGGGTGTACTCGTTTGGGCTTGGGGCCTCCAATCGCATAAGCTATGGCCCAACACTTACCTCCGAGGTCAGCGCGGTGCTGGGCCAGGGCGATAGCCGGGCGAACCCCTCTCCTATCCTCGTCAGCAACGTGGGTGGCCGGATTATCGTCACGATCCTGCCGGGCGGCGATACGACGAAGGCGCTCGTCTACCAGGCTCCGGCGCTGGAGCCGAGCATGTGGGGCAATCTGAGCGATGTTGTCGCCACGATCGAGGTGCAGCAGCACTCGGCGACCCCGAATATCTACATTCATCTCGTCGGTGATCCCGACTACTGGCATTTCTACTCCAGGCCCTCGCTGACCGTGACCCTGGTTCATGCTAAACAGCAAGGCTTTAAGGTCATGCTTGGATCGCAGCAGTAGAGGAGGGTTGGTTATGCCTGCTGGCGTCATCGATCAGATTCACATCATTTTGTGTATCTGGTTTGCCCTGCTAGGGTTTATCTTCGGCCTGCTGATCGCGCTTCTCTGCGGTCATCTCGACCGGGTAAGAGCAGAGCGGTCTGCGACCGGGTGCGAGTGCAGCGAACAAGAGGCCGTTCCGCTGGAGGTTTCCCGGCCCAGAGGGGTGATCGATTGGATCGAGCTGCCATCGGGCGCGCAGGTGTGCTGCGGCGATTGCTATGCGCGGCTTCTTCTCTCGAAGATGGACCAGCCCCGAGTGTCCCATTTCCCTCCGGAGACGGAGTGGGCGGCTGGAGGGCGACTCGACCTGGATGAGCAGCGCAACTCGCCAGCCCACGTATCATACGTTCCCCGCAAGCTAACAACGCTTGCGTAATATACGCTCGGCGTGCTCTCAGGAATACCCCTGGGAGTACCCGGACGAGGAAAGAGAGAGTTTTCGTGAGTACACAGATGGCCGTGCTGGCAAGGCCAGGGCGAACGCGCAGTCGGAGCATCATGCTTTTCCTCGCCGTGTTTTGCCTGTTCACCATCGTTCTGGCGACCATCGCGTTGCACGCGCCGACATTGACCTACAACGCTTCCTATGTGGCTCTGTCTGCTCAAACAGGTATCCAGACGACAGTCACTCCATCGCGGGCACACCCAACAGCCACGGGCACACCGCTGACGAGCACTATCCCTGTTGTCAGCAAGGGGCTGAACGCTGCACAGAACCTGAAACGGGTCAACCAGCTTGACTGTGGCCAGTATGCCTCGCAGTCTGAGTGTGACACCTGGGCCTATAGCGCATGTAGCACCGCCGCGATCACCGAAGTGATCGATGCCTACGGCTATAGCTACCGCATCACTGATATTTTGCAACAGGAAGTGGCGGCGAAGGCCATTACGCCGCAACTGGGTCTCCTGGACGATCAGGGTATCCAGCGTACCGCTGCGCGCTTTGGCTTCACCACGGATTGGGGCTACACGCGCACGCTTGACCAGGTGATTGCAACGGCGAATAAAGGGACGCCGGTGATCATCGGCTGGCCACCTGCTAAATATGCTGGCGGTCATCTCGTGGTGGTGATCGGTGGCGACAGCGATTCCGTGAAGCTCGCCGACTCGTCGCGCTACAATCGGCAGGTACTCAGTCGCACACAATTCCTGAAGTGGTGGGCGGGGTATAGCGCCGTGCTTTCGCCAGGTGCCTACAGCTTCATTAGGAAGCCAACCCTCACGGCTGCTTTCATCGACCGAGTGCTGGCCAGCTACGGTTCTCCCGCTGCAGGCCAGGGTCAGGCGCTCTACAACCTGGGTGTGAAATACGGGATCGACCCGGCCTACGCACTCGCTTTTTTTATGCATGAGTCAACGTTTGGAACGACGGGCGAGGCACGCAAAACCATGGCGCTCGGCAACGAGCGATGCATCAGCGACCGTCCCTGTGTCGATCAAGACCGGGGCGGCTATGCGCAGATGCTTTCGTGGGAGGACGGCTTTGACCATTTCTATCGGCTCATCTTCTACGGCTATGTCTACGGAAGCGTGACGATCCCGATTGTGGGGTACCCCTGCCTTACCATCGATCAAACCATCCCTGTTTTTGCGCCGAGTTCCGACAACAACGATGTCTTGGGCTATATCGGCGCGCTCACGCATGAACTGAAGACCTGGTGGTCGGGTCATCTTCGCCCGTAGCCGAGTCGCAGCGGGATCGTGCGCGGGCATCAGCAACAGACGACCATTCGTATCACTCGGGTGTCTGTCTGGACAGACACCTTGAGAAAAAAGAAAACGGAGATAATCAATGAATCAAGACACAGACCGGCGGCAGGAACATATTCTCGATCAGGTCACTGTTTCTGCATTTGCGCCAACGTTTGTCCATCCTGACGTTGCCGGGCACTACCAGGATGGAGTGTGTAGTCGGCTTGACGCAGAACTCGCGGATATCTTGCGTGGCTGCGAGGGAGCGGAGCAGTCTGGTGAGACAGCGCTCATTCCTCTGACAGGCGAAGCGGCTTCCGCCCTCGGGAGTCTCAACTGCATCGCCCTCATCCAGGATGGCCAGGTGCTTCCCCTGCTTGATATCAAGCAGATGACAACGCCACCGATTACCATGCAGCAGCGGGTACAGCTCTATCACGCCGCAGCACGGACGCTGTTGGAGGCCATCGCGGCCATCTACGAGGACCGATTTCAGCAGACGCAGAGCCAGGATGATGATAACGAGGGGGAGCGCTGCCATGCCTGAGAACATACTCTCCCCAGAGGCGGCGCACGCTGGTATCAAAAGCCTCGGAACTGCTGGCGCTGAGCTGGGCGACCAGGCGCAGCCAGAGACCCGCAGAGCAGGGCAACCAGTCGGACGCTTCAAGATGATCTGCCGACAGATCGCCGCGCTGGCTCTGGACATCCTGGAGCAAATGGAGTAGAAGAACGGATCGCACGCGCCAGGACTCGGAAGCGGCAGCCCTGGCCTAGAAAAGAAGCACATCATGCGACACGGAACTGAAACTATCACGGCGGGAGCGCCCTCCACAGAGAACCGGATCGGTTTGGCTGCACCCGGCAGCACCCCGGCGCTGCCGCCACATCTGACAGCGCTTGGTGAGCACCATGCACTTTCGGCCTACTGGTGGATCGGGTGTGCTTGCGCCGCGCCGGAAGAGTTGCGGTCGCTGCGGGGCATTGTCATTTATAACAAAACCGAGTGTCTGTTTCTCGCCGAAGACGAAGCCAGGAAAGCGTTTCGTCTGGGTGGCGTGTTGCTCGCGCAGTTCGCGGGGGAAAGGAAAGGGTCATGAGCCTGAGTTCCGAGCCTTCTTCCCGCACCACCTCGGGGCGCTTCACCTCGCCGGATCTGCGGCTGCGCTCCTCGGTCGCGATGTGGGGGCCGCTCCAACTGACGCTCGTCAACCATCGGGAAGGGGTGGAACTGGGATACAGAGCGGGTGAGGACGCCTATCTGCAGTATGGCCAGGACCTCGGCACACTTACCGAGGAGGTCCTGAGCACGTACATGACCATCTATCTTGCCGCGCCCAGCTATCGTCCCCGCGCGCTGACGACGACCATTCTTGCCGAATGGAAAGCCATGTTTGTCTTAGGCTGGACTGGCCGCATGCTCGAAAGCTCGCCGCTCTTGCATGTAGACGCATCCAGTTCTTCCAGCAGAGGCGAACAGGATATCAGGGAAGCGGCTTCCAACTCCAATGCCCGGCCGGTGCAGATCAGGGAAAGAGAGCAGCGATGATCGAAGTCGAACTCGACCCGGAGACCAAGCACAGCGATCCGCACTATACACGCAAGTTGCGCGAGGCCAAACGGGCGTGCAAAGAGGCCGCAGGGTGGCAATGTGAGTATGTCCATCCGAATGGAAAAAGATGCAGCGCGCGCCAGGGCCAGCTGCGGCGGAAGAAAGGCCGACACGGAGAACCGGACGGTTGGTCGGTTATGCGCCTGCACGGCTGCCATGTCGGAAATAAGCAAGTTCCCCAGCAACAGTTCATCTGCTTTTGTCCCAAGCATCATGCCGAATACGATCGGGGCATCGAATTGCAAGAGCAGATCTCGTGCTACCGGCGGGGATACCAGATGACCAGCACGGATGCGCTCCTCGCCGAGATGCAGGACACCGGCATCAGTGTGTGGGAGGAGACCGATGGATACCACTGGCGCATCGATGGGACTGAACTGGTCGGTCATCGCACGACAGCCGTTCGCGCGGTCTGTGCCGCCATCCGCCAACTGAGCTGCCAGTGGGAGGCGACGAAGCGGGAAGTGGAATTTCTGCGCAAACAGCTCGCCGCGCTGCAGGCCGGTAGAAAGCTGCCCGAGTTGGTTCCAACATAACCATATCAGTTTACTAGGGACACTGATACCTTGCGCTTCCATATGGAAGTGTAGAGCCGTTTAGCACTGAAGTGTCTGTCTGGACAGACAGTACCCAGTAGTAGAAGGAATGAGAGAATGAGATGCCTACTTTTCAAAGGCAACGCAGTAACGAAGACATTTGGTCTCTACAAGCATGAGGGGATAAAGGCTGAGGTGGCACCTTCTCTTCTCATACGGGATGCAAAGGACTGCTGGGGCGAAGAGGAAATCCAGATGGGTCTCCTGATCGAGTGTCGTCCCCTGGCGGTGCTTGATGGCGCAGACGAAGAGGCCTCCCTTGAACCGTTCGAGGAGTTCACTGGGCACTCTGCCATGTTCGATCCTGTCCGCTGGTGGAGAGCGCTTCAGTTTCTGGAAGCGCTGCCCGTCATCGAGGATGACCTCTTACACTTCGGCATCTATTGGGGAACAGATCGCGATCCAGACAGCTCGTTCAAGCACTACGCAGATGCGCTGCGCCAGGCGGTCGGCGACCAGCAGTACGACGAGATCATGAGTCGGCCTGTTCCTCAAGAGATCATCACCTTGCTCATCCAGCTGGCCGACGAAGGCCTGGATGTTCACTCTGCCCTCTACGATGTATCGGACGAGATCGACGCGCACACGATCCGCTGGAGCCAGGAACTTCGCAGGATCGGGGTCAAGCATCCCGATTACTGGCGGGCGTATGCCGCGGCGAAGGCAGCGATCGTGACTCGCTACGAGCCGTACCTGTTTGCCTATGCCGCTCACCGGGAATGCCCCTATGCGCACGACCCGAAGCAGAAGGGGTGGATCTTACTCCAGGTCGAGTGGCAAATAGTAGTGTGCGTTGAGCGCGACCTTGAGCAGCAGCATGGTGCCGACATCGCAGCGCTGCTGGGAATCCTCAGAGCGGAGATCGAGACCGATGACATTCTTGAGGGCCTGGAAAAGCGCCATCCTGATCGCAGCGAGAGACACAAGCCCTTCACTCGCCCTACTCCCGATCAGCGCTTTCAAGAGACGGTGGCCTGGTTTGTGCAAAGCTTCAAGGAAGAGCCAGTATCAGGCAACCCCATTCGCTTTTCCGGGGTGCAGTACCTGGAGACGCTCCACAATCTCTATCAGAGGTGGGACCGCCTGCCGGTCGTCTATCCTCTTGTTCCCGAACCAGAGTAAGGCTGCCTTTGCAGATGTGTTCTCAACAGATCTGCTACAGGGATAGTCTTGTGGGGTACAGACCGGGAGTGTACCCCACAAGAAAAAAGTACACTCCCGGTCTGTACCTTTCATACCTTGGTTGCAGCCACTCTTGATGGGTGGCTGAGGATTGAAACAAACAAACTATGCTGCCATGCAAAGGAGAAAACGCGACCATGAACTATCGTCCTATCTATTATCTCGGCATCGATGCCGGCAATCGAACCACCGTGATCTCGCGCCGGGATGCTGATGGCCTGAACGAAATCATCACCATCTTTCCCAGCTTCGTCGCCCCGGTTTCGCTGGAAGAGCAAGAGCGGTTTAACTCAGGGCTCAATGCTGCCACGCCGTTTGGCGAAGGGGAATACCTGCTTTCAGCAGGCGAAGGACTCCACTACTACGTTGGCAAGCTGGCGCAGCGCCAGGGATCGAAAGCGACGGACGCGAAAGGCGCGGCCAACCGTTACTGGACCGATCACAACCGCGTCCTCTGGCGCACAGCCATCGTGGCGAGTATTCCTGCCGAGGAACTGGAGCACAACGGGGCATATAACCCGGGTGCTGACGCCTACGAGTTTGAGGTGCGTATCGCGACAGGATTGCCTGTTTCGCTCTACGACCTGGAACGTGCTGAGATGATTCGCCAGGCATACAACGGCGTCCATCGCTTTACTTTCAACAAGCGCAACTATATCATCCACGTCCTCGTCGGACCGGTCGTCATGGAAGGGACCGGCGGGCTCGTCCTCTACGGCTCGGCGCAGACGAAGAAGGGCGTGATCGACATTGGGTACTGGTCTACCGAAATCATTGTGATGGAGGGCGGACGCCCGGTCCGCGAGGGGTCTGATGGCGATGAAATTGGCGTGGGCGACGCCGCCGATATCCTCAAGGCCGAGGTGTTATCCGCTTTCAGGCGCGAACTCTCTGACGACGAGGTGAGAGAGATCTTGTTTGCTCAGGCTAGGCAACTAGAACTGCCTGCAATTACTGCCTATGGCAAGACGCTGCCGGAGGATCGCCTTCAGACGATGGCGGAGAATGCGCTCGGGTCAACAGCCAGCCGCCTGAAGACACTGATTTCTTCGACCTGGAGTTCCGCTCGGGGCTATATTGCCGCCGATATCAATCCGGTCACGCTCATCGGGGGAGGCCCGTATTACTTCGAGCGCTTCGTGCAGGAGGTCGTGCCGCATGCCAAGATGGCAAGCTCCCCTGAGAGTGCCAACGCGCGGGCGTATAGTCTGATCGCTGTCGGCTATAAAAAGTGGAGCGAAACGACCCTTTCGGCCCTTACGGCGAGGTAAGAAATGCCAAGGCCACCTGGAACCAAAACCATCACCATGGCTTTGAATCCGAAGAGTCGGCGGGTGAGCCAGATGGAGGCGCAGGCGCGAGAGTGTGGGCAATCGCTCTCCGCCTATGCCAAGCAGCTGGTTCTGGACCTCACCAACGAGGGGAGCTTCGTTCCTCTCCGCTTTCGAGAGGCATCACATGTCCTGCGCAGCCTGGAACAGGAAGCCCACAGTCTGGAGATGGAGCTTGAAGACTATCTAGAAGCGCTCCTGGCAGATCGTCACCGGGCCTTGTATGGCGGGAAAGGGCCAGCCTCTCTCTGGTATCCCAGGGTGCAGCCGGTCGAGGGGGTCGGGGGAGCAATCACGGCTCCACAGGATACAACAGATGAGGTCAATATGGATGAGGCCATGAAAAATGTAGAACATCTGGTTGGTTTCTACGCCGATATGGATGGATTCTAAAGCGAATGAAACCAGTCTTGCGAGAAGTAAGCAGAAACAGAGGTGTCTGTCGGGACAGACACCTGAGAGGAGAAGTAAAAAGTGGACATGCGAGAAGCCGATCGGCGTGCGCTTCGTCTGATGTTTGGTCCCCCACCTCCGGAGCCGAAGACCCCTGAGTCATCTGGGCAAGGATTCAAATGTACTGTCGCATTTATTCGCACACTCACGCTCCAGGTGGAATACGAGGCGGGTTCGCTCGATGAGCTTGAGGTATGGGCAGAGGAGCAGATGCAAACTCTGATGAGTGTGAACTATTCCGATGCCACGGTCAGATACCGCTTGTTACCGGGAGATGAAGCTGCGCGAGGAGTGCTTGAGCAGCGAGAGAAGGAAGTAGCGGCAGCGTACACGACAACGGTCAACTTGGACGATAGCGAGGATGAGATCCCCTTCACGGGTCTGGGGGAACTACTGACTATTGTGGACAAGGAGCAGCGAGTGCGGAGAGTGAGTAGTGGTGAACCCCTGACAATTGTTCAGGTGACCATCTGGAAAGAGGCTGAAGCATCGCTTGCGTGGCCTGAGCGTCCTGTTCGCTTCGTCAGTTATGAGGTCTATGGGAGCGACCTGGGAGGGATAGTCACCAAGAGCGAGGATTGTGAGGATATTGACGACGTTCTGGCAACGCTTGGATTGCCAGTGTAAGCAGACGAGGTGTCTGTCCGGACAGACACCTCGTCGAGGCACGATGAAAACGTAACAGGAAGGAAAGAACGAATGGGAACCAGTACACAACGGTTCATGCTACAACAATTGAGCTTGACTGCTAGCGGTGCTTATGCGACGCACATTCCCGGCGAGACCACACTCCAGCAGAACATCGCGGCTGAATATTGGGCGAAGCAACTTGCCTCGACAGCACAGCAGGCGCTTTTTGTGAGCGTCTGGAGAGCGGGCTACCATTTTCACTGGACGGTTGCGCGCGCAGCACTCACCTATGTGCAGGCGCGCGACAGTACGGGATTTTCCAAAACAGTTACCGGGGCTCTGAGAGGATTGCAGGAGCAGCTCGGCGAGATTGGCGTTGCCTCCGCCAGCTTCAACGAGCAGCAGGAAGTTCAGCCGCGCGATGAACAGCAAGCCCGGCGGGTAGAGTGTCTGGTGCAATGTTGTCGGCACTTTGCCGACGATTCTATGGGGATGTGGGCGGCTTTCTTGAACGATGGAACCTGGCCCAGGCTTATGACCTGGGCCGTTCGCGGACTAGACGAGGTCCTTGCTCGTGTTGTCCCCGATCACGCCCAGCAAGTCACCGCCGCGCAGCTCAGCGCCAGCTCAGGAGTCAGCGAACTGCTTTGCTCCTGGTACCTCGATGCTCGTATGAGCTTGGAAGAGCGGGCGCAAGCCGTCAAAGATGCCATCGCCGAACTCACCGCGCGGTGGGGGTATAGGGATATCACTGAGTTGATTTGCCAAATGAATGCAGCGGATGCCGCAGGGTACCCAGGGGAGCGCCGAGAAGAACAAGTCTATCTCTGTGTGTTGCAGACTCCTGAAGGAGGGCCGGTGTACTGCCGCTCATCCAGAAGGCTGTTCAAGGAGCTGCAGGCGGCTCGTGACAAGAACACACCATACGAGCACTGCCCGGCCCCAGACCCGCGCCAGCATCCGTGGATGGTGACTGGCAACTTCGACCTGGAGGACGATGAGTATGCGGGAGGGGGAGCGTGATGGGCGTCAGGGAAGAGGAGAACCGGGGAGGGAGTGCGACCTTTACCCCCTCCTACGATTCTCGCACGGATACATGGAACTATGACCGCTGTGTCCTCGACATTGCTGTGTTGAGCCTGGGTAGGGATGCACGCTATGCGAACACACGGGCTGAAGTGCTGGCCCGGCTTCAGCAGGCTCAGCATGAGCCATCCCCGTTACAGGAGAAGGCATTGGCGCTCGTCCAGGCAATCGAGGCACAGGCCGACGAGAACTGGGCAGGCTTCGCAAGGCAGATTCGGGAAACGATCATGCGGACCGTTCCCGACCATGAATGCGCTAGTGTGTGCCAGATTATCGAGCAGGCCACGCAAGCGCCGGGAATGGGCGAGCAGAGAGGATAGCATGGGGATTATTTTCGTAAGGCCGACGCCGGAAGAGGCTGCAACCTGGCTTGGGTTTGACATGGGGCGTGCTTATGCCATCCGGGCCATTCCTCCGCAAGGCAAAACACCGGAGGCGTTGGAACAGGAAATGGCTCAGGCCGAGCAGATCGTTGGCTTCCCTCACCTGCGCGGACTATTCCGCCAGCATTGGCGTAGAGGGTATCACTATTGGCACGCCTATCAGCTCGCCAGAGAGTTTTTTGAACGCACCTCACCTGTCGGCGTGGATATTGTTTATGTGCGTGTCCAGCAGCAGGGCGATGATGAACATGCCCCCTGGGCTTGCGAGGGTCTCCGGATGCACTCGCTCTCTGGCGAGTCTCTGCCATGTCTCGTCACTGTTCGCTGGGTCACGGAGGCTGGTGATATCCCGGTCAATTGGTGGATGGTTTTTCCTGGAGAAGGCGGGAAAGCGTAACTATACTAGCTTATTCTGCTGATGTGGTAAAAAAAGTAGTTTCCGCTGAGGTTCCATCTCAGCGGAAACTAGGAAGGTAAACATGATGGTCATACATACCTCAAACAGAGAGTCTACCACGAAAGGGCGGGAGGCCATCGCCCCTCTCCTCGTCGCTCTATTACGGCATGACACAGTGAGGGCATTGACGCTGACAGACCCTTGGGCGGAACTCGTTGCTATTGGGGCCAAGCGCTTGGAGACGCGAAGCTGGCCTCCTCCAGATGACTACCGGGGTCCTCTGGCTATTCATGTCAGTAAAAGGTTTCCCGCAGAGGCAGAGGCGCTCTGCTTCGAGGAGCCGTTTCGGAGTACGCTTGAGGCTGCTGGCTTTCGATGGACAGAGCCCCGGCGGGGGAATGCACGGAACACCTGGCAGTTTCCCCTTGGGAGTGTTGTGGCCGTCGCCTGGCTGGAGGATGTTCGTCGTCTTCCCCCGACGCTCTCTCGTGGACAGGTCCCGCCAGAGCCGGAACGGTCCTTTGGCAATTTCGCACCAGGTCGTTTTGTCTGGTCACTCCCGACGGTCTATCGTTTGCCTCAACCCATCGAGGCGAGAGGGAATTACGGATTGTGGGACTGGCAGCCGCCGGCGCACTTCTGGGATGGAGTGCAGGCCCGCCTGGATGCAGAGAGGCAGGTGGTGTAGCGGTGGCAACACATATTCTCGCGCCCTATCCACCCCCGCGCCTCTTACGCGAACGGCGGTCCTTCCTTGAGCAAGCCGAGGAGGCTTCGGC
>WNGK01001106.1_pt1 | contig 29104 bp, 26 predicted proteins | sample 5400601 | NCBI WGS metagenome assembly WNGK01 (sample SAMN13153376, study PRJNA577476) | soil metagenome | isolation source: 60 cm soil or saprolite under Garry oak tree replicate 1 | place: USA:California | collected 2016-06-15
CTCTGGCCTTGATCTTGTCTCCGCCGACAATCCAGGGAGCTTCCGCAAGGTATTGCATCAAGTCGCGGCGTGCGGCGATGCTCATCGGCGCCAGATGAACGGCGGCCTCAAATGCCTGCTTCACTTTCCTGGCGATAAAGAAACTATGGCTCTCTTCGGCTTTAGCGCCATATGCGCGGCCAAGCCACCGATTGTACTCGGCATTGTGCGGTTCGAGTTTGACTGCCCTTTCGCCGTGTGTAACGGCACTGCCGTAGTCCCGGAGCTCGTAATAGGAACGCAGACCCCAAAAATGCAGAGAAGCGTCCTCGGGCGTCTGGGAAAGAGCGGCTGTGACGGTTTTGACGGCGGCGGAATAATTTCCCGTTTCAAACTCCGCGCGGGCGGCATCCGCCGCTCCCGTCGCGGCTAAACCAGACGAAGTTTTCAGCAAAAATAAGACGAACAAAAGCCGAAAAATCATTTTCCTTGAGCAACCGAGACGGCCATACCCTCCTGGAATTCAGCGGCGCCGGACAAAGCGACGATATCGTTTTCTGTAATTCCACTCAAGATTTCGTAATCCGTGGCATTGGAGATCCCCACTTTCACATCCCGCTTTCGAAGCCGGTCCTGCTCGACGACGAACACATACCGCGCGTTGCCGTCGCCCCGGACGGCTTTCGAAGCCGGTCCTGCTCGACGACGAACACATAGCGCGCGTTGCCGTCGCCCCGGACGGCCGCCCGCGATATGGTAAGCGTATTTTCACGCTGGGCCGTCCGGATTCGCACATCCACGTTTGTATTCGGCAGCAATTCTCCCGTTTCGTTGTCCACAGAACAGAGCACCTCGCCGACGTTTCGTGTGCCGCGAGCCACAATCGTCTTTGGAAGCTGCTCGAGCAGACCGTTCCAGGTCCGGTCCGGCAAAGCCTCCCACGTGATTTCGACGGCTTGACCCTCTTTGAGTGAGCCAAGTTCCGGTTCATCGACAAAAACGCGGATCCGGATACGCGTCAAGTCTGCCAATTCCGCCAGCGTGTCTCCCGTATGCACGTAAGTGCCGGCTCGGGCAGGCAGCGAGTACACGGTTCCGCCGGCAGGAGCCGTCACCCTGGCGGACTTCGATTTATCTTCAAGCGATTGGATGGAATTCCGCGCTTCCTCAATCCGGAGCGTGGCACGTTCTGCCTCCGGTTTCGATCGCTCGAGGATGGCCCTTCTCTTCTCCTCGATCAGCCGCTTGTCCGCCTCTGCCTTCGCCAGCGCTGTTTTCGTCTGTTCGATTTCCTGGCGCGTGGCGGCCTGCTTCTTGTAGAGCCGCTCCAGGGAATCGCGCTCGCTCCGTAGACGGTCAATTTCAGCATTCGTTTTAACCAGGTCGCTCTCGAGCTGCGCAATTTCCTCCGGAGAACCGCCGGTTACGGCAATTTTGCGTTCGTTCTCGGCAGCCACAAGCTGCTCTCGCATGTGCGCCAATTCCGTTTTCAGATCTTTGGCATCCAAGGTCATCAACAGCTGGCCGCGGTCCACTCGTTGACCTTCCTTCACGGCAACGGCTTCAATAAAGGTCGTGAGTGGGGCCTGGATGATACGCGGTTCAACCGGCTCGACCTTCCCGTTGGTAGTAATCCAGGAGATCAGATTCTGGCGCACCGGGTGCGTTGTAGCGATCGATATGGGTCTGTCCCGTCCTTCGCGCGCCGCGAGCAGCAAGACGAGCACGCCAAGACCCAGCAGAATCAGGACTAAAGTGGTGGATTTGCCCGAATTTCCGCTCATGAAGATCATGTTATCTTAGCACGCTAGTTCGGTGCTCTCGTCAAAGGCGAGTCGTGACATGGCCCTAAAAGGCACAAGTGATCGGAATGACACGAAAGATTCTTGTGATTTTTGTGCCTTTTTGTGGCTGTTCCCTCTTCTCCCGTCTACCTTGCTGTCCGAAGGTCAGATGCTTGCCTCAATTGCGATCTTTTTAGGCAGCTATCTGGTTTTTGCGATCGGCAACTTTCCCGGCATGAAGATCGACCGGCCGGGCGCAGCCATTATCGGCGCGGTTTTAATGTTTGCGTTCCGGGTGGTGAATCCGGCGGATGCGTTCCTCTTTATCGATTTCAGTACGATTGTCCTGCTTTTCTCGATGATGTTGATTGTCGGCAATCTCCACCTGGTTGGTTTCTTCGAATGGATTGCCGAAGTTGCGATTCGGCGGCTTCATCCGCGCCACCTGCTGCCAACCGTGATCATCGCCAGCGGAGTGCTGTCGGCGTTTTTGTGAACGACATCATTTGTCTGGTGATGGTGCCGTTGGTGCTTAGCATTACGCGCCGCATGCGCGTTCCCCCGCTGCCGTTCCTGCTGGCAACGGCCACGGCATCGAACATCGGGAGCGTGGCCACGATCACTGGAAATCCGCAGAACATGCTCATCGGATCCTTTTCCGGCATCGGTTATCGAGATTTTCTATTTCATTTGGGCCCGGTCGCCGCCGTTGGTCTGGTCCTGGACTGGGCGGTGCTCCACTGGCTATATCTGCGCGAAACCTCAGCGGACACTCTCGTCGATGAAGCTATTCCCGCACCCGTAGAGAGGCCACAAATGCGGAAAACCGCATTCGTTATGGCGCTGGTAGTCGGCGCATTTTTCGCCGGCGTACCGCCGGCGTTGAGTTCCGCAGTTGGCGCGGCTGTGTTGTTGATCGGGCGCACGCTGGAACCGCGGGAGCTTTACGACGAGGTGGACTGGGGCCTGCTGGTCTTTTTCATCGGCCTGTTTCTCATTGTCGGGGGCGCGGAAAAAGCCGGTATCACGGATCGTCTGATCGAATTCGCACGCCACTGGAACCTTCAACACACAACAAGCTTCACCGTCATCACAGCCGGCTTGTCCAACGTTCTAAGCAACGTTCCTGCCGTCATGCTTTTGAAATCTCTCATTCCCGGATTTGCTGACCCGCATACCGCATGGTTGATATTGGCGATGGCGAGTACGTTGTCCGGCAATCTCACAATTACCGGCTCTGTTGCCAATATCATCGTGGTCGAACGCGCACGGCCCGATGTGACGATCGGTTTCCGCGAATACTTCCGCACCGGCTTTCCAGTCACTCTGGCAACTTTGCTCTTCGGTTGGGCGTGGCTGACATTGGTACGCTGAGTTGGGGATCACTCCCCTCCTAACTTAGGGGGTTATCAAACGTCCTTTTCGAAGGTGAAGATCTTCGGCGCTTCGCCGGCAAATCCCAGTTCTCTCCAGCGGCGGAGAACGCGGTCGTAGGTTTCCTTGCGTAATCTTGCGCGTTTCGAAAAGGCCTTCAGATGCCGGTGCTCCATGCAGGCATTGATGAGCGCCTTCGAGCTATAGGGCCTCCTCTCAGGGGGATTTTGAGCGGGATCCAGGCCGGTCGACCAGGTGTTCTTCAATATTTCAATGCTGTCAACTGGATTCGAGCGCGTGGCCATGGCCCAAAGGACTTCGTTAATGTCGGTCGGGTCGATGTCATCATCAACGGCGATAATCCATTTTGTAAAGTACGCGCCGCCCGGGCATTGCGCGGCGATCGCGAGAACCTGCTGTGCGTGGCCCGGATAACGTTGCTCGAGTGAGACGATCATCATCCCGAATCCTCCGGCGGCTGCAGGATGCGCATAGACTCCTTTGATACCGGGAATCCCAAGCCGGTCCAGATCGTTCCATACTCTCGCCGCACGAATCACCGCAAACTGCAGAGCGCTGTCGTTCGAGGGCCAGTAATCGGACATCAGCGCAGCCGTAAGAATGGGATTATTTCTATGGTGAATCGCCTTGATCTCGATTTGCGGCGACGGATCGGTCGGTCTCGCGTAATATCCGGTGAATTCTCCGAACGGTCCCTCTTTTCGAACGTCGTTCGGATAGGCAATACCTTCCATCACAATTTCGGAGCCCGCAGGAAACTGCAGGCTCGTGAATTTCCCGTTCAGTAATTCGACAGCCTTGCCTTTGATGCCGCCGATGTAATCCAGTTCGGATTCCGTTTTCGGGAGCGCGATTCCGGAAAGAAGGAACGTCGCCGGGTCGACGCCCCATATCGCAATCACCTCACATGGTTTTCCTTGAGCCCACCAGCGCTCCATATGAAGCCGCGCATCTTTGCCCGGAGACATGTAGAGAGCGACATGATTGCGATCGTGAATCATCATGCGATAGGTCCCGACGTTCAGGTGCCCGCGCTCGGGATCACGCGTGATGACGGCATCGCACGTTCCGATGTATCGGCCCCCGTCGAGAGGCCAATGTTTCGGCGCCGGAAAGCGGAACACATCAATATCATCGCCGGTGAGAGTGTTGGCGAATACCGGCGGGTTCTTTGAATCCGATATTACCGGTGCGATTTTTCTTCCAAGCCGGTTTCGAACCGCAAGAACCATTTCCCTGTGAGTCAACCCCATCGGGACGCCCATCGCGGCGGCAAGCCGGTTAACGCTCGAGCCCCACATGTTCCACAGGACCGGAATGTCGTATCCCTTGACTCGTTCGAAGAGAAATGCGGGCGCGCTATTTTCACGAGCCGCCAGGTAAACGATGGCTGACATCTCTTCGATGGGATCGACCTCTGCAGTAATTTTCTTGAGTTCCCCGGCGCGTTCGATGCGATCAAGGAATTCGCGCAGGTCGGAGGGACCGATTCCCTGGAATTGTTGTGTGTCGATACTGGTTAGGGCGGTTTCCGCGCCCATAGCCGGGACCGACATCTCCCCTTCATTCATAAGGCTCCTGAGACTAGTGCACGTGGAAAGTCACAGCAACAGGAAAGTGTAGCCTTTGCGCTTTTTGTAGCTTAAACTGCCGCCCAATCAAGTTTTGCCAAGGTAAGGAACGTGAGACAGACCGCTGTCCTGGATGTCCGGCAGTTTCTGGATGAACACGCTCTCAGCAGATTTCAGGTCCTCGTCGCCGTCGTCTGCGGCGCCATCGCCTTCATGGATGGATACGATGTTCAGTCGATGGGCTTCGTCGCACCCGCCGTCTCTGCAAAACTGCACATCGCACGTGCGGCGATGGGGCCGTTTTTCTCGAGCGGCCTGGTCGGGATGATGTTCGGTGCTCTACTATTCGGTACTCTCGCCGATCGCTTCGGCCGCAAACCCATCCTGCTGGCATGTACTCTGATTTTCGGCGTCATGTCGCTGATGACCGCAACTGCCGATTCGCTCCGGACTTTCGCGATCTATCGTCTGATGACCGGTTTCGGGTTGGGTGGCGCCATGCCTAATGCCATTGCTCTCACCGCGGAATTTACGCCGAAGAAATATCGGTCGATCGCCGTCACCTTGATGTTTTGTGGGTTCTCGATTGGCGCTGCTGTTGGCGGATTCGTTGCGGCCGGCCTGATCGCTCGCTATGGTTGGCAGTCCGTGTTTTTTGTGGGTGGAGCTGTGCCCATCGCGATCGCCCTGTTGGCAGCGGCATTGCTGCCGGAGTCCATTCGGTTCCTGCTCTTGAAAGGCGGTCAGGAAAACCGGGTTGCCACTTATCTGGCGAGAATTTCACGCGATAGCGCGCGCTATGCCGAACTCGTCGCTGGTGCCGATGAGCATGCGTCGCACGGCTTCACGGTAAAGCAACTCTTTAAAGAAGGCCGGGCCTTAGTGACGCCGCTGTTATGGATTTGCTTTTTCATGAACCTGCTCGTTCTTTTCTTCCTCACGAACTGGCTGCCTACACTGATGAACGACGCCGGCATCAAGGTTGAGACGGCAATCATGATCACCACGTTATTCCAGATCGCAGGCACAATCGGAGCGGTGTTCCTGGGTTGGATCTTTGACCGCGGATTTTCATTCGCAACGCTTGCGGTCGCTTATTTCGGAGCGGCGATCAGCGTGATCCTGATCGGCCAATCCGGAGCGTCCATTGCATTATTGACCGTCACTGTCACGGCCGCTGGATTTTGCGTTGTCGGAGGACAGACCAGTTCCCACGCACTCGTCGCCGGATTCTATCCCACAGCCATTAGAAGCACCGGTCTGGGTTGGTGCCTCGGACTTGGCAGGATCGGTTCGATCGTCGGGCCTGTCCTCGGAGGCGCTCTCTTAACAATGGGCTATCAAACCGGCCGCGTTTTCTGGGTCATTGCGATACCTGCGCTCATTGCGACAACTTCCGCTTACCTTGTGTCCGTCATTCACAAGAATCGGTAACCGAGCGGCTAAAATGCGTTGAAAGAAGAAAAGAGGGAATCGGGAGGGGTTTCCACGCGTACATTTTGCTTTTCTTCAACAGGAAACGCCATTTCCTGGGCGCGCCCGGTGCTCTATCTTCTGGCCAGCGCCACCGGCGTCACCTGCTCTTTCCCTTGCGCTTCGCTCGCGCCTTGACCCAGGACACATAGTCCTTGGGAACGTCGAGATCCTTGAGATCTGTCCACGCGGCGATTGCCTCTGCACGCGTCGCCCTCTTATCGGCTTCGAGGAAGTCAGCTACGAAGTTGATGTAGCGACCGTGAGGGACCCTCTCGAATCGCTCCATCTTGTTCAGGACAATGTACTGCCGGACGAGATCGCCGTAGGTTGGGTGCTCGCCGCTCGTGACCTGTTCTTCTCGCCAGCGGTTCAGGCGATACCAGACCCCGGACTTCTCACGAACATCCGGCGCCATCATACGGGCCTGTTCGACGATGAAGTTCTTCGTTTCACGGTTGCTCGTGTAGTTCTCAATCCGGAGCTTCAGGTTGAGGCCACGTTCAACGTCCTTTACGCCCGTCTTGCGAAGTGAACGCTTCGTAGGCAACGCAGCATTGCCTGTGCGTAGGAACGCCACGATGGCCTTTTCGAGTTCGTCTTTTCGCAGCTTCTTCGCAGCTGGGATACCGATGCGCTCAGCGAAGTTCTTCAATTGGTCGAGATACCAGTAGCCGTTCTCGAAGTCGCGCAGCGTCATCATCGGAGACAGGGCCTTGGCCATGCTGCGACAGCTTACCTCTTTCAGCGACGACCATTTCAAGCTGCTTCAGTGTATCAACACGCCCGGGTACGACCCGCGTGGGTGCTGACACATTGCGGTTTAACGAGTTAATCATCCCAGGGGCACTCGCGTCAGGGCCGAATTCTTCTGGACGACTGGGCAGGTACTGCGTTGGAACACCGGCGCGTGCCCAGAGCATGTCAATTTTTATTTGCGTTATGCCGATGCTGTGGCATCAACAAATTGATACCGTATCCTCAATTGAGGACGCAAAAAGGGTGTACGCTCTTTTGGCGCAACGAATGCGCCTGAACTGGAAAGGACTCCATTCAAATTTAAACCACCAAACGAATGGAAGTGAGAAATGACAGAAGCTGTTGCAATTCGGAAAATCTCCTCGCTTCTTGATGAGATGAACCAGATGCAGGAGCGCATCATGCGGCGTGCTTACACCATTTTTGAAAAGAATGGGCGTTTGCTCGGCCGCGATCTGGACCACTGGCTACAGGCCGAAAGGGAATTGGTCTGGAAGCCAGCCCTTGAATTGCGCGAAACTGACGGCGAGTTTGTCCTTGAAGCGGCGGTCTCCGGCGTTGATCCAAAGGACATCGACATCGAGGTCACGCCCGAGGATATTATTCTGAAAGCCGGCATCCAACACGAGCACGAAGAGAAGAAAGGCACCACCCACATTTGTGAATTCCAGTCGGCAAAGATGTACCGTTCAATTCACCTGCCCAAGAGGATCAATCCAGACAAAGTCAAAGCCGAAATCAAAAACGGCTTGTTGAAGTTGAAAGCGGAAATCGCTGAAGAAGTCCGTGCCAGGAAGATCAAGACGGAAGCGGCTTGATGCCGGTGTGCCGGAGGGCCGGTTTAGTTCCGGCCCTCCGCTCACAATCACGCTGCGGATTGAGCCGGCGATGTTGTGTGCAGTACTCTTCAGGCCAGCTTGGTTATTTCCAGAAGACGAACCGCAATTCCATTCGGCGTCAAGGCTGCCACCAGTGGCCGGACGGGATGAAACGCGATCCCTGACGTCGGATGCCGGCGCGAAGGGCTCTCGATGTTTTCATCAAGTGCAGCGATCGACCTTCCGGATTGAACATCCCACACATTCAGACCATGCGCGTCCCGGTACACCAGGAGGGTTCCGTCACCCGAAAACGCAAGAGCATCCACATAGGGAGCGTTCCTTGTCAATTCGCGCGGCGATCCTTTGAAGCCCTCCTGAGTGGCACGGAACGCGAAAATGCTCTGACCTGCAGCAACCGTGAGCAAGTCTTCCTTTGGTGACCACGCGAGCGACTGTATCGGCCGTTCCATTCGAACATGATCCAGCACATCCGCAGTGAGAAGACTTGTAAGGACCAGTACAGTGCCACGCTTAGCTGCCAGACCAAGCAGGAATGTGGTTCGGGAAGAACAGGAGGCTGCCGTAAAGCCGTTGTACTTGTTGATGCTGTCTTCCATCTTTGTCGTCCAGCCCCGTTCAAGGCAAAATCCATCCAGCGCGCGAACCCGGTCCGCGGAGCAAGTCATCGCGAAAGCGCCCTCGTCGGTCCATTCCACGGAATGCACCGGTTCTTTGTGACCGCTGATGGTAATCCCTGATTTTCTTCCGCCCGGCACCTCCCACACACCGACCGATCGATCCAACGAGCCGGTCATGATGAACTGTGCCTCACGGTTCCAACCAACAGCCGTTACCTGTGCTGAATGATGTCCCACGGTCTGAACAACCTGGTTGAGGTCTAAATCGAAAATCGCTATCGATCCGGATTCCAGTGGAATCGCGAGAAATCTTCCATCAAGTGACCAGCGCGGCTTCGTTATTTGGCCGCCATTTAAATCGATGTGACGGATCTCAATGATATCTGCCATGAGGACCTCGTAACTGGCATGTTATCCAAGGCAGGAACGTAACGAAACTGAAATCGCACAGGAATCTGCGTATGGTTCCGCTCCGCTTTGACTTGGGCGGGCGATGGTGATACGGTCGCACCACTCTGAAGCAAATGACGACTTTTAGGAGAACCGACACATGGGCAGGACAAAGAAAACCTCCGTCGCGCGCCGCGGGTTTTTAAAAGGCGCCGCGGCATTTGTCGCGACCGCGCCATCCGCGGTGTCACAGAATACTGCGGCTCAGGCCGCGCAGGATTGGCTTTCGCTGACACAAGAAGCTCCATTGGAGCCGGAACTTCCGATCATCGATCCTCATCATCATTTGTGGGATGATCCGGCGCGGACGCCTCAGCGTTATCTCCTCGAGCATCTGGTGGCGGACACGAAGGGGCACAATGTCCGTCAGACGGTGTTCATTGAATGCGGTTCGATGTATCGCGCCGATGGACCCGAAGAGTTTCGAGTGCTCGGCGAGACGGAGTTTGTGCAAGGCATCGCCGCAGAGTGCGCCAGCGGGCGCTATGGTGATCTGCGTGCCGCGGCCGGCATTGTCGGCACGGCGGATCTCCGGTTGGGCGACCGAGTTGCACCCGTACTCGAGGCGCAGGTCGCCGCGAGCCGCCAACGCTTCCGAGGAATCCGTCACGGCGCGGCGTGGACCGAACCCGGTGAGATCCCGACAGGAAGCGCGGCAGCACGAGCGCCGAACCGTCCCGCTGTGGTGCCGCACCTTCTCCTCGATTCCAATTTCCGCCGGGGGTATGCACACCTCCGCACGTATGGATTAACGTTTGAAGGCTGGGTCTACCACACGCAAATCGCTGAGCTGACCGATCTGGCAAATGTGTTTCCCGACACCACGATCGTGTTCAATCACCTTGGAGGTCCCATTGGTGTTGGAGCGTATTCGGGACGGCGCGATGAGATATTCCGTGACTGGAAAGCTGCGATTGCGGAACTGTCGCGGTGCCCAAACGTCGTAGCGAAAATCGGCGGCATCCAGATGGTGGTCAACGGCTACGGCTGGCATGAGCGGAAGAAGCCGCCCACATCCGACGAACTGCTTCGAGCGAATCGCGATTGGTATCTCTACACGATCGACCAGTTCACTCCCGCGCGCTGCATGTTCGAAAGCAACTTCCCAGTCGATCGGCTCTCCTGCTCTTACACCGTGCTTTGGAATCAGTTCAAGAAACTGACCAAAGGTTTTTCAGCGGGAGAGCGCTCGGCCATGTTTCACGATGCGGCGATGCGTGTGTACCGGCTTCCGCGGCATTGAGGAGACCTCGGAGAGGAGGGGAGGCGCGACAGCCGCAAGGCCGCCGCGCCGGGGTGGTTCAGGTGGGCGAAATGTTCTGGCGGGCGACAGAATTTCAAGCGCATCAGTTGGCAGCTTTGTACTCGGCCATCAGCTCATTCTTTACATCGAAGAGACCGGGAACACCTCGAGCAGACATGTACGCCAGTTGCTTGTCCATTTCCGATCCGACGACACCTTTCAACGTTGCACGGCCATTTCGCACGATGATGTGAATCGGGGAAACGGCGCCGAGACTGTACCTCGCTAGAGAGGAATAAAAGATGGCGCGGTACAGCGCGATCCGGAGACCATCATCCATCGTCGAGAGAGGCAGAACGCGGATTTCGTTGACGACGTTCGTGACACTTTCAATGCGCTTGACTCTGAACTCAGCGTCGGACTTCAAACTGGGGCGGACGACCTCGCCTCTGAGGATAACCGACCCGTCAGGATTGACTTCGCCTTCAAGCCAATCGAAGACGCCATAGTACGGAAGCATCACCAGCTCGTGTCGAACCCGCTCGGCGATGGCCTCGAGCTGATTTCCGGTCCGCTGATCCGGACTCTCCATTTGCAGGACGCTTTGCTGATTCGCTGACTGAGATGCCGCAGTTCCGACCGAAAACGAAGAGACTAGAACTGAGCAAAAAACAGAATTGAGTAGCAATCGGATCGAATTCTTCATATCTGACCTCCTGAAAATTGAAACGCTCTGTCTATCGCACGCCGGCCACCATCGCATGCGGGTGTGCCGCGCTCGCTGTCCCGATCGTGTAAAGGTTAGATATCGAAGGAGAAGCCGGCTGGTGGACGATCGATCTCGCGGCCGCAATCTGAGTCCGTTCCAGGCTAAACCATCATCGTTTCGATGGGATTCACCATCATTACGATGGGCCCATAGTTCGCGTAGAAAAACGGCGGTAGGATTCTAGGTCTATGAACATTCGACCGCATGATCGGTTTTCCACTGAAGTGACCTTAACTCCGGAAGCCGTTGCGACGTATGCTCGGGCGGCTGGAGACACTAACCCTGTACATTTTGATGCTGCGTTTGCTGCAAACACGCGCTATCGCAGAATCATCGCGAGCGGGACGCAAACCACGGCGCTCTTACTTGGACTGACCGCTTCTCATTTTTCGCAATCTGGGTCGATGGTCGGTCTCGAGTACTGGGTTCAATTTCGCCGGCCGGTGTTTGCTGATGAAACCATCCGCCTCGAGTGGCTGATCATCAAGGTATCATCGAATGCCCGGCTCGGCGGGCATATTGTCGACTTGCGCGGTCGTATTCGCGGCGAAGACGGCCGCACGGCGGTCGGCGCCAAAGGTCGAGTATTCGTAACAGACAAGCTTTGACCCTACAGTTTTATGAACTGCAGACCTGAATCCTGCAAATAGGGGATCGAGTATTCCAGAGCTTCCAGCATATAGGACCGATCCGCATTGGCGGCGTGATGATCACCGTCATGGAGAAGAACAATGTCGCCGGTTCGCACTTTGAGCAGGCGGCGGGTCACGCGGATTGCCGGCTGCGGCTTCCAATCGTGTGCGGAAACGGACCACATGACGATTTTAGAAAATCCCATCTCGCCAACCGCGGAGTGAAACTGGGGACCTCGAAAGCCGAATGGCGGGCGGACTGCGGTAGTACGTTGACCTGTGGCTGCGAAAAGGGCATCTTCACATCGGCTCAGTTCGTCCCTGATCTGCCGGCGAGTGAAGAAGAGCAGGCTGGGATGTCCGTACGTATGATTCCCAATAGCGTGATTGGCGGCGCGAATTTCCGCAGCGAGTTGCGGGTGCTCTTTAACGTACCTGCCAAGAACGAAGAACGTCGCGGGTACCCGGTATTTTTCCAACAGCGTGAGCAACTTCGCTGTGACTCTAGGATTCGGTCCATCATCAAAAGTGAGAGCGCAGGCATTTCCTGTACGGCACAACGTCGCTCCAAATAACTGGGATCGCGGGTACATGGCGGCCCACGACGGCAATCCGAGAGCGGCGACGGTTGGAATGACGATCTCCCAAGGGCTCATCGCAAGCATTCTATTTCCGCGCAAACCAGCGCGCTACTCCGCTTGGCGGAAGTTCGGGGCGGATGAGCGATACGGGCGATCCTTCCCTCGACAGAATCCCCTCAGCCGCCTGATATCCGCTGCGGACAGCGCTTTCCATTGTTGCGGGCCAGCCGGTAGACGTCCAATCCCCGGCAAGGAACAAATTGGGTACCGGGGTCTGCTGGGAAGGCCGCCATCGATCGCAGCCCGGCGCCGGTGAAAACGTCGCGGCAGTCTCGCGAATAACGACAGCGCGCAGCAAGGAAGCTTCTCTTGCGGCCGGCAAGAGATCATTCAATTCGTGCCGGCAAATGTCGACAATCTCTTGTTGCGAGCGATGCGATAGCGCGTGCGATGCACTGATCACAATTTGGACGTATTGTTTCGATCTATTGAATATCCACTGGATCGTGTGATCGATTGAGGTCAAAAATGGTTCCTCCATCACCGCCCGGTTAAACCACATGTGAACGCCTGTAATCGGCGACACGGACAGATGCGAGAGATTCCCAAACGTCTCGGTGCGGCCAATCTCGGCGGGGATCAGCTTTAGCAACCGATCGGATGGCACGGCAAGGACGACGTAGTCTCCACAGACTTCTCCACCTCCTTCCAAACGGACACCAATACCCTTGCCGCCGGACCAACAGACACTGCCGACCGAACAACGCGTGCGCACCTGGCCGCCCTGTTTCTCGATGCGTTCCGCGCACGAGGCATACAAATCGGCCAATGGAACAGCCGGAACCCCCACGCCGAATCCGGCCGGGTTTGAAAGGAAGGCTTTCCAGAAGACAAGAACGCCGTAGCGGGCCTCGGTGCGATCCAGATGCTCATTCAGGGCGCTAACGAGCACGACGCGCCAGAAATGATCGATCGCCGCCGGTGTCTGCTTCTCCTGTTGCAGCCAATCGAGCATCGACGTGCCGTCCGGGATCTTTGGACTGCCGCCACTGCAGACGATGCGCAACATCGCGCGCGCGATCGAATATTTGTCCTGAAGCGTCAGAAGCGGGAATGCGGCGAATGATGGAACCAGATGGAACGGCGCCGGCAGCCAGGACGACTTGATCCGCCCGCGGCTTCCCTTCGAATCCGAGAAAAGCAGCTGGTCGTAATAACGAATCTTGTCCGCAACGCCGGCCCGGCGAAAAAAGTCTTCCAAATTCGTACAGCAGCGGAGTGTCACATGCTGGCAATTATCGATGTATTCACCCGAGGGAAGACGATAAGATGTCGCGCGGCCACCAAGCCGTGGATTTTTCTCCAGGAGTGATACGCCTATTCCGTGACCGGCAAGCGCGACCGAGGCGGCCAGTCCTGCAAGGCCGCCGCCGACCACAACTACGTGTGGCGGAGGCATAGTTCCGTTTTCCAAAACCCCGTGCCGGCCCTCAACATGATCCAGGCTTTTTCCAGACGTGACAGGCCGGGATGCCTCTTGGCTAGAACGTCGTACCCGATGGCCTCAATCTTTTCCAGGATCCGGCTGTAAATCCGCATCAAGGTCCACAACGCCGCCCGGCTGTCCGCATGGATAAAATTCAGCAGCGGCGCTCCCGCTGCGTAATATTGCCAGGCACGAGCCGCTTCAAACCTCATAAGTTCGGTAAATGGTGGGGTCGCCACGTCGCTCGCCAGATCGTCTGCGGTACAACCAAAACGGCTGAGGTCCTCTTCCGGTAAATAGACGCGTCCCATCGAATAATCTTCCGGGATATCCCGAAGAATGTTCGTCAGTTGAAATGCGATACCCAACTTTGGGGCGAGTTCCAGGACGATTGAATCCTGAAAACCGAAAACGTGCACACAACAAAGACCCACGGTCCCCGCAACACAATAACAGTAGCGCTCGAGAAGTTTAAAAGTCGGATAGCCCCGGACGGTGAGGTCCATCTCCGCGCCCGCCATAAGATCATGAAAATAAGCGGCAGGAATCTGGTACTTCTCGACCGTGTGATGGAAGGCCGGCAATATACGGCTCCCCTCATATTGCCCCCGAAGCGCGCGTTCCAAAGCGGCGCGCCATGCTTTCAGCGCTTCGCTCTTATCCTGGACGGTTCTATCGGAATCGGAAATGTCGTCGGCGCGACGCATGAAAGCGTAGAGAGCACACAGCGCATCGCGTTTCGCCGCGGGCAACAGTGCGAACCCATAATAAAAATTGCGGGCCGCAGCGCGAGCCACGCGGCGGCAATATTCCAGCGATGCCGCTAAGTCTTTATCGCCTGGCATACGTAAGCGCGTGCTCTCCAAGGGCGCGTCCGATCAGTTTGAGTTTTGCCGCGCCAGTGAGCGAAGGTCTTTGTTCGAGGGTGTTGTAACCGATCGATTCTATGGCGTCAAGAACCGCGATACCTCCGCGGCTGAACAATTCGATATCGATCCTGAGATTGGGCGCGACACACTGCACCAGCGGCAGGCCTTTTCGAAACAATTCGCGTGTTCGTTCCACCAGAATCCGCATCAGACGAGGGTAACGGCCGTCGAAGCGCCGGTCAAACAGGTCCGCTTCGCCCAGGCCAGTGGATGCCATTAAATCCGCTGGAATGTAGATGCGATCCTTATCTAGATCGCGGGAAACGTCTTGCCAGAAATTAGCGAGTTGAAGAGCCGTACACGTGAAATCCGAAAGAGCCTGCCGGTCAGGATCTCTGTAGCCGCACAGGTACAGAACCAGGCGGCCGACGGGGTTTGCAGAATAGCGGCAATACTCCAAAACGGCATCCCATGTGGGGTAGCGCCGCACGGTCTGGTCCTGCCGAAACGCGACCAAGAGGTCTGAAAAGGGCTCGATTGGAATTTCAAATCGCTCGATTGTTCCTTGAAGAGCAATGAAGACCGGATGCGTGGCGGTTCCCGAATAACATCTGCTCAATTCCGTACCCCACCAGTTCAACAACTCCATTGCGGCCGATGGATCCGGGACCTCATCGGCCAAATCGTCCGCCCACCGGCAATACGCGTAGATATTGTAGAAGTGCTGCCGCAATCGACGCGGCAGAAACACCGATGCGACGATGAAATTTTCGTAGTGGTGGTTCGCAAGCCGGCGTGTGTACCGCTCGGCTTGTTCGACGGAACTGCCGGAAGGCGGCAGTTCTTTAGCAATTTCCAGGTCTACGGGTAGCTGCATAACTACGGCATAACCGCGACCTTGAGCTGACCGTTCCGATTTTTCATGTGCTGAAACAAATCGGGCAGTTCGCTTAAACGGATCTCGCCGGTAACGAAATCACGGGCCGAGACCTCGCCCCGCGAGATGGCGTCCAAAGCTTCCCGGATGAACCGGGGAGTATGGTGAAAGCTCGACTTGATGGTGATCTCCGAGTAATGTAGCGCCGACGACTCGAATTCCACCTTTGTTCCGCGAGGACATCCGCCGAAGAGATTGACAGTCCCTCCGCACCGCACCATTTGAGTGGCCCACTGCCAGGTTGTCGGAGTCCCGACAGCTTCAATGACTGCATCCGCGCCGAATCGGCGATGCGTCAGTTGGCGAACGGAGGCAACGACGTTCCCGGTCTTCGAGCAATCGATGGCCGCGGCGGCGCCGACCCGCTCCGCAGCTTTCATTTGGCTGCTACGCTTGCCGACGGCAATCACGCGAACTCCACGGCCGGACAAAATACGCGCGAACTTTAATCCAATTGGCCCGCAGCCGATGACAACTGCGGTGTCGCCGGCTTGCACTCCTGTCTCTTCGATGCCTCGCAAGACGCAGGCGAGCGGCTCGAGGAGCGCAGCGTCCACGAACGAGAGGTGCTGAGGGATCTCCATGACGTTCTCGCGAAGGATGCGTCCGGGAATGAGGTTATACTCGGCATAAGCGCCATTGTTGAAAACAAGGTCTTCGCAAAGATTGGCCCGGTCCTTCAGACAGAAAAAGCATTCGTTGCACGGAGCGGAATTCGCGGCCACAACACGCATACCCGGCCGGAAACGGTGACGGACCGCTTCTCCCGCTTCTTCGACGATACCGGCAAGCTCATGGCCGAAAAGTGCCGGCGGCGTAATCATCCGAGCATGATAGCCCTGCCTCCACACCTTGAAGTCCGTACCGCAGGTGAGCGCCACCTTGACACGAACCAAGAGGTCCTCGGCGCCAACGGCGGGGATTTCAACTTTTTCAATTTTCAGATCTTCGCGGCCGTACAAGACGGCCGCCATCATGTGTCCGTTGCGCTCTCGATTCACGGCAAGATCACCAACTTGAGCGAATCCTCCGCAGGATGAGAAGCCAATCGGAAAGCATCACCGATAGCTTCGAGTGAAAAACGATGAGAAATCAGCTCCCGAAGTAAGTCCCGATTCGAAAATACCACTTCAGCGGATCTCGTCTGCCAATCGATGGACGCGCTGTAACTGCCCAAAATTTCTTTCTCTTCAATACCGACAGCAGCCGCTGGAAACTCGATTTGCATGAACGGATCGTTCTGAGCAAACAACAGCACCCGGCCACCCGGCCGCGCAATATCCAGCGCCAGGGGCACGGTCTTTGGATCCGCTGCGGCAATTAACACTGCATCGGCGCCGATCCCACCTCGATAGCCTCGGACTTCCGCAGCGACGTCGGCCGATTTAGGATGAAAACACATTACGGACCCAAAACGCACGCTCATTTGTTGACGGAATGGGATGGGATCGCTGGCCAGCACGGCCGCCCCTGTCTGACGGGCCAAAAACGTCAACAACAATCCTATCGGGCCCTGGCCGATCACAAATACGAGTTCATTAGGGAGGATGCGGGCTTTGTCGATCGCCTTCAAGCACGTGTTGACGGGCTCGATAAACGTTGCTTCCTCAAACGACACGTCATCCGGAATTCGAACAATACCGCGCTCCGCAATCCACGGCATGACGCGCACATACTGAGCGAAGCCGCCGCCGTTTGGATCGAACCCCGCGGTGAGGCCAACCTTCTTGTACTGGGAGCATTGAGAATAGAGCCGCCGCTCGCAATAAAAACAGGTCCCGCATGGTATGTGATGAAAACTGCTGATTCGATCTCCGATTTTCCACCCGCGGACGCCGGGGCCGACAGCCACTATGGTTCCGGCGATTTCATGACCGAGGATCTGCGGCGGACGAACGAGCCCGTGCCGGACTTTTTTCACATCCGTTCCGCAGATGCCGCAAGCCGCCACACGGATGAGCATCTCACCTTCGGAGATTTTCGGGACGGGGACGTCTTCCGCCGCTATTTGCCCCGAACCGCGATACACACCCGCGCGCATCGTTTGCGCGAGCGGATCATCGATACCGGAGATGCGGTCCGTTTCGGTGTAACTCATCAAACCTCCACACGCTCGCTCTTCAACTGCGAGTCGGCTTGAGTGATGAGACATTTCAGGTACCTGTCCAGAAAATGCGCGAGGTTCCGTGCTGATTTCGAAGTCTCAAATCCGAACCGTACCAGTCGAGGAAGGCGGCTGGGCGACGATACCAACTGGGACAGAGCGGGAAGCCAGGCAAATTCTCCGTCTTCGTCGATGGTTCGGTTGAAGTCCAGAGGTAAATTCTCGTCTACACCATCGGAAATGGCGCGGATGGCAACTGCGGGCACGCGATACCGGCGGGCTTCAGCCATGAGATGAAAACTCTCCATCTCGACGGCATCGGCGGTCGCGCCAAGCCGCAATTTCTCCGAGGCCGATGCTACGACAACATCGGATGTGAAAAACGAATCGACCGGCGTAGCTCCGCATTGAACGGCAAGTTTCACAAGAGAGTCGTCGCTCATCATGACCTTATCTGCGTTGTTGCGTTTAATGGTCTTCGCCACCAGCACGGTTCCGACCGCGTGCTCTCTTTTCAAACTCCCTGCCAAACCGGACACGATAAAGATGTCCGTACCTTCTTCGAGCAATTTGTGCATCGCAGCAAGGTTTCGCCCGCCTACTCCCGTGAGCACGACGTCAATTCCGGCACCGCTGCCGTTCGCCGAGTACACGCGTGCGGCGGGATCACCTACGCGTTCAAAATTTCGCAATCGTCGCCACGGAGCGAACTCGGAACGAACTGCAAAACTGACGACTGTCCTCCCCTCTCCCACTGGGAGAGGCCGGCGCGACAGCTTAATAGAAGCTGGCGCGCCGGGTGAGGGTTGCAAGTCGATTCCAACCTTGAGACCCTCACCCTGCCCTCTCCCAGAGCGAGAGGGTGGATGCCTCGTCACATACCCATTGGCAATATACCAATCAACCGCACGCCCAATTGCCGCTTCTATTCCGGTGGGTCTGAAACCCAGCTCGCGTATTGCTCTTGACCCATCGACGAACATTTTGTGCTTGGCCATGCGGACACCTTCGAGCGGAATCCGCGGTTCACGCCCGATCATCGAGCAAAAGAAATTTTCCGTGTACCCTGCCGCTAAAGCCACCGCATAGGGCAGCCGCATTCGGGGAGCCGCACAGCCGGCTTTGGCCGCCACCAAGCCGAGAAAGTCTTTCAGGGTCATGTTGCGCTCGCCAAGGATATAGCGTTCCCCAATGCGGCCGTGTTTGGCCGCAAGCCAATGGCCTTCAGCCACGTCCTCGACGGCAACGACATTAAATCCGGTATCGACGTACGCCGGAATCCGGCCGTTCAGAAAATCGACAATGATGCGGCCCGTCGGCGTCGGTTTCCGGTCACCGGCCCCCACCGGAGTCGTCGGATTTACGACGACAGCCGGAAAGCCTTTTGCGGCGGCCTCCATCACTTCCTGTTCAGCCATGAACTTGGATCGCTTGTAGTGACCGATCATTTGGTCAAGACGCGTTTGGGTTCCTTCGTCGGGCAACCCGTCACCGGAGGGAACAGCGATGGTTGCAACGCTACTCGTATAAACGAACCGCTCGACGCCGGCTTCCCGGCTAGCCGCAAGCAAGTTACGAGTTCCCACGACATTGTTTTCGTAGATCTCATCCGGATTTTTCGCCCACAACCGGTAATCCGCGGCAACATGGAAAACCTGCCGCACACCTTCAACAGCGTTCGCCAACGAGGCCTTGTCGCGCAAATCGCCGTAAACGCAATCGACATTGAGGCCTTCCATCGCTCGCGCCTGACTTGTCGGGCGCACCAACACACGGACGCTTTCAACGTGCCGGGCAAGCAGCCGTGTGACGTGCCACCCGAGGAAGCCCGCCGCTCCGGTAATCAGCGTTGTTATGGGTTCGAGAGCTGCCATTTGAGCAGTTTCCAGCTATCTCCAAATTTTCGATTGGCTCCCAAAACAGCGGACGGCTCATAGCCGGCATGCACCATGCAATCCTGGCAGCGCGGATCGCGGCCATGGCCATATTTTTCCCATGGAGTTTTTTCAATCAAATCCTTGAAGGTCGCGTGATGCGCGTCGGTCATGAGATAACAGGGACCTTTCCACCCTCGAGGATTAAAGGTCGGATTTCCCCAGGCAGTGCACATCATGTCGCGCTCGCCTGAAAGGAATTCCAGATAAATCGGCGATGTCATTAGTTTGAATTCGTTCAACAGGTTTCGAGCCTGTTGGAACTTTTGCCGCGTCTCTGTTCTCGGCATGAAGATTTCTTTCGTCTGAACTGCGGCGTAAGAGTAAGCGGGCGAAATCATGAAACCGTCGACGCCAAGCGTCGTGAGGTATTTGAACAGTTCCCGAATTTCCCGAAGGTCGGTTTGCCGGAAAATCGTCGTATTGGTGCAAACGAGAAAGCCGGCTTGCTTCGCGGCCTGGATACCCTCGATGGCTTCTTTGAAGACCCCTTCGCGCTCGACACAAAGATCGTGAGTCTTTTCCAATCCATCCAGGTGCACATTGAAGAACAACCGGGATGTCGGCTGAAATTCGCGCAGCCGTTTCCGAATGAACATTCCGTTCGTACACAGATAAATGTGTTTCTTCCTGGCGATAATCTCGCGAACCAGGCGCCCCAGATCCGGGTAAATGAACGGTTCGCCGCCGCAAATGGAAACGACCGGGGCGCCGCATTCGTCCAGGGCGCCGAGACATTGTTCCACCGTGAGTTTTTCGCGGATCGTGTCGGCGTACTCGCGAATGCGGCCGCAACCGGTACACGTCAAGTTACAGGCGTGCAACGGTTCGAGCATCATTACGAGTGGAAATTTTTCGACACCTCGAATGCGCTTGCCGGCGATGTACTTGGTCATGCTTGCGGTCAGGGTCAGCGGAAATCTCACTTCAGCCTCCGATATCGAGCCAGTGCGAATAATGGAAAGTAGTGCCGATAGAGGTGGTATCTCAAATAAAACACCTTGGGAAAGCCGGTCCCCGTGAAGGGCTGCTCGTCCCAGGAACCTTCGGCGTTCTGACGTTCGAGAAGATATTGAACCGAGCGGTCGACAGCTGGATCATCGGGCGGCAATATCGTGAGTAACCCAAGCAAGCCCCAAGCCGTTTGTGATGCCGTCGTTGGACCTTGCCCCATCAAACTTGGATCATCATAAGAAGCAATCGATTCCCCGAAACCGCCATCCTCCTGCTGGACGGATCGCAGCCAATCGACGGCGCGTTTCATGGCGCTTTCGACCTCGATCTCACGATTGGCGCCAACGGCCGCGAGCGCTCGAAGGACGCCGCTGGTTCCATAGATGTAGTTCACTCCCCAGCGCCCATACCATGAGCCTGACGGATGCTGTTCCTTTAGGAGATACCCGACGGCCCGCCGGATGCGTGGCTCCGAAGCCGTCCAGCCAAACCCGCCTAGGCATTCGACAACGCGCGCCGTCACGTCTGGCGACGATGGATCCAGCATGGCGTTGTGATCCGCGAATGGGATGTGATTGAGGAACGCGCGATCGTTGTCGCGATCGAATGCTCCCCATCCACCGTCCCTGTTTTGCATGCTGACCATCCAGTCCATACCAAGCTCGATGGCTTCAGCGAGCCTGGGCTGATCCGTGTAGGAGGTGTTTTGAAGCGCCATCAACACGAAGGCAGTGTCGTCCACATCGGGATAAAAATCATTTCGGAACTCGAACGCCCAACCGCCCGGCGCCGCATCGGGGTTTTTGATCTGCCAGTCGCCGCCGCCGAGAATCTGGTTCTCGAGAAGCCATCGGATGGTTTTCTGCAATCCAGGATCGGCCGGCGAGACATTTGCTTCCATCAGCGCAAAGAACGCAATTGCAGTGTCCCACACCGGAGACAAGCAAGGCTGGAGTCGGAGTGTCTCGCAGTCTTCGATCTCAAAGCGCGAAAACTCATCAATCTGGCGCGCGGTTAGCGGATGGCGCGGAGAATATCCCAGTGCGATTAATGCAAAAATCGAATTCATCATCGCGGGATAAATGGCCGCGAGCCCTTCGGAACGGTCGAAGTGGTCGAACATCCATCGGGTCGCGCGGCCTATGGCGCGTTGGCGTCCGGGTTTGCGTGGGAGACGGTCATAAATCTTTAATGCGCGATCGAAGCGTAGGAAAGTGGTTCGCCAATTGAGACCCTCACCCGGCGCGCCAGCCCGCTGGCTGCCGCGCCACCCTCTCCCGGCGGGAGAGGGTAAGAGTTCGTCGATGCGGGCGTGCCGCGGTACGGGCCAGCAGGGTTTCAGCCCGTAAAGAATAGTCAGTGGAATAACGATGGCTCGAGTCCACGATGACATCTCGTAAATATTGACGGGAACCCACCGGGGCAGGAACATCAGCTCCGGCGGAATTGCAGGGACCATTTGCCAACCAATCAGGCCGGCCAAAGCAAGATAGAACCGTGTAAAGGAATTCGTTCGCTCCAGACCGCCAAGCTGCCGAATGCACAGGCGGGCGCGAATCATATGCTGCGACTCCGGCGAATCTCCGGCCAGTTTCAGCGCCAGGTAGGCCTTAAGCGTCGCGTTGACCTCGGACGGACCTCCGAAGTAAATGTTCCAGCCTCCGTCTTCGAGCTGCCGCCGGCGGATATATTCTGCAAGCTTTGAGACGCGTTTGCGATCGAAACGGCCCAGCACGTGAAGATAAAAAATGTAATCGGATTCAAGCGTCGTGTCGGCCTCGAGTTCGCCCAGCCAATATCCATCCTGATGCTGAGCTGATTTCAAGTAGGACACCGCGCGTTCAATGGCGGCATCGAGCCGGTCTTTGCCGGAAGGAGTCACCGGCTGAGGCAAATTTGCAGGTGCTGTTTCCAGTGCTAGCCTATTGCGCATGGCATTTTTTCAGCGTCGGGGCCACCGTTCATTGCTGGCTGCGCCCTGTCGGGCTTGCGTTCGCAGCCGCTCACGCCGGATCGCTTCGGTACACCGCTTCGCGGCCTTCTTACTGCCGGCCGGTCCCCCCACGCCTATCAGGAGACCACTCGATCGAATTTTTCTAATGGAGCCGGAAGAGGAAAATGGACGTTTTCCTCGATGATCTCCAATTCTTCAACCCGCGTGAAGCCGAATCCGCCTAATCTATCGACAACCTCCTGCACAAGGATTTCTGGCGTGGACGCACCCGCCGTTACGCCTACAGATGAACATTTGTCCAACCATTCTTCGCGAATGTCGCCGGCCGTAGCGATAAGATGCGCGGCGGCTCCGGCGCTGTGAGCGACTTCCACCAAGCGGTTCGAATTTGAGCTATTTTGGGCACCAACCACTAGAATCAGGTCCGCCTTCTCGGCCAGTACCTTGACTGCAGTCTGGCGGTTTTGTGTGGCGTAGCAGATGTCGGAACTGGATGGAGAAATAATCTTTGGAAATCGTTGTTTCAACCTATCGACGATGGCCTGCGTGTCATCCAGGCTCAAGGTCGTTTGAGTTGCGTAGATCACGCGATCCGCCTGAATGCCTTCGATTACATCCACGTCGTCGACGCTCGAAACCAGATGAATCGTATGCGGAGCTTCTCCGAATGTTCCGATGACTTCGTCGTGATTGCGATGCCCGATCAAGATGATCGAATAGTTCTCCCGCGCATACCGGATGACCTCAATGTGAACCTTCGTGACGAGGGGACAAGTGGCGTCGATCACGCGCAACTTCCGCAACTTCGCTTCCTGCCAAACCTCAGGCGCTACTCCATGGGCACTGAAAATCGTGATTGCGCCATCGGGAACCTCGTCCAGATTTTCTACGAACACCGCGCCTTGAGCCGCCAGCTCATCCACCACAAACCGGTTATGAACGATCTCCTTCCGCACGTAGACAGGACGGCCCAATTTTTCCAGCGCGAGCGTCACAATGTCGATCGCGCGAATAACCCCGGCGCAAAAACCGCGAGGCTTGGGCAAAAAAACGGTTTTACTACCAACGTCCATTCAGGAGACTCGCTCTCTTCCGTTCAAAGATCCGGACCGTAAATCCTAACATGACCATAGCGTTCCTTTGACCCCTGTTTTGCGCGATTGAAAGCACCAGGCCGCCGCATCTCATCCAGGATTTTCCCGGCTATACTTCATTGTAATGGCGATTGATCTGATTGCGTTTGATGCGGATGACACACTATGGCACAACGAAACGATATTTGTGACGGCCCAACAGAAATTCAAAGAACTGCTCGCAAAATATCACACGGAAGAATGGATCGATCGCAAACTCTACGAGACCGAAGCGCGCAATCTCCAACATTTTGGTTATGGTGTGAAGGGATTCACGCTCTCGATGATCGAGACCGCCATCGAATTATCCGAAGGCCGTATTAGCGGGACGGAAATTCGGACTGTTGTGGAACTGGGCAAGGAAATGTTGAAAGCGCCGGTCGCGCTCTTGGATGGTGTCCAGCAGTGCATCGACGAATTGCTGAAGTCCTACCGTCTGATGGTTATTACGAAAGGAGACCTCTTCGACCAGGAAGCAAAATTCGCAAAGTCGGGTCTGGGAGAACGATTTTGGCGCATCGAGGTCGTCTCGGATAAGAACAAGATCACCTACGAGAGAATCCTCAAGAGATATGATCTGGATCCCCGTCAATTCTTGATGGTCGGCGATTCGCTGAAATCCGATATCCTGCCTGTGGTTGCGTTGGGCGCCCACGCCATCCACATCCCTTATCAGACCACATGGATTCACGAACGTGTTGCGCCCGGCGAATTGGAAGAGAAGCAATATTTTCGGCTCGAACACATCGGCCTTCTGCCGGATTTTCTGTCGCAATTCAATCGTGCCTAAAGGTAAGCGCGCTCAACCTGGCGGATTGCCCGGTACCGCTCAAACGCACGGCGCTCGTCTTCCAGACCCAGTATGGACTTGATCGAGCTGCCGCGGAAGGTATGAGCAAAAATGCGCCGCAAATTACGCAGCATGAACAATCGGTCGTGCAGGAGCGCGAAAGGTATATGGCGCACTTTCATCCAGCGCTCGGCTTTCCACCTCATAAACTCGACTTCCTCGGCCGACATGTGTTCTGTACGCACGACGGCGGTGGTGCCGTCATATGCCTCGAGCGTCTCGTTGATGATCAGCCCGCGCTCCCGAAAGTCTTTTGTCATGGGCGTACGCGGATATGGGGTGGGATGCTGAATGTAGGGCCAATCGACATACTGCCGCGCAAAATTCAAATTGGCCTCGATCGATTCCCGCGTGTCGTCCGGGTTGCCGACGATCAAGCCGCCAACGACGAACATCTTGTTCTTGTGGATGTAATCAATGGCCTTGATGGTGGCATTACTTTTTCGGCCGGCTTCACGCTTTGTGTTCTTGGAAGTGGCTCGCAGAAAAGCCAAATCGTTTTCCAGAATATTTTCGATCCCGAGGAAGATGTATCGAAATCCGGCTCTGCGCATGAGCGGTGCGAGGGTTTCGCCATGATTGGCAATCGCCGAAGTCATCGCCTGCACGATGTAGTCGATCGAATTCAAGCCGGCATCGATAATTGCCTGGCATAGAGCCTCGAACCGCGGCACATTCAGAGTGACATTGTCGTCCACAATGAAAATCGCGCGCGCTCCCTGAGCGCACGCATCGCGGATGTCCGCGAGCACACGATCGAACGAATAGGTATAAAAATTCCGTCCACGCATCTCGATAATCGAGCAGAAGCTGCAATCAAACGTGCAGCCTCTAGACGTTTCAACGACATCGACTTGCTTTCCAAGCAGGGTATAACCGCCGAGCACCCGCGCTTTGCGATTGGGCATGTCGATGTCACTCGTTTCAAGACGGCTTACGTGCCGGTCAGAATTATGAAAAACGTTTCCATCACGCCGATACGACAGCCCGGCGATGCTGTCAAAACCACTGTTGTTTTCAATAGAGCGCAAGAGCTGGCGAAACGTAATCTCGCCTTCGCCACGGACAATGAAGTCCACTGGTGCGTACGAATCGTCCATGTACGCGTCGGCGTCCAGGCTGGGATCGTACCCGCCGGCGACGACCCGGGCCGCCGGATTCAGCCTTCGGATCAGGGCGATGATTTTTTTGGCGGTATGGCGTTGGAACGTCATCACCGATAAACCCACGACGTCGGGTTTCATTTCGCGTACAAGACGTTCGACTGTTCCTCGTACTTGCCGCTGCACAAGAATGAGATCCGCGACCGCGACCTCGTGATGCGAATCCACGTTCCCTGCAAGCGAAGTGAGGGCGCCGTTGGGCATGCGGACGACAACTTCCGGCATGTGCTCAAAGGAATCCGGCATCGAAAGAAGGAGGATCTTCAATTTGTACCTCCGTCAATTAGGATCATAAAGATTAGTGGTGAGCGGAACCAAGCGCAACAACCAAGAAAGTATGTGTGAATTCCTCAATGCCGGGGGTTTGGGATTCCCGGCTGCCGGCAACATTGAGTACCTGAATCGAATGGTGGTCCAACCACGTTCGGAATCGCTCGACTTGGACCGGATCCGGAGCCACATTGGGCGGATCGGGGCAAGGAACTAAAAAGAGCGGTTTATGGAATTGCGCCGCAGTTTCGACCGTGAGCCGGGTTCCGCCCGAGCGATAGGGACCAATTACCAGCGTCCCGTCGGAATCGATGACGTTTCGCCGCGTACGTGCGGGATATCCGTCCTCTTCACATTCGAGAAGTCCGAAACTCCTCAACAGCGCTTCCTGGGGCCCATTTTCAGTGAGCCAGCCTTTGGGAGCCACACCTCCCGACTCGATGCGAAGCTCCCGCGCTGAAACGAGCGCGCCCATATCCGCTCCGGTCTGTCCGCCACTGATGATCTTCCGGAGAAGAAGAGACATTCGTGGATGATAGCAGCCCGAGCGGCTGATTCGGCTCTATCAGGACATCAACCACGGCGAGCGCGCGTACGGGCGCCTTCCGGGCCGCGCGGACGCGGCCGGCTCGTCCTTTCGTCCGAACGGCTTTTCTGGCCGCTGCTTTCTGCCTTTCCGCCATGCACCATGCCGGGCATTTTGAGGCATCAATCTACCACCCGTGGCCATCATGACGAGCGCTCCCAGCAGCGGCGCCGCCAACAAAATGAGCAAGATGATCAGCAATATTTTGAACACGATCTGCCATCTCATTTGATTTCTGGCCTTTGCGCAAAGCCATCCCTCTACGGTCTTGGACGCTGCTGTTTTTTGCCGTGAGTCAACAGCACGGCGTAGGGAAATTCACTACTCCGGAACTGAGCGTGCTTGCGTAATCGGCCGTTCGCAGCCCGTCCCCACTGCAGGCTGCAATTTACCGTCACTGATTAATTTACGACCATTTAAGAGAGGAAGCGCATGAAAACCAGTTCAGTTTCGAACGAGAAGAAAAAGGGCAATGACGGAAAGTCGAGACACTCCAACGGAAATGAGGCCAAACTTCCGGTCGACCAATCAGAGTCTGCTCCGCTCACTCGCCGCAATTTCCTGGGAAGCGTCGGCGGCGTGGCCACTTTGGCTCTCGCGGCCGGCTCCATTCCACTTGAACCTCTGTTTGACGAAAAGCACTCAGTCGCTGGTGCGGCAGTCGTGGATTATCAACCTGCCGCTCGCGCGGCTGCGAGTCACAATTACCGCACAAGCAGAGCTGAAGCCGATAACATCAACGTTGGAGTTCAACCGGACAATGGCGATACCTTGTCCTTCACGGACTTCAGCGGCAGCTTCAGCAAAGGCCTGCAGCACGACGGCCTCGGCGTGCCAAATGCCCTTTCCTGGCTCAGCTTGAAGTATGCGCTCCAGAGCGGCCGCCATTCCGACTACGAAAAAATCATCGTCGGGACTCCAGGCGGAGGGCCCAACTCGAGATTGAATGGTCCACAGGGTTCCTTAGCCTTTGACCTGGAAGGCCTCGACTCACATGCCGTCGTCATCCCACCTGCACCGAGTGTCGCCAGCGCGCAAACGGCCGCCGAAGCAATCGAACATTACTGGGGCGCTCTGCTGGCCGACATACCGTTCACACAAGATCCGACGAATTCGCTGGTGGCTCAGGCCGTGAGGGATATGAACAAGCTGTCAGCCGTGAAGCCGAATAGTCAATATCCATTCCCGGTGACACCACAGAACCTGTTCCGCGGACAGTTCTTTGATGGTGATGGTAATGTCCTGGGGCCCTACATCTCGCAATTTCTGGTTCAACCAACTTTTTACGGAGCCCAACCCCTGAGCCAGCAGTACCAAACGTTCCTTCCTGTGGGCAACGGGGGCAGCAGCTTCATGACCTCGGTGAACGAATACCAAACCGTGCAAAATGGCGGAGACTCAGGTCGTCAACTGGTTTTTGACTCCACATTCCGGTTCGTGCGGAATGGCCGGGACCTCGCCGCCTATACGCATGTGGACGTGCTTTACCAGGCTTACTTCGTCGCTTTCCTGGTGCTGGCCGGGATCGGCGCTCCGCCGAACCCCGCTAATCCCTACGTGCGCTCGGCGACTGAAAAAGGCTTCGCTACATTTGGCGGGCCCGACGTTGCGGGGTCGATCGCGGAAATAGCCACGCGAGCGCTCAAAGCCTCTTGGTTTCACAAGTGGATCGTTAACATGCGGCTGCGGCCGGAGGAATATGGGGCGCTGGTGCACGCAAAGCTGATGAACACGAAACCATTTCCCCAGGCGGCGGGCGCGCTGCACAAAGACGTCTCACAGTCCGCAGCGCTTCCCATCATCTTCTCCACGTACGGCAGTTATTTGCTACCACAGGCGTTCCCGGAAGGTTCGCCGACGCACCCGTGCTATCCCACGGGTCATGGAACCGTAGGCGGCGCGTGCTGCACGCTGCTGAAGTTCTTCTTTGACGGCAGCCAGCAAATCCGGCCGCTGCTCACAGCGGCGGGGCGGGACGTGTTTGTTCCAAGCACGGACGGCCTCTCGCTCAACACCTATACCGGAGCCGACAGGAACGGACTGGACATCAACGGGGAACTGAACAAGCTTGCGCACAACATCTCGTTTGGTCACGGGATCCACGCCGGCATCCATTTCCGCAGTTCAACATACTGGTCGATCCTGCTAGGGGAGCAGGTAGCGCTCAGCGTTCTGCAGGACCGAGCCAGGTCTTACAACGAACCGTTCACCATCAGCATCACGAAATTCGACGGAACGACGGCGATCATCTCAAACCAGTAATGAGCGCTTAGAGCGGGCGACGTCCAATCTTTTCGAGTTCGTCGCCCATGCGATCGCGGTCCCGTTACGGTATGGGTACCCGATAGATATTGCGCTGGGAAGTAAAGTTCGTCTTGAACGAGCAGGGCGAGGTCACACATTTGGTATTAATCTCGATCGCAGGTGAAGGCACGGCCCCACGCACGGGCGCGCCACGTTGAACAATGCGACAGACACAACGTGAAGACTAATTTACCAGTATGATGAGCGACTGCCAGAAGGCCACCTTTTTTCCGCCGGGATTCAGAACCGTTACCTGACAGTTGTACTCACCGACCGGCAGCTTCGACAGTGATAAGCTGAATTTAAGCGGGAGCGCCTTGGATTTTGGATCCAATCCGTCCGCGACTTGCATAGGCGGCGTTTCGAATGCCTTCGTCTGACCGCGATAGAAGGTGACGAATACGAAAAGCGGTTCCGTAGTCGTCGCGTTGCGCTCGTACGCCTGCAGATAAACGAACATCTCCC
>WNGK01001219.1_pt1 | contig 29064 bp, 26 predicted proteins | sample 5400601 | NCBI WGS metagenome assembly WNGK01 (sample SAMN13153376, study PRJNA577476) | soil metagenome | isolation source: 60 cm soil or saprolite under Garry oak tree replicate 1 | place: USA:California | collected 2016-06-15
CCGGCCAACTCAATTTCATCGACCTCGCCCTGCAACCGACGACCGGGACGCTCTCGCTCCGCGCCGAGTTCCGAAATCCGCGGCACGTGTTATTGCCGGGCCAGTTCGTGCGCCTGCACTTCGTGGGCCTCAAGCGCCCCGACGCGATCCTCGTGCCCCAGCGGGCCGTCCAGCGAGGCCTCGCGGGCGCGTTCGTCTACGTGCTGGGGGACTCGAACCGGGTGACGGTGCGGGACGTGGTGGCCACGTCCTGGGACCGGGGGGCGTGGCTGATCGATCAGGGCCTCAGGGCGGGCGACCGCGTGGTGGTGGACGGGATCCAGAAAGTCGCCCCCGGACAGCTCGCGACGCCGGTCGCCTACCGACCCGCCGTCGACTCGAGCGCGGCGGGTGCGGGGGTGGGGGACAGCGCGGTGATCGCGGCGCCGTCGGCTCCGCCCAAGATCAAAGTCGGCCCGTGAGCGGCGCGTAGCTCGACCCTCCTCGCACCGCACCGATCACTTTGACGGCCGCCGGTTCTTCAATCCGAGCGGCGCGCAGGGCCAGCCCGTCTGGATGGTGCCGCGCATGTTGCTCACGCCACGAAGCCGGTGGCCGTCGAGGATGCCGGTTGAGCCCAGGCGTCTCCCGAATGTCGGACCGGACGACGTGGTCGTGACGTTCGTCGGTCACGCCACGTTTCTCATTCAAGTCGCGGCCACCAACCTGCTGATCGATCCGGTGTACTCCGAGCGGGCGAGCCCGGTCTCGTTCGCGGGTCCCCGTCGGGTTCGGGCGCCGGGCGTGCGATTCGATGATTTGCCCGCCATCTCGCTCGTGCTCCTGAGTCACAATCACTACGATCACTGCGATCTCGCGACCCTGCGCGCGCTCGATCGGCGCTTTCAGCCGCGGCTGGTGGCGCCGATCGGGAACGGCCGGCTGCTCCGATCGGTGGGCATCCGTCAGGTGGAGGAAATCGATTGGTGGCAGCGCGCGAGTGGCGCGCCGCTCCCGGTCACGCTGACGCCCGCTCAACATTTCTCCGCGCGCGGCATGCTCGACCGCAACCGGGCGCTGTGGGGCGGGTTCCTGATCGAGGCCGGTGGGCGCCGCATCCTGTTCGCCGGGGACTCGGGCTACGGCCCCCATTTTCGGGAAATCGCCGCGCGGCTGGGCCCGATCGATCTCGCGCTACTGCCCATCGGCGCGTACGAGCCGCGCTGGTTCATGAAAGACATCCACATGAATCCGGCGGAAGCCGTGCAGGCGCACCTCGATCTCGGCGCGCGCCAGAGCATCGCGATGCATTTCGGCACGTTTCAATTGACGCCGGAGGGAATCGACGAGCCGGTTCGCGAATTGGCGAAGGCGGTGCGGGAGCGCGGTGTGCCGGTGGAGCAGTTTCGCACGGTGGACGTCGGGGAGTCGGTAGCAGTGCGCCCAGGAGGACTCGAACCCCCAGCCTCTTGATCCGTAGTCAAGCGCTCTATCCAGTTGAGCTATGGGCGCGTAAGGCTCGATTCAGAGAACAGTGTCAGACGCACAGACGCAGCGGTGGTGAACAGTGAACAGTCGACAGGTAGGCCTACCTGACACCTCTCTTCTGTTCTCCTCTGTGCGTCTGTTGCGTCTATTACCGTTGACTGATCTCGAGGTTCACAGTGGGCGGTACTAGACTCGAACTAGTGACCTCCACGATGTCAACGTGGCGCTCTAACCAGCTGAGCTAACCGCCCGTGAAAGACTAGACGCACAGCGAGCAGTCACAGACGCAACAGACGCACAGTGGAGAACAGGGAAAGGCACGCCGCGACGTCCGTCGGAGCTGCTCACTGCCGCCTGTTCACCACTGCTGCGTCTGTGCGTCTCAGACCGTTCCCTGTGCGTCTAGTAGTAGTAGCGGGGGTGGGATTTGAACCCACGACCTCCGGGTTATGAGCCCGGCGAGCTACCAGACTGCTCCACCCCGCGTCGTTTTATCCGTCAATCCGTGCCCAGAGCGGGAAACGGGACTCGAACCCGCGACCCCAACCTTGGCAAGGTTGTGCTCTACCAACTGAGCTATTCCCGCGTGCCGCCCAAATCTAACCGCCTAGTGGGGTTGTTTCTACCGACCGGCTGTCCGCCTGACCGCCCGCCCCCCCCAGTGGAGGCGAGGGGGATCGAACCCCTGACCTCGTGAATGCCATTCACGCGCTCTCCCAACTGAGCTACGCCCCCGTTATATTGGGCCCCGCAAAACGCGTTCCGGCGGGAACACGGCATCTTATCGGAGCGTTATGGCGGTGTCAAGGTTTTTTGTGCCCTCACGCGAACTTTTCGGCCTGTATCCGGTATCACACGGTGATCCGGGACTATAGACATGCCTAAGCACATCCGACGGAAGAAGACCACCTCCCCCGCCCGGGCGAAGCCCCATGCGGCCGCCCGCGCTGCCCCGGCCGCCTCCCCGGCGAAGGCCGCCCCCGCCAAGAAGCGCGGGCGCCGCCGGGGTCTGCTCTCCGGTCTCGCGGCGCATGAGCACGAGCGCGACATCCTCGACCAGTACCTCCACGAGGTGTCGAAGACGCCCCTCCTTACACAGAAGGAGGAGATCGCGCTCGCCCGGAAGGTGCGCGCCGGCGACCAGGAGGCGATGCAGGAGCTGGTGAAGCGCAACCTGCGCTTCGTGATCTCGGTCGCCAAGAAGTACCAGAACCGGGGCCTGCCCCTCACCGACCTGATCGGGGAGGGGAACGTCGGGTTGCTCACAGCGGCCCGGAAGTTCGACCCGGACCAGGGGGTGAAGTTCATCTCCTACGCCGTGTGGTGGATCCGCCAGGCGATCCTGGCCGCCCTCGCGCGCCAGGGGCGCACCGTGCGGGTACCCTTGAACCGCACCGCCGACCTGTCGCGCATCGTCCGGACGGCCGAGTTCCTGCGCCAGACACTGCGGCGCGAGCCCACGCCGGAGGAGATCTCCGACGCGACCAAGCTGTCGCTCGAGGTGGTGCAGTCGCTCGCCGCCCTCAACACAGGCGACGTGCGACTCGATGCGCCGCTCGATCCCGACGGCGACCGCTCGCTGATCGAGCGCTTCATCGCCGAGGACCTGCCCGATACGGAAGACCAGGCGATGGACCGGTTCCTGTCGGACGAAATCGAGCAGGCGCTGAACACGTTGCAGCGACGCGACGCGAAGGTGTTGCGTCTGTACTTCGGTCTGGACGGCGGCCGCGAGCACACCCTGGAGGAGATCGGCGGCATGCTGGGCGTGACGCGCGAGCGGGTGCGCCAGCTGCGGGACCGCGCCCTCAAGCGGCTGCGGGATGGTGAGGTGGGCAAGGCGCTGGCGAGCTTCGCGGCGTGATCCGACGCTAAGACGCTACGTTGTACGTCATAAGAAGGCGGTCGGCGGGGTTCCGTCGGCCGCCTTTTCGTACAACGTAGCGTCGTACAACGTAGCGTCGTAGTTTAGGCCCGTGATCGAGCGGATCGGCCGCAGGACCGTCGACGCCGTCAAAGTCGTCGGCCGCTTCGGCCACTTCATGGGGGACTTGGCGCGCGCCGTTCCCGACGTTGACGTCTGGGGCCGGCTGACGCTCGTCCAGCTGCGGCGCGTGGGTGTGGACTCCCTCCCGGTCGCCCTGTTCATAGCCGCCTTCACCGGCGTGGTGCTGGCGCTGCAGGCGTCCTACACCTTCAGAAATACCGTCCCACTCTATTTCGTGGGCACGCTGGTCGGGAAGACCATGATGCTCGAGCTTGGCCCGGTGCTCGCCGGGCTCGCGCTGGCGGGCCGGGTTGGGGCGAGCATGGCGGCAGAGCTGGGGACCATGAAGGTCACCGAGCAGGTGGACGCACTGGAGACCCTCGCCTACGACCCGCAGAGCTTTCTCGTCCTCCCCCGGGTGCTCGCCGGCACCGCCATGTTTCCCATCATCGTGGCGCTCGCGATCCTGACCGGGATCCTCACCGGCTGGATCGCCAGCCTGGTGCTGCTCGATCTCACGACGCCGGAGTTCATCAAGGGCCTGAAGCTGTTCTATCGGTTCAAGGACACCTGGTTCGGCCTGTTCAAGAGCGCCACGTTCGGGTTCACGATCACGCTGGTGGGGTGCATCGTCGGACTGGGCACGCGCGGCGGCGCGGAGGGCGTGGGCCTGAGCGCCACCCGCGCGGTCGTCTATTCCGCCGTGCTGCTGCTCGTGCTGGACGCGTTCTGGGCGCTGGTGCTGCTGCGGTGATCCAGTTCCAGGATCTTCACAAGAGCTTCGGCGCGAAACCGGTGCTCGCCGGCTTCACCCTCACCGTGCCGGACCAGGAGACCGTGGTCATCATCGGCTACTCGGGCACCGGCAAGAGCGTGGCCCTGAAGCACGTCGTCGGGTTGTTGCAGCCCGATGCGGGAGACGTCATCGTTGACGGTCGCGCGGTGTCGACGCTCGAGCGGGACGCTCTGATGGCGCTGCGGCGCGACATCGGGTTTGTCTTCCAGTTCGCCGCGCTGTTCGATTCGATGACGGTGTTCGATAACGTCGCGCTCGGCCTCAGGCGGCGCGACCTCTCGGACGACGACATCGCCGAGCGCGTGCGCGAGGCGCTGGCGGTCGTCGATCTGACCGGTGCCGAGGGGAAGTTCCCGGCCGAGCTGTCGGGCGGGATGCGCAAGCGGGTGGGGATCGCGCGCGCCATCGCCCTGCGGCCCCGCTACCTCCTGTACGACGAGCCGACCACCGGCCTCGATCCGGTGACCTCGGCGGTGATCGACCAGCTGATGGTGCGGACCCGCAAGCATCTCGGCGTGACGGGCATCGTGGTGACGCACGACATGCGGAGCGCCTATGCCGTCGGGGACCGCATCGCCATGTTGTACGAGGGCAAGATCCGGCAGGTGGGCAGCGTGGCGCAGATCCAGCAGACGGAGGATCCGGTGGTCCGGCAGTTCATCGAGGGACGCCCCGCGTGAAGCGCGAGAACGAGTTCACCGTCGGCGTGGTCGTGATCGCCGCGTTCGCGGTCGTGGTGACCGGCGCGCTGTGGCTCTCGGGCGCCCACCTCGGCCGTACGGAAGCGGTGTACACGGCCCGGTTCCGCACGGTGGGAGGTCTGGGCGTGGGCGACCCGGTGGTGCTGCGCGGCGTGCGGGTCGGCCGGGTCGAGGGGATCCGGCTCGCCTCCGGCAACTGGGTGGAGGCGGACCTCAAGATCTACGCCGGCGCGCAGCCGCCGCCCCGACCGGCGGTGATCGCCGCATCGGCGTCCCTGTTCGGGGAGTGGGCGGCCTCGCTCGTCTCGCTCGACCAGCTCCCGAACGATCCCAATATCCAGCAGGCCATCGCGGAGGCGCAGGCAGCGGGGAGCGGGAAATGGCCCGGCGCCACCCTCCCCGACATCGGCCAGCTGACCGCCCAGGCGAGCCGCATCGCGACCGACATCGCGACCGTGTCCAGCCGGATCCAGACCGCGTTCGACTCCGAGGCCGTGCTCGAGCTGCGGCGGTCGATCAAGGACTTCGGTCAGGTCGCGGACAAGCTGGTGAAAGTCACGAACGAGCAGGCGGACGTGATCGGATCGGTCGGGTCGAACCTGCGCCAGGGCTCGGATGTCCTCGCCAAAGCGGCGACCAACCTGCAGGCCACCCTCGGTCGTGTCGACTCGGCCACCAATCAAGGTCAGCTCGCCACCATCCTGAACAACTCCGCGACGACCAGCACCAACCTCCGCTCGGCATCGCAGGACTTCCGCGATCTGCTCGACGCCGCCCATAAGAACCAGGAAAGCCTGGTGCGCGTCCTGGTGTCGGCCGACAGCGTGATGTCGCGCATCGCCAACCGCAGCGGGACGCTCGGCCTGCTGGTGGCGGACTCGACGTTGTACCGCGAGACCACCCTTACGATGATCCAGCTGCGGCAGCTCCTGTCCGACATCCAAGCGAACCCGCGGAAGTACTTCTCGTTCAGCGTCTTCTAAGACAATGCGGAATGTAGAATGCGGAATGAATGAAATGCGGAATGCGGAATGCGGAGTGCGGAATAGATCGCCCCACCGTCGGGGCGGAGGGCGGGCGTCCGGGATCGAACTCCCCCTGCAACTCCGCATTCCGCACTCCGCACTCCGCATTGGTTGACATGAGGCGGAAGCGTCCCCGCGCCCAGCGCGAGACGTCCGCGGGCGGCGTCGTCTTCCGGCGTGGACCGGAGGGCGAGCCGCGCTTCCTGTTGATCCGCGACTCCTATCGCAACTGGGGGTTCCCCAAGGGCCACCTGGAACCCGGCGAGCCTCCCGCCGACGCCGCGCGCCGCGAAGTGGTCGAGGAGACCGCGCTCAAGGACCTCGTACTGCACGGCCCGATTCGCGTGATCGACTGGTACTTCCGATTTCGCGGCAAGACGATCCACAAGTTCTGCCACTTCTTCCTGTTCGAGTCGAGGCGCGGTGAGTGCGTGCCGCAGACGGAGGAAGGCATCACCGACTGCGCGTGGTACACCCCCGAGGAGGCCCGCCGCACGATCTCCTACGACAACGCGCGCGCGGTGCTGGAGCAGGCGACCGCGATGGTGCAGGCGCTGGCGCACGTGGCGGACGGCGCCGTCCCGGAGCAGCCCGCATGACCGCCGTGGTGCCGGTGTTCAACCCTCGGGCCGAGCCGCGGCGCGCGGTGAAACGGGGCTACCCGCGCGATGCCGGGAGGGTCCGGCTGTGCCGCAACCTCGCGGCGGTCGAGCGACTGCTGTACCAGCGCCTCGTAGACGCGGTGGTGCTCGATGTGAAGACCGCGCCGGCCGCCGCGCTCGCGCTGCCGGGCCGGTTCCCCCGCATCCCGATGTTCGTGCTGGCGGCGCTGCGGCCCGACGACGGCCCGCTGCTCGCCGCGTGCGACGCGGCGGGATTCGCCGGGGTGCTGGTAGAAGGCGTGGACAACGCGGTGGCCGGGGAGTGGATCGCGGCCCGGACGGCGCAGGTGGCACGGCGCGTGGCACTCGCCGACGCGCCCAGGCTGCTCCGCCTCACCGATCGGCTGCAGCTGGCGGCCTGGGACGAGGTGCTCCGCCGGGTCGGCTTCCCCACACAGACGGGCCAGGTGGCGGCGGCGCTGCGGGTCACACGGGAGCACCTGTCACGCCAGTTCGCCGCCGGCGGCGCTCCCAACCTGAAGCGGGTCATCGATCTGGCGCGCACGGCGTGCGCCGCCGATCTGCTCGGCAATCCGGGGTACACGGTGCGGGCGGTGGTGCACATCCTCGGCTATGCGTCGACCAGCCATCTCGCGGGCGCGGCACGGCGCGTGGCGGGCACCACACCGCAGGAACTACGCACCGTGGGGGCGCGAGGCGTGCTTCAGAGATTCATAAGAGGAAGGACGCGGTCGAGAATATAAAGTGCGGAGTGCGGAATTCGGAATGCGGAATTGCAAGGGAGGTTCGATCCTGGATGGCGGGCTCTCGGTTGGACGCTTGCACGGGCCATTCCGCACTCCGCATTCCGCATTCCGCACTCTTGTCATAACTTTCACAATCTTCTAACCGGACCCCCATGGCCACCGATTCCATCCTGAGACCCGGCGAGCTCAAAGAAATCCTCCTCAAGGAAATCCAGGCGGCCGATCTCGCCGAGATCGACGTGCGCGAGGTGGGCACGGCGCTCGAGGTGAAGGACGGCATCGCCCGCATTTACGGGCTCACCTCGGCGATGGCCGGTGAGATGCTGGAGTTCACTTCCTCGGAGACGGGCGAGAAGGTGACCGGGCAGGCGCTGAACCTGGAAGAGGACAACATCGGCGCGGTGATCTTCGGTGACTACCTCGTGCTGCGCGAGGGCGACGAGGTGCGCCGCACCGGCCGCGTGCTCGAAGTGCCCGTCGGCCCCGCCCTGGTGGGGCGCGTGGTGGACGCGCTGGGCCGTCCGGTGGACGGATTGGGCCCGCTCCACGGCACCAAGACCCGCAAGGTGGACATCGTCGCGCCCGGCATCATCAAGCGGCAGCCGGTGAAGGAGCCGCTCCAGACGGGGATCAAGGCGATCGACTCGATGATCCCGATCGGCCGCGGCCAGCGCGAGCTGATCATCGGCGATCGCGCCATCGGCAAGACGGCGATCGCGGTCGACACGATCATCAATCAGAAGGGCGCAGGCGTGATCTGCGTGTACGTGGCGATCGGGCAGAAGGGCTCGACCGTCGCGGCCGTGGTCGAGAAGCTCAAGCAATTCGGCGCGATGGACTATACGATCGTCGTGCTCGCGTCCGCCTCGGAGCCCGCCCCGATGCAGTACATCGCGCCGTTCTCGGGCTGCGCGATGGCCGAGTATTTCATGTACGATGAGAAGAAGGCGACGCTGTGCGTGTACGACGACCTCTCCAAGCAGGCCGCGGCCTACCGCCAGCTGTCGCTGGTGCTGCGGCGCCCGCCCGGCCGCGAGGCGTACCCGGGTGACGTCTTCTATCTCCACAGTCGCCTGCTGGAGCGGGCGGCCAAGCTCTCGGACCCGATGGGCGCGGGGTCGCTCACCGCCCTGCCCATCATCGAGACGCAGGCGGGCGACATCTCCGCCTATATCCCCACGAACGTCATCTCGATCACCGACGGCCAGATCTTCCTCGAGACCGACATGTTCTACTCGAACGTGCGGCCGGCCATCAATCCGGGTATTTCGGTGTCGCGCGTCGGCGGCAACGCGCAGATCAAGGCGATGAAGCAGGTGGCGGGTCGCCTACGGCTCGATCTCGCGCAGTACCGCGAGCTCGAAGCGTTCGCCCAGTTCGGCTCGGAGCTCGACCAGGCGACCCAGAAGCAGCTCGCTCGCGGTGTGCGCGTGGTGGAAGTGTTGAAGCAGCCGCAGTACCAGCCGATGCCCGTCGAGCAGCAAGTCATGGTCATCTTCGCCGTGACGAACGGCCATTTGGACGATGTCCCGGTGGAGCAGATCCGGGCGTGGGAGCAGGGGTTCCGCGACTTCATGGCGGCCCAGCATCCCGACGTCGGCGAGGAAATCCGGACCCGCCGCGTGCTGGGCGACGACCTCAGCGCCCGGCTGCGCGCCGCGGTGGCGGAGTACAAACAGCTCGCCGCGCACTGATGGCCAAGCCCCGCGAGCTGCGTCGCCGCATCAAGTCCGTCCAGAGCACGCGCAAAATCACGAAGACGATGGAGCTCGTGGCCACCTCCAAGCTGAAGCGCGCCCAGGACCGCGTCGTCGCGGCGCGGCCGTACGCGGCCGCCCTCGCCGAGGTCATCGGCGACCTGTACGCGCCGGACCTGGCGGAGCGGTTCCCGCTGCTGCGCCAGCCCAAGACCACTGACCCCGGGCGCAAGCCCGGGGCCCCCGGGGTCAGTGGCCGGGTCGCTCTAATCGTGATTACCGCCAACCGCGGGCTGTGCGGCGCGTTCAACGCCAACCTGATTCGCGAGGCGCGGCGCCGGATCGAGCAGCTCGAAGCCGAGGGAGCAGGGGTCGACCTGCATCTGATCGGCAAGAAGGGGATCAGCTACTTCAAGTTCGCCAAGCGGCAGGCGGTGTCCCAGCGGACCGACATCGGCGACAAGCCCAAGGCGGAGCATGCGGCCGAGATCGTGGGGCCGCTCATGACGCAGTTCGAGTCGGGAGCGCTCGACGCGGTGGAGATCGTGTTCGCGCAGTTCAAGAGCGCGGTGAGCACGCCACCCACTACACTTCGCGTCCTCCCGATCAGTCTCCCGAGGGCAACTGACCCCGGGCGCAAGCCCGGGGTGGCGGTCAACTACATTCTCAAGCCCTCGGCCGACGCGATCCTCGAGCAGCTCCTGCCGCTGTACGTGCGCAATCAGCTGTATCGGGCGCTCGTGGAGACGGCGGCGGCGTTTCTCGGCGCGCAGCGGACCGCGATGAAGAACGCGACCGACAACGCCGGCGAGATCATCGAGCTGCTGCAGCGCACGTACAATCGGGCACGGCAGGCGCAGATTACGCAGGAGCTGGCGGAGATCGTCGGTGGGGCGGAAGCCCTGCAGGGATAAGGGGCTAGGGGTTAGGGGCTAGGGTGAAACGCCCTAGCACCCAACACCCAACACCTAACACCTGAGGAACGATGGCGACGAAAACGAAGAACGAACCCATGAAACCGGCCGGCGAGCCGAAGCACAACGTCGGCCACGTCGTCCAAGTCATCGGCCCCGTGCTGGACGTCGAGTTCGAGCCGGAGCGGCTGCCCGAGATCTACAACGCTGTCGTGATCGATCACAAAGGCAACGGCGCGCCGATCCGCCTGACCGCCGAGGTGCAGCAGCACATCGGGCGGAACCAGGTGCGCGCCGTGGCGATGACCTCGACCGACGGCGTGGTGCGCGGCATGGAGGTCGTGGATACCGGCAAGCCGATCACCGTACCCGTCGGCCAGGCGGCGTTGGGCCGCATCCTCAACGTGCTGGGCGAGCCGGTGGATGAAGGCGAGCCCATCTCCCCCGATGCGGAGCGCTGGCCGATTCACCGCGAGACGCCGAAATTCGTCGACCTGGAGCCCAAAACGGAGGTCTTCGAGACGGGGATCAAGGTCATCGACTTGATCGCCCCGTTCGTGAAGGGCGGCAAGATCGGCCTGTTCGGCGGGGCCGGGGTGGGGAAGACGGTCATCATTCAGGAGCTGATTCACAACGTGGCGATGGGCCACGGCGGCCGCTCCGTGTTCTGTGGCGTGGGGGAGCGCACCCGCGAAGGGAACGATCTCTACCTGGAAATGAAGGAGAGCGGGGTCCTCAAGTCCTGCTCGCTCATCTACGGCCAGATGAACGAGCCCCCGGGCGCGCGGCTGCGGGTCGGCCTGACCGGCCTGACGGTGGCCGAGTATTTCCGCGACACGGAAGGCCAGGACGTCCTCGTGTTCATCGACAACATCTTCCGGTTCACGCAGGCGGGCTCCGAGGTGTCGGCCCTGCTGGGGCGCATGCCGTCGGCGGTGGGCTATCAGCCGACGCTCGCCACGGAGATGGGCGAGCTCCAGGAGCGGATCACCTCGACCAAGAAGGGATCGATCACCTCGGTCCAGGCGATCTACGTCCCGGCGGACGACCTCACCGACCCGGCACCCGCGACGGCGTTCTCGCACCTGGACGCGACCGTGGTGCTGTCACGTCAAATCTTCGAGCTCGGCATCTATCCCGCCGTGGATCCGCTCGCATCCTCGTCGCGCCTCCTCGACGTGCAGTACCTGGGCGAGCGCCACTACAAGGTGGCGGTCGAGGTGCAGCGGATCCTGCAGCGCTACAAGGACCTTCAGGACATCATCGCGATCCTGGGGATGGACGAGCTGTCCGAGGAAGACAAGCAGCTGGTGGCGCGGGCCCGCCGGGTGCAGCGGTTCCTCTCCCAGCCGTTCTTCGTGGCCACCCAGTTCACCGGCCTCGAGGGCAAGTACGTGAAGCTCGAGGACACGATCAGTTCGTTCGAGCGCGTCGTGGCGGGCGAGTTCGACCACCTGCCCGAGCAGGCCTTCTACATGGTGGCGGGGATCGACGAGGCGCTGGAGCAGGCCAAACGCCTGGCCACGAGCTGAGTGATGCACGTCACCGTCGTTTCGCCCGAGCAAGCGGTATTCGATGGGTCTGCCGACGCGGTCGTCGCGCCGGCGTACGACGGCCAGGTGGGCATCCTGTCGCATCACGCGCCGTTTCTGACACTGCTCGGGACGGGTGTGTTGCAGCTGCGACAGGGGAGTGCGTCGACCCGCTTCCAGGTAGCGGGGGGCTTCCTCCAGGTTGTGGGTGACGCCGTCCGGATCGTGGCCGATCGCGTCAACGCGTCTTGACAGATCCGCGCATCGCTTTTAGCGATGTGCGGCGTTTGGTTCACTCGTCGCGCCCTCGCACTCTTCCCTCCAGGGGAGGTCCCCATATGCGGAAGTGGATCGGCAGTGCCCTGCTCCTTGCTGCCGTGGCGTTCATCCCGGCACAGCTCGTGGCCCAGCGGCGCCCGGCGGCCCGCCCTGCGACCTCCCGCGCGCAGCGCACGTCGTTCGGGTTACAGCTCGATGTCGGCACCAAAACCGACTTCGGTATCGGAGGCCGCGCCGTGATCGGGCTCCAGTCATTGTTCCCCGGCACGCCGCTCGACGGCATCGTCTCGTTCGACTACTACTTCCCGAGCCATCCGTCGGGCACCAGCCAACACTTCTGGGAGATCAATGGGAACCTCGCCTACCGGTTCCGAGTCCCTGCCCGGAGCTCGTTCCGGCCTTACGGCGGCGGCGGTTTGAATATCGCGCACTCGTCGTTCACGGCGGGAACGCTCAGCGGATCCGGCACGGACGCGGACCTGAACATCCTCGCGGGCACGACCGTCAAGGTGAGAGGCGAGCTGACCCCGTTCTTTGAGATCCGCGGGGTAGTAGGGAACGCGAATCAGGTGGTCTTCACGGGCGGCGTCCGCTTCTGATTGCAATTGTTCCTCGCGGCCCGTCCACGCTGTGGGCGGGCCGCGTCGTTTTGCGGGCGGGGAACGATGGTCTTCCGGCTGGGTACCTGTCTCACGCTGACCCTGAATCGTGGGAAGGAGACGAGCATGCGACGTCCGGTGGCGGTGCTGGTCGCGGTGTTGGCCGGAGTGGTCGCCCCCTCTCTGGCCGGGGCGCAGGCGACGGGCATGCCGTCGTTCAACGCCCCCTACCGGGCGTTTCAGCGCTCGGAGCTCGGCGGCGTTTTCAGCTTTCCGGAGGGGAGCGGCACGGCGTTCGAGGGCGTGTACCGCTACGCCAGCGGCAAGTTCGATATCGGGTTGCGCGGCGGGTTTTTCTCGCCCGGTGGCGGCGCCAGCACCGTCGTGCTCGCGGGCGTCGAGGCGCGCCAGCGCGTGATCACGCACACCGTGGACTTCCCGCTGGACGGGGCGCTGATGGTCGGAGCGGGCGCCAACCTGGTGAGCGGCGGCTCGGCGCTCATCATCCCGGCCGGCCTCTCGCTCGGCCGGCGCATCGATCCGCAGGGATCCACCGTGAGCATCGTGCCGTACGTGCAGCCGACGTTCGCGTTCATCGTCGGTGACTTCCCGTCCGATCTCGTCTTCGGCTTCGGCGTCGGCGCGGACTTCCGGCTGTCCCGCGTGCTCGACGCGCGCGTCTCCGGGGGGCTGGGCGACCGGCCGCTCACCGGTGTGTCGATCGGCGCCGTGTGGGTGCACTAAAAGCAGGTTGTGGAGGTTATGGAGGTTAAACCTCCTCTAACCTCCCAAACCTCCACCAACCTTCCCCGAAGGGGTACTTATGCGCGCACTGTTGACGCTGGGATTCACGGCATTGCTGGCGACGTCCGCCTCGGCACAGTGGCTGGGCGAGCCGGTGTGGAACAGTCCCAAGGGCGGGACTGGGGTTACGATCAGCGGTGACTACGCGACACCGAACAGTGATTACGGCAAGGGCAACACCTGGGGCGGTCGGGCATCGCTCGGCGTCGGCACTCTGACCCTCACGGCCGGCGTGGCACGCTGGAAGCCCGACCTCGCCACGGAGGGCTTCACCTCCATCGGTGGGAACGCGGCGTTCCGGCTGATCGGCGGCAGCTTGCTGCCGTTCTCCCTCAACCTGCAGGCCGGTGCGGCTCGGACCGATTCCGCCAATTCCACGCCCGCCCGGACCACGGTCACGGGAGCGGTAGGGTTTTCTGTGCCCCTGCCGACGCCCGGCATCAGCATCGAGCCGTATTTCTCTCCCGGCATCCGCTACCGCAGTAGCGGCGGCACGAACAGCACCGAGTTCGGGTACGTGTTTGGGGCCAACCTCAGCTTCGGCCTCGTCGGGATGCACGTCGCCTACGACAATGAGAAACTGAAGGGCGGCGGGAGCCAGCGGGTGTTCGGCGTCGGCTTGCACGTGGACCTCCACCTGCCGCTGGGCATGTGAGGCCGGTCACAACCCGTGCTGAAGCTGCTACCTATGCTCCATCTCCGCCGGACCGTGCGCCCTGGTCCCACACGGTTTCCTCAGGCGTGAGGGGGCACTTATGAAGCGCACAGCGTTGACGCTCGGATTGACACTGCTGGCGACGCCAGCCACGGCACAGTGGCTGGGCGAGCCGGCGTGGAACAACCCCAATGCCGGGACGGGCTTCACCATCTACGGCGATTACACCCAGCCCAACACTGAGGCGGGCGGCGGGAACGCCTTCGGCGGCCGCATCACGCTCGGGGCCGGAACGTTTACACTGACGGGCGGGGTGTCGTCCTGGAAGTCCGACCTCGCGAGCGAGCGCGTCACCACCTTCGGTGGCACGGCCGCGTTCCGGTTGATCGGCGGCAGCCTCATCCCGGTCGCCGTCAACCTGCAGCTCGGTGGCGGTCACAGCCTGGAGATCACCTCCAGCACGACGACCGTGCCGGTGCAGACCATGCTGCTCGGCGCGGTGGGGCTGAGCGTCCCGCTGCCCACGCCGCTGGTTAAGGTCGAGCCGTACGTCTCGCCCGGGATCCGGTATCACCACTATGCGGGCGTGGCGCCGGGCGTTACGGACCACGAGATCAACTTCGGCTGGGTCATCGGGGGCAACCTCGGGTTCGGACCGATCGGGATTCACCTCGCCTACGATTCAGAAAAGTTCGACGACGGGACGAGACACGGCGTCTTCGGCGTCGGCGCCAACCTCGGGCTCCGGCCGTAGCTGGGATGGAATGAAGCCGCTACCTTTGGGGCGCGCCATTCCCCGGCGCGCCCCGTCCGTTTCCAGGAGCTGTGTGATCCGTTTTCTCGTGACGCGGGGGTCGGTCGTCGTGCTGGCCCTCGCGCTGAGCGCCTGCGCGCTCACGCTGGACTCGACCCATCTGGGTGTCCCGGTCTCGCTCGCCGGCGCCGCAGCGCGCCCCGACTCGGGGACTCAGTTCCGGGTGACGAAGCGCGCGGTCTATTTGCTTCTGGGGCTCTTGCCCGTGGTGCAGCCGAATCTCGAGGACGTCCTGGCCGGACAGGCCGGGACCGGCACGCGCATCACCAACCTGCGCGTCAAAGTCCGGAGTCGGTGGAGCGATCTGCTCATCACCGGTCTGACGCTGGGGTTCGTCGTACGCCGCTCGGTGACGCTCGAGGGCGTGGTGGTTGGACAATAGGAGGTTTGCGGAGGTTAGGGAGGCTAGGGGAGGCTGGGGCGTATGCGAAGCAACCTCCTCTAACCTCCCCCAACCTCCTCCAACCTCCCCGAGCTCTTCAACCTCCCCCAACCAGTTTCTTGACAAGCGCCGTCGTGCGCTCCGCCGCCCCGCGCCCTTCCCTCACGAGGTTCTTCCCAGCCGAACCCGCCTTGGTGCGGGCCCCCGGATCGTGATGCCACACGAGCCATTGTGAGTGCAGCTGCTGCCGGCCGTCGGCGCTCAAGGCCACGGCGCCGCCGCGCTCGATCAACAACGTCGCGTCGCGGCTCATGTGCCAGTGCGGGCCCACCGCCACCGGCACGCCGAACACCGCCGGCTCGAGCACCGAATGGAGTCCCGCGCGGTGGTACCCGCCGCCCACGAACGCGACGTCCGCGAGCGCATACAGGTCCGCCAGGATCCCCACCCGATCCACCACGATCACCGGCGCGGAGGACGTGTGCTCCACTTGTGACAGCCGGACGGGGCGGGGTAGGTGGACCCGCTTGGCGGCCTGCGCGATTCCGGCGAGGTGGTCGGGGTTGGGCTCGTGAGGCGCGAGGATGAGCCGCGCGCCGGGCACCTGCGCGAGCAGGTCCACGAACGCCGGGAGCACGACGGCCTCGTCGGCCGGCCAGGTCGACCCGGCGACGATCGTGAAGGTGCCGGCCGGCGCGATGGCGAGGCGCGCGAACGGATCGCGCGTGCGGTCGAAGCGCTCCGCCCGCTCGGCGACGCTGTCGTAGCGCGTGTCTCCCGTCACCTCGATGGCCCCGGGGCGCGCGCCCAGCTGCTCGAGGCGCCGGCCGTCCTCTGCGCTGATCGTGCCGATGCGCTCCAGGACGCGGTAGGCAGGCTCCGCCCAGCCGCGGGCCGGCCAGCGGAGTCGCGAGCTGTGCGGCGCGACGGTGGCGGAGATGAGGCCCAGCTTCACGCCGCGCCGGGCCGCCGCGAGCGTGAGCTCGGGCCACACGTCGAGCTTCGAGAAGACCAGCGCCGCCGGCTTGAGTGCCTCGAGCACGGCGGTCACCTCGCCCGGGCGATCGAGCGGTAGGTAGTCCGCCACGTCGACCGGCAGCGTGCGCGCCAGCCGCTCGGCGGAGGGGGAGAAGAACGTATAGGCGAGCTGCCAATGGGGCGCCTCGGCGCGCACCGCTTCGAGCACCGGCTTCGCCTGGAGGCCTTCGCCCACCGACGAGGCGTGCACCCACAGCAGCGGGCGCCTGGGATCGCGGTGCGCCCGCGCCCACGCGACCAGCCGGTCCGTCACGCCGCGCCGCGCATCGAGGCCGCGCGCCAGCTTCTTGTCGAAGCGCGCCGCGAACGGCAGGGCCCGCTGCGCGAGCCTCATGCTCAGCCGGTATATGAAGGAAGGGCGCGCGCCCCCCATCAGCGCGCCCCGGCCGCCGTCTTGCTCCGGTAGATCGAGTCCAATACGGTCCGGAAGACCGTGACCGGTGCCGCGCCCTCGAGCAGGGCGCCCTCGATATAAAACGTAGGCGTACTCCTCGCGCCCGAGTGCCGGGCGCGCTCGGCGTCCGCGCGGACGTCCGCGGCCGTCGCCCCGGACGCGACGCAGCGGGCCAGCCGCGCTGTGTCCAGCCCGGCCGAATCGCCGAGCGCGAGGAGATACGGTCGGGGGGAGGCGAGGGTGGCCCACTGGTCCTGGTGGCGGAACAGCAGATCGTGCATCGGCCAAAACCGCTGCTGCCGGGCGGCGCACAACGCGACCTCCGCCGCGGATGCGGCGTTCTTGTGCACGCTCGAGAGGGGCAGGTTGATGTACACGAAGCGGATCTTGCCCGCCTGGACGTACTCGCGCTCGAGCAGCGGCATCGTGCCCAGGGCGAACTCGCGGCAGTAAGGGCACTGGAAGTCCGACATTTCGTACACGGTCACCGGCGCGTCGGAGCGGCCCTTGGCCCGGGCGGCCAGCGGGTCGGACGCCTGGGAGGGGGAACCCAGGCCCGGCACGATGACGAACCACGCGGCGGCGACGAGGAGTGTACGGATCATGAGGGTTTTCTGGCGACCAACCATAGTCGGTCCGGAGTAGCGGCGCCACGGCGGCGTCGTTCCATAATGAAACCATGCACCAGGCCCAGTGCCACTCTGGCGCGATGCTGCAATTGGTGATATAAAGGCGGGGTTAGCCGTCGCCGTCACCGCGCGTTGTGCGCCCTACCCGCCGTCATCGTCGTGCGAGCGCGCGGTTCGTTGAGTGAACGTAGCAGTCCGTTGTTGGAACACCGGACCGCCAGACAGGCGGCGCCGGTGTGCGTGTCACACTACCTCGCAGGAGGGGACATGCAATTCACACCCCGTCGGATCAGTTCCTTCATTCTCAGCGCGTTGCTCGCGCTACCGGCCCTGCTTGCCGCGCAGGAGCCGGTGACGATCACCGGCAAAGTCACGAGCGACGCCGGTCTGCCGCTGGGGCAGGTCGAAGTCGCGATTCCGGCCATGGGGCTCGGGTCATTGAGCAAGGACGACGGGCGCTACACCATCGTCGTGCCGGGCGCCCGGGTCTCCGGCCAGACGGTCACGATGGTCGCCCGGCGCCTGGGCTACAAGTCGCAGAGCGCCCAGGTCACGCTCGCCGCGGGCGGCGTGACGCACGACTTCGTGCTGGCGGCCAACCCGCTGCAGCTGGGCGAGGTGGTGGTGACCGGCGCTGGCACGACCAGCGAGGCCGGCAAGCTCGGCAACGTGCGTAACAACGTCGGTGCCGACCTCATCGAACGGGCGAGCGAGACCAACATGGTCCAGGCGCTCGCCGGCAAGGCACCCAACGTCACTGTGATCCAGCAGTCGGGCGATCCCGGCGCGGGCTCGTTCATCAACATCCGCGGCACGAGCACGCTGCTCGGCAACAACCAGCCGCTGTTCGTGATCGACGGCGTGCCGACGGACAACTCGACGTTCTCGACGTCGAACTTCAACGCGCCCGATGACGGCGGCGGCACGCTCGCCCAGTTCGGTCAGACCGAGGGCACGGTTGCCACGAACCGCGCGGCCGACATCAATCCGAACGACATCGAGTCGGTGGAGATCCTGAAGGGTCCAGCGGCGAGCGCGATTTACGGCGCGCGGGCGGCTGCGGGTGTCGTGCTCATTACGACCAAGTCCGGTCGCTCGGGACCGACCCACTTCACGTTCCGCTCGTCCACGTCGCTCAACGATCTGAACCACAGCTATCCCCTGCAGACGAGCTTCGGCCAGGGGCTGTTCGGCGTGCACGCCGACACGGCGGTTGGCGGCGGGTGTGACATCCCCGGGACGGCCAGCTGCGCGCGCTCGTGGGGGCCGCCGATCCCCGGTGGGGCGGCGGTATTCGATCACGCCAACGACATCTACCGGGTGGGCCGCAGCCTCGACAACGGGTTCACAGTCTCCGGGGGCAACGACCGTACGACGTTCTACCTCTCGGGGGATTACGCGTACGACCAGGGCGTTGTCGTGGGCCCCAACAACTACTACGGTCGGAGCACGGTGCGGTTCAAGGGGTCGCACCGGGTGATCGACAACCTGAAGCTGGGCGCCGACCTGTCGTTCGCCGACACGCGCGCGCACTACATCCAGCGCGGCAACAACACCAACGGCATTCAGTTGGGCGATCTGCGCACGCCGCCCGACTTCAGCAACTTCCCGTTCGTCGTGCAGACGAACTCGGGCCCGCAACAGCGCGGCTTCCGATTCCAGCATCCCACTGATGCCACGCTGCTCGAGGAGCGGGCGTTCGACAACCCGCTCTGGACCGCGTTCGAACAGTTGAACGCCGCCAACGTCGGCCGGGTGTACGGCAACATGAGCGCCGAGTATCTGCCGGTGCCGTGGCTCAAGATCAACTACACGCTGGGCGCGGACTATGCGACCGACGAGCGGTTGGAGGGATGCCCCGTCAGCTCGTCGTCCCCGTGCGTCGAGGGGCGCGTGATCGAAGGGAAGATCGTGAATTACCTGCTCGATCATAACCTTACGGCGACGGCGACGTACGCCATCAACCCGGCGCTCAGCGGCACGGTCACGCTGGGCCAGAACCTCAGTGCCCGCAACCAGCGCCAGCTGGGGACGGTGGGTCGGACACTGGTGGCGCTGCAGCCCTTCAAGCTCGCCAACACGGTGACGCAGGACCTGCCGCTCGACCAGGAAACGGTGATCCATGACGCCTCGTGGTTCGGGCAAGCGTCGCTGGATGTGCGAGACCAGCTCCACCTGACCGCGGCGCTGCGCAACGACGGTTCGTCCACCTTCGGGCTTACCAACCTGCGCAGCTGGTTCCCCAAGGGAAGCGCGGCGTGGGAGTTCACGAAGGCGATCGGCGAGCAGTCGTGGCTGTCGTACGGCAAGGCACGGGTTGCGTACGGTGAAGCGGGTCAGGAGCCGTTGCCGTACCTCACGTCACAGACGTACACGAGCGCGATCGTGGGCGGGATTTCCCAGGGCACCGGGAACACGCCGACGCAAAACGGCATCGGCGGCTTGGTGACGCGGTCGGAGCTGCGGCCGGCGGCGGCGCTGAAGCCGGAGCGCTCCAAGGAATTCGAGGCCGGGATGGACTTCGGCTTCTTCAAGGATCGGGCGGACGCGAGCGTCACGTGGTACTCGAAGAAATCGACCGACGTGATTCTGCTGCAGCCGCTCAATCCCTCCATCGGCTTCTTCCAGGAGGGTGCGAACGCGGCGACGATTCAAAACCGCGGGTGGGAGGTATCGTTCAACGTGCGCCCCGTCCAGAAAGCGGACTATGGGTGGGAAGTCGGCCTGCAGTGGGCCCGGAACCGCAATAAGGTGCTCTCGCTGGGCGGCGAGCAGTTCATCTCGATCGGGGACTTCAACAACCAGGTCGCGATGGTGGGGAAGCCGATTGGCGTCTACCTGGGCACCGGGTTCCTGCACTGTGGCGTGTCGGCTGACGGCAACCTGGTCGACGGCACCACGCCGACCGACACAACGCTCGGTCAGGTTTGCGCGACGGCCCGCGCCGCCAAGGGCGCGCTGTACATCGGGCCAGACGGGTTCCCGGCCCAGGATCCGGACGTGCGCATCGTGCAGGACCCGAACTACAACTGGACGGGCAGCGTCCGATCGTCGTTCCGCTACCGCAAGTTCCAGGTCTCGGGCCTGCTGGACGTCCGGCACGGCGGGCAGATTTGGAACGGCACCAAGGGCGCGCTCTGGAGCTACGGCGTGCACAAGGACACGGAACAACGCGCCGTCTGCGCGTCACAGACGAACTGCGTTGGGAACGACAAGGTGTTCGGCTCGGGCGGGTGGTTTGACGGACCCGTCGTGGGTCCGGGTGCCAACACCCCGGTGCCGATCGGCGAGAACTGGTATCGGTTCGTCGCCGCCTGTCCGTTCATCGGGATCGACGAGCCGTGCATCGAGGACGGCGGCTTCGTGAAGCTCCGCGAGGTTTCGGTCAGCTACACGCTCGACGGACCCTGGGTGGCGCGCGCCATCGGGTTCTCCAGCATCGACATCCGGGTCTCGGGCCGCAACCTGAAGACCTGGACGAACTACACCGGCTACGACCCCGAGACCAATCTGGGCGGTGCGATTTCGGCCAACGCCGGGGCCGGTGGCGTGGACTATTTCAACAACCCGCAGACACGCGCGTTCGTGTTCTCGGTCACTCTCAACCACTAACCCCGAGGAAACCGACATATGCGTCGCAACACCAATGTCGCGCTCGTGTCACTGGGGCTGCTCCTCGGGACGGCAGGGTGTGACAGCTTCCTGACGGGCGACAAGCTTTCTCAGAATCCGAACCTCCCGACGGCCGCCTCGATCCAGCAGCTGTTCGTCGGCGTCCAGGCCGGTCAGTTCGCGTTCCAGGAAGGCACCGTCGCGATGATGATGTGCGAGTGGGTGCAAGCTTGCTCCGCGGGCAACGGCCGCTTCGTCCAGCAGGCCGCCCAGTACGTGTTCGGCGAGGGCTCGAACATCGGAGCCAACGGCGGGGACTGGATTTCGGTCTACGCCGGCGGCGGCCTGGTGGACATCCGGCAGGTGGAGGCGGATGCGCGGGGGACAGGCGACTCGAGCTGGCTCGGCGTAGCGAAGATCTGGGAAGCGCTCACGATTGGCACGACGTCGGCCATGTGGGGGGACATTCCCTACAGCGAAGCAGTCGCGGGGAACAGCCATCCGGTGCTCGATCAGCGGTTTGCGATTCTGTCCGCCCTCCAGACGCTGTTGGACGAGGCCATCGCGGAGTTGACGGACAGCACGGGCGCCGGTCCGGCAGACGCGGACCTCGTGTTCGGCGGCGACAACGCCAAGTGGATCAAGGCTGCCTGGACCCTCAAGGCGCGCTTGTACATGGAAACGGCGGAGTCGCTCGGCGCTCCGGCTTACGCCAATGCCATCACTGCGGCGCTGAAGGGCATCAGCGATCCGACGGGAGACGGCGACTTTTCGTCGTTCCACACGACGGCTACGTCCGAGCGCAATATGTGGGCACAGTTCCAGACCGGCTCGGGGTTCGGCACCGACCTCGAGGCAGGAAAGGCGCTGGTCGATTTCATGAATGCCCAGAACGATCCTCGCCGCGCGTCGTACTTCTGCCCCAACGCGGATACGACGGGCGGGCTGCCGCACTACGGTGGCGATGACCAGAATTCGGCTGGGGCCGCGGGCACCGTGTCGTTGTTCGTGTGCCAGCCGGCGCGGTTTGCCGACGACGCGCGCATTCCCTACGTGAGCTACGTCGAGAACGAGCTGATCCTCGCCGAGGCGAACGCCACCGCGAAGATCAACGGAGGCGGGGGCGGCAACGATGCTGTAGCGCTGACGCATCTGAACAACGCCCGCGCGTTCGCGAACGCGCAGTACGCCTCACCCCCTCCGCCGGGATCGGCGGCCCTGCCGGTGCTGTCCGGGCTCACCGGCGCGCCGTTGCTGGCGGCGGTCATGAACGAGAAATGGATCGCCCTGTTCCAGAACATTGAGTCCATCAGCGATTACCGGCGCACGTGCATCCCGGACATCACTCCGTCGCACAACACGCAGCAATTTACCAAGGTGCCGGGACGCCTGTTTTATCCGCAGAACGAGCGGAACGTGAACCCGAACATCCCGACTCCGAGCGCGCAATTGGGGACCCACGGGTTCCGGAATCAGGGAGACCTGGACAACTGCACACGCACAGCGCCATGAGTACGGGATGACAGCTGGCGGGGCATGCATGAAATTGCCGGAGAGAGTATGATACAGGGGGAGCGGATCCGAGACCCGGGTTCGCTCCCCTGCACGCGTTGGAGGAGAGGCCATGACGTCGCGCATCGCCGCCCTCGTCGCCCTCACGTCGTTCCTGGGTGGGTGCTACAACTATGCGCCCCTCCGGCGGTCACAGCTGGCGCCCACCACGTATCTTGCCATCACGCTCACCGAGGCCGGGTCGGAGGAGTTGGCTCCCTATCTGGGGCCCAACGTCCTCACGGTGCGCGGGCATTTCCTTGGCACCAGCGAGCGAGGTTTCTTGATGTCGGTGGCCGCGATCGAGAATCGACGCGGTGACATTCTCGAGTGGAACGGAGAGACCGTCATGGTCCCAGGCGAGTTCGTGCGCTCGCTGGAGCAGCGACAGCCGGCCGCGGGCAAGACGGTGCTGCTTGCCGGCGCGGGCTTGGCGGGCTTCTTCGTCGCATATGCGGCCTTCGGGCCGGGCGCGAGCGGCGCGACTTCCGGCGCTGTCGGGGGCGGGCCGAGCCCGCGCTAAACGACTCTGACTACAACGGACGAGTGCCCATGAAAACTGCTCTACTGATCGGCGTGCTGTGTCTCGCGGCAGGATGCTACAACTACAATCCGCTCACGACGCCGAGCCCCGAGCCGGGGACCTATCTGGCCGCGACGCTCAACGACGCGGGCTCGGACCAGCTGGCGCGGTACCTCGGGCCCGGCATTTTCGTGGTGCGGGGCCGCTATCTGGGGCCGAGTGACCGGGGGCTGCTCCTGTCGGTCTCGTCCGTCGAAACGAAGCGAGGGGTCGGATATCCGTGGGAGGGTGAAACGGTCACGCTCCCTACCGACGCCATCGCCTCGCTGGACGTGCGACGGCTCTCCAAGGGTCGAAGCCTCCTGCTGGCCGGCATCGGTGCGAGCGGGGTGGTCGCGACGACCCTGGCGTTTTCGCTGCTCGGCGGCGGTAGTCAGCTGGGTCCCGGCCCCGGCCGCCCTCCCAAGCAATAGCGGCGCTCAGAACACGCCAACGCTCGAGCGGCGCAGGTCCGTCTCGAGCGTCCATTCGATGTACTGCCCAGGTTGCACGACGAGGATATCGGTGCGCGCGTAGGTGTCGTTGCCGATCGCGTCCCCGTACAGTTGGATCTCCCGCCCCTGGCCGAGCAGTCGCACCGGCAAGAAGAACACGGTGGACGACGATCCGGTGACCATTCCCACGCGCGTTCGTGCGCCGTCGTGCAGGACGTAGACCACCACGTCCAGATAGTTGTGGTTCGTGACGTTGAGGGCGATCTCGCCTTCGGGGGCGTCGTAGGGGGGTGAGGCAGCGGCCTTGGTCCCCCGATTGAACAGGAAACAGGCGGGCGCGGCGAGGAGCAGGGCGGCGAGCGCGGCCCCCCCGAGCCGGGCGGTGTGCCGACGCGCTGAGCGAACCATATCGCGAACGTAGCGCCGGCGTACGGGGCGCGGAAGGGAGCGCTCGCCAGCCGGCCGCACCGCCCCGCCCCGTTTACAGAACGGTCATGACCGTTTCCTGACAAAACCTGCCGACGCGGACGCAGATTTCTCGAATGAGCGCTTGTCTTAGGCTCTTGCGGGTCTCCCGTTCGGGCCGCACAATAACCCGCATGTGGAGCGCGCGTTCGAGAACTTAGCGCGCTTACCACATCGCACCGTCCGTGTTCGCCCAAGCCGTTGGGCACGGGTGTGAGCGGTGGACGCCCAGTGCCGTCGCTCTACCGCACGCGATCAACCTCTCGTTCGAGGAAATGGCCATGAAGAGTGCCCTTGTTCGCCACCCGCGGATCGTGGCGATCGCGCTCCTATGTGGCGTGACGCCCGTCCTGGCGCAGCAGGCATCCATCGGCGGTCTGGTGACCGATTCGGCGTCGCGCCATCCGCTCGTTTCCGCCCAGGTGCTCGTGGGTGGGACGACGTTGCGGACGCTGACGGACCGGGCCGGACGGTTTCGGTTCGATGCGGTACCGGCGGGCGGCGTCACGCTGCGGGTGCTCCTGATCGGTTACAAGCCGTCCAGCCGCACGATCAGTGTGACGGCGGGCGAGGGCGCGACAGCCGACTTCGCGTTGCAGTCCGCTCCCATCGGGCTCGACGCCGTGGTCGTGACGGCCACCGGGGAGCAGACCCAGCGCGAGCAACCCAACGCGATTCACAAGTTCGACGCGGCCGACGTGGCGAGCAAGGCGCCGATCGTGAGCATGTCGAATCTGCTCAACGGGCGCGCCCCTGGCCTGGTGGTGCAGGACGCGGGCGGCACGACGGGCAGCGGCACGCGTACACGGATTCGAGGGTCGAACAGCCTGTCATTGTCCAACGAGCCAGTCGTCTACCTCGACGGCGCTCGCATTGAGAACGGGCCCAGCTCCCTCTCGGTGGGCGTGGGCGGTCAGACACCGTCGCGCATCAACGACATCAACCCGAACGATTTGGAGACGGTGCAGGTGGCGGGCGGTCCCTCCGCTGGCGTGCTGTACGGCACCGACGCGGCGAACGGTGTGATACAGATGCAGACGAAGCGGGGCAAGCCGGGACCGACGCGCTGGGACGTCTACGCCGAAGGGGGCGTGCTCAACGACGTGGCGACGTACCCGGCGAACTACCGGGGCGCGGACGCGATCGACTCGAGCTGCACGCTCATCAGTCAGTTGGCCGGGAAGTGCGCGCAGACCCGGCTGCACGTCTTCAACCCGATCGAGACGTTCAGCCCATTTCGCACGGGGCACCGCCAGGAGTACGGCCTCGCGGCTTCGGGGGGAACCGATCAGACGACGTACTACGTGTCCGGCCATTGGAATCAGGAGCTGGGGGTCTACGCGGCGAACCAGAACCGCCAGGTCAGCGTGCTCGCGAACCTGCACCAGCAGGCGGGCCCTCACGCGGACTTCCAGGCGCGCGTCGGCTACACCTCGGGGAAGCTGCGCCTGCCGGAGAATGACAACAATTCGCTCGGCGTGGTCTCGAGCGCGTTCCTTGGCCGCGCGGACACGATCAATCAGGGGTATGGCTTCCTCACGCCGGCTCAGAGCTTCTCGATTCTCACTTTCCAGACGATCGACCGCGTCACTGGCAGTTTCCAGACGAACTATCGGCCGTGGGAGTGGCTGGTCGTGCATGGAGTGGCGGCTCTCGACTTCACGAGCCGGTTCGACGAAAAGACGTTCCCGACCGGGGCGATCCCATTCGCCTTCAGCCCGAACCTGAACGCAGGGCAGCGGACTGCAAGCCCGTTTGAGATCTACAACTGGACGGGCAGCGTGAGCGCCGCCGCATCCTTCGTCCTGACGCCGACCGTCACTTCGACGACCACGGCAGGGGCCCAGTACTTCAAGAACGTGTTTCACGGGGTGATCGCGAATCGGACCCTCGGGCTCGCCGCCGGAACCGGGTCCCTGACGGGCGGCGTCGTTCCGTTCGACAGCGAAACGACCCAGCCGTTCGTGACATTCGGGAAATTCGTGGAGGAGCGCGTGGGCATCCGGAACCGCCTCTTTGTGGCGGGCGCGCTCCGCAACGACCGGAACTCGGCGTTCGGCGCCAAGTTCGGCCACATCATCTACCCCAAGGTGTCGGCGTCGTGGGTGATCTCCGAAGAGCCGTTTTTCCCCCAAACCGACGCCCTCAATACGCTGCGGTTGCGCGCCGCGTGGGGACAGTCCGGCGTCCACCCGGGGCCACTGGCGGCGCTGGACTTCTACAATGCGACGCCCGTCTTGGTGGGCACGGCGGATGTCCCGGGCATCACTATTGGGAATCTCGGGAATCAGAGCTTGAAGCCCGAGCGAACGCGAGAAACAGAGGTCGGATTTGAAGCGGACGCCTTCCATCAGTTGTTGCACCTGGACTTCGCCTACTACGACAAGGCGTCCCGTGACGCCCTCGTGGCGCGCAAGTTGGCACCGTCCCTGGGCACGAGCGACACGACCTTTGCGAATATCGGTGAGGTCAGCAACAAAGGCGTCGAGATCACGGCCGCCGTCCGCGTGATCGATCGGCCGTCGGTCAGTGTGAACCTCAACGCGACGGCGTGGGGAAACCGGAACCGGCTGGTCACGTTCAACGATACGAGGATAAAAGCGATCATCTTCGGCCTGGGCGGCTTTTCGCAACGGCATCAGCCGGGCTACGCGCTCGGGAGCTATTTCTTGGTGCCCTACACGTATGGCGACCGGAACCGGGACGGCCTGATCGACACGAGCGAGGTGTCTCTCGGGTCGGCCCCGACGTTCCTGGGGCAGCCGTACCCCGATCACGGCGCCACGCTCTCGGTCGACGTGACGTTGCTGCGGCGCGTGCGGCTGTATGCCCTGCTCGATGGGCGCTACGGCAACAAGCAGCTGAACTTCACGGAAGAGTTCCGCTGCTTACCCCCGCGCAACAACTGCCGCGCCCTGAACGACAAGACCGCATCGCTCGCCGATCAAGCGGCGGCCGCCGCAAACCTCAAGAACACGTCCGCCGGCTACGTCGAAGACGGCGGCTTCACCAAGCTGCGCGAAGTGTCGGTCACCTACTTCGCCCCTGAAGCGTGGGCCAGGAGGTTCGGGGCCACCGCCCTCACCGTTAGTATCGCGGGTCGCAACCTCGCGACGTGGACGAGCTACAAGGGCGTGGACCCCGAGCTCAACGAAGCGGGTCAGAACAACTTCACGACGGCGGACTTCTTGACTCAGCCGCCGGTGCGGTATTTCATCGGCCGCATCAACGTCACCTTCTGAGCGGCGAGGGCCCTAAGCCATGATTCCCAACGTGCAACGCGCCGAAAGTCCCGAGACCCGGCGCGCGTGCGTGCCCGGCCTCGGGCTGGCGCTGGTCGTCGCCGCCAGCCTCACCGCTGGGTGTCATATTCTCGACGTGTCCAACCCCGATATCGTCCTCCCCGGGAGCCTCAACGGCGCGGCCGCCCTACCCACCATCCGAGCCGGCGCGATCGGCGACTTCGCCATCACCTACAGCGGCTCTGGCGCGCAGGGCTCGGGCGGCACGACCGAAGGACTGATCCTGCTCGGCGGCATGCTGGCGGATGAGCTGATCAACACCGAGACCTTCCCCGACCGCATCCTGGCGGATGCGCGGCAGCCGCAAATCGAGAGCGGGACCCTCCAGACGGTGTTCCGCAACCTGCACAAGGCGCGCCGCTCGGCGGAGATCGCGGCCCGGAAGTTCCGCGAGTTCGCCGATACCACCGTGGACGCCGGGTTGTCCGAGATGCTGAGCCTGGCGGGCTTCACGTACGTCTTCTTCGCCGAGAACTACTGCGCCGGCGTGCCGTTCAGCACGGTCAACGCCGACGGCTCCTTTAGCTACGGCGGACCGAAGCCGGATCAACTTCGCAAGCGTCGGGAGGGCGCGGGCCTTGCTGGACGCGGGCCGGTTCGCGGCAGCGGACTCGGCCGCGGCCAACGTCCCGACGGAATTCAGCTATCTGATCCAGCACGACCTGAACACCACGCGCCAGAACGACGGCGTGTACAACGGCATGCGGAAGTTCAAGCGGTATGGCGCGGCGGACATCGAGGGTGGCGTCGGGTTGGCGTGGCGGACGGGGGCCGATCCCCGCACGCCCATCTTCCGCAACCCAACCACGAACAAGGGGTTCGACGGCGTGACCCCGCAGTACGACCAGAGCCGCTACCCGGACGAGAAGGCCTCGGTCACGCTCGCGACGGGCGTTGAGGCGCGGCTCATCAGTGCCGAGGACTCGCTGCAGCGCGGTGACGTGGCGGGAATGCTGAGGCAGCTCAACGCGTTGCGCGCGTCGCCCCCGGCGTACTTCCTCAACGCCGGCGCCCCGATTCCGGCGTTGACGCCCCTCGCGGCTCCTGTCGGGCTCGCCGCCGCCACCGACACGCTGTTCTCGGAGCGCGCTCGGTGGCTCTGGCTCACGAGCCATCGCTTGAGCGACCTGCGGCGGCTGGAACGGCAGTACGCCCGTCCCGACAGTCAGGTGTTCCCCACGGGCCCGTATTTCAAGAGCGGCTTGCAGTACGGCACGGCCGTTAACTACCCGGTGCCGATCGACGAGCTGAACAACCCGAATTTCCAGCAGTGCCTCGATCGGCTGCCCTGAGCCCGGGCCCTCGAAGGCGCCCGAGGCTCAGGAGCCGTTCTTGGTCCGTATCAGGATGACGCCGCTCACCGCATTCGAGCCGTAGTAGGTCGTCCCCTCGATACCGCCCAGGATCTCAATCGAAAGGATCGTGCTGGCGGGAATCTGCGTGAGCGAGCGGAAGTCTACGACATCCGCCCCGTCCACGAACACACGGGGTGCGTCGTCGAGCAGGATGCTCGAGCGGCCGCGCCGCTCCAGGCTGGTCGGACGGCCGTCCCGTTTCTCGCCATAACGGAACTGCGGCGCGAGGCGCTTCAGGGCCTCCCAGGCATTGAGGGCCCCCGAGCGCGCGATCCGTTCTTCCGTGATGAGGATGCGATCACCGGCATCCCCCACCGGCTGGGACGTGCCGTGGGGATGGAGACACGCCGCGGAGAGCCAGAGCAGCGGCATCAACGCCGGCCAAGTGCGCAACAGCACGCGCATGTGGACCTCCTGCAAACATCATGTCTTCCCCGAGGGAGTGCTGTCAAGCAGTTCGCCAAGCCGGGCGAAGCAAACGGGGCCCAGATCACGTAAGATTCCACCCGGCCATGCTCGTCACCTTGTGCTGTGCCCTATTGCAGATCGCCGTCCCGCCCCCCCGCGGCTACGTGAACGACTTCGCCGGGGTGCTCGACCCCGCGTCGGTCGCGCACATGGACGCCGTGATCACGGAGGTGCGCGAGAAGACCCGCGGCGAGATCGCCGTCGTGACCCTC
>WNGK01005165.1_pt1 | contig 29057 bp, 29 predicted proteins | sample 5400601 | NCBI WGS metagenome assembly WNGK01 (sample SAMN13153376, study PRJNA577476) | soil metagenome | isolation source: 60 cm soil or saprolite under Garry oak tree replicate 1 | place: USA:California | collected 2016-06-15
CCGCGCACTTCTCGCTGATTTAGGGGATGAAATGGGAACGGTTCTTGGTTACACTCTGTTGTCATAGGGCTGTCTCTCTTCGTTGGCGTAACTACTACTCGCTATAGCTGTTATGCCACGAAACGACAGCCTTTTTATTCTTTTGTTGAGAAATTAGGGCTAGAGCCCGCGCCGCAGCCGGTGGTCGAGGCTCCCGCGACAAAACATGATCGCACCTCGATTGAAGCTCAATGTATTTGGGGGCTTGGGCTTTCGAGCGACTGACCGGCGGGCCGCAATTTCTAATTCTTTCTACATTGGCTCGCTTGATCTGTTCATGACCTCGCGCCTTTCGGACAGAGTGTCCATGCTCGGCGAACTGCTGTTCATTTCCAACACTGATAACAGCATTCAGGCGGATATCGAGAGAGCGGTGATGACCTACCGCGCCAGCCCATATTTCAATTTCGGAGTTGGACGCTTCACACCTCGATCGGGTACTACAACACCGCGTTTCACCAGGGAGAATGGTTCCAGACCGCCATCGGGCGGCGCTTCATGTACCAGTTTGACGACACGGGCGGTCCACTACCCCTGCAAGAAGTAGGCGTGACCACGAGTGGTCTGCTTCCTTCGGGCAAGCTTGGCCTGCACTATGTGGTCGAGGCTGGAAATGGGCGCGCGCATTTGCTCGGCAGCAATCCTGCCCTGAACAATTCCGACACCAACAATGGCAAGTCTTTCAATGTCGCGATGGTTTGCGCAGCCGAGCTGGATACCGGGCTTGCAGACCGGATTCTCGCTCTATCACGACTATGTGACGCTTTCCGACAACATCAACCACAGCGAACTGATCTCGACTGTGCAGAAGATGGAAGAGCTTGGAAAAAGCTCCGATCAAATCGGACGCATCATTGCCGTCATCGATGACATCGCCGACCAGACGAATCTACTCGCCCTCAATGCCGCAATAGAAGCTGCCCGCGCCGGAGAGCAAGGCAGGGGCTTTGCCGTCGTCGCCGACGAAGTCCGCAAACTGGCAGAACGCACGACCACCGCGACGAAAGAAATCGCGCAGATGATCAAGAGTATCCAGGACGAAATAAAGAGCGCTCTGAAAGCCATGGAAGAGGGCACAGCTCACGTGGAAGATGGAGTGCAATCCACGGTGCAGGCCGGGGACTCACTGCGCGAAATTATTCACACGGCAGAGCGGGTGGGCGAAATGGTCGCCCATATCGCGACTGCAGGAACACAGCAGTCCGCAACCGCGGAGCACGTGAAGAAGAGCATGCAACAGATCGCCCTTCTGGTGAAAGCAACGGCATCTGCTGCGCAAGGCTCTGCCACCGCCTGCCAGGGCCTATCTGAACTGGCTGTGGATCTTCAGCAGATGGTGGGCAACTTTCAACTAAGAACCGGCAATAGATCCGGTCGACGCGATTCGCATGAGGAAAACACTCCCGAATATCAGCCAGGTGACGGGGCGATTCCTCTGCCCGCGCTCGCGCCTTCGCCGCTACAGCTCCGTAACGCAAACACTCCAGCACAATCTATCTCGACCTCTTCTCCGTAATTTCCGTGGACGAATTTCGTTCAGGGTAATACATTCTAGGTTTCTTGTAGGACGCATAGTAAACAGGGCAACTTGTCTGAATTCGGATTTCGAACGAGGCAGGGGTTAATTACCGGGTTCTGGAGGAAATGAATTGACTGGCAAAAGCTTGCTCGTATTCTTTGTCGCTCCTCTGCTCGCACTGGCTCAAGACGCGACCGCGCCGAACCAGGATTCGGCAACCTTCGATTCCGATGGAACAGCGCACGTCACACGCATAATTCCTATGCCGTCGACGGTTACTCCCGAGGCGCGGCAATGGCTGAAGGAAATTGAGCGCGAGGCGCCCCAGCCGAAGGACCTTGCCGAGATTCGCGCGCGCACCGACGCGTGGCAGAAGTCGCAGTCGGCGCAGGCGAAGAAGCTCTTCCCAGTGAATGTGGAGACAGCCACAATGGCAGGGGCGCGGACCGATATCATCAGCCCCCGCGTTACACCTGAGAAAAATAAGAGCCGAGTACTGATTAATCTGCATGGCGGCGGATTTATCTCTGATTCGGGATCACTGATCGAAGGAATTCCAATTGCATATCTGACCAAAACAAAAGTGGTTTCGGTTTACTACCGGCTTGCACCCGAGAATCCGTTTCCGGCGGCAGTAGACGATGTGGTTGCGGTTTATAAAGAGCTGCTGAAAACGTATCAGCCGCAGAGTATTGGAATTTTTGGGACGTCCGCCGGCGCAACACTGACCGGCGAAGTTGCCGTCAAGCTGAAGCAGTTGGCCTTGCCGCTCCCAGGGGCACTCGGCATGTTTTCCGCTCACCCGGATTTTAGCCGTCCCACAGATTCGCAACAGCTTTTCGCGCTGAATGGATTTTCCGGAAGCATTGCTCCCAAGGATCCCAACCGTCCGCCAGACGATGCATATGCTGGCAAGACAGGCCGCAAAGACCCAGTACTGTCGCCGATTTTCGCGGACTTGCACGGCATGCCACCGACCTTGCTTGTAACCAGCACGCGGGACTTGCTGCTGAGCGATACGTCAATGTTTCATCTCGCTCTTTTACGTGCCGGGGTCGAATCGCAGCTTCTGGTGTTTGAGGCCTTGCCGCATGCGTTCTGGTATCACTTCCAATTTCCCGAGACTAGAGAGGCGCTGGATATGATGGCCAAGTTTTTCGATGAGAAGCTAGGGAAATGACCGTGTAGCGGAACTGAGGTCTTCAGGCGCGATGAATTGATAACTCACGAAGGCTACCTGCTTGCTATCGGGCGACCACGAGGGCACATTGATCGTCCCCTGGCCTCCAAAGAGTTTTGCAAGTACCGTGATTTTCTTCTCTTCGAGTGACATCAGGCGCAGCATCACGTTTTTGTTTTCGGGATGGCCGCTTACCTCTTTTTCGTACGTGAGAAACACCATCCATTTCCCGTCTGGAGAGATGTGCGGGAACCAGTTGTTGTAGTCGTCGGAGAAAACCTGCTCTTGATTACTGCCGTCGGGCTGCATGCGCCAGATCTGCATGTGTCCCGTCCGTTCCGAGTTGAAGTAAATGAACTGGCCGTCGGGCGAATACTCAGGGCCGTCGTCGAGGCCTTTGGCGGTGGTGATGCGAGTCTCTTCGCCTCCAGTCACGGGAATGGTGTAGATGTCGAAGTCGCCATTGCGCTGGCCTACGACGGCGAGGGTCTTGCCATCAGGCGACCATCCATGCCAGTACGAAGGAGAACTCTTGGTAATTCGGCGTGGAGTGCTTCCGGTGATAGGCAGCACGTACACGAGAGAATCATGCGATTCCTGCGAATTGTCGCTGATAGCCAGCAGCGTGGCGTCTGGCGAAATGCCGTGATCGTTATTTACACGGTCTGCGAAGCCCGTGTTTAGGACCTCAGTCTTGCCTCCGGAAGTCGGTATCTTTTCCAGATGACCGTTGCGGTTGAAGAGAAAGTACGAACCGTCACGCGACCAGTTGGGAGCTTCAAAGCGGCCCGGTGCAGCATAGACTGCGGTCCTGTCTGTTGAGTCGACGGCGATTGTTTCCAACGTGCTGTACAGGACAGGCTGACCGCCAGATGCGGGCAATACTCGCAGCTCGACGTTTGAGAACGTCGCTTGTTCAACTGCATTCTTGTCATGCGCGCAGACGCCAATCCCAATGTAGAAAGTTCCTTCCAAAGGAACGCGGAATGATTCACCGTCGAACCGAAGGTCTTGCCCACTATCACTCAGAGACATGTATACGTAGTCTCCACGCCGGGTAACTCGCACGCGCTTAGGCGCAGCAACTCTGGACTGGATCTCGTGAGTGGCGGCGCCTTTTTCGTCGCGGTATTGAAGAGCGACCACTCCGTTGCCGTGCAGAGCAATGTCTGCGTAAACCGAATCTGGATCCAGCGTCTGGCGGAGAATCAGGACCGCCTTCTTGTGCTCATTGCCAGCGGTGTTGAGAAAAGAGATGTCCGCGCTGAGGTCGATATCGCCTGAGGCCTTCTTCCAAACGAATTGGAAAGCGTCAGTCGTGGACCACATGTTCTCGCCGCTTCCAGTCAGCGCGTAGGTTTGCTTGGCTGGGTCGAAGCTGGCAGATCCGGGATGGAGGACGGTGCCGATGTCAGAATGATCTTCGAAGATGCCCACCGGGTGCTGAGCGCGAGACGAAGTCGTCAGGGCAAGAACGACGATTACAAAAGGGACCAAAGGCCGCAAGCTCATGAGCATTCCCTCCCCCCTGTGTAACTCTGCGTCCTCTGTGATTCAAAAACGAACGACCACCACCGAGGCACAGAGTTACACAGAGGATTTTCTCAGTGAGAAAAGGTAGGAGTATGCAGGCCAATTGTCAATCTGCGCGCAGCGTACAACAAAAATGGCAGTGATCGATGGCATAACACTTCCGGAGGCGTCCCCAATCTGGTAGAACTGTCTGCGCTAGATTTGCACACTTATGAAAAGACTTCTGATACTTTTCGTCATCGTTTGTTCTCTGCTGACGAGCATTTCGTATGCGCAGGACAGTGCCGTCTCAAAGGGCCTTGCGCTCACTCCGCCGATGGGGTGGAACACCTGGAACAAGTTCGCTTGCAACGTCAGTGATGAACTGGTGCGCGGTATGGCAGATGCCATGGTGAAGTCAGGCATGAAGGACGCCGGCTATCAGTACGTCGTAATTGACGATTGTTGGCAGGTGTCGCGTGATGCAAATGCAAACATCGTTGTCGATCCGCAGCGATTTCCTCACGGAATGACAGCGCTGGCCGACTATGTTCATTCTCTGGGGCTGAAGTTTGGGATTTATTCCGACGCTGGCTCGAAGACCTGTGCGGGGCGGCCGGGCGGACTGGGCCACGAATATCAGGACGCATTGATGTACGCCTCTTGGGGTGTGGACTATCTGAAGTACGACTGGTGCAACACGACTACGCAGGATGCGAAGGCGTCGTACGCCAACATCCGGCACGCGCTCGATGCGACTGGGCGTCCGATTGTGCTTAGCATTTGCGAGTGGGGGAAGGCACAGCCGTGGCTGTGGGGCGAGGAAGTCGGCGGGAACTTGTGGCGCACGACTGGGGACATCCAGGACCGCTGGGGAGGCAAGGAGAAGTGGAAAGATGGCAGCTGTTGCTCCAATGGCGTGATGGCGATCTTGGATGAGCAGGTGGGGCTGCAATCGTACGCCGGGCCGGGACATTGGAACGACCCGGACATGCTCGAAGTCGGCAATGGCGGGATGACCATGACGGAGTATCGGTCACATTTCAGTCTGTGGGCGATTCTGGCCGCGCCTCTGATTGCGGGAAATGATCTGCGAAATATGTCGTCTGAGATTCACGACATCCTCACGAACAAGGAAGTGATCGCCGTGAACCAGGATCCGCTCGGGCGTGAAGGGCGGCGGGTGTGGAAGGATGGCAACCTGGAAGTCTGGGCCAAGCAGATGCAGGACGGGAGTCGGGCGGTGGTGCTGCTCAACCATGGAGCTTCAGAGCAATCGATCACAGTTAGTTGGGAACAGATTGGATATCCCAGTCATCTGCGCGCGGCAGTTCGGGATTTGTGGTCGCATAAAGATTTAGGGGAATTTACTGGGAAATTCCCCGCGCCGGTGGAGTCGCACGGAGTGGTAATGGTAAGCGTGAGGCCGTAAGTGTAGCCCCGGACGCCCTCGTCCGGGGTGGGGGCAGCCCATTACGCTCTCGTCTTTGACGAAAGCGGGGCGGACGAGGGCGTCCGCCCCTACACGAACTCTCGTTCTGCCCCAAACTCGTCATTGCCGTCCGGCATCCCTCTTGTAATAATTGTCTGGCTCTGGCAGTAAATCGCGTTGGCGCGGGTCTGTCGTTAGCGGAGCTGCACTCCTCCTTTTCCTTGCGCTTGCGTCTTATTCTCCGCTTGATCCTTCGCTGAACAGTGCTTCGGTGTTAACTGGCGCACGAGTGGCGCGGAATTGGATTGGTATTGTTGGCGCGTTCGGCGCGGACTTACTGTTGCAATTTTTTGGGATTGGCGCGTTCCTGCTGCCGGTATTCGCGATCGGAATGGGGATTCGCTGGTTCCGTTCTCGCAAAGTTGTTTCTCCGACTGCGAAAACGCTCGGCGGTATTTGGCTGTTGATGTTTGTTCCGGCACTGCTGGCACTGCTCCCCGGACATCTTCGCTGGCTCGGAGCCATCCCCTTAGAAGGGCTGCTGGGGCGGGTTTTGGGCGATGTGCTCATCCATTACTTCAATCTTGCCGGGGCTTACATTGTCTCGACCAGCATGCTGGCCGTTGCGCTCTATTTCTGTACCGCATTTTCCTTTACGCAAGCGCAAGTCTGGGCGGCGACGCGGTTTTCTTTTGCTGTGGCTCTGCGAGATCGCTACAAGGATTGGCAGGAGGCGCGGCTCAGAAAGAAGATGCAGAAGGAATTGGAGAAGCGGCGCGCCGCCAAGCCTGCGATTCAAACGCAAATGGTCCCGGGGCGGACGCCGGTCGCTCAAGCGATCGAGCCGCCGCGACCTCAACCGAAGAGGACCGGCATTGAGAGATTTGCGGAAGAAGAGGAAGCAGGGGCGGGCCTGGAGGGCCGCCCCTACACGGGCGAGGGCGCCCGCGCCACACAATCCGAAACAGTCGAGGTCACGGATCGCGCGGACAGTAGCTCGAAATCCAAAACGACTATGCCGCGCGTTGCGGGCGGATACAAGCTTCCGCCTAGCAGCTTGCTTCATCGCGCGGACGAGCAGCAGGCCATCGACGCAGATGAACTCAAATTGCTGGCCCAGGTGCTTACGGCCAAGTATGCGGAGTTTGAGGTGCACGGGCAGGTGACGCAGATCAACCCCGGGCCTGTGGTCACAACTTTCGAATTCAAGCCCGAGGCTGGGATCAAGTACAGCCGGATTACCGGACTGACTGACGATCTCTGCCTCGCGCTCAAGGCCGAGAGCATTTTGATCGAGCGTATGGCGGGCAAGAGTACCGTCGGGATTCAGGTGCCTAACCGCGAGCGTGAAATTATCTGGTTGAGGGAGAACATCGAGTCTTCGGAGTTCATAGGTTCGAAGTCGAAGATGACGCTTGCCCTCGGCAAGGACATCAATGGAAGAATTGTCACTGCGGAACTCTCGGGCATGCCGCATCTGCTGATCGCTGGATCTACGGGTGCCGGCAAGAGCGTGGCCATCAACGCCATGATCATGTCCATTCTGTACAAGGCCACTCCTGATCAGGTCCGCCTGATTCTGGTTGATCCCAAGCGGCTGGAACTCGGCAACTACGAAGGCGTGCCGCATCTTTATACGCCGATCATCACCGAGCCGAAGCTGGCTGCCAATGCACTGCGCAATGCGGTGCGCGAGATGGAGCGGCGGTTGAAGCTGCTGGCGGAAAAGGGCGTCAGAAATATTGAGCAGTACAACCGGCTCTTCGACGATGCCGAGACGCCGAGTCTTTTTGGCGATTCCGGTGAAGAGCGTCCGATTCCCTACATTGTGATCATCATCGATGAATTGGCCGATCTAATGATGCTCGATTCCGGCAACGTAGAAGAATCGATCACGCGGCTAGCGCAGATGGCACGCGCGGTGGGGATCCACCTGGTGCTGGCGACGCAGCGACCCTCGGTGGATGTGATCACTGGACTGATCAAAGCGAATTTTCCGGCGCGTATTTCATTCCGCGTGGCAACCAAAGTGGACTCCCGAACAATTCTTGACGCGAATGGCGCCGAAGCCCTGCTGGGACGCGGCGACATGCTTTACCTTCCATCTGGCTCCGCGCGAGTGCACCGCTTGCACGCTCCATTCGTCACGGAAAAGGAAATCGCTGCTGTGGTCGAGTTCTGGCGCGCGCAGGGCACGGCAGAGTATGAGCAGAAGTTCCTCGAGGTTCCGAAGGAAGAACGTGAAGGCGCGATGTCCGGCGAGGAAGGTGGCGTTGATGGTGATGATAACGATCCGTTGTTCAACGACGCAGTTCGCCTGGTAATTGAGTTCGGGAAAGCCTCCACTTCCCTGCTTCAGCGCCGCCTGCGAATCGGCTACGGCCGCGCTGCGCACTTGATCGACTTAATGGAGCGTGATGGAATCGTAGGCGCTGCCGATGGCCCTAAGCCTCGCGAAGTATTAAAGCGCCCGGACTGGATTACGGAAGTGGAAGAATCAATGCGATGAGCAGTCCGATTAAGCCCTGTCGCCCTGTACGCGCTCACCTTCTACCCGCAACGTCCTGATCTGTGCCTGCTCCTGTACGGACCTGCCAAGCTTTTTCAATAAGGAAACCAGTGTGCTTCGCTCTTGGCGCGTGATTGTCCTCAATAAGCGCTCCATCTCGCACTCATGATGGGCGAAGACCCTCTGAATAATCGACTCTCCTTCAGCAGTCAAAAAAACCGTGTGGATGCGGCGGTCATGAGGGTCTAGTTTTCGCTTAACCAGCCCTCGCTCTTCCAAGCGGTCCACGGCCACGCTGATCGAGCCAGGAGTAAGCTCCACCTTGGGCCCGATGGTGTTGACCGGCAATGGCCCTTTGTGGAGAAGCACTTCCAGCACCCGGAAATCCGAATCCCCCAGGCAAAGACCGCTCACTTGCTGTCTAACCGCTTCCTCCACTGCGCGGTGAGCCTTCCACAGCACCAGCCAGACATGCACAGCCTTAGTGTTTTCCCGGTCGGTTTTCAAAGCTTTCGACACCATTAAAGATATTTTGCGACCTTGCGATTACATTGAAATCAATTGTATTGATATCAATGTATATCCTAAGCAAGGAGGACCCCCAAAAATGTCAGCGATTTCAAATGCGAGTTTAGCAGGTACATCGAGTAGAGAGGCTTCCACACAGGCTTCTGCGCTATCGCCAGCTATCATTTTCGCTGGGAGACTGCTGTTTTCGATCATATTTCTGATGACCGCTGCCGGACACTTCAGCGGCAAACTGACTGGATATGCCGTTGCCGCGGGCGTGCCTCTCGCCTCTCTGGCGGTTCCAGCTTCGGGCGTACTGGCCATCGCCGGTGGGCTTAGCGTTCTGCTTGGCTACCGGGCGCGGATCGGGGCATGGCTGCTGGTGGTCTTTCTCGTGCCGGTAACCCTCTTGATGCATAACTTCTGGGCGGTGAAAGATCCGATGATGGCACAAATGCAGATCACCATGTTCATGAAGAACTTGGCTATGCTGGGTGGCGCTTTGCTGATCTCGCAGTTTGGCGCGGGACCGTGGAGCCTCGACGCGCGCCGCGAGCAGTAAAGGTAGCCTGAGTCACGCCGCCGAGGAGCTGGCCTTCAGGCCGCGCAGCGCCAGTCCGCCCAATAATGCCACTGCCAGGACCATCGCTGCCCACAGAACGCCTTGATGGCGTTCAGACCACGGGCGGTCGTCAGGGCGGCCGGTAAACTGCCGGTTGGCCTCAGCTGGGCCGAGTTGGGCTATTGCTGCGTCAGGACTGCGTTGAAAAAGTTTCTCGTAGTCATAAGACGGCGGGCCGAGCTTGGAGTCTCCATAGTACAGTTGCAGCACTGATTTGCCTTTGGGATCGAAATAGACACGGCGCTCGACAGCGAGTGGGCGCACTTGTTGAATTGGCAAGGGCGCGTCGTCGCCATTCTCGACGGAAATTCTAATCTGCGATGTGAATTGCGGGTGCAAGTCGATATTCAGGTCTTCTGAAACGACGGTCTGCCCCGCACGATTCACTCGCACGCGACTGATGGAGCCGCTTTCAAATTCCAATCCTGTGTCCATAGCAAAGGTAACGGTGCGGTTGAAGTTCGTTACGTTGGGAGGCAGTTCGAACGCCAGGCGCTCGATGGTCATCCCTTGCAGAGGCGTGCAGTGGAAAGCGCTATGCTTTGGACCTCCTGAAACCTGAGTGCACGTGCCCGCCTGTGACCATGAGGCCTTTGTTTCCGAAAAAGTTGAGGCATATGCGCTCTTGATCTGGCTCGGGTTAATTCCGGGCGCCAGGCGCACATGAAGAAAAGGAAAGCTGGACGATGGAAACTTGAGAACGAAGTTCGAGCCGAGTCCTTCAGCGGTGAAGTCATAAAGAGTGCTGCCGCCAAGCTCCGTTCCGCTGCGATCGTTGGCGGCTTTGCGCCCTTGGATGTGGGCGTTGTTGATAAAGTTTTTGCCCTCCAGTACCAGGCGCACGCGGCTGTATTCGTTAAGGCCGCTCACGTCAAGATCGAACTCAGTGTGGTCACCGGATTTTCCAAGATTAAGGACTCTTGCGGAGCTCTCCCGACTGGAGCTGCCTCCGTTCTCTTTAACCTGGGCGTACGGAATTTGTGTTTGACCGTCGAATAGGCGGAGATCGGTGAGGTCGTGGCGGGCGAATTTCCAAATTTCCGGATCAACGATGAAATAATTTTGTTGATCTGGTGACCTCACGTTCAGATTGCGGGTGTGACTGAAGTACTGGGTCGAAACGTCGGACGCGGCGGCAACGCACAGCGCGATCAGTAGAAAGGCGGTTCTCATACCCCCGAGGACTCCGAGCTGCGAGCTTTCGGAGATGCAAGTTTTAGCCAATCTCGCTGATAGGCAAACGACACGGCCAGCAGCAAGACACCTAACGCGACGAAGCTGATTATTCGGTAAATATGGTCGAGCTGCGAGGTGTCAAAAATAAATACCTTGGCAATGGTAAAGGCGATGAGAATGAGCGCCTGCCAGCGCACGAAGGCCGACGCGCGCCAGAAGCCGACGACCATCAGCATAGCGCCGTATCCCATCCAGAGCGCGGAGTAGGTGAAGTCGCGCGCTATTTCGACAGACCGCACCTGCGACCAATTCCCAGGAAGCCAGGTGCCCCGCGCGGGAAGGGCAGCCGTGATCTGTTGCGAGTAATAACCTGCGACTTCCATGCTTAAGGCGCGCAGAGCAAGAGCGTTCATCGCGACAACCGCCACGGCTCCGATTGTCTTCGCTGCTTCATCACCGCGCTTCGATGATTCATAGGCTACAAACGCCAGCGCTGCAATGGCAACGCCAAAAACCGCCATGCGCATGTTGAAAATTAGGCGCACATTAGAGAAGTTGTCGAATAGCAGTAACCGCGCCACGCCTAGCACCAGAGCGGTGAGGGCGAATACATTCAGCAGGTCTGACTTAATGCGGCCGCCAATCCACAACAGCAAAGCCGCTTCGACGAACCAGCCGATTGTGATCCAGTGCGCCTCCAGCCGGATGGGAATTGCGACAGTCACCAACCCGACAGCAAGCGCTAGGTGCATGAGCCGCAAATTGTGCTCGGCGGCAGAATCGGCGCTCTTGGGCCGGAGGCGATTGAGCAGCAGATAGACAGCGGCCAATGCAAGCGAGAACCACGCCATCGCGGTCTTGCTGACTTCTGTGATCATTACGTAGGCCTGGAGGAAGAAAGTCACCGCATTCACGAACGCTAGGCCAAGCGGCATTACTCCTGTGCCACGCTCCTGAAGGAGCATCAGCAACGGTGCGGCGGCGAAGATCGCAAAGAACAAAGTAGCGAAGATCAGCGTGGGCTGGAGCTGGCTGCGATCGTAGAACTCGGAATACCAGGCGACATACAGAATTAGCGTTCCAACAAAGCCCAACCACAGCAACCGGCGCCAGGGCTTGAACACGATCAGCGCAAGAATTCCTAGATCGAGCAAAAGAAGGTAGGAGAAGAGGGCGATTTCCCGGTTCACTCCGGTTGAGAGCAGCGCTGGAGTCGAGAAGCCGCCAGTGATCGCGAATACGGCGAGGATCTCGGCGTCTTGCGAAAGGGCCAATGCGCACGCGGAGGCGGTAACTATGAACATACAGGCGAAGACCGCGCCCGACGGCATCAAGTGATAGACCTGGAACGACGCCCACAGCGACAGATAAAGAACACCGATACCTACGGCTTTCAGCGAATACGAGAAGATGCGGTAGCCACGGCTGCGGAAGCGCTCGCTCCAAAACACAACTGCGATGCCGGCTACCAAACCAATCGCAACCCGGCCCGCGGGTCCAATCCAATTATTATCGAATGCGTATTTCAGAAAATACGAGACACCAATAAGCACGGCCGCAATTCCAATGCGGTTCAACCAGTGCGAACCGATCCGTGCCTCAAGATCAGAATGCTGGGTTGCGCTCACGGGGGCGGCGAAAATCGGCGGAGGTGAAATGGTTGGCGCCGGCACGGGCCCCGCGACGTGCTCAACTGGCCGTGGAGAAATGACTGGGGCTTCCGGCGCGGATGGCCGGAGTTGGCTCTCCAGTCGATGAACACGGGCGGTCAATTCCCGCACTTGCTGCACAAGAGCATCAAAGTCTTGTTGAGAGATGTCCACGATAGTCCGAAAAAACGTCGGGCCTGATTATCAAGGAACTTGAGGGAGTTTTCACCTTCTTTTTGAACCTGGTAACCACCGCGGAAAGTGGCAGGGGATATTTGTAATCAATTTTGGAATTTATGCGCAAAGCAGAAGGCGCGGCCGAAGCCGCGCCCACTCCTGCAACTTTGAACTAGAAGCGCAACACGATGCCGGTTGAGATGCGCACGTTCTTCTTGTCGGTGACACCGTTAAAACGGACAGTCATCCAGTCGAATTGAGCGACGCGCCAGGCGAAAGGACCATGGCCAGCGTCGACGCCGCCACCCAGCATCATGTCAAACCCGTTGGTGCTGGCGCCTGAAGCGGCCGCGCGAATGCCGCCGAACAGAGCATGCGCAAAGGGTTTCACGACCGGCAAATGAGCAGAAATCTCAGGTCCAAATGTGTAGGTGTGAAAGTTGATTCCGGAGGGATACACGCCACTGAAATCGGCGGTGACTCCGAACCAGCTATTAAAATTCCCGGTCAGCGCCGCGTTCCAGCCGCTGGCGTTTGGGCCACCATCGAAACGAGTGAACTGGTAACCTCCAAAGACCTCGGCCTTGGGCGCAGCGTGGGCCGCGACGGCGGAAACAGCTACTAGCAATAAACACACGGAAAACTTACGCATCATTTCTAACCCCTAGTAAAAGAGTCACACGGGCAAAAACGCGTCGCCCGGCGCTGCTGTTAGTGGAATCAATCCGCCAGCGGTCCGCAAATGACTGATGTGCTCGGCGTTTGGTAATGCAACCTTTTCAGTCGGGCGACGGTTACGGGTGGTGCTAAGACTTTTGTGCCCACTTCCACGCGCTCGAGATGATTTCTTCGAGCGAGCGTTTCGCTTTCCAGTTGAGCAATTTCTCAGCGCGGGATGGATCAGCCACGAGTTCGGCGGGATCTCCTGCCCGCCTCGCCCCGATGTGAGTGGGGACCTTACGTCCGGTAGCGCGCTCCACCGTTGCCACTACCTCTTGCACCGAGTATCCCTTACCGGTGCCGAGATTCAACGCGGCCGAATCGGCCTTCGCGAGATACTCAAATCCGAGCACGTGGGCTTCGGCGAGATCGTTGACGTGAATGTAGTCGCGAATGCATGTGCCGTCGGGGGTCGGATAGTCGTCGCCGAAAATGTCGAGCGCGGCCCGTTTGCCCTGGACCGCCTGGAAGATGAGGGGAATCAGGTGCGTCTCGGGATCGTGGCTCTCGCCGATGCTTCCCGCTTCGTCTGCTCCGGCGGCGTTGAAATAGCGGAAGCTCACAAAGCGCAGTCCATAGGCGCGGCCGTAAGCCTCAAGCGCGTTCTCGAATGCCAGCTTGGTCGCGCCATAGGGATTTACCGGCTGCCGAGGGTTGTCCTCGGTGATCGGCACTTTCGCGGGATTGCCGTAAACCGCGCAAGTGGAAGAGAAGATGAACCTGCGCACACGCGACTCCATGACGGTATTGAGTAGCGTGAGGGCGTTAACAACATTGTTTTGGAAATACGCCTTGGGATTCTTGACGGAGTCGCTCACGTACGCGCTGGCTGCAAAGTGCATTACGGCATCACATCGTTTTAAGAGTATCGCCAGTTTGGACGAGTCTGAAATATCGCCGACAATGAGTTCAAAGCCTTCCGCCAGGTTTTTGTCGCCGGTGGAAAGATTGTCGTAAATGATGACTTCGTAGCCTTTGTGCCGAAGCATGTGCGCGGTGTGACTGCCGATATATCCAGCTCCGCCAACGACCAGGATGGCCAAGTCTCCTCCTTAGAAATTAGCTTTCATGATAATCGAGGGTCGCGGATCCGTACGCGGAGGGAAATCAAGATCCCCATCCTCTCGCAACAAACGCGAGAGGAATGGGGCGCCCGATCTAATTGAAGAATGGCTAATACGTGTAGATGAGGTCGAACTGCAATCGGTTTAAATACGGTTCTTGCTGGCCAGGGGTCTTGATGGTGGTGGAAGCTCCGCCCCAGGTATTAAACAGGGCCGCATTATTCTCAAGGTTCGTGTTGAGCACACGTCCGCGCCACCATGTGAAATTCGCAACTGTGTTCGGTCTCAGCTTCCAATTGGCGTAAACCTTGTTCTGCAGGATGTTTGTCGGCGCGCGCTGGTCGCTTTCCGCGATAGACGCTAGCACAGAATCCTGCTCCTGGCGGTACCAGGAGTAGCCGAATTGGACATCGTTCTTGTTCTTAGTCTGGCCAAGGCTGATATCCCCGCCGTACTCTTTGTTCTGGCTGCCAAGGTTGCTGATGATTTTGGCGGTTGTGTCGAGAGGATGCGGCCGCGCGTCGAGGTTGTCCTCAAACTCGAGCAGAAGATTGATCGGGAAGCGAGCGGCGCCGGTCTTGATCTGGTTGTTCAGAATGAAATCGGCCAGGTCGAAATTGGAGAAGAAATGCGCTTTGCCCGACGCGTCCACGGTTGTGGCGTTGGTCATTCCATTGGGAGCAAAAGCGCAAGGCGCGAAGGCCGGCAGAAGATAGCCCTTGGCGCAGCCGGGACCCTCGCCCGTCACCGGAAATGGACCGGCGGGGTTGCTGCCCGAAGCGCCGGTAGTGGTTGCGCCCACGGCAAATGCGCTCGCCTGTAACAATGCATCCGGACGGTTCCAGTGTTCGTTGAGGAACGAAGCGGTGGCCGACCATGGGCCTGCTTCAAACTTCGCCTGCGCCTGCGCGCCGAGGACGTAGGAATCCTGGCCGCTTGAACTCTCGTTGTAAAGCAGTTCTAGCGCCTGCACCGTGAAATTCTTGATGAGTCCGTGCTTGATGTCGAATGAAAACTTCTGGTCGAAGCCTTCAGGGTTCAGGTCAGGATCGCCAGTCACCGACGTGCGCTGCCACAGATATGGAAACTTGCCGCCGGTGAGCGAGAGCCAGCTGTGCGCAACGGGATTGTAAGCGATGTATCCCTTGTCGAGGGCAATCGTCTTGCGGTCGAAGGGAGGCGTACGCGAATGCGGCCGCGGTTGCGGTCCTGGGTTCCATCTTGGGTGTAGTTTTCGAAACGGACGCGGACATCGCCGGAAAGCCGGAAACGCCCGGTAAGGTCTGCCAAACTCTTTAACGGTGTCTGTTCTTTCTTGTTCTCTTTCTCCAACAAACTCGTTGCCGATGCAGCTGATTCGGCGGCAGTGGACGCCTGAGTCGCTGCGTGTTGCGCTTCCGTTGCGGACTGTTGCGCCTGCGCAGCCGTCGCCTGAGCCTGCTCGGCTCCGCTCTGCAGCTTCTGAGAATTGGCGTTCGCCTGTTGCACGGCATCGAGCACCTGGTGCAGTTGCTCTTGCAACTGTTGCACCTGCTGGTTCTGGGTTTCGATCTGTTTCTGTTGCGATTGCACCAGATCGCGCAGAACTTGGACATCCTGCTGGGTTGCTGCCGGCGAGGCTTTTGCCTGCCGCTTTTTCGGAGTTGTGGAAGTTGATTGCGCGAGCAGAACCGCACTGAGCGCAAGTATTGTAGAGAAAGCACCTAACCATCGAAACCTGAGGTTCATTGCAATTACTCTCCTTTGTGTAGCGGGTTTAGCGGGTTTACTTCTTTTTCTTTATAAATCACCAGTATTTCTACTTACTAACTTGTATTTAACGGCAAAATAGCGGGCAAAAAGACTCCTCAAGAGCCTCTGCTAAACACGAAACGACTCGAGATTAGTTACAGAATAGACGACAACAAAAAAGAGGGGACCGCACGAAGGGTCGTTCCCGGCTGAAACGGCTATTGCGATTTCGACGTTTCATTCTTCGCAAATACCTTGACGTCCTTGGGAATCACGAACACAGCTTCGTCCTTAACCAATTGCAGGTTTTGGAACCGGTCCTGGGACATTTCAATATGGACGGGATCGCCCCACTCGGCGATCGCCTCCACTTTCACCAGTGGCCCGGCGGAGTTGATATGCTTCACGCGCGCGCGAAAATGGCTGCCGCCGTTCGGCACGCGATCGATTTCGAGTGAATGCGGACGCACGTAGACAACGTGTCCCGTTTCCCTTTCGTGGATGTACGCCTTGCCGTCGTCGATGCGGCCGTGGAACAGATTGACGTTGCCGAGAAAGTTGTAAACAAAGGGCGTCGCGGGATGGTTGTAAACCTCTTCGGGAGACCCGACTTGCTCGATGCGGCCGTTATTCATCACCACGACGCGGTCGGCGACCTCAAGCGCCTCTTCTTGATCATGGGTCACGAAAACACTGGTGATGTGGATTTCGTCGTGCAACTGTCTCAGCCAGCGGCGAAGCTGCAGGCGCACTTTGGCGTCGAGTGCGCCGAAGGGTTCGTCCAGAAGCAGAACACTCGGCTCAACGGCCAAAGCGCGCGCCAGGGCAACACGCTGGCGCTGACCACCTGAAAGTTGCGACGGATATCGTTGCGCCAGCGTTTCGAGCTGAATCAGTTTCAATAGCTCATGGACTTTGGCCTGGATCTGTGCGCGTGGGGGCCGAGTTTCACGCGGCCGCACCTTGAGGCCGAAAGCGATGTTCTCGAAAACCGTCATGTGACGGAACAGGGCGTAGTGTTGAAAGACGAATCCCACCCGGCGCTCGCGAGCTGTACGGTCGCTGAAATCCTTGCCATCAAAGCGGACGTTCCCCGAGTCGGCAAATTCTAAACCTGCGATAATCCGGAGCAGCGTGGTTTTGCCCGAGCCGGAGGGTCCCAGCAATGCAACCAGCTCGCCGCTGGGGATCTCCAGATCAACATTGTCCAGGGCGGCGAATTGCCCGAAACGTTTGCTGATGCTGATAGCTTCGATGCTCATGCCGCCTTCACTCCTACGCTCACCGGTACAGGTTCGGATGCTCTTAGCAATTCCATGGCGTCAATGTGCTGCTTCGATTTCCATTCAACAAAGCTCTTAACGAAGAGGGTGACCAGGGCAAGCAGGGCGAGTAAAGACGCGACAGCGAAAGCGGGCGCGAACTGGTATTCGTTATAGAGAATTTCGATATGCAGCGGCATGGTGTTGGTGCGGCCGCGGATGTGTCCAGAGACCACCGAAACAGCGCCGAACTCGCCCATAGCACGAGCGTTGCAGAGAATGACCCCATAGAGCAGTCCCCATTTGATGTTGGGCAAGGTGACGCGGAAAAATGTCTGCCAGCCGCTTGCGCCCAGGGTGAGTGCTGCCTCTTCCTCTTCGTTGCCTTGCGCCTGAACCAGCGGAATCAGCTCTCGCGCCACGAATGGAAAAGTTACGAAGATAGTTGCCAACACAATTCCTGGCACGGCGAAGATGATTTTGATGCCGTGTGCAGACAGCCAGGGTCCGAGCAGACCTTGCAGGCCGAAAATCAATACATAAATGAGACCTGAAACTACTGGCGACACTGAAAAAGGCAAATCAATTAACGTGACCAAGAAACTCTTACCGGCGAAATCGAATTTGCCGATTGCCCATGCCGCGGCTACGCCGAAAATCAAATTCAGCGGCACCGCAATTCCGGCGGCCAAAAGCGTCAGACGAATCGCCGCCAAGGCATCGGGTTCGCGCAGGGCGGCGCAGTAAATCGAGAAGCCTTTTGCGAGTGCGGAGGCAAAGACTACCGCCAGCGGCATGAACAGGAATACTCCGAGGAACAAAACGGCAACGGTGATGAGCGACCAGCGAACAAATGCACCTTCCGTCGTCGCCTGCGGAGCCCTTGACGGGGCCGCCATTCCCAGGTTCCGCAATGTGAAAGTTGTCGCCATAAGTCGCTACTCGTTAAGCCTCACTCAGCGCAGGTACTGCGCTGTCGCTACTGGACCCGCTCTTAAGCCTGCTACCGCTCCAGGATTGTAATAGATTGATTGTCAGCAGAAGCGCGAAAGACACCACCAGCATGACTACGGCAATGGCGGTTGCTCCTGCGTAGTCGTACTGTTCGAGCTTGGTGATGATCAGCAACGGCGTAATCTCAGTGCGCATGGGCATGTTGCCCGAGATGAAGACCACCGAGCCGTATTCGCCGACAGCGCGGGCAAACGCCATAGTTAGTCCGGTGAGCGCCGCCGGCATAATTGCCGGCAACAGCACGCGGGTGATGGTCTGCCAGCGGTCCGCGCCTAGACTTGCCGCTGCTTCTTCTGTCTCTTTATCGAGATCTTCAAGAACCGGCTGGACCGTCCTCACAACGAACGGGAGCCCGGTGAAAGTTAGCGCAATTACCACTCCGAGACGTGAATAGGCGGCCTTGATGCCGAGCGGCTGCAAGTATTGACCGATCCAGCCGTGGCTCGAATAAATGGCCGTAAGCGCAATGCCAGCGACCGCGGTTGGCAATGCGAATGGCAAATCCACCAGGGAATCAAACAATCGCTTGCCGGGAAAACTGTAGCGTACCAGCACCCAGGCGACGATCAGGCCAAACACAAGATTGATCCCTGCAGCGATTGCCGATGCGCCAAAGCTAAGCCAATAAGAAGCCAGCGCTCGCGGCGCGGTCACGACATGCCAGAACTGCGGCCAGCTTAGCGATGAGGCTTTCAGAAACGTCGCCGAGAGCGGGATCAGAACGATCAGGCTAAGGTACAGCACAGTGAATCCCAGCGAGAGTCCGAATCCTGGCAAAATGCTCTTCTGTTTGAAAGTGAATGCCATGTTAATTTGCTGTGACTAGCCTCTGTTCAGCTCACGCCTTGGATGCTGGTTTTCACTGATTAGGTTGATACACCTGGTCAAACACGCCGCCATCGGCGAAATGAACCTTCTGGGTCTTCTGCCAATCGCCGATGATCTCCGCGAGCGTAAACAGCTTCACTTTTGGAAACTGGCTGCTGTATTTTTTCGCGACAGCCTCAGAACGCGGCCGGTAATAACGCTTCGCGGCAATTTCCTGGCCTTCAGGACTGTAGAGATAATCGAGATAAGCTTGCGCCACCGTGCGAGTTCCTTTCTTGTCCACAACTTTGTCGACAATGCTGACGGTGGGCTCGCAGAGAATGCTTACCGAGGGCACTACAATCTCAAACTTGTCCTGGCCAAGATCTTTCGCGCCTAGCAAAACCTCGTTTTCCCAGGCAATGAGCACATCTCCAATTCCACGTTCCACAAAGGTTGTGGTTGAACCGCGCGCGCCGGAGTCAAGTACGGGCACATTTTTGTAGAGCTTTGTAATGAAATCTCTAGCTTTGGATTCGTCGCCACCTGATTTCTTCAGCGCATATCCCCAAGCGCCCAGATAGTTCCAGCGTGCGCCGCCGGAGGTCTTTGGGTTCGGTGTGATGACCGAGACACCGGGCTTGATTAGATCGTCCCAGTCCTTGATGCCCTTAGGATTTCCTTTGCGCACCAGGAAAATGATGGTCGAGGTGTAGGGCGAGCTGTTGTTCGGCAATCGCGATTGCCAGTTGGCGGGCAGCAGCTTGGCCTTTTCGGCAATGGCGTCGATGTCATAAGCCAAGGCGAGCGTGACAACGTCTGCTTCGAGGCCATCGATTACAGCGCGAGCCTGCTTGCTCGATCCACCGTGCGACTGCTGGATTTCTACTGTCTGGCCCGATTTCGCTTTCCAATATTTCGCAAAGGCGGCGTTATAGTCCTGATAAAGTTCGCGGGTGGGATCGTAAGAAACATTGAGTAACGTGACGTTGCCGCCTTGCGCGAAGCCGTAAATCGAAAAAGCCAGAATTAACCCCGCCACTAGAAACACTTTCCTGTTCATTTCTCTCCTCTGTTAGCGCTGCCGTGGACAACCATCGGGAGAACGTCAGCGTCAGATTTTCTCTTTTTGCTTTTCTGCTTTGTAGAAGGCGAAGGATTTGTAATGTCGGCAAGTGACGTGCTCTCAAGAATTTTGGCGGCGGCATCGCGCACATCCAAAAACACCCGGTAGAGCGCGCGATGTTCAGCGTCGCGATCGATCAGAACCCGCAACTGCTCGGCGTCGCCAAAGGGGGCGAGCGGACCATCAATCAGCCGGATGATTTCGCTGAGGTGAATCTCAGCAGGTGCGCGCCGCAATTGATAGCCACCCTTGGCGCCGCGCGCGCTTTCCACGATGCGCGCGTTCTTCAGTTCGAGCAGAATTAGTTCCAGGAATTTCTCTGGCAATTCTTCTTCGTAGGCGATATCTCGGATGCGAATCGCGCCCTGGTTGTAGTGGCGGGCCAGCATCATCATGGCCTGGAGGGCATACAGTCCTTTTTGGGAGATCTTCATAGTTACTTACATTATCATAATGTCTACTTAGATAATAGACATAAAGGTGATGCAACTTGAAGCCCAACAGTTGGTTTGAAATTAGCAGAATATTGCACACCGGGCGGGAGATACCTTCCTTGTAAACCGCCTTTTCTTAGGTGATCCGAGCCACTTGGAGCGTGATATTGTCGGGTCCGCCGCGACCTTTGGCCAGCTGGGTGAGACTGCGACAGGCATCTTCAGGAGCCTGCGACGCAAGCGCCTGCTGTATTTCAGAATCACTCACTTGGCCCCAAAGACCGTCGGTGCAAATCAGCAGGACATCAGACTTTTCGAGCTGTACAGGCTCCACAGAGTAGTCGGGATCAATCTCATCGGAGACTCCGAGAGCAGCGGTGAGCACGTGTTTTTGGGGATGATTCTCGGCGTCTTCCGGACGAAGAATTCCGGTCTCAATCAGGCGCGCCACCAGCGAGTGATCGCGAGTCAGCAGTGTAAGCTTCCCTCCCCTGAGCAGGTAGAGGTGGCTGTCGCCGATGTGCGCGTAATAAAGGTGAGTATCGACCAAAGCAAATGCTGTGCAGGTGGTGCCCATGCCGATAAGGTAGGGACTCTGCCGCGCCTGCTGCTGAATAGCATTGTGCGCTTGCCGAAAAGCCGCTAGTAAATGCTCCTGCGGGCCGGCTTCTGATGAATCGGAGTAGCTCTGTTTCACGGTATCGACCGCGATCCGGCTGGCGATCTGTCCGCCTTCGTGGCCACCCATTCCGTCGGCGACAACGGCGAGACGTCCGAGCCGCAAAAAGGCAGTATCGTCTTCGGGCTCCCAATAGCCGTAACTGTCTTCATTGCCTTCTCGCTGGCAGCCGACATCGGTGAGGCTGGCGATCTCGAGCCCAGGACGAATCTTCATTCCGCGCGCTCACTCCCGAAAAGCTCGAATTATACGCGAATAACTGCGTCGGACCTTTTCTGACATTTGTCACTGAAGGCTGGTGATGATCGGCACTGGTCAGAGACCGGGCATTCTTCGATGATGAGGTGTCACGACCAGGACTCGGAAGGATTCGACTATGGCGACCGTACAGGTTTTTCCAGCGGACCGACAGCAAACCGCGCTGCGGCAGCACGTGGCGGGACTTGAAGGCGTTGACAAGAGCTTCGGCCACGTGCAGGCCCTGCTTGATTTCAACTTCAATGTCCGCGTCGGGGAGCTGACCGCGCTGCTGGGGCCAAATGGGGCCGGCAAAACCACCGCTATCCGCCTGCTCTTGGGACTGGCAAGACCGACTTCCGGACGAGTTTCAGTGTTCGGCAGAGACCCAACGAATGTGGCTACCCGCATGCGTGTGGGCGCGATGTTGCAAGTAGGGCGAGTGCCGGAGACGCTTCGGGTGCGGGAGCACATTGACCTGTTCTCCTCGTACTATCCGAATCCGCTGCCGATTTCAGAGACACTGGCAGCGGCCGGAATCACGGAGTTGCGCGATCGCAAATTCGGAGACCTTTCCGGCGGACAGAAACAGAGAGTGCTGTTCGCGCTGGCAATCTGTGGTGATCCCGATCTGCTATTTCTGGACGAGCCGACCGTGGGACTCGACGCGGAAGCGCGTCATTTGCTGTGGGATGAGATCCGAAAATTGCTCGGGCGTGGCAAAACGGTCGTGCTGACCACCCATTATCTGGAAGAGGCGGATGCGTTGGCAGATCATATTGCAGTAATCAACAAGGGGTCGATCATCGCGGAGGGGACTCCGGGGGAAATCAAGGCCCGGACCGCAGGAAAGAAAATCCGCTGCGTAACACAATTGACGATCCCCGTGCTCCAGAGCTTGCCGGGAGTCCTGGAAGTCCACGAAGACCGGGGAGCCGCAGTAATTCATACATCAAGTGTCGAAGATGTATTGCGGTCGTTGCTGAGCCTCGACCTTGAGGTCTCTGGAATTGAAGTGACTAGCGCGGGGCTAGAGGACGCGTTTTTGGCGCTGACCAAGGATGGCCGCGTTTAGGCGGCGGCGTAATCCGAGGATCTAGTAAGGAGAGAGACATGGCCACTGCATCACATGCGATCAGGCCGGTGGAAAACATTAGCCCACCGAATCCGATCAGGATCTGCTTTAAGGAGGCGAAATACGAGGTCCTGAAATGACTTCGCGTTCCGATGTATTCGGTTTCGACGATGGTGCTGCCAATCATGTTTTACGTCCTGTTTGGTTTGGCGATGGGCCGGCAGATGATTGGCGGGATCAGCACGCGTGCGTACCTGATTCCAGCTTACCGGACGTTTGGGGTGATGGGCGCGTCGCTGTTCGGCACCGCCGCCAGCCTGGCGGGTGAACGGGGACTGGGATGGCTGCAAGTTAAGAAGGCCAGTCCCATGCCGCCGTTTGCTTATTTCTTTGCAAAGGTCACGATGAGTGTCATCTTTAGCTCGGTGGACGTACTGTTGTTATTGCTGCTCGGCACGGCATTCGGAGGAGTGCATCTGCCCGCGCTGGTGGCTTGCAAGCTTGTGCTCACATTAATTGCCGGGTCACTTCCCTTCTGCGCGATGGGTTTGGCGATCGGACATTTTGCGGGACCAACCTGGGCACCGGCGTTTATCAATATCTTCTATCTTCCGATGTCGTTTTGTTCTGGGCTTTGGATACCGTTCATGTTTTTGCCGAAATTCATTCAGAAGATTGCGGTGGTGCTGCTCCCTATCATTTGTCGCAGCTTGCATTTCGTCAGGTTGGCGCGAGCAGCGGTCAATCGCAAATTGGCCATTGGGAGTCGCTGATTGGATTCGCGATGATTTGTTTGGGGATTGCGTGGGTTGGCCACCTGCGGGACCAGAAGGCGAATGGATGATGACCGGGGAAAACTGCTCACCACAGAGGACACTGAGGAACACAGAGGAATAACACAGAAGATCTTGGGCGATGAAATCGCTAGCAACGCACTGGGCGGGATGGGCGCGCTGATAATTGCGGCGGTGTTGATGATGGTCGTGTCCGATCGGCTCGACCTTCTGGTGATTGCCTTGCCAGTCGCAGCATTGGTCGCCTACTCAAGAGCTCGCAGGGCTGGCAGGTCAGGCCAGCATAGAATATAGGTTGCAACATGCCGTTTATTCCTAGCAATCGCGAGCACGGCTGGGCGCCATACGTTTGGCTGGTTTTTCTCTCGTTTTTCCTGTTCCAGCCGGTGTTGGATCCTCACACTACCAGGCAAGACTGGGTCCTCACAATCTCGGCAATCGCGGTTTTCCTGATCATTTATTTCAGAATTTTCTGGGTGGGCAGACCTTGGAATTTGGTTTTGATTGCGTGCATGGCCGCCATGGGAATTGGTCTAGCACCGCGCAACCAGGGTTCTTCAGTTTTCATTATTTTTGCGACTTCGTTCCTGGCTTGGGCAGTTGACAATTCTAAATGGGCATTTGTGGGAATTGGGGCTTTGGTAGCTTCTTTGGGAATTGATGCGCTCTTCTTTCATGCGCCGGTGGGCTTCTGGGTCACGGGAATGGTCGTTTCACTAGGAGTCGGGTTTTCCAATATTCACTTTGCGGAAAGAAATCGTGCCGACCGCAAATTGCGAATGGCACAGGATGAAGTGGAACACTTGGCGAAAGTGGCCGAACGCGAACGCATTGCGCGCGATCTGCACGACGTTCTCGGGCACACGCTCTCGCTGATCATCGTGAAGTCGACTTTGGCGGGAAAACTACTCGACCGAGATCCACAAAAAGCGAGGAGCGAGATCACGGACATTGAGAAAGTCTCGCGGGAAGCGATGGCGGAGATCCGGAACACTCTGCGGGGTTATAGCACCTACAAGTTGAGCGAGGAGCTGCAACGGGCGAAATCTGCGCTGGAGAGCGCAGGCGTAACCGTCGAATCGGAAGCCGTCGAAGTCAAGATGTCTGCCGCGCAGGAGAGTGTGGCGGCATTGATCATGCGGGAAGCTGTGACCAATGTTGTGCGGCATGCGCAAGCGCGATACTGCCTGTTGCGAATTGCGCCGAACAATGGAAATTGCGTGCTCGAAATCCAGGATGACGGACGCGGCGGTTTCCAGACTGAGGGCAATGGCCTCCGCGGAATGCGGGAGCGGGTTGAGGCGCTGGGCGGGGTGGTCACGCGGGATACGTCATCAGGGACGAAGCTTAGGTTTGAATTTCCTTTGGCTGCGTCTACGAACGGGAAGCATTGAATCCTCCTGTCAAAACCGGGCGCAAGACTATCCGCGTTGCCATCGCGGAGGACCAGGGGATGGTGCTGGGGGCACTTGCCACGCTGCTTGAGATCGAAGGCGATATTACGGTCGTCGCGCGAGCGCGGAATGGGGCCGATGCTTTGAACGCAGTCCTCACGCATAAGCCGGATATTTTTCTTACCGATATTGAAATGCCTGAAATGAGTGGGCTGGATGTTGCCGGTGAGCTCAAACGGCGGCGATCACCAACGCGAGTCATCATACTGACAACCTTCGCGCGAGCAGGATATCTGCGGCGCGCGCTCGAAGCTGGAGCATCTGGATATCTGCTGAAAGATATGGCTGCCGAAAAACTGGCCGAAGCGGTACGGCGGGTACAAAGTGGGTTGCGGGTGATCGACCCGGAACTCGCAGCCGAGGCCTGGGTGGAATCAGACCCGCTTACCGACCGCGAGCGCCAGGTGCTGCGGCTGGCGGGAGATGGCATGGCCAGCCTTGATATCGCCGGGAAACTGAGTCTTTCCGAGGGTACTGTGCGGAATTACCTTTCCGAAGCAATTAGTAAACTGGGCGCAGCGAACCGGGTGGAAGCGGCCCGCATCGCCCGCACCAAGGGATGGCTGTAGTCAAATCAAGCGCATGGACGTCCCATGCGCTTTTCCTTTTTGCGAGTCGGAGTGCTCCTCGCGCTCTTCGAGAGTTTGATTCAGTTTTTCCACCAATTCCATCAGGCGCTTCGAGTCTGCCTCTCGCATGATGGCTTCGCACAAGTCCTTCCAGTGATCGTCTCGCGAGTTGGTCATTGTGCACTCTCCGTCAACTCTGATCATTTGTCACCCCTGGAAGATTGCACACGAATTGCCACCGACGAAAAATCAGACAGATGGCCATGTAAGGGAGGCGTGCGTGTGTCGTTTTGTCCTCGCCAGCGGGAAAAAACTTCGTCCATGGTTTTCTGTATTAATTGCGGAAAACTGCTGTAAGGAATTTCCTACGGGGCCGGCACTTCAAACCCATAACGCTTGAACGTTGCGGCGGCATCGCCTGAGCGAATGTAGGCTTCGAACTCTTTGGCCAATTGTTGTTGTTTAGAGGATCGCAAGACTACACATACCTGCTGGATCGGTGGATAATCACTCGCCGCAATTTCCACAAACCGCACCTGATCGCGGCTAGCGGGTGATAGAGCGAGCGAGAGGGCCACGATTCCAACCTCGGCTGCTCCGGACAAAACGAAAGAGGCGGCCTGCGAGATGTTCTCGCCCGCCACAGTTTTTGCGGAAATCTTGTCGTAGATGCCTTCCGTTTTGAGAGCAGCAACCGCCGCCCGGCCATATGGGGCGTGTCCCGGATCAGCGATGGCGATCTTGTCCACCTGAGGATCGAGCAGAACCTTCAGCCCCTGCTTTAGGTCTAGAGTCGAAGTGGCGGGTACGAGCAGGACAATCTTGCCACGCGCATATTCATAGTAGGTGCCGGGTACCGTCAGTCCCGCGGCTTCGAGGTTCTTGGGATACTCAACGTCCGCCGAGAAGAAGAGATCAAACGGCGCGCCGCTCTGGATCTGTTGATAGAACTTCCCCGAAGAGCCATAGATAAGGTTGATGTGCTTGCCCGTGCTGGCCTTAAAGCGCGATGCAATTTCCTCAAGAGCGGGTCGCGCGTCAGCAGCGGCTGCGACTGTGAGCTCCTGCGCGGCACAGGAAGGAGCTACGGAGAAGAACAGTACAGTGATGACAGCCGGCAAGAGAATTGAGCGGGTCATTGGTGGAGTCTACGTTGCGGAGCGCACGATTGCGAGGCTTGCTTGCTGCTGCAATTTCTGGCGCATCTCTAAATGCTTCTGGCGGAAATGAGTGTGCGCCCGTTCGCCCCAGCCACGCACGAAATAGTAATTCAGGGTCGCTCCAATGACCGAGCTGACTACAGGAATCAGCCTGCCCGCCCATTTCTCGACGAACTCTGCACTGGCCTTGGCAGCGATGCGCTGAATGATCCGCGGGATCAGCTTATTGACAACACTTTTCTCCAGCAGGTCGCGCCCCACGTCAACTCCGGCAGCGCTGGCGGCAGCGATCCAGAGTTCCGACGTTTCCGCGTCCGTGTTGTATTCGAAGCCGTAAAGCAGACTTAGTCGTTGGATGGTACGCAGAGTAATTCCGACCAGAATGCTGAAGTCGGGAACAATCGTCAGAAAACCGCCAAGACCGAAGCCAGCGCCTTCCGCGGCAGCAATTTTCATGCTGCTGTGGATGATTTGCTCCGCAATCGTATCGAGGACCGGAGGCTCGACCGCATACATCCCCTGAAAACTGCTGACGGGGAGTCCGTAGGCCGCGCGCAATTCGATGAGAAATCGCTCAGGCTCGACCCTGACGGTTTTATATGCGCGCATCAGCGCCTTTGAGAGAGCGTTCTCCATACGGCGGCGTAGCCAGGACTTGTCAGACATGTCGGAGTATTGGATGTAATGAACTGCTTGTGTAGCGGCGGGCGTCCACGCCCGCCCACCCGGGCACAAATGACGAGAGCCGCACGTCCACCTCAAAACAGCTATGCTAGGATCATAAGTCCCTTCATGCCTTCTGGAAAACTCCATTTAGCGCCCCTTGGCGGTCTCGGCGAGTTTGGAATGAACTGCATGGCCGTGCGCTGGGGCGACGATATCATCGTCGTCGACGCCGGCATGATGTTTCCCGAAGCCGAGTTGCTGGGCGTGGATGTTGTCGTTCCCGACATTTCCTACCTTCTGGAAAACCGGCAGCGTGTGCGAGGCATTGTGCTCACGCACGGCCACGAGGACCATATCGGCGCGTTGCCGTGGGTCCTTTCCGAGCTGAATGTTCCTGTCTGGGGGACAGAGTTCACGCTGGCCTATGTGGAAGATAAGCTGGATGAACATGGATTGCTTGACGATGCTGATCTACGGGAAATCCGTGCTGGGGACCGGTTTAAAATCGGGCCATTTACCATTCATCCGATTCAAGTCACGCATAGCCTTGTAGATTGCGTTTCGCTGGCAATCCACACGCCGCTTGGGGTGGTGATCCACACCGGTGACTTCAAAGTCGATCCCACGCCTACCGATAACCGTTTATTCGATCTGCATGCCTTTGCCGAGTACGGAAAGGAAGGCGTGCTGGCGCTCCTGCAGGATTCGACAAATGTCGAGCGACGCGGCTATACGCCGAGTGAACGTGCGGTCCGCCGCAAGTTTGACGAAGTTTTTGCGCGGACGGAGCGACGGCTGTTCATCTCCTGTTTTGCGTCTTCTATTCATCGCATCAAGCTGGCAGTAGAGATGGCATGGGAACACGGAAGGAAAGTCGCGTTCATTGGTCGCTCGATGAACAGTTCGTCGGAGATCGCGGAGGACTTGGGCTATCTGGAGATTCCCGAGGGGCTGCTGATCAATCCAGGCGAAATCAAGAATTTTGCTCCGGAAAAAGTTTGCGTGATGATCAGCGGGACACAGGGTGAGCCCATGTCGGCGCTGTCGCGCGCGGCGGTGGACAACCACAAGCACGCGAAGATCGAAAAGGGCGATACCGTCGTGCTCTCGTCAAGAATCATTCCCGGCAATGAAAAAGCCATCTACCGCATGATTGACCACCTTTTCCGCCGCGAGGCGCATGTCATCTATGACGATGGCTCCTCGCCGCCGGTTCACGTCAGCGGGCACGCCAGCCAGGAAGAGCTGAAGCTGATCGTCAATCTGGTCAAGCCAAAACATTTCATTCCGATTCACGGTGAATACCGGCAGTTGAAGCTGCATGCCGAACTCGCAGCGTCAATGCACGGCTCGGTTGGCAGCGTAATACTGATTGAGAGCGGAGACATTCTGGAGTTCGACGAACTAGGCGCGCGAAAAGCCGGCCGCGTGAACGTCGGGCGCATCTGTATTGATTCCGGTTCGCGGACGGACGTCGTGGAAGACCTGGTCATTAAAGACCGCCGTCATTTGAGCGAAGACGGGTTTGTGCTGCCGATTATCGCGATCAACAAGCTTACGGGGCGCGTCGAGATCTCGCCGGAAATTGTCACTCGCGGATTTTCCGGCGGAGAAAACGGATTTATGGACGAAGTACGGCAGATTGTGGTGCAGACGCTCGGGCAGTCGAGCGACGAGGAGCGGGCAGATTACGGTGTAATCAAGGAAAAGATCCGCGCGGATTTGAAGCGGTTTATTTCCAAGCAGACGCAGAAGCGACCGCTGATTATGCCGGTGATTCTGGAGATTTGAGCCAACACCTTTTCACCACAGATCACATGCGCCGTTGGCGCACCACCGAGGATGAAAATCGATGAGGTGGCGGCGTGGATGTGTCAAGAAGCGGGCGAATCTGGTACAAGCGTCGTTGCGAAGCGATGGCTTGGAGGTCGCGGTTCTCT
>WNGK01002088.1_pt1 | contig 29048 bp, 20 predicted proteins | sample 5400601 | NCBI WGS metagenome assembly WNGK01 (sample SAMN13153376, study PRJNA577476) | soil metagenome | isolation source: 60 cm soil or saprolite under Garry oak tree replicate 1 | place: USA:California | collected 2016-06-15
GGTTAGCATTATCGTTCGGATAGCCCGAGTGTAGAGCATTCGAGGCTGGAGTGGTAGGATTGTCCATACAGACAGCGTTGGGTCCAATGGCCGGAGTATCATCGATAACGAAGACTGCACAGTTGATTAGTGCTGCGATGCCCTGGCGTATGTTCAAGGCTGCCCATGTGCAGTCGCCCGTGTGAGGCGCAGGCACATTCGGACAGCTGGCTGTTACAGAAGCACCGCCCACAAGGTCAGAGCACGTTGTCACACCCGCTGTGACGCCATCACGACCATTGCAGAAGGTTACACCCCAGAGAGTAGACGCATGGTTGAAGTCGACCTGGAGCATACCCAGCTGCGGTGTTGCCGTTGTGATCCAGAACCGTGGATCGTTTTCGGCGCAGCCACCGTTGACGCTGGGATTGGGAACACATCCTGCTGACTGGAGGTCGGAGCCTGGGAGCGGAACATCGGTGAGGTCGACGGATGGAGTACAGCCAATAGGTTGGCCGACGCACATTGCGTTCAGCTCAGACGTGTCGCTGTCGAAGAACGAGTAGAATATCTTGTCAGCGGCCGGACCAGAAGGAGTCCACTGGGTGGCGGGCGTAGCGCCAAATGTACCAGGCCAAGTGTCACCATGGACGAGAGATGGGAGAGAAGTGACAGAGAGTGTTAGTACTAAGAGAGCTAAGAGTCGAATAACAGACTTTGAAATCATTGTTTTTTCCTTGACGGGCAAGTAGTAGAGAGTGCTTAAAAGATTATCCCTCCTCGCAGACCACCTTCAACCTTCAGATATGCCCCGATACCCCGGAATGTCTGTCAATTTCTTTCAGAAGAACCGAGCATACAGAGATTGGTTGACGTGTCAGAGAATGTCCTGCTTTGCCGACAGTCTCCGGTCTCGGATCCGACTCAAGGCGCCGAATGAAACGGCTATGGCGATCAAAGCCAGGAACCCGATTCCGAGGAGCTGGAGGACGGATATGGAGACCGTGGCTCCTTGAAACGGATAGATCACTCTAACGGACCCGTAAGCATCATTGTCAGCAGTAATGTTCTCGCCAGGTAACGGCGAGAGATGAGCATGGACCGTGTACACGTCCGGCACTACTCCTGTTGTGTTCCATTTGAATGAGAGGCTTCCCTGCCCAGTCGGCGGGACGACCGCCGTGTAGGGGGGAGCTGTGAAGTTGTTCCCTTCGACGCTCACCCATACATTGAAGCCAGTCTCGGCGTCGGTTCCCAGATTCAGCACAAGGACTTTAATCGAAACGATTCCTCCAGGAAGAATATTATCGATCGGATATATCGATAGGCCTTGCGCTATTGAGAGCTGGATTAGAGGCTTCAGAGCAACTGGGATGGTTCTCTGAAAGGGATGAGATCGGAATCCCAATCCTCTATCATCTTCGACAACCAGGCTTACACTCAAGTCTCCGGGCTGAGTGAAAGTGTACGACGTTATGGGAGTCGTTAAGGGCTGGGTACGACTAGCCCCAGCGAACGTCCAGAGATAGTCTGTAATCGTGTGGCCGGGAGGAGCAGAGCTCATGCTCGCATTGAAGGCTACTGGTTCCCCAGTGAATGGTTGGAGCGGCGAAAAGGTGAAGTTGGCGACTGGAAGTGGAGGAACATTTCCATAATCGCCGTCAGTTATATTGACAGTTATGGAACCCCCCTCGTTATCGGATAAGTATGTGTCTGTTGATCCACCAACAAAGTTGACGAGCGTGTAAGGGCCACCTACGGCAGTGTAGGTTATGGTGAAGAGAGTCCCGTTACCCGAGTTGCCGTTTTGGCTGGCGTACGCCAGCGAACCGACAACGCCCGGCCCCTGTGCATTAGAATCCCAGACCGCACCGGTGCATTGACTGTTGATGCACTCAGCCAGTTCTGTGGCCCCGGCGAGAAAGGGGCCCAATGCGATGCTTACAGGATTGAGAACGTTAACGTTGGTTTGAACGATGACCGACCAGCCCGCGACAGGGTCGCGTGAGCTTATGTTGGAGACGTTAACATCAAAGGTGACAGTATTGCCTGTTGGAGCAAGGTCATGATGGCTGGGAGCTATGAACAGTTCCGGAGTCGCTTGCGCATGAACGGGGATAATCGAGCGTATTGGCGAGATCGGTGAGAGGTTGAGAATCATCATGGCAATGAGGATTACTGCTGCGCTGCGCGCCACCGGACGGATGATCATATTTGTCACAGTGATACTGATTGCAGGTGGCAAACTTGCTTTAGAAAAGGTTATCGGGAAAATGCGGCAACATCGGACTTCGGTTTCATACAAGACTTTGTTGCGGTTCCATATGTCGCTTCGAAAGTGTGGCTCCTTTCAGAGGCTCAATGATCGAATCTGGGGACAATGCCGCTCGTTAACTTGAAAACCCATCTTTAAGAAACGATCGCGGTCATGATCGTGTCCGGATTTTCTCTCGCTCTCTATTCAAGGCTCTCGAGCCATTGTCTCTCCCAGCTGTTCTGACTTGGCCTCTGGCTTCTCGGTCGTTAGAAGATTCTTCGGCGATGACTTGTCCGGACAGCATATTCTTGCGACTACATCACGTCAGGCTTTCGCAGAGGCAAACCTAGACTGACTGGCGCGCCTTCATTTCCACAGTTGAATGTTCTGCGACCCAGTTTATCCCGGTTGGCCCAACAATCTCAAAGTCTGATGGATAGCCCTATAGTCATCCTTTCAACTTTCTGAAAAGATCTAGCGCTTGAAAGTTTCAGACGTCATCTTCATAAGTCACAGCTACGCGTGGAGGCAGCCCAGAATTGCTTCAAGCTTTGGAGTTGTCCTCCTTCACTTCGGAGGATCCTTAATGGCTATAGGATACTGAATGCTTTCGGATTGCATGAGAATGTTCCGCAACAGCAATTGCTGGAACCCTGCATTGGCAGGCGGCGCGGGGCTTGGAGCTCTAGGACTCTACCTCGGGGGAACCCTGCTGGCATTGACAGCAGCAATCCTTGCTGGAGGCAGCATTGCTAGACTGTTTGGGAAAACTTCAAGCGGAGGTTCCGGCCAGCAGGGTTAGAACGCGATCCTCTCATCGGAGTTTGAATTAATCGATCAAGATGCCGTTCGAAATCGACCGGTTCTGGCTCAGGGCCGCGCGTTCCACCCTTGGACGCATCGAGGAAGGCCAAGTAGACTCTTGGGCTTTCCTTAATCGGTGAGATATGAGGATCATCATGCCGATGAGGAAAAATAGTTATTGTGGGTGCGCTCGAGCGTTTTCAACGCGGGTCTCGATATGACCTGGTAGTCGAGAATCGGTCCTCAGGCGCTGACATGAAGTGCGACCAGGCCTAGTTCGATATCTCAGATGCTTAGGTTGTAGTTCTGTTCGAGTATTATCAGGTCGCGGATATTGATTATGCCGTCGACGAAGACGTCACCGTCGGGTATGAATTTTGGTGTGCCGACGGTGCTGCCGTATGCTTGCTCGTCGAGGATGATGTCTCGAATGTTGACGATGCCGTCGTGGTTAATGTCGCCGCGGTAGAGAATGATGACTCTGGATTTGACCGTTAGGCTGTTGTTCATCGAATTGCCAAGGCTCTCGCCCGGGACGGGGGATAGAGAAGCGAGCAGTGTGTATCGTCCGGGGTGGATCCCTGTCACGTTCCAGTTGAACGTGAAGACCAGGGAGGTGTAGGCCGGGACAATGGCGGCCTTTGACCCGAGCTGGATTGGGCTTGGGTAGAATGTTGTATTGGAGGCTTGAAGGTTGACAGTTACGTTCTCGCTCAAGTCGCCAATATTGGTGACCGTGACGCTGATGGTTGCTATTCTGGTGGGGGAGTAGCCCCAAGGATAGTTCTTTGCAGGCGAGACTTGGAGACCGGTAAGGTTTACGTGGACTACGGGATAGATCTGGTTTGATTTGATGTAGTAGATGTCAAAGTCGCTGCCGAATCCGGTCTGGTCGGAGGAGTAGAAGACCCAGAGGTCCTTGTCGAGACCTTGGATAACCGTAGGCTCGAGATCGTCGACCGGGTTCGCGCTATCTCCGAAGAAGGTTCGCTGGACTGGTTGTGACCATGTGCTGCCGAGATCTTGAGTGTAGATGGAGAATATTTTCTGTTCGTAGATCCCGTTTGCCCCACCGATCAATTGTATCTGTCGCGACCAGAAGAGCCAGATTGTCCCGTTCCGATCCTGGACGAGGCTAGGCTCGAGATCGTATCCGTTCCCGCTGGTAAGTTGAAATTCAGCAGACCATTGCACTCCGTTAAAGGTGCGGTAGAAGATTTCATAGTTGCCTGTTGCGGGGTCCAGCTTCGAGTATGAGACCCAGACGCCTCCATTCCCCAATGGAACCGCGCTCGGGGAGGTGTTCTGGCCGGTGTCACTGGTCAACGGAGCGTCCAGGGACCAGGTCGATCCTTTGAGGGTCTTGTAGTAGACCTGTTGGGAGCCGGGTCCCGTTCCTGTGATTCTCTCCCAGAAGACCCAGAGGGTCGAGTTGCTGGCGACCACCGATGTTGGGAAGAAGTCGTCGCTCGTTGAAGTGGTCAACCTGGTCGATGTGGTCCATGTATTCCCGTTGAAGAGCTGGTACCAGAGGTTCCAGTGGCCTGTCTGGTTTGAGGACCAGAGCATGATTATGGAACCGTTGCCGAACTGGCCTAGGCTAGGGCTCAGATTGAAAGTGGTGCTTGTCGGGAGGGTCTGCACCCCTGTCCAGCGGCTGTAGTTGTAGGTCTGGTAGTAGATGTTTCTCTGGAGGTGGTCCCAGGCTATCCAGAGACTTCCATTGGCTGATTGGAGGCTTGCGGGATACTCGTCTGTTCCTGCAACGTATTGTAGAATCTGGGGATTTGTGAAAGTGTACTGTGCTGAAACCAAATGGAGTCCATAGGGCAATAGTCCGCAGGCTGTGAGTGTGACTAGGAGGAGGGGGATGAGGACTTGCTTCTTTCTATTTCGCACGTGACCACCGGTGACTGTCAAGATTGAAAAAGAAAAAAGGAGGGGGGTGCCGTGTTGCTTGTTGTCAGGCAACGACGGCGAAAGTGCCGCTCTTGGAGGTGCCCTGGGTTGTCGGTGACGAGGCGCCGTAGAATATTGTCATAGTGAAGGATACCTTGTTTCCGACGAAGGATGCCATTGACTGGCTGAACGAGAAGCTCGTGCTTCCGCCCGCGGCCACTGTGAAGTATGTTACTCCTGGAGTGTTGGCCGGTGTGCCTACTGTGTTGAAGCAGCCGTTTGACCCGCAGGTCACGTCGAACGTCAGCGTCGGGTTGGTGAGTGAATGGCCTGTGATCTCGAAGGCTGCGACTATGGAACTCGACAGTCCGTTGGATATTGCGCCAGTGTATGTCTGTCCGGACGGGTGCTTGCTGAGGCTAAGGTGGTGTGTCCAGTGCAGGGTGAATGTTACGGCTGCTGCTGAAACTGTCACTGTGATGGTTGTGGAGTGAGTTATCGAGCCGTCTGTGCCGGTCACGGTCAGCGTGAAGCTGCCCCTGCCGACTGACGAGGCGACTGTGATGGTCAGGGTGGAGGTTCCCGTTGGGTTACTCTGTGTTAGGCTGACTGGGTTGGGCGTGAACATTGCCTGGACGCCCGTGGGCGGAGTCGAGGTGGATAGTGTGACGTCTCCGAAGCCTCTCAGAGTTATGGTCGATGTTCCTGAGGATCCGGCGGGGATTGTCAGCGAGGTTGGGCTGGCGGTTATGGTAAAGTCGGTGACCTGGAATGTTACGGTAGTATTGTGGCTGGGTGTTCCTGGTAGTCCGCTTGCTGTGCCTGTGACGACTGCGCTATAGACGCCGCCTGCAGAGGCTGAAACTGTAAGGGTTGCTGTTCCTGAGGGTGTCGAATCGCTGAGCGTGATTGAACTTGGCGAGATGCTGGCGGTGAGGCCGCTGCTTGGTGCCACGGAGAGGGATACTGTGAACGAAGTGGTTCCGTATGCGGCGTTGATGCTGTTGTGTGCCATGGTGTTGCCGTTAGGGTCGAAGATCATGTCATTCGATAGGGCTAGACTTGTACCGGACGGGGTTACACGTGTGACCGTGATCGTGGATGAGCCTGTTGTTCCTGCGCCGGTTATGCTAACAGTGGTTGGGCTGGCGCTGATGCTAAAGTCTGGCGTTCCGGCGACAAAGTGTATTGTGAATAGGAGCCCGTCACCGGTGTAGAAGCCTGAGCTGCTAAATGCTGAGTGTGCTACTCCTGGACCGTCACTTGGGCCGCAGTTGAGGTTGCCTGGACTGCCTAGCGGGATGGGTGTGCCGTTGGCGGAGAATCCGCCGTTGACACAGTTTGTGATCTCTGTGCCCGGCTGGAGCACGTTTGCCGAGGCGTCGATACTGTCTGGGCTCAGTACTGACGGGTTGGTGACGACCATGATATCATAGCCTGCGAAGGGTGGCATGCTCACCTCGTTGACGTTGTAGGAGACTGATGCGCCTGGAGCCGCCACACCCTGGACTGCAGGGAGTATGAGCACGGTGGGGTTGGCGAGGACTGTCACATCGACGCTGTGGTCGGGATAGCCTGTGGAGTGGCCTGTTACGAGAACATCGTACGTTCCAATCTGGTCAAAGCTCACGGTCAAAGTGGCGGTCTGTGGGGAGGAGCCGAAAGTGACGCTGGTTGGAGAGATGCTCGCGCTCAGGTGAGAGGACGAGGGTGTCAGGGTGAATGTCACGATGCCTGAGAATCCGTCAAAACCGGTCACGATTATCTGTGACGTGCTTGTCTGGCCGGCGTTGAGGGGTCCAACCACCGGTGGGTTGGCGTCGACGCTAAAGTCTGAAACGTGGACGGTCAGAGTTGTCTGGTGGTCTACGGGTGTTGAGCTGGATGTTGCGCCTGCACCCTGGTTTACACTGGAACTGGCGTCCTCGGTTACGAAGTATGGACCGTGAATGCTGGCCGCTTCTACTGTTATGGTGCCGCTGCATGACGTGGTGGAGGCGCTCAGGCTGCAGGTGGAGAGTGTGCTACTCTGCACGAGTCCTGAGCTGAGAAGCGAAACTGAAACGGTTGCAACTATGCCATTCTGGCCTGTTACTGTGACAGTCGAGGTGGCTGTCTGGCCAGACCCCGCTGGTAGAGGGCCAACGCTCGTAGGACTGACGCTTACAGTATAGTCAACCACACCCACTGCCACTGTGGTGCTGTGGGATGTGCTGCCGGAGGAGCCAGTGACCATAACATTGTAATTGCCGGCGGCGCCGGCGTTAACTACGAGGATGGCGGCGCCACTTGTCTTTGCCGGACTCAGGCTAATCGTGGACTGGTTGAGGTATGCTGTTAGTCCGCTCGATGGGGTTAGGGTCAGAGTGACTATGCCGGTGAACCCGTTCTGGCCTGTCACGGTGACTGTAGAGGTGCCATTGCCGCCATTGTTGATTGTCTCGATTGGACCAACGGTGCTTGGGCTTGCGCTGACTGTGAAGCCGGGTGGGAGAGCACCATATTGCCCTCCTGTCTCGGATGCGGCGATATCAATTCCATTGTTATCAAGGACGTGGTTCTGAGACGTGCCGCTGGTCATGGATTCTGGGAATGCGACGCTCGAAGTGCCACTACCCGTAACCTTGTAGGTTATTGTGAAGAGTAGAAGCGCGCCTCCTGCGAGTCCGCTGGATGCGAACGCGTCATGAGCAACACCAATCCCATCGTTACCAGTACAAGTATTGAACGCGCCTGATGGTGTGCCGTTGATACATTGAGCATCAGTACCAGTGAATTGACAGGCTTGGCTCCTTGGGTTGAAGGTTGGATGGTGATTGCGGGCGAACCTGCGGCATGGACCGCGGAGATCGCTGGTGCGAACAGTACGGCCGTCAACGACAGACTAACCAAGACGATTATCGGTACGAGCAATTTACGACTAAACGAATTCATCAATTACGCCTTTTTTGATTATTTGAATACCCTCAGAGGCTGCACATATAAGACTTACTTGGCACGATTTATCGGAAGATACCCATCATAAGCCAGAGATATTTCCTTCCTCCCGTGGCGATATGCAGTACTGAGCAAGCATTTTTCGGTGATGGGGTCCCCGAAAACCCTCTGTTACAGGTGCTCTTTTCGAGGTTTGTGTGCTTAGACTCTGGTGACTGTCACGAACCGCTTTGTTACTTGCAGGCTCAGCGCCAACAAGAGTCCTAGTTTAGGTTCAAAGATAGAGTCGCCTAGACCCTAGCCCATGCTCTTGACATTACCCTCGCAAAAAAAAAGAAAAGTCGAGATCTTGAACCAAGATCGGACCGGTCTCTCTTCGGTGAAACGGAAACATAAACCTGCAATAGGTTCTACCCTAATCTGGCTCGGGATGACGAAAAGCCTAGAACGTAGCCCTAGCCTTCTCATATTCTTCCCGCTCAGAACCCCTCTAAACGTGCTTGCGAGGCTATTGGGTGGAGACTGACTGTTAGATTTCGCAATTATTATCACCGGTAGAGCGTTACAGAGCCTAGGTCCGGAGACCGCCGACGTTGACCGTGAGATTTATCGATCAAGGATCTGTTTGAGTCCATGGGTTTGAGGGCCTTGTTGAAATTTTTCGAACGTCAACATTCATCGAACTCGGAACAAGTCCCATCCGACCTATGATCACAGCTTACTCCCTTCCCTTGCACCGGGTAGCGAAGCCGGTCTCGGCTGAAGATTGAAAATTGTATCTTCGAGTCAGGCATTGTATTTGAAAAAATGAGCGTGGTGCTGGGTTGGATGCCTACTCTTCGTTAGCCTTGCAGAATCATGGATTGCTCTGTTGGTTCAGGCAAAGACATGCCGGTGAGGGTTGGATAGCTGGTTTCGTCAGTCCGGGGATAATGTCTGTGGCCCGGAGGGGCTCCCCGCCAAGCTGATGAGCCCGCGGTGTTTGCCGAGAGGGGTGCTGAGAGAGCGCTCGAAAGATTCCCATTGTCTTCACTGGGGACGAAAGGATTGGGAGTTACTGTGACGGTAATCGTGAGCGAGCGTGAAACAGTTCCGTTTGTGGCCTTGATCGTGACCGTGTAGGTGATTGGCGTGTCGGGATTTATCTCCGGTTCAACCTGGCACCTGGTCTTGCTGGTTCCGTCGGCCTTCACGAAGACCGCGCGAGCGCTGCAATAAGCCGTCAAAGTGCCTTCGGTTGGGTTCACAGAAAATCTCAGGCGTACACTACCAGCGAAACCGTTCAAACTCGTCACGGTGACCGTAGTGGAAGCTTCGTCGTCGCAGAGCGTGCTCGAACCCTCGCAGAGACTCGACTCACCCATGACGGTTAGAGATGTAGAGCTGGCGGACAAGACGAAGTCAGGCTGACCAGTCACGACCGTGACTGTGATGCTAACACTCGTCGGTGTAGTTGTGGCACCCAGAGGATTGCCAGTCACATCGAAACTATAGCTGCCTGCGGCAACGGAAGAACCGACGTTGATCTTCAGGTCGCTACTCGCGCCTGCTGAAGTCGGAGTCACAGGGTTGACAGTGAAACTGCCACAGGTAATACCAGCAGGAAGACTACTGCCCACACACGACAACGTGACAGACTGAGCAGAGCCAGCAGTCAACATCGCAGTAACAGTCACAGTACCAGAACTACCAGAAGTGATACTCACAGGGCCATTGTTCGACAAGGAATAGTCAAACGGAACAGCGGTAACAGTAACACTGACACTAGTCGTAGACCCGGAAGCAGTAGCACCAACAGGACTACCATTAACCACCAGAGTAAACGGACCAGTCGGAGTCGACGCGGAAGTAGAGATCGTCAAGCCATCGGCAGAGCCCGAACCCGTAGGAGTCACAGTAGGGAAAACAAAACTGCAGCTGACACCCGCCGGAAGAGGGGTCACACAAGACAGAGTAACAGCCTGCGCAGCGCCACCGGTCAACGTTGCAGTAATCGTGATATGACCAGAACTGCCCTGAGTGATACTCACAGGACCATTATTCGACAACGAATAGTCAAATGGAACTGAGGTGACTGTTATGCTGACTGTCGCAGGTGTTGTAGTCGCGCCTAATGGCGAACCTGTCACCTGGATGGTGTGCGAACCAGAAGTTACGGAGGAAGCGACTGCAATTGTCAGGACGCTCGATGCTCCGGTTGAGGACGGAGTGACCGAGGGTGGGTTGAAAGATGTGCAGGTTATGCCAGAGGGCAAAGGTGTTACGCATGATAGTGTAACAGACTGAGCTGTACCAGCTTTCAGGGTCGCAGTAATAGTCACAGTACCAGAGCTGCCCTGCTGAATGCTCACCGGACCGTTGTTAGACAACGAATAATCGAATAGTACTGCGGTGACTGTGATGCTGACGGTAGTAGGTGTGGTTGTGGCCCCAAGAGGTGCTCCTGTCACCTGAACACTGTACGAGCCAGGAGCAACAGATGACGCGACTGCGATCGCTAGAATACTGGTCGCGCCTGTCGACGACGGCGTCACGGAGGGCGGGTTGAATGATGTGCAGGTAATGCCGGACGGTAAAGGTGTGACGCAGGATAGTGTGACGGACTGCGCAGTTCCGGACTTTAAAGTAGCAGTAATCGTTGCTGTGCCGGAGCTACCCTGCTGGATACTTACGGTACCATTATTCGACAATGAATAATCGAAGGGTACTGATGTAACAGTAATGCTCACGGTCGTGGGTGTAGTGGTCGCGCCTAGTGGAGTGCCGGTCACCTGGAGGCTGTACGAGCTAGGAGCAACAGAGGACGCGACTGCAATCGTAAGAACACTAGATGCACCGGTTGAAGATGGAGTCACAGACAGTGGACTGAACGATGTGCACGTTATACCGGACGGTAAAGGTGTGACGCAGAATAGTGTCACAGATTGAGCAGTACCAGCTTTCAGGGTCGCAGTGATAGTCACAGTACCAGAGCTGCTCTGCTGAATGCTCACCGGACCATTGTTAGACAACGAATAATCGAACGGCACAGACGTGACCGTGATACTCACTGTCGTAGGAGTAGTCGTGGCCCCCAGAGGTGCACCGGTGACCATAACACTGTACGAGCCGGCCACAACAGAAGACGCGACGCTGATCATTAGAACGCTTGAAGCGCCAGTTGAGGACGGAGTGACCGAAGGTGGATTGAACGAGATGCAAATGATACCCGAGGGCAGAGGTGTACCGCATGAAAGTGTTACAGACTGAGCAGTGCCCGCCTTCAACGTCGCGGTGATCGTCACCGTCCCTGAACTGCCCTGCTGGGTACTAACAGGACCGTTATTGGACAATGAATAGTCGAATGGGACTGATGTGACTGTGATGCTGACGGTAGTAGGTGTAGTTGTAGCACCTAGAGGAGCACCAGTCACCTGGACACTGTAAGATCCTGAAGCAACGGAAGACGCGACAGCGATCGTTAGGACACTCGTTGCTCCTGTCGACGATGGAGTCACTGAGGGCGGGTTGAACGAGGTGCAAGTGATGCCCGAGGGCAGAGGATTGACGCAGGACAGGGTGACCGACTGTCCGCTGCCAGACTTTAGAGTCGCCGTAATAGTTACAGTACCGGAAGCGCCCTGCTGGACACTTACAGGACCATTATTCGATAACGAATAGTCAAATGGAACAGCAGTAACAGTCACACTAACTGTGGTAGGAGTAGTAGTAGCGCCCAGAGGAGCACCAGTAACCATGAAACTGTACGAACCGGCCGCAACAGAAGCAGCAACATTGATCGTCAAGACACTAGACCCGGTAGGTGTCACAGGGTTGACAGTGAAACTGCCACAGGTAATACCAGCAGGAAGACTAGCGCTCACACATGACAACGTCACAGCCTGCGTAGAACCAGCAGTCAAAGTCGCAGTAATAGTAACAGGACCAGAACTACCCGCCTGAATACTCACAGGGCCATTGTTCGACAAGGAATAGTCGAAGGCGGCAGCAACCGGACCATATTGCCCGCCGGTCTCAGATGCGATGATGTCGATGCCACTAGTATCGAACAGATGATTCTCGGATGTGCCGCCGGTCGTAGATTCTGGGAGCCGGACACTCGAACTGCCACTGGCCATCACCTTGTAGGTTATTGTGAAGAGTAGAAGCGCACCGATCGTAAAACCGCTAGACGCGAATGCGTCATGAGCAACACCAGGACCGTCATTACCTGTGCAGGGATTGAACGCGCCCGAGGGCAGGCCGTTGATACACTGGCCGTCTGTGCCCCCAGGCATAAAATTGCCTCCACCAGGAGTATCCGAATAAGGCACGTTACAAGCACTAGTGTTGCAGAGAGTAATCGACTGAGGAGAGAGAATCGTGTTGGTCGTGATAACTAGAATATCCCAGCCAGCAGTGTTCGGAGGCATGCTCTGTACGGTCACGTTAAACGTGAGAGTCGAACCAACGGCCAATGAACCCTGGCTCGCGGGCTGAATGGTCAGTGCGGGAGAGGGCTGAGCTTGAGCCCTAGGGACGGCTGGCGCGACCACCACCGTCGATAATGACAGTCCGACTAAGAGTATTAAGGGGAGGAGCAAACGCCCATTGAAATGACCCAACTACTAACACCTTGTAGGCGGAGGTTTTCGCCGTTGGGGAAGCGGATATAAGACTTGCCAGGCCTATGCCTGAGTGTGTATCCGGCTCCAGCGTAGGATATGAAACGCCAGCTCTGGCATACCAGCGTTGATCCATCAAGACTTTTTTCGGAAGATCCTGAATCAAAAATTGTCTCGAGTCTAAGGGCGTAGCGATGGTGTGGCAACCCGCCTGTCCTAGTCTTGATACGTGGCAGGATTCTCAAAGCTTACTCCTCCCATTGTTCTAGAAAGTTGCTGGTTTGACCCGACGCGTGCTGGCTACTCTTGGCTGTTCTGGGACAGTTGACCGGCAGTGTCGTTGACGACGACTATCAGAGTTCTCTTGAGGCATGTGTACGATGTTGGCCCGCACACGACGACCTTTCCGCTGAAGCCGCCCACGCAATGGCTGGAGGCTTTGGCCGTGGGGGTGCATGTAGCCGTGACGACCACGTTATCAGGTGTGGATCCGCAGTTGGGAAATGAGGTTGGGCTCACAGTTAGGGTGATGCTGCTCGGCTGATTTGAGCTGGCAGAGAGGGTTACCGGTCCGACTGGTGAGCTGCAAGTGAACGAGTCAGGAGCGCTTGCTGAACCAGATGCTGGTGAAAGGGCGATGAAGAGAGGATTCTGGCTCCAGGTGACGGTCGGCCCCTGGTTTGCAGAGGCGAAATAGTAGCCAGCCCCTAGGCCGACAGCAACCATTGTGACTAGAATCAGTGCGGATGTGCAACGCGGAGATTGTACTGAGAGGCCAATGCGGGTACACCGTCGACCGGATCTGACAGTTAAGGCTTCCGAGGGGCGAATTTGCTCGGTCTCTCTGGAGAAATCTCCGTATTCTTGCAGATGTCCGAGACTCCGGACAAGGCACAGGTTACCTACGGTCTGTCCGCTCTACAGGTCTCTGTGCTCAGTCGGCCAGGGATTAGGTTTCTTTTGCTACGAAGGTCTATTCTGGATGGTTATGCTGACGGCCAGAGCCTTCTTCAGGCACGTGTAGGAGGTCGGTCCGCACACGACCACTGTTCCCGTGTATTCTCCTGGGCAGGTACCGTTGGCTGTGGCCAACCCAGTGCAGGACGCGGTTACAACCACATTGTCCGGGGTAGAGTCACAACTCGGAATTGCCGAGGGACTGACAGTCAGGGCGATGGTATCGGGTGCGCTTGACTGCGCTTTCAGTGTCACGGGCGTAATGGACGGGCTACAGGTGAACGAGTCAGGGGCGCTCCCTGAGGTTGTGTTTCTTGCCGAGAACTTGATCTTGAGGGGATTCTCGCTCCAAGTAACCACAAAACTACTTTCAGCGGACGCGAAATAGTAGCCGGCGCCCAAGCCAGCGGCCACCAAAGCGACCAAGGCGGTAGCCACAAGCAAGGTTCGCAGGCGGCGGGGTGGCGTCATACCAGTCTATCGCTTACGTGGATCCGAGAGTTAAGACTTTCTGCAATGAGAAGTGGCGTAGGACTATCGCAATCCGTGTATTCTGCTAAATATACGCAGATAGCCTTCAGAGTGTCGGAATATCGGGCCAGGCATTGCTCAGCTACCAAGCAGCCATGACGACCAGACTGTCTGGCGTAGACCCATCCGAGAAAGCGATGAGGGAGACGATCTCAGATTAGTCCTGTCAGGGTCCTGAGGAAGCTTGACTATTCGCGTGTGAATATGTTCGCTGTTAGAGAAGCTTCGCAAGAGCGACGGTTTGTTGAGAGGTGTGACAATCCAACCTCACACTGCGAGTAATCGGCAAAAGGAGAAGTGCTCACGGAGCCAGAACAGGGGCCCAGCTCCTGCGCGGCTCCGCTACCGGTCCGACTAGGATGAGATCTGAAAAAAAATGCACGATATGAAGTGGGGTCGGCCCTACTTGTTTTGGACGGCTATATTGACAGTCAAGAATTGCTTCAGGCAGCTGTAGGGTGCAGGTCCGCACACTTGTACCGTTGCTGTGTACCTGTCTCCGGGACAAGTGCCATACGCAAGAGCAGTAGGGGTGCAGGATGCAGTTACTGTCACATTGTCCGGTGTAGATCCGCAACTAGGAAACGAAGACGGGGACACCGTCACCGCGATTGTGTCCGGCTGACTTGAGAAGGCTCGCAAGGTGACGGGCGAAACCGAAGGGTTGCATGTGAAGGAGTCCTGAGCGCTCCCTGAGCCCTGCGTCACTGTGAACTTAATGTTTAGGGGCCTCACACTCCACATTACCTGGAACGAAGGAGTACTTGCAGCCGCGAAGTAGTAGCCAACTCCGAGGCCCACGACAACGAATGCAATCAAGGCAATGGCGGCAGCGAGCTTGCCCGGACTGCGTAGTCGAGTGCTGGAGCTCATGTTAAACGAGCCGACTCCTTCGGCTCGGCATTTAAGAGTTTCTCTCCGATCGGTTATCATTGGATAGCTCTATACGATGCTAGCTACCTCCTTCTTTCTCCCGCGCGCTGCCAGGCCTGTCTCCTCAGTGTTACCATTCACACTCTAGAAAATGGTATCATTTCCAGACTTGGATGATTCGACAGTAAAGGAGTGAGGCCAAGAGCTCTACTACTATCTCTTCGGCTACTAATCCGAATCATAATCTACAAGAACTAGCCTGTCCCGTCCGCGTTTCACAATCCTTGGCAGAGACGGGAGCCATTTTCAATGTTCCTCGGGGAACTGCGTACATTACAATCCAGCAGATAGTCTTCTACGGGACTTCCTTCCTCTACTATGTGCTCCTGGTCCGGGTTCTCAACCTCTCACAGGTCGGCGAGATATCACTCCTTGCTGCGGCGAGTTCAATTTTCACAACGCTGACACAGCTGGCCCTTCCCGCGGCTGCCACCCGGTTCATGTCTTCAAAGATAGGTCGCAATGACTCCACCAGTGCTAGTGGCGTTGCGGCCACTAGCCTAAGACTACTACTAGCGATCGCAGGACCCGGATTAGTAATAGCGATTCTCGCCTCTCCTCTGATTGGAACGACAGTTTTCAAAACAGCCGATTCTAGCACTCTACTCATCGCCACTTTCACGGCTTCTTTCTTCTTTGATCTCACAGCGCTCTACGGTGCATTTTTTCTAGGACTGGGGCTATACGCGGACATTCTCTACCAGAATATCCTCTTCTTTCCTTTAAGCCGAGGGCTTGGGCTTGCACTCGCCTACAAGGGTCTCGGACCCCTCGGAATCCCACTAGGATGGGCAATAGGATCACTCGCCACACTCTTACTCTCGCTTTACCTGTGGAAAGGGAAACTACCGCATTCCCGCAGATACCCCCCTCGTCCCCTGCTGGTCTTCGGCCTCCCACTCTTCGCCTCAGCCCTCGTTACCCTCGTACAGGGCTGGGGAGATATCGCGCTACTTCAGGGCATCTTAGGCCAGTTCGGAAACACAGGCGCTTACTACATCCTCGTTTCCAGTGTCAGCTTTCTGTCCATCCTGTGGATCCCAGTCGCCGGAGCCCTCTATCCAGCTTTATCATCGAGTTTCACAAGAGAGGGACCGACTGCAGTCTCCGCCAGACTTGCAGTAGCAACGAGGCTCATCAACCTGACAGTTCTCCCGACGGGCGCAGCCCTCGCGGCCATCGCGCCAACTGCCCTAGAGGCCGTCTTTGGAACATCACTAGCGAATCAAGCCTTTCCGTTCGCTATACTCGCTACGACACTTATCTTCACTGCGCAGAGCCTCCTCCTGATAACAACACTCCAATCGGTCAGCAGGACCAGGCATATTCTGGGAATCAGCCTCGCCGCAACAATAGTCGATCTTGTTACAGTAGGCTTGGGGGCTAGTATACTCGGAACAACAGCAGGGGCCATAGGCAGAGCTCTACTCGCCATCACAACGATGCTACTCGCGTGGTTCTCACTCCGACGAGTACTGCATGCTCCTGTGGCACAAGGCCTCTCAAAGGCTCTAGCTCTCACCTTGCTCACCGCTTTTCCCCTCCTTACCTTTGATAGACTTCTAACAGTGGAACTCCGACTCGCCCCTCTAATTCGGGTCCCGCTGTTACTAGGGGTCTTTGTCGCTTGTTTTCTCGCTACGAGCAGAGGATTCAAAGTCTTCAACGAGGATGATCTCGATCTTCTGAACAATGCACTACCAAAGTCCTTCTCGCCCCTTCTGAGAAAGTTTACGCGTTTCTTGGTTCGGACGACTAGGAGAAAGGCTAGTGAGTTGGGACCTACGAGGCAGCAATGAGGCGCAAGCTGAAGAGTTCATCAAGGCTACAACTAGATCCGATCTTGGAGATCATGCGAAAGAATAGAAGGGACAATCATCTCAAGCCATCCAGGCATGAGGCTATCTGGGTATATCGTCCTAACTTCACTCCTACTCCTAGCGGTAGGAATAGAAGCGGTTTCAGCTGTCGAGTGGGCCGCGTACCCTTACTTCCCTGACAAGAGCCTACTCTTTGCCAGGATGGACGCAGACCTCTTCTCCATCTTGGCTCCCTTCTCTCCTGCGCTTCTGATAATGCTGCTGTACACTTGGGCCGTCAGACTAACCGTCTCGTTAGACAACAAGTTTTCAAAACGTTTGAAGAGCTACTTCAGCCAGCTCGCACAATCTCTGTCGTTGCTTAGATCTAGAATCTCATCTGATTTCGTCAATAGATTCGCACTTACGGATCGCCCGAGATTACTGCTTGGGCTCGCAGTGATCATGGCCGTGTTGCTTGGCCTCGTACCTTATCGGCCGGAACTCAACCCTGCGATGACCCCGGTAGGAGTTGATGCTCACTACTACATTGAATGGGTAAACGCGATGCTACAACGATCCCCAGAAGGAGCTTTTGCCTACGCCCTGGGGAGCGCCTCGTTCGGCTCGAGACCGCTACTCCTCTTCCCAGTCTTTTTGGCAGTCGCTACTGGCATGATCACCACAGTTCAAGCCGTCGAGTTTCTTCCCGCAGTTCTGGGCCCGTTGCTTTCCCTTTCGACCTTCCTATTTGTCCGGGAGGGCCAGCAGAACGAGAGAATGGCTGGCATGGCGTCGCTCTTCTCTGCGTTCTCGTTCAACGCAGCCGTGGGTATGTGGGCAGGGTTTTTCGCAAACTGGCTGGCGATTGTCGAAGCCTACCTTTTCTTCGCTCTACTGCTGAGTTTCTTGAGAAATGCCTCGAGGTCCAAACTCATCATTCTTAATCTCTTGTCAATTAGTATTCTCCTAACGCATCCATGGACTGGGGGGCTAGTACTCGCCGTAACGGCCGTGTTCGTTGCTAGCGTCTGGAGAGACTCTCGTAAGACATTCTTATTGAAGGCTCTTGTCCTCTTGCTCACGATCAGTATTGTAGTCTACATTACAAAGAGCATATTCGTTGAGGGCCTAGCAACTGCTCAATACACTTCATCAACTCTATCCGAGTCCGGCGTATCGCAGTTCCTCGGCTTCTGGACAAACATAATCGAGACACTGTTCGTATACTTCGATGGCCTTCTCGGGAACGCTGTCGTGATAGGATTATCTCTCGTCGCAATGATCTATCTCAGATTCCCAGACAGGTTTGAACGACTTCTGATTCTATGGGTCGCAATAGGATCACTCCCCTTTCCGCTTCTCGCCGATGGCCTCCAAGCAAGAATCCTATACGACCTACCCATCCCCATACTAACCACCATGGGACTACTCGTTATTATTCGTCCAGCGGGGAGCAAGACTGCCCATTCCAACCTCGCGCTTCTGCTGGCATTGTTGCTCAGCGCAAACTATGCTTTGAGTGCGGGGACCAGATTGGTTGCCGCACCATTTTGATAGCTGAGGTGTTGCCCTCTCAATACATGGGTAGCGGTAGGAATACGGAGTAAGCTAAAATAACGGAACACCTTATGTATTAGCTATCGGTCGGTAGCTCCTCAAACAGGGCTATTGTGCCGCTATGAGAAGACCAGTGAACTATGCCAGGGCTATCGAAACTATCGAGAGAACTACGGCACAGACCACTGACGCATGGACTCGTCTTGAGGTTCAAGGTGAGATCGTTGCGACAGGGGTTGTGGTTCCGAGCCTTGGAATGCGAGGAGAGAGGCCTACTGGACGCCGCCTTAAGCTGGCTGAACAACATCAGAAGCGATCGACTGAAACAAGTCTTGACAAGAATTCTGGCGAAACTAGCGAAGGCAATGGCTTCGGTTCTATATCGCTTGCGCGAGCGTGGAGCGCCAATAGCGGTTCGCATGAGCGAACTCGCAGTACGATGGGAAAACCACCTAGCCCGGAGTTGGCGACTCGACGAAAGCTTCCAAGTCTGTTTAGGAGCGGGCATAGTCTGATCTACAGATCAAGCCTGGCTCAGCGAGCATCCACAGACTCTTCGATTACAAGCCGAATAGCCATTCCCTAGAGATTGAAATAAATGATGGAACAGGTCCTCGCAGAACCTCCTTCTAAGGCCACAGTAGAGCCTCTGTACAGGTTCGTCAAGAACCCATCAGTCATTGCATACACCGAGCCGGTAAGAGTCTCACTCATTCTTCCCATCTACAACGAAGGCATGATATTGCTTGATAACGTTCGCAACTTGACGAAAACGCTCAACCGCCTAGGTTTGGTTTCGGAAATATTGCTCTGCGATGACAACAGCAACGACGGCACCCGAGATGCAGCTGAGCTAGCCTCATCGGACCGTGTTTTCCACTTACGCTTCTCAGAGAGAATTGGTAAAGGAGCTACAATCAAGAACGCACTCAACGCAGCTCGAGGGGAAATCATAGTCATCCTAGACGCGGACATACCAGTCTCTCCGCAGGAGTTGTCCGGGGCAATCTCTCTAGTGGAGGAGGGACACCAATTCGTAATAGGAATGCGCCGCGCCCGACCCTTCACAAGGACACGGAGGAAATTCTTGAGCATTGGCTTCAACACCCTGACGAACATTCTCTTCAGAACTAGAGTTCGAGACCACCAATGTGGCTTCAAACTAATTCAACGCAGCGCAGCTGACAGATTGTTCCCTCTGATTGGAACAGATCATTTTGCTTTCGATGCTGAATTGATCGTGAAGGCGAGGTCGCAAGGTATACCCATCACTCAGTTTGAGATCGACTGGTTGGAGAAAAGAAACGGGCTCGATTCGAGCCTTCCCGCTCTCAAAACCACACTCGCAATGCTAATAGACCTTATCGTGCTGCGAACGGTTTCAATTGGGAGTCGGAACCTTCTGGGAGTCCATAGAGTAACCAACGGCTTCTTCAAGAATCCCATAACCGGCAAGACTCTCGCTTCAGAGATAACGATGATCGGCTCTGAAAATTCGAGCCTTCTCAAGGTTCTAAGAAGGCTCAGATTCCAGATGTCGGTTCAATCATGAACATCATCTGGGTGAATCATCGAGACCCACGGCATCCACAGGCGGGCGGTGCCGAAGTCCACCTCCGAGAGGTCGCAAAGAGGCTCGTCAAAAAGGGTTGTGAGGTCACTCTGATATCAGAGCGGTTTCCAGGCTCACAGGAGGAAGAATTGATTGACGGCCTCAAGGTTCTGAGACGAGGAGGAAGACTGGGAGTACATCTTAGAGCTCCACTGCTAATGAGGAGACTGGCCAAAGATGCGGATGTCGTCGTTGATGATATCGCTCATGCTGTTCCTTGGTGGTCCCGTTTTGCAACGAAAACTCCAGTCGTTGGCATAGTTCATCATGTTCACCAGGCCGTAGCCACCTTGGAACTCGGGCCTGTCTTAGGGACAGCGGTAAAGCTGGCCGAGAAGACAATCAAGCGATCCTACAATGATATCATCACTGTCTCTCAAGAGACGAAGCACCAGATTGAGAAACAACTCGGGGTTGAAGGCTCCAGAATTCACGTAGTCTACCATGGTGTTGACCATGAGACCTTCCGCCCTGATGGAGAAAAATTCTCTCGACCCACTCTATTGTCGCTTGGACGGATAAAGAAATACAAGAACCTCGATCATACACTACGCGCCTACGGCCAAGCTAAGAAGAGAGTGCCCGACCTAAGGCTTGTAATCTGCGGAGGCGGCGACTACAAGGAGCATATCGTCGACCTCGCCAAATGCCTGAACCTAGACGATGTACTATTCGTGTCGCGCGTCGGGGACGAGGAGAGAGTGCGGCTCCTCCAAAAGTCTTGGGCACTCTGCACGCCCTCGCTGGTTGAGGGCTGGGGCCTTGTCATTACCGAGGCCGCAGCATGCGGAACTCCCACCTTAGCGTACGATGGATCAGGCAGCAGTGAGGCGATCATAGACGGGGAGACCGGATACTTGGTGAAGAATGGGGACATTCGGGCGCTATCCGAAAAAATTGTGATGTTTAACCAGGACGATCAGCTGCGCCGATCCATGTCTAACGCCGCCATCCAATACTCCAACAAGTTTGACTGGGACACGACCGCCAACGAGACCCTGAAGATACTAGAGGCGTCAGCCAACTAGGCTGTCACCTAGACCTATCTTCCTCCGACTAGTTCAGATTCTCCGGCTTTACGGATGCTTTCGAGAGACCGCACGCGAGGCCGGCTTAGAGTGATCGACCAGCTGGCACGTAGCAGCAATGGTTTCTCGCTATCAGTAGGGTCCAAGTCGACGAAGCTCGCTGACGTGAACGTTGACCTCAACAAGGGAGCTAGGCCTGACATCGTGGCCACTGTCTTCCATCTACCGTTCGGTCCGGAATCATTTGACACGGTACTCTTTACAGATGTGCTACAATATTTGCCTGTCAACACGGAGGGCTTAGCATTCTTCGAACTAAAACGATGCTTGAAGAGAACTGGACGTCTCGTTCTGAGCGTGCCTAATGCGATTGGCGTTTTTACACTGCTTGACCCGGACCGATGGCTTCTAGGCAATCATCCTTACACGATAGAAAACATATCGCGGATCGTAGTTGGCAACGGCTGGAGAATAGAGCATCTTACAGTCTCGGGAGGCATCTGGGAGGCGATAGGTCTTCTCATCTATTATTTCATTGAATACCCTCTCAGCAGAATCCTTGGGCGGGAAGTTCCTGGCCCTCTGAAACTTGGCGAGGTCGCTGACAAGCAATACGGTGAGCGGAGCATGAAAGGCTACACTATTTTCATGGTCTGTTCAAGAAAAGAGGACGCCACCCTCTGACATCAACAGGTATGGAGAAAATAGGCCTTTGAAAGTCGGAATATTCAGCTCATTCTATCCAGAAATTCAGGGAGGCGCCGAAACCAGTCTGGCCGTCCTTCTAGATGGCCTCCAAAGGATAGGACTGGATCAGGTTCTCCTCACACTGTCTAAGGCTCAACCGGATACTCCGATTCATGTGATTCGCGTCGGCCGCTTTGGAGCGATTCCCAAGAGGATGAAACTTTTCGGACTGCCTGGCTTGAACTCGATTCTTGCCAGCCGGCTCTCAAAGCTATTGAGAGAGAACCATATTGGACTCCTTCATGTTAACGATACCTATGCGCTGCGCGCCGCCAGAAAGGCCGCTGAAGCGGTGGGGATTCCTCTTGTTCTGTCGTATCACAATAACTTGAACGTACCCTATTCATCATATGGCATACCGTTTCCTTTCAGTTCCTGGCTCGACCATAGAGAGAAAGGGATACTGAAGGCGGCGCGCAAATGTTCAGTCGTGATCGCCGACAGCAACTACATCGCAAACCGACTGGTCGAAGCTGGCTTGTCTCCAGCTCGTGTCAAACGAATATACATCGATGGTTCTATTTCCCAATGGGGCTCCCCTCGGACTCATCACGACCACCCCTCCATCCGCGTGCTTTCAGTAGGAATCATGCAATATCACAAAGGATTCCAGGACCTAATTCTAGCCGTCAAGAAACTCTCTACCGACGGCGTGCCTTTGGATGTCACCATGGCAGGCGATGGACCGTATTATGGGAAACTGCTGAGACTCGCAGAGCGGTTGGGCCTCATGGACCGGATCAAGTTCGTCGGTCGAGTGGCCCATCAGGAGCTGATGCGTCTCTATGATTGGTGTGATGTTGTAGTCGTCCCCACGATCACGCCTGAACCCTTTGGCAGAGTCGCAGCTGAGGCCATGAGCAGGGGCAGGGCGGTCATCGGAACCTCCACCGGCGGATTGACTGAGATAATAGATGATGGACGAACCGGCTACCATGTTCCGCCTGCTACGCCGTCGGCGATCGCCGAGAAGCTACTCATCTTCCAAAATCATCGAGATCTAGCGGAAGAAATGGGAACTCGAGCCATTGAGAGATGCCAAATGCTTTTTGACGAGCGGTTGATCACAAAACAAGTGTTCGACGTCTACCGTAGTCTAGGCCCAGTATAAGCGGAACTGGGCTTGAGAAAGTTGGAGCGAAGAAATTTGCCCTTCAGAGAGGTATGAGTATGAGAATTCTTCATATTCTCCCCCGTTTCTTTGGCAATGTTGATAACGTTTACAACCTTGAAAGAATAGGAGGAGCGGAGCGCTACGCAGTCAATCTCTGTAGGGCTCAACGCAGGCTCGGCCATGAAAGCGCCCTAATGATCTTTGCGCAGAAAGAAAGCAGCCTTGAAGTCGACGAGGTTCCAATTCTCACAACAAAGGCTACACGCTGTGTTCCCTCGATCAACAAGGATTTCGATCCTATTCCGATAGGCCTAGGGCGGTTCGCTGCTGCCCTGGCCAGTTACGAAATCGTCCACACTCACAGCATCGCATCCGATGTGTCGATCCTACTCTCCGTAGTTAGGAAAGTGTTGAAAATACAATATCGCCTAATGGTCACCGACCATGGCTGGAATGGTTTCACTCTTTCCCGAGTCTTCCGAATATCCAAACCAATGATGAGGTTTTCAGGTTTCGACGGCCTGCTTCCGGTGTCCAGTTCCTCGTTTTCGGCCTATGCAAATTCCGCAAGAGTATTCGGGCCGTTATACGGGGGTGTAGATACCGACCTCTTTAAGCCGGTCAATGGTGAGCGGCGAAGAGATGTTCTCTTTGTTGGACGCATAATGCCCCACAAGAATCTCGAGAACATTATCCGAGCTATATCTTTCCTAGACGACAAGCCTCGTTTGATAGTCATAGGCCCAACGATCGATCACGTGTACCGGGCTTTCCTTGAAAAACTGGCAGAAGACCTCAAGGTCGACGCAAGCTTCCTTGGAGCTGTATCAGACGAGTCCCTAATTCACTACTACTCATCCTCTACCGTTCTCGTCCTGCCTTCATCGGAAGAACTCTTCGGAATCGTTCTTGTAGAGGCGATGGCTTGCGAACTACCCGTCGTTGCCAATAATGCCAGAGGAATACCAGCCGCGGTGGACGATGGCTATACCGGCTACCTTGTTCGCCCAGGAGACATCAAACAGTTGAGTGATCGGTTACAGTCCTTGTTGAGTGATCAGGACGAAGTGATAAGATTGGGCACCGCAGGCAGACGAAGGGTACTTGAAAAATTTACTTGGGAGCACGTAGCCGAGAGGGCACTCGCAGCCTACAAAGAAGTCTTACAATGAGCGAATCCTATCAGAGAGCATACCACAAGATCAAAGCCCGGAAAGAGGGAGTAAAGCCTCGACCGGTCTGGGGGTCTTGGGGACGGTTTTACGATCGCGTCTTCAACCTTCGTGGAAGGCTCGTCCTCGACTTCGGCTCGGACGTGGAGTCTCCACTCTACAAGAAATTTGAGCGAGAGAATGCTGGAGAGAGAGGAAAGTACAAGGGGTACGATATTGATGAGGATACGATCTCATGGCTGAAAGGACAGGACTATTACTACGACTTTTACTCTGACGATTCTCTCCGGGGGTCCTTCGACATCATCGTTGCGTCAGAGGTCTACGAGCATCTCACAGAGTCGGAGAGAGAACGCTTCCTTTCCCGATCACACGAGCTGCTCAGCAGCTCCGGAAGCCTAGTCGTCGATGTTCCGTATATTGCCAACCTGAACCTTATAGAATTCTTCAAGAGGGACAGATCACACAAGCCTGTGGCACTGGAGGACGAAGCAGCATACTTCGAAACATTCGGATTCACAGTTCGGGTGTACATTGGAGGCCGAACGGCACCTTATAGGCCCATGTTTTGGAATCTCTGGCGATTCGTGGGAAACATAGCCTTGGGATACTATCCTTTCCATGTGGCGTTGTTTGATGCGACTAAGACTCGTTAGTCGGAAGGCGATACTCCGCCTCCGGACTGCTATCATTCATCCGAGGCAAAGTCTCATCTGGCTAGGGCTTGCAGGTCGAGAGGCAGCGCTCCACCTGCTGACTGTTTTCACTCAAGCATTGCGCCGCATCATCCTGCCGTGGCTCACGTCTCAGAGGACGCGCATTAGCCTTCTCTTCCCCAGCATCGCAATAGTCGCTTCAGTCGTTCTCCTTTCCCCATTGTTGCTTCCCCAAGGTCTTCCCTTCTACGGTGACGAAACCTACTGGATTCCTTGGACCCTTTCCACCCTCTCAACCTACAATCTCCAAATCTGGACCCTTGGCAACGGGCCTTCGACAGGTATGCTGTCCTTGTTTCCCACGCTACTACTTGTGGGGCTGAGAGGGATTCTCGGCCAAGAATTCGGGGTCAAGGGCTACCTTCTCTTGATGGCATGGCTATCCGCCATCATCCCCTATTCTGCGACTAGGCAACTCCTCAGACATTGGAAGCTCATGCTCGACCCTCTCAGACTAGAACTCGCATCGGGTGTGGGCGGACTCGTCGCACTCCTGTTTTTCAGTAACCAGGCAACTGTTGCAGGCTCAAACAGCTATGTCTGGGTCTATAGCCTCTTCCCCCTTCTGGCGGCTTCCCTCGTGATATTCCTAGACACGGGGAACCTTCGGCAATTGCTTACCTTTGGCGTATCTTCTGTGCTTGCCAGTCCCCAACCTTTCTGGCCCTATCTTGTTGGAATAGTTGGACTGACCTACCTAGTCTTCGCATTGGTGCGAAGGACGGCTATTGCGGGCCTCTTGAAACTCATGAAAAATTCATTGCTGTCAGTCGCGGTCGGGCTAGGCTTCAATGCCTTCTGGTTGGTCCCGATCGTCGCAGGCTACGTGATGCAGGCGGGCGGCTCGACCTTTCAACTCTACACCACTCAGGGATTGATCACTCCCGGGGACCTTAGCTTTCTGAGCTTCTGGAGCCTTCAGGACATCCTGATGATGGGTGAGAGTGCACATGAGTTCTTTTGGAGTCACCCCCAGAATTACACGCTGTTTAGCGTAATCATCCCCCTTCTCGCACTCTCCTCAGTTCTTGTCTATCGAAGAAACAGGTCAGTTCTCTTTGTTGGTATCCTCCTAATTGTGGGAGCACTCTTTACCGCTGGAGTCAATGAGCCGTTAGGTTTCCTCTACTACCTAGTGGCGAGCAACCTTCCTTATGGTGCTGGGGGTATTCTGAGGAATCCCACAAAATTTGTCCCGATCGTGACGTTTGCATATGGCCTGCTTCTCGGCCTAGCGGTGGTTGCAATACTTCCTATCCTTGCCTCGAAAAAATTCTTCCAACAGATCTTCAAGAGAAATCTGGTCCGATACCTCACAGTTCTCGCACTGGTCTTCCTAGTCCTCGCACCAATTACATACGGAACATTGCTCGACCTTCAAGGGTATACATGGCCGCGCTACAGCCCAACAAACATCCCACAGCAGTACAACGAACTGAATGACTGGCTCACAGCTCAGCCTGGCGACTTTAAAGTGATGTGGATTCCGTCAGGAGGGGCGTATGATTGGAAACAATATGCAATAACCGCGTTTCCGGACCTACTGTCATCAAAGCCTACCGTACCCTTCAACACCATCTATCCAATGGCTCTGGCGTCGACAAACCATACGGGAAAGCTCCTAACGTTTTTGGGAGTCAAATATGTCGTGTTCCATGGTGATTCGATCAATTTTCCAAACGATCAAATACTACAAGACTTATTCGACCAACAGAATCTTACCACAGTAGAATCCCTCAACAGCACCATTGCAGCAATTGACAATTCCCTCGCACCTCTCCCTATCGATTCCCCCGGAACAGAGTTCGGGAATAGCCCCTTCCACCTTTCATCCGTCATGCTGCCCAGAGGACAAGATAACCTTACTATGAGTTACACGATACCTCAATCATTGAGAGACCAAGGATTTCAAGGACAGTTCTGGGACGGGTTTGGCATCGCGATTCACGGATTTCCTGCCGGGACTGTTGATTTCTCCAGAAGGGTCTTTTTTTCCACAGTCGCCCATCAACAGATGATAAACGCCACCGATGGGTATGCGTCTTTCGACGTAGCTGCGTCCCTGAACTATCCAGATACCTCAATCGACCTCTACGGCAACTATTATGACGGGAGCTTCAGATCTCTAACACCGCTCTTTTTCATCGACCGACTTACACTTGTTCCAGACCATATAGTCAACCGCTATTTCATATTCGAAAACAAGGGGTTCATCGGGCCTGCATTCTCCCAGAATGTGACTGTCGCCGGCAATGCGAAAGTCACGGATCTACTCAATGATAATGCCAGCGTAGTTTCATCGCCTTCCGCCAGGGTGACCAATCTACAGATGGGTGGGACGGAGCTTGTATTGACCGTCGACGCGTCATCACCATTCCTTCTGGTTCTCACGGAACCCTATGATAGGCTTTGGAGGGCGTACGTAGGGAACGTAGAGCTGAAGCCGGTACTTGTCTACGGGTTAGTCAATGGTTTCCTAGTAGACCAAACAGGAGTTCTAAGCATCAGAGTCGACTATGCTCTACAAAACTACTTTTACCTTGGGACAGCACTCTCCTTCACAAGTCTCTCTTTGCTACTGCTCGTCCTCGTGTTGGTTTGGAGGAAGGGAAGACGAAGAATTCTTGCTTCGACCGAAATCGCCGCAGCTGTGCCGATCCCAGCACAAAACGTTTGATCACTTTGGTCCAGGTGCCTCGGAGAGTCTAGACGATCAGGATTCGATCAGCCGAATGACATGCCTTCGAGCATCAAAACATGCATGACCGATGGCTCTAAAATCATGGTGGTTTGTTGCCGCAGAGTCGCTTGGATTTAGGCCCCGTAGTCACACTGACTGTTGACGACTGCTGGAAGACGCATGCGCAAGCATTCGATCAAGCCTTTGATTCGATGTCTCTTCGAGGAGTATTCTATGTCATCGCGGGATTTGTGGGAAAAGAGGTCAACCGTTTCCAGTTTCTCGAATGGGACACCCTTCGTCAGATGGCCGAAATGGGTCACGAAATAGGCTCGCACTCATTCACGCACCGAGGGTCAGCACTGACTTGGAGGACGAAAGCCACTCAGCTATTTCGCCTGGTAAGGAGCAAGGGGCCTGTGCGTTCTACGAAGCTTGCCCGCGCCCTTCTAAACTTGCCTGAAGAATATCCAGTAGTACACTTGCAACAAGATGAGGAAGTTGTAATGTCGAAACGTGAGATCGAAAAGGGTGTCAGGAGACCTTGCAGGAGCTATTCGTATCCTGGAGGAGAGCCCACTTCTCTACTCGCGAACCTTGCCAGAGACATAGGTTACACATCGGCACGAACCATGCGTCCTGGGTTCAATCGGCTTCGTCAATTCGACGCCTACACACTCAGAACCCAGGCATGGGATCAATGGACAACAGCAAGAATTGCAGACAAATGGGTGGAAAAGGCCATCAACAAAAATCTCTGGCTAATCGAGGTCTTTCATGCGATAGATCTTCCCAGCTACCCTTACAGTTGCTCAGAGTCTTCTCTTAGGGAGCATCTGTCGCACGTTCGGTCTAAGCTAGGAGAAATTCATAATCTTACCATTAGCGAGACTATCGAACTGATACGGAAAGACCTACCCGGTGGAACGCCGTTCGAGACACTTTCTTGACGCCACCGACCAGTTTAACTGAAAGGTCTGCATTGATTTTGGTGAAGGACGCCTCAAATGGGTCCTGAAGCGCTTGTCGTTCCAACGGGTGTTCACGACCCACGCCAGAGGGCTAAGGCTGGATCTGGTGGGCCTCCTCTCGTCTCGGTAATAATTCCAACGAAGAACTCGGAACGAACGATCCGCACATGTCTTGAGAGCGTCCGCGCTCAAACCTACAGGCACTTCGAAATCGTAGTAGTAGACAACTTCTCGACAGATTCGACAATAAGAATAGCCAAGGAATACGCTGACGTAGTTCTCCTCGCAGGTCCCGAGAGAACCAGCCAAGTAAAACAGGGAGCCGCCAATAGCAAGGGCGACTTCATCTACAAAATTGACTCCGACTTTGTGCTTGAGCCTTCCGTTCTGGAGAAGGCCGTCAAGGTTGCCTTAGACGAGAAGGCTGTAGGAGTAATTATTCCAAATCTGTCATACCCAAAGATAAGCTTCTGGTCCGAAGTACGTTTCTTCGAGCGCCTCTCGTACGTTGGCTCGAAACAGATCGAAGCTGCCCGCTTCATCAGCCGCGATGCGTATGACAGAGTAGGCGGCCATGACGGAACACTCGTCGCTTACGAAGAACACGATCTCCACAACAGGGTGTCCAGGCTTGGCAAAATTGTTCGTATCGAAGACGCCTCCGAGTGGCACTTGGGAGAGCCCAAGCACCTTGCCGACATCGTAACAACCAATTGGTACTATGGAAAGACGGCGATCCGATATATCA
>WNGK01002008.1_pt1 | contig 29037 bp, 25 predicted proteins | sample 5400601 | NCBI WGS metagenome assembly WNGK01 (sample SAMN13153376, study PRJNA577476) | soil metagenome | isolation source: 60 cm soil or saprolite under Garry oak tree replicate 1 | place: USA:California | collected 2016-06-15
TGCAACTGGTCTCTACCCATCTGCCTGAAATCGGCGACGCGGCCCTCATCCCCCTGCTCATCAGCAAGCACGTGGTGATCAAAACGCAGTCCTCGGCGCAACTGCCTCCATGGTTCTCGCTGTTCTGGAAGCTGCTCCCCTTCCTCTTGCTGCTGCTGATGCTGCCCTGGGCCCTGAACCCCGGCAGACGCGTTCGGTCTCCCGGCGCCATGAGCGATTACATGTCCTTCAACCCGACCAGGAACTACGCTGAACCCGAGAGGAGAAACGCCCCGGCACCAGAGGCACCACTCGATGACACCTCTGCAAGGGACAAAACGGTCCCTGGGCGTACCTCTTCTCCGTTACCTCCAGAACTGCAACCGCCCCCTGTCACCTTCGCCGACGTGGCGGGGATCGACGAGGTGCGCCAGGAAGTGCAGGAACTCGTGCAGTTCTTGCAGGCTCCCGAACGCTTCGCGCGCCTGGGAGCGCGCATCCCGCGCGGCGCGTTGCTGGTGGGCCCTCCCGGCACGGGCAAAACCCTGCTCGCGAAGGCCGTGGCCGGCGAAGCAGGGGTGCCGTTTTTCAGCGTGAGCGCCTCGGAGTTTGTCGAGATGTACGTCGGTGTGGGGGCGAAGCGGGTGCGCGACTTGTTCTACAAGGCGCGTGAGCACACCCCCTGCGTCATCTTCATCGATGAGCTGGACGCGGTGGGCCGCAAACGCAACGTCAGGCTGGTCGGTAGCGATGAGCGGGACCAGACGCTCAGTCGGTAGCGATGAGCGGGACCAGACGCTCAACCAACTGCTGGTCGAACTCGACGGGTTCGCGGCGCGGCAGACCATCGTCGTGCTGGCGGCCACCAACCGCGCCGATATCCTGGACCCGGCCCTGCTGCGCCCGGGCCGCTTTGACCGCCATATCAGCGTCTCGCTGCCGGACAGGGCGGGCCGCCTGGCGATCCTCCAGGTACATACGCGCCACACTCCCCTGGACAGGAGCGTGAGCCTGGAACGGCTGGCCCGGCTCACCACGGGCATGAGTGGCGCCGACCTCGCCAATCTCGTCAACGAGGCGGCTCTGCGCGCTGCGCGCGGCGACCTGGAGCGCATCACCAGCGCCTGCTTCGAGGAAGCGCTGTCACGGATCCTCCTGGGGGCGCAGCGTCCCATCGTCCTCTCGGAAGCGGAGCAGCGCATCGTCGCCTATCACGAGGCGGGGCACGCGCTGGTAGCCCACTCCCTGCCGGAGGCCGACCGCGTGAGCTTTGTCTCCATCCTACCGCGCGGGCAGAGCCTGGGCGTGACGCAGTTCGTGGCCGAGGAGGACCGCTACAACTACAGCCGGGAACAACTCATGGCTCGCCTGGCCGTAGGACTGGGAGGTCGGGCTGCGGAAGAAATAACCTTTGGGTCAGAGCGAGTGACCACCGGCGCTGAGAACGATTTCCAGGCGGTGACAGGTCTCGCCCGCAAGATGGTCACGCGCTGGGGCATGAGCGAGCGCGTGGGTGCAATGTTCCTTGAGGGCCGAGGATCCGCAGGCGGACCGGCTCTGAACTACCACCAGAGTGATGCGCTCTCCACGCGCAGCCGGACGCTCGCTGTCGGTCCAGACGGCCGGCTGCTGTTGAACGGAAGCGACCTGCCTGCGCGTCAACACCGATATGTAGCGCCGGATGCCACTGTGGGCGAAGCGAGCAGCGCGAGTATGGTGACGCTGATCGACCTGGAAGTGCAGCGCCTGCTCAACGAGAGCTACCAGGCTGCCAGAGCGTTGTTGAGCGAGCACCGCGAGCAGCTCGACCAGCTGGCTCTTGCGCTCATGGAACGCGAGCAACTGGATCGCGCTGCCTTCGAGCAGCTGGTAAGCGAGTAAGAGACCAGGAAATAGAGCGCTAGCCCCTCTGCAGACCTTCAATCCAGCGAGATCACAAAAGAGGGGCTTGCCTTTTTTATGCCACTACCAACGCTTCTCTCCACACCCTACGCGTACGCTACCTATACAGCTACGCACACCATCATCCCCCTTCGAGGAGAGGAAGAAGCAAAGCTCAGCGTAGCGCGTACATACGTATAGATGAACGAAGCAAACGAAAGGAAAACGAAAGGTGAAAGACAGCTCATTACACGAGAGAATTCAGGGCAACTGGAAACAGTTGAGCGGGGGTGTGCGCCACGAGTGGGGCAAACTCACGCACAACGATGTTGAGCAGGTCAAGGGCGATGTCGAGGTACTGGCTGGCAAGATCGAGGAGCGCTACGGCGTGACGAAAGCAGAAGCCAGGAAGCAGATCGAACTGTGGGCCGCCAGGATGCTCGCGCACCATATCGAGCAAGAGCGAAGCCAGACCGAGCAAAGCCAGGCGGCGGAGAGCTAGCCCGCGAGCGCGCTTCGGCGTTGAACCGGACCGGTCTGCTGGTAGCGTCGCAGACCGACCTGGAAGAGAAAGGAAAAAGTCCAGATGGCGAATCTTATTGACACCCTCCAGGCAGAGGGAACGTTCACAACGTACACCCACGCCATTAAAATGACCGAGATCGTTGCAGCTTTGCGGGAGCCAGGCGCCTACACCATGTTCGCGCCGACCGACGCCGCCTTCGCGCTGATGAAGGCCGATCAAGTCGAAGACCTGTTCGAGGACTACGAGGATATGAGCAAGCTGGTGAAGTATCACCTCGTGCTGGGCATCTACCGGACGACCGCCCTGCTCGATCAGGTCTTCCTGAAAACAATGGAGGGCCAGCGGCTCACCATCGCATCCTCGGCCAGCAACGAACGGGACACCGAGTCCTTAGTGGATGGGACGGACGCCCACGGCTACGTGGTGAGGGATACGGTCACCACGACCCTGCTGGAAAGCATCAAAGTCAATGGCGCCCTTATCACGCGTGGCAACGTGAGCGCCGATAACGGCATCATCCACGTCATCGACAAGGTGCTCGTGCCTCGTTTCATGGTCCTCTGAAGCGGCAGGCGTTTCTCGCTTTAGCGCCTTGAATTGCGAGGCCGCGCCGTCCTACAGTGGCTCTTGCTCATTGAGTAAAGGGGGCTTGTTACTGTCTATCAAGCAAGACGATAACGGCCCCCTGGTAGCTTTGGACCAGATGTAACAAGCGGAGATATCGATGCCTTTGGCCGGGGGAGGGTAGATACATCGACGATGAGAGACAGCAGGCCATAAGGCTAGACTACATCGATTGCCCAGGCAAAACGGGCAAGGCGCGGCGAGCCACTCTCTCATGCTAGCTTTGCAGTTAGAGAGAAGAGTGGCTCGCTTTCCTCTATGCGCTAACGGTCGGGTGAAAATGCCTCCCGACTCAGGGTGGCGACGAGACTGGCAAGCACACCTACAATCAAGACCGGACCCGAAAGTCCCCTGAGAGGACCCAGAGCGCCAACGTTGTTGATGAGTGCCAGGACCAGCACCGTCAGCGCGATACCGATCAGGATGACCATGTCGCCAACGATGAAATTGTAGATGGTTTTGATGATCTTCATGGATTCACCTCTTGTTTTTGTACTGTAGCGGGAGCTGATTGATTCTCTGCGGCTTGCTCCCGCTGCTGTTTTTTCGTGCGTTTGAGCCAGGCGATGAGCAAGAAAGCCGCGGCCAGGTAGATGGCGACGAGAATCAGGAGAAAGGCATCGGAGAGCGGCCACTCGTAATTGAATCCCTCGGCCAGCCAGAAGGTGCCGAAGGTCGTCAACAAGATGCCGACGACGAACTTCAGCGTGTTTTCCGGCACCTTTGACAGCGGGACGCGCACGAGCGCTCCCACCAGGATGACCAGCAGACCGGCAGCTAGCGCGCCGAGCGCGGCAGAAGCGATACCGCTGGAGCGAGAGGCGGCGCTCGTGGCCGCGCTCACCCCGAAGGTGATCACAATGAAGGCCACCTCGAGTCCCTCGAGCAAGACCGACTTGTACGACAGCAGGAACCCGAAGAGGTCGAAGCGGGGCGATGAGGCATCGGCGCTGCCGCGCGCGCGAAGTTCCGCCCGGGTTTCCTCGTAAACGGCCTGTTCGTCGTGGATCGCTTTCAAACCAGCGTAGCGCATGATAGCGTTCTTCAGCCACTTCAACCCGAAGAGGAGCAAGAGCGTGCCGATGACCGTGCGCAGGACATCGAGTGGGACCCATTGCACAAGCGCGGTCCCCAGCGTCGCGACCAGCAGGGCGAGCGTCGCCGCGGCGGCGAGCGCGCCGAGCAGCGCGCTTCGCCAGTTGACGGTGACGCCGACGACCAGGACGATGGTGAAGGCCTCCACGAACTCAACGGCGGAGGCGAAAAATGCGGCAGTAGCCACAACCCATTGCATAGAGATGCTCCTTTGCGTGGCTGCTCCGCTCGAGGAGCGGAGCAGCCGCTTGCCATCGCTCCGTTGGAACAGGGATGGCGCTTTCTAGACTGAACCTCTGCGTAGTTTACTCGCGCTGCGTCAGGAAAAGCGTTGGCCGGGGCGTAAAAGCGGGTGTCCAGATGTCAGACGAAGCGCGTGACGATAAAGGCGAAAAGGACACCCAGCACCGTGAGGACGATGGTGAGCGGTGTGCTCTTGTTGCTGTGCGCCTGCGGCAAGATATCGCTCGCGCCGATGTAGAGGAGGAAGCCGGCAAAGAAGCCCAGGTAGTATGGCAACCAAGCGGTGGGCATCGTGAAGAACAGGGTGGAGATGGCGCCGGCCACCGGTGCTGCAGCGTCGGCCAGCAGCAGCAGGAAGGAACGGCGCGACGTGTTCTTGTTGACGAGCATCAACGTGACGGTGTTGAGGCCATCGGAGAAGTCGTGCGAGATGACAGCGATCGCTACGACCAGTCCAACGGCAGGGCTCACCTGAAAGCCGAGGCCGATACCGACTCCATCCAGAAAGCTGTGCCCGGTCAGGGCCACCGCCGAGAGGATGCCCACCAGCGGGTGCTGGTGCACGGCGTACTGCTCTTCGTGCGAAAAGTGGATGAGGATGGACTTCTCCGTGATGTGGAAGAGGAGAAAGCCGCTCATCAGCGCGAACATGGGTCCCGTACTGTCCAGGTGCAGCGTGTAGACGAGCCGAAAAATCTCCGGCAGCAGGTCGAAGGAGACCAGGCCGACCAGCACACCCGCTGTAAAACCCATGATCAGGTTGAGATGGTCGCGGTAGCGCAGCCCGAAGAGGCCGCCGAGGAGCGTCGAGAAGAACGTCGCGAGCGACAGGAGTATCGCGCCCATTATTTTGCTTTTCATCCTTCCACTTTTACAGGTTATACAGGCAAAAACGCTGTCGTTCACGGGCACTGCGAGACGCCGTGATGGACGAGCGGTTCATCCACCGAGAATATTGACCGCGCGGGCGATCAGTATCCCGACGACCGCGAGCGAGAGTAGTGCTTCAGACATCATGAGTGCCTTGGCCGTCCTGGTGAGCGGATACGTGTCGGCAGGGCTCAGCGCGGTTGCCCCGGTAAAGGCGACGAACAGATAATCGAGAAAATGTGGCGCCCAGCTCTTCCCGTCCACCTGTTGCGGGAACAGGAAATCCGCGGCGGGATGGTCGGGTTGGCGGCGTTTCCAGGGACCTCCCCCATCCAGCTCCCAATACCACAGGGCGAAGACCAGGATGTTGAAACACCACAACACAGCGGCAGAGCGCAATAAATTGGTTGCGTGACTGTCAGCCGGTAACGTGAGCACGAAGAGAACAACGCCCACTACGAGCGCCAGCGTACTCACACCCAGTGGCAGGAGTACGAGCAAACGCCTCGCCGCGTGAGGGAGATCCCACGCTGTCAGGGCGTCGACGACAAGCGGTACTACGAACACCGCTTCGATGGCTAACAAGAGCCAGTTAGGGCCGACGATCACACCTGGCGGGAGGGCCAGGTAGAGCAGGCCGGTCAAAAAGATAGCGGCGAGCGCGGCAATGCCCGGAACCCACACTTCCTCGGTGTCAGTCGAAGCCGGCGACGGTCGCAGGCGGGCTGAACGGTCTTGCAGCGTCTTCTCCTCAGATTTCATGACTACCTTGTCCCTTGATCAGGCGGCCCTTGGCAATCGTTTCCGGCTATCGTCCCGAGAAGTGCCCTGTCCCAGGCTGCGCCGCACCTCCAGGTAGCGCATGACCGAGTCGCGGCTCACAATACCGACCGGAACGCCGTTCTGCACCACAGGCAACTGGTTCACGTCGCGACCGGCCATCAGGGGCAAGACATCGTTCAGGCTCTGTTGTGGAGACACCACGTGCAGGCGCTCTGCCGGGATCATGGCCTGGCTGACGGGGATGTATCCCCACTGTTCGCGTGGCACATGGCGGATGTCACCGAGGGTAATCAGGCCGGCCAGTCGATCGCCTTGCGTGACCAGGGCGCAACGTAGCCCGTGGGGCAGGAAGTACTCGTCGGTCAACTTTTGCAGCGAGATGTTGGCGGGGACGGTCGGCGGTGTGGGATTCATGACCTCACCGACGGTGATGCCGCGCAGCGCGGATTGCAGCACCACCTGGGTATTGGCCGACTGGGCCGCGCTGAGCAGGAACCACCCGATGAAACCGAGCCAGATGCCGTTCAGCACATCACCGCCGAAGAGTTGCCAGATGCCCCAGAAGATGAAGAGGTAGGCAATGACCTGGCCCGATAGCGAGGCGACGCGCGTGGCTCTCGCCAGGCTGCCGGTGATCTTCCAGACGATGGAGCGCAGCACCCGCCCCCCGTCGAGCGGGAAGCCGGGAATCAGGTTAAAGAGGCCCAGCAGGATGTTCATCACCGCCAGGTAGAACAGGATGCCTTCAAGTGGCGAGTGGGTCCCGCGCAGCGGCAGCAGCAGCAGGTAACAGACGGCGCCGATGAGCAGGCTGGTGAGCGGGCCGACGAAGGCCATCCTGAACTCTACGCCGGGACTCTTCGGCTCCTGCTCGATATTCGAGACGCCGCCGAAGATGAACAGCGTAATGTTTTTCACAGGCAACCCGCTGCGACGCGCGACAAGCGAGTGGGCTAACTCGTGCAAAAGGACGGAGACGAAGAGCAGCAGGGCCGAGATGAAGCTGACGACCCAGTAGGTGGCGGTTGACCACCCCGGATACAACAGGGGAACCAGCCGGTTGCAAGGGAGACCGTCAGCAAGACCAGGATGACGATCCAGCTTACATTGATATCGATCTCGATTCCGGCAATTTTGCCGATACGGAACGAGCCGAGCATGGCGAGACTCCTTTTTCAATGCATAGATGTGTAGTTCGCACTCAGAACACTCCGAGCCGTGAGGCAATCATAGGAGCTAGGCGTGAAGAAAAGCGTTGCCGCAGGCGTGAAAGCGTGCCGGGCGGCTCTGTGCTTGACGTTGGATTCTTCGCTCGTTACAATAGTGGCATAGGTATTCCGTCGCTTTTTGTGCAGTCATTCCATCATCGAGGCGCATCCATATGCAAGATCATCCCCCATCGTCGGTGTCTCCCTCAACAGCTCATGAAGCGGAGACGTGGCAGGTCTACTGGAAAGAGCAGGGGCAGCCGTGGCGCAGCGAGCCGCTCATCGACGAGGAGCGACAACAACGCCTGTCGGTCTGTACACAGGGGGAAATTGATATCGAACAGGGGAAATATCCCTTCAAGGGGATGTGCCTGAGCCGCGCGGATGTCGAGTGGCTGTTGGCGGCGGTAGAACAGGGGAGCGCGGAGGTGCGTACAGGGGGTGGCGACGGTCGGAAGCCGCATGGACTCGATGTACGCGGGGCTGACCTGTCAGGGGTGGATTTGAGCCACTTGCCACTGGTACGCCTGCGCGCGGGCCTGTCGCTGGAAGAGGGGCGTCACGCCACGGTTGAGCAGAGCAGGCAGGCGGCGGCGAACCTGGCGAAGGCGGACCTGAGCTACGCGCAGTTGCAAGGGGCGCAGTTCGGCTGGGCGACGCTGGACGAGGCAGTACTGGTGGAGGCGCACCTGGAAGGTGCTGACCTGGGCAAGGCCTCTCTCAAGCACGCCATGTCCCTTTGCCTCCGCAAAGGAGGGGCGCGGGCTGACAATGGAGATCAGCACGATGCCAACTTCCGCGATTACATTCCGTTTTACGAGTACTTCCACGGTGAGAGCGGGCGCGGCGTCGGCGCCAGCCACCAGACCGGCTGGACGGCCGTGGTCGCCAATCTGCTCCAGGCTTAACATAAACCGTCCGCCTGCCCTCGGTAGGGACAAGAGGTGGATGAGGGAAGGGGTGGGGGCCTTGTGGTTGTCACCCTCGCCACACGATGTGGAGAGATGCCATAACCCAGACTAACCGCGCCCGCACGAGGACAGGTAGCAGGCCCCCTGTCCAGACAGGATGGGTTGATCACCAAATACGCGCTTAAAACTTGCGAGATCAAACCAAAGGGGGCCCGTCATCCTCCTCGCCCACAGCGCCCAGGGCACGCAACGCCGCCTGCTGAGCGTTCGTCAGGCCGCTCGTCCCGCTGATGTCGAGCCGCTCATAGGGTCGCTCGGCCCGCAAGGTCGCCAGGTGCTGGTGACTGAGCATGTCCCAGAGCGAGATCGTGCCATCTTCCCCGCAACTGGCGACTGTCTTGCCATCGGGGCTGACGCGCACGGCCCTGGCCCACGCCTCGTGCGCTGGCACCGTCGCCAGTTGCACGCCTTGCTGTGGGTCCCACCAGCGTACCGTGCCATCCGTGCCGGCACTCAGCAGCAGATTGCGTTCAGCAGACCACTCGACGCCTATGATAGGCCCTCTGTGGCCTTCTAACCTGCGCACGAGTGTGCCCTGTCGCACATCCCAGAGGGACACCACCCCTTGTGCCCCGTCAACCGTCCCGCTCGCCAGCTGTTCCCCGTCCGGGCTCCAGCAGAGGGCATTGACAACCCCTACCCGCTCGAAGCGCCGCACAAGAGAGCCATCGGCCGCCCGAGAGATTTGCACCAGCCCATCTTCACTGGCAGTGGCCAGGAGCGTGCCATCGGGGGACCACACCACCATAGAGATCAGTCCGCCCTGTTCAACGCCCACCTGGCTGGTGCCTGCCTGCACGTTCCAGATGCGCACGCTGCCATCATGACTGCCGCTGGCCAGCCTGCTCCCATCGGGACTCCAATTCACACTCAAAACCTGAGCTGTATGGCCCTGCAAGAGATGGGTGCAGATGCCCGTCCTGGGGTCCCAGAGGCGCACGGTGTGATCAGTGCTCCCGCTGGCGATGCGGTTGGTGGCCCGGCTCCAGGCCACGGCATTCACCCGCTGCCGGTGCCCGCGCAGGACCCGCACCGGCGTGCGGGTGGTCACCTCCCAGAGCGTCAGTGTGGCCTCGCTGCTGCCACTGAGGACGAAGCGCCCATTAGGGCTCCAGCAGAGGTCTAGCAACGCGAGAGCATAGCCAGTCATCGTGCGCACGTTCTGCCCACTTTGCACGTCCCAGGTGCGCAGGGTGTGATCCAGGCTGCCGCTGAGCAAACGGTCCCCCCCAGGCAGAAAGGCCAGCGACGTGACTCCATCCCGATGGCCTTGCAGGATGTGGTGGCACTGCCAGCTTCGCGAGTCCCAGAGCCGAATGGTCGTGTCGTAGCTGGCAGAGGCCAGGGTGCGGCCATCGGCGGACCAGGCCAGCCCTATCACCAGACCGGTATGTCCTTCCAGCGTCCTGATGCAGGTGCCCGTTTCCACCTCCCAGAGCTTGATCGCCTGGTCGAGGCTGCCGCTGGCGAGCAGGCCTGTATCAGGGGCGAAGGCCAGCGCGCAGACCCATTTGCGATGCCCAGGCAGTACTTGCAGCAGCGTCCCCTGCTCGGCGTCCCAGAGCCGGATGCCGGCATCCATGCCGCCGCTGGCGAGCAGGCGTCCATCGGGGCTGCAGGCGACGGTGAAAATTGGCCCACCCTGCGTGGGAACACTCTTCAGGGGTGTCCCGGTGCGCAGGTTCCACACGTGGACGGCTCCATCGTAGCTCCCACTGATCAGCTGCCCGTTGGGCCCGATGGCAAGGGAAGTGACCGGAACGTGCTGATCCTGTCCCGTCCAGATGGCCGCTCCACTGGCCACATCCCAGAGCCGGACGGTGCCGTCCCAACTGGCGGTGGCCAGCGTGTCTCCATCGGGACTGAAGGCGATGGCTCCCACGCGATCGGTATGGCCCTGGAAGGTCAGGTGCGCCACGCGGCCCTCCTCGTGCCAGACGCGCACCTGCCCGCTGTTGCTGCCTGCCGCGATGTAGTGCCCATCCGGGCTCATGGCCACCGCACGGATCGTGTCGAAGGCAGAGGTCCAGACCACCTCGTGCACTGTCGCCCCGGAAAGCCGCGCATCCTGCATCTCGACACCTTGCAGGTAGGCGCCCCGAATAGCAAGCCGCGAGAGGTCCAGATCGCGCAGGTGGCCGCGCAGGGCTTTGAGCAGGCTGATGACATTGGCCGGACCATAGCCCTGGGTGCCAGCGTCCTCGGAGCGGAACCGCGCGAGCAGTCGCAGCAGGTGCGCCTCGACCAGGCTGTCGGCTCCCAGTTCGGCGCGCAGTCGCGCGAGCAGGGGATGGACCAGCAGCCGCACCTGGATCTCTCGCACATAGTCTTTGGCCTGAGACTGCTCCAGGGCGTACAGGCGCAACTGCTGGGGGGGGCCCAGCACGACCTCCTCACTCAGGTGCTCGACCAGCACATCGGTGAGGTACTCCATCACTACCGATTGCAGACTGAAGCTGGCCTGCCGCCCCCGCTCGAGCAGCGAGCGCCGTCCTAGCGCCTCGAGCGCCTCGAGCAGCTGCGCGCGCCGCACCCGGGGATGCAGGACCTGCGCCAGGGTGGGAAGCTCCGTCCACTCGCGCAGCACGGCCAGCCAGGTGAGCAGCAGGTGTTCCAGCGGGGTGAGACGCCCCACCTGCTGGCGCAGCACTGGCCGCACGCCATTGAAGACCAGTTCCCCCTCCTCGAGGAAGAGGTCGAGATCGCCACCGAAGAGGTCGGAGACCGCCTGCGCCACGATCTTGAGGGCCAACGGATTGCCCGCGTAGCTGGCGACGAGACGCCCCCAGGCAGCAGGGGTGCCGGTGAGATCCTTGTCGGCGAGCAACGCCTGAGCTGCCTGATCGTCCAAGCCCTCCAGGCGCAGCGTGCGCACCGGGGAGCGCACCCCTTCCAGCGGCGCAATTTCTTTGGGCTTCTCGCGGGAGGTGAGCAGCACACAGCTCTGGTGGGCCGACTCGGCCAGGCGCCCAATCAGCCGTCCGTAGCCCTCATAGCCCGGCAGGTAGTTGCCCTCACGGTCCCCGCTCTCGAGCAGCGTCTCCAGGTTGTCGAGCACCAGCAGGCAGCGGCGGGCCTGCAAGCGCGAGAGCAGCTGCGTGATACGCTGCTCGAGCGACCCGGGGAATGCGGCGGGCGGGGTCTCGGAAAAGAAGATGATGCAGTCGGCGACCAGTTCCGAGCATGCGGGGGCGTCGCGCACCGAGCGCCAGAGCACCGCCTCAAAGTGGGGGGCCAGGCGATTTCCCAGGTAGGAGGCCAGCATACTCTTGCCGATGCCGCCCAGGCCCACGAGCGTGACCAGGCGGCAGCGCTCCGGCACGATCCACTGGGAGAGTTCCGCCACTTCCACCTCGCGGCCCGCGAAGTGGCTGGTGTCTAGGGCTTCCACCCAATCCATGCGCGGGAAGGCCGCGGACTTCGATCCCGCGTGGGGAACCGGAGGGGAAACCTGTGGGACCAGCGGTAGGGACGCAGGAGGGGCGAGCAGGTCACGCAGCCAGTCCTCATCCAGCAGCACCTTCTGGTGCGCCGCCTTCCACAGCGCGCGGATCTCCTGCTCCTCGCGTCCGGAGGCAAAGGCTTGCTGCTGCACTCCCAGGGTAATGAGCTGTTTGAGGCGTTCCGCTTTGGGGTAGCTGAGGCCCCCCTCCCACTCTGCCACCGCGCGCCGGGAGACATCCAGCAGCTCACCCAGTATCTCCTGGCTCAGCCCGATGGCGGTGCGCAGCGCCAGGATCATCTGAGCGAAGGCATAGTCTCGCTCACGGTACACATGTCTCTTCACGAGCAAACTCCTGATCTCGCGTGACCCGGCGCAGCGACACTCGATGAAGTGTGTTGTGAAGTGACGCGCCACCTGATGGACGCTGACTTCAAGAGGACCCATCCGCTATACTGGTAAGTGTCGGGTGTGCCCGCTCCGTGGGTGAACGCCTGTCTGGGGGTTGTGCCAACTGAACCCGGACAACCCCTGCTCTACTCTGCCACCAGCATAGCACATTTCGGGTGAATGATGAAGCTGTCTCATCATGTGATGCTGGTGCCTGGCCCCTGTAAGCCTGTAATAGATGCCATATGGAGCTTCACCGTTCCTGGCGGGAGGACCAACGACGTCGCAATCTCCTGATTGGAAGCCCCTACGCTATCAGCCTCAGCACCTCCAGCTTGTGTTCGCTCAACGCGTCGAGTAAAACTTGCGGTTTGGGGGATCGGCCCCACGCACGCTCCTGCCGGCTGGATGTCCTGCCATGGGCGGGGAAGCGGCGACAGCCTGTTCCGCCGTCATGGTCCTTCCCTCGGCCCGCTTTGCGGCAAAGACCTGCTCGCCGAGGAGACGCTGTGCTTGCTCGATGTGGCGTGCGCGTCCAGGCCGTTCAGTCGATGGGAGCGCCGGGCGAACGCCCTCGCGGTAGCGGTCTGCTGCCCCCCATAGTCGCGCCGCCCACTCTGACTCTCCCTGATCCGTAGCGACGTCCGCCAACTCTTCCAGGCACTGGATCAGCGATCGACTGTCGTGCATGGCGCGTGCGATCTCCAGGCTCTGTGCCGCCAGTTTGCGCGTCAGTGTAAAGTCTTGCTCGCTAGTTGCTGCCTGCGCGAGCAAGGCGTAGATGCGCGCCTGACCCTGCTGGTCCCCCAGTTGTTGATGGCGCTTCAAGCCGGCATCCAGCAGGAAACGTGCGCGCGAAATGTCGCCCTGGCGCAGCGCTATCTCGCCGAAGAGGCTCACGAACCAGCCGGTGACCCACACATTGCCGAGCTGGTCATGCACGGCGAGGCCTTCCTTGAAGAAGTTCTGCGCAGCTGCCTCAGCCCCTTCTACCCAGTAGGCGTTCGCCAGGAACAGGTGTAATTCCCCGTAGAGCCAGAGGTCTCCAGCCTCTTTGAAGAGGGCGATGGCACGTTCGTACAGGCGCTGCGCCTGCGTATAATCCCCCTCGGACAAGAGCACCGATCCATAAGCGTTGAGCGCGCACGCGAGCGTCCAGCTATCTTCCGCCGGCGCGTGTGCCCGTACAAATGCCAGCGCCTCCTCTGCCTGGGTGCGGGCCCCAGGCAGGTCCCCACTTGCCAGCAGGTGGTGCACCAGAGGCCAGGAAGCGATCACAAAGCCTCGACTGTCCGTGTGCTGCGCGGCGAGCGCGAGACATTCCCGCGCGCGAGTAAAGAGGAGGTCGCTCTGCCCCAGGTGGCTGGCGACCAGGGCCACAATATAGAGCGCCTTGATGCGCGCGGAAGCGACGAGGCCGGGTGGCGCTTGCTTGAGCGCCATCTCGATCCAGAGCAGGGCGTCGCCGAAGCGGCCGCACATGTACCAGAAATGGCCCAGGTTCCCCGCCAGGCGGAGCAGCAGCTCATTCCTCCCGTGGGTCTGCGACCACTGCAGGGCTGCGCGCATGTTCTCCGCGTCCCTCGTCAGCAGGCCCATCCACAGTCGTTGCTCGTGCCCGAATAACAGCGGCTCGCCCCGTTCGGCGAGGGCCAGGTAATACATCGCATGCAACTCTGCCGCCGTCTCCAACTCGCCGGAGTCTGTGAGCATTTCCAGGGCGTATTCTCTGATCGTTTCTAACATCGACAGGCGCGGCTCACCCGCTCCTCCGTTGCTCCGTTGCAGCAAGCTTTTGTCCAGCAGCGAGGCGATCAGGTCTGTGGCGGGGAGCAAGGAATGCGCACCTTCGCCGCAGAGAGCTTCGGCGGCCTCGAGCGTACAACCTCCGACGAAGATTGCCAGGTAGCGGAAGCTGCGCTGCTCCTCGGCGTGCAGGAGGTCGTAGCTCCAGTTGATGGTGTCGCGGAGCGTTCGCTGCCGGGCGGGTGCATCCTGCCTCCCACCTGTCAACACGGCAAGCCGGCGGTTGAGCCGTCCGAGGAGCGCCTGGGGGGGTAGCAGTTTGCTGCGCGCCGCCGCCAGCTCCAGGGCCAGCGGCAGCCCGTCCAGCCGGATGCAGATCTCGGCTACAGCGGCCGCATTCTCCCCGGTGAGGGCAAAATGGGGATCGACGGCCTGCGCGCGCCGCACGAAAAGTTCGACCGCTCCGTAGCGCAGAAGCTCCTCGTGCGCCGGTAGGCGGTGCGCATCGGGTAGGGAGAGCGCGGGGAGTGCGAACTCGTATTCGCCCTCCACGTGCAGGACCTCCCGGCTGGTCACAAGCATCTTGATGGATGGGCAGGCTACGAGCAGTTCAACCAGTGCGGGGGCGGCTGCGAGTACCCGCTCGAAATTATCCAGCAGCAACAGGAGTTGCCTGCCACGCAGGAAGGCTTTGAGCGACTCGAGCAGCAAGCGTTCCTCGACATCCCGCAGGCCGAGCGTCTGGGCGATGGCGGGCGTGACCAGCCCGGCGTCGCTGATAGGGGCGAGTTGTACCAGGCAAACGCCGTGGGTAAAGGCCTCGGCCAGGTCTGCCGCCACCTGGAGCGCCAGGCGCGTTTTGCCGATGCCACCGGCGCCGGTGAGCGTGAGGAGCCGGACCTCGGGCCGCAGCAGGAGAGCCCTGATCTCCCGCTCCTGCTGTTCGCGTCCAATCAGCGGCGTGAGCGGGGAAGGGAGATTCTGGTAGCGCGGGCGCGAGTTGGTACCTGCTGCATCACCCCTGGCGGACGCCGAGGTATGAAGATGGCCGCCGCGCTGCTTCCCAGTTGGCGCATCCGCCGCGTGGGCAACGGGCGTCTCGGCCGGTGGGAACAGCGGGACGGGCGCAGCAGGAGCGAGCAGACCGGCCAGCCAGGCTTCATCGAGCAGTACCTTCTGGTGCGCCGCCTTCCACAGTGCGCGGATCTCCTCCTCCTCGCGCCCGTCAGGGAAGGCCTGCTGCTGCATCCCCAGGGCAATGAGCTGTTTGAGGCGCTCGGCTTTGGGGTAGCTCAGGCCCCCTTCCCACTCCGCCACGGCGCGCCGGGAGACACCCAGCAGCTCACCCAGTCCCGCCTGGCTCAGGCCGATGGTGGTGCGCAGCGTCTGGATGAGGAGACCAAAGGCATAGTCTCGCTCCTCGTACGAGTAGCTCTTCACGAGCGATCTCCGTTCTGCGTGACCCGGCGCAGCGACACACTATGAAGTGTGTTGTGAAGTGACGCGCCACCTGATGGACGCTGACTTCAAGAGGACCCATCCGCTATACTGGTGAGTGTCGGGTGTGCCCGCTCCGTGGGTGAACGCCTGTCTAGGGGTGTACGGGGGACAGCCAAACGAACCCGTATACCCCTGCTATCTTCTCCCTCTAGCATAGCACATTTCAGGCGAACGATGAGGCGCTCTCATCATGTGATGCTCGCGCGGAAGCCTCTCCATATCGAAATAATTTTACGCATCTCTCAACGCTTTTCTTCACGCTCTGCCGTCATGCTTACAATGTTTGGAAGCGGCGCTGGAGATCGGGAGTTCTCGCTAGAGCAACAGAGAAACAGGAAAACCCGCGTGCGGCTCAGTCAATCCAAACGTATCAATTCTCGACAACATCCAGGCGAGGGTTTTACCCGGTGGGGTAAGGGGAAGGAGAACGACAGATGGCTAACTTCATGAAAGCGCCCTGCGACGAGGGTGTCATTCGCTCTGCTCCCGACACGGCGCCCAGCCCGCCGCATGTTGGGCTGTGGGTCCTGGTCGCCACCATTCTTGGATCGAGCATGGCCCTCATTGATGGGTCAGTCGTCAATGTCGCGCTACCAGTTATCCAGCGAGACTTCAACACCACGGCCACCAATGTCCAGTGGGTGGTTGAGGCCTATTCGCTTTTTCTGGCTGCCCTCATCCTGGTGGGAGGGACGCTCGGTGATCACTTCGGGCGACGGCGCATCTTTGCCATTGGCATTGTCGTATTCATCCTTGCCTCAATCGCGTGCGGTTTCTCACCAAACGTGCTGTTCCTGATTCTCGCACGAGCTGTCGAGGGCATCGGTGGTGCACTGATGGTGCCCGGTAGTCTGGCGATTATCAGCGCCTCGTTCAGTCAGGACCAGCGCGGTCGAGCGATTGGGACCTGGTCGGGGTTTACTTCGATTGCCTCGTTGCTGGGTCCGGTGCTTGGGGGCTGGTTGGTACAGTATACCTCCTGGCGCTGGATCTTCTTTATTAATGTTCCGCTGGCAGCCATTGCGCTCATTGTGCTCTTCTGGCGAGTCCCGGAGAGCCGAGATGAAAATGCGTCAGGAAGGCTGGACTGGTGGGGCATCCTGCTGGAAACGCTTGGGTTAGGAGCGCTCGTCTACGGGCTGATCCAGGCGGGTTCCTCTGGCCTTGGCAGTCCCATTGTACTCGGCATGCTGGCTGTTGGCATTGTCGCACTCATCGCATTCCTGCTGGTAGAAGCGCATAGCTCGGCACCGATGGTCCCTCTGACCTTGTTCCGTTCGCCGACGTTTAGCGGAGCAAATCTGCTCACCTTCTTGCTGTACGGAGCACTGAGTGGCATTACCTACTACTTGCCCTTCAATTTGATTCAGGTGCAGGGGTATAGTGCCACTTTTGCAGGTGCTGCCTTTGTGCCGTTCAGCCTGATCATGTTTCTGCTGTCGCGGTGGGCCGGTGGGCTGGTGAATCGCTTTGGCGCGAAACTGCCGCTGGTGGTTGGCCCGGTCATCACCGCGCTTGGCTTTGCGCTCTTTGCTGTGCTAGGCATCACCAATGGCCCGGGCAGTTACTGGATCACCTTTTTCCCGGCGGTGGTGGTGATGGGCCTGGGCATGACCACCACCGTCGCTCCGCTTACGACAGCGGTCATGGGCGCTGTAGAGCAAAGCCATGCCGGTATCGCTTCGGGCATCAATAACGCTGTGTCCCGCGTGGCCGGGCTGCTGGCTATTGCGATATTCGGTCTTATCGTCTTATCTGTCTTCATGAGCAGTCTGGATAGTCACCTGGCGACGCTGCATCTCTCACCCGGCGTGCAACAGGCTATCGATGTCCAGCGCGTCAAGCTGGCTGCAATCACGCTCCCTACGAACGTGAGCAGCCAGACGCAGGCGGCACTCAAGAACGCGATCGATGAATCGTTCGTGAGCAGTTTTCGCCTGGTCTCGCTGATCTGCACCATCCTGGCCCTGGCCAGTGCGCTCAGCGCCTGGTTGCTTGTAGCAGGGAAGAAACCAGCACCTGCCGGAAGCGCAGTGAAAGAGTCAGACTCTCCTCCAGTTCGGGCACATGAACAGGGACCTCAGCTCCCTGTAAACTAACGTGCGCAAAGCGCTCAATGTCGATTGACTTAGTCCATCGGCGACAGATTTTCGAGCGAGCGACGGGAGTGATAAAAAAAGTTTCACAGCTCGCGACGTTTGGCGGCATTTCGATCGGTGGTACATCCGCTCACGAACCAGCGCTTCCTGTAGCAATCACGATAGCTCGTGCCTTTGGCGCGGAACTGCACCTGATGCTGGTGATTCCAACCCTGGCAACGCTTTCGGGAGAACAAGCAGTCTCGGGCTTACTCCTTCCCTCCACCACGCGGGCAATTCTTGATCTGTCACAACAGGATGCTGCGGATTACCTGGAAAAGGCTGTCGCTCGCTGCCAGGCGGAAGGAGTAGTGGCACAGGCCGAAGTGTTGCGAGGCGATATCGTGCTCACAGTACTTGCCCAGGCCGAGCGCCTGAACGTTGACCTGATCGTGCTGGCCAGCCACGGACGAGCAGGACTGGATGCGCTTTTGACAGGGAGCGTTGCCTCTCGTATTGCAGGACGCAGAATTCGCCCGTTGTTGCTCGTTCGTGCGGAGCGGTCTATCTAGCGGATGCCGATTTTCACGCTTCTTCCAACACTTCTAATCACGCTCCACCATTACTCTTATGAATGTACATGTGACCCTCTCAGGGACGGTAGAAATGTGGAGCGAGTATGACATGGCGGAAGATGTGGCCTGGATGACCCCGGGAGTAACCGACGTCTCTGAAATACCACTAAGTACAATCAAGCAACTTTTTATGGATTGTCTGTGCCTGCTGAGCAGGTTTTATCCCGCGTTTGTTGCTTGATTGTACTTAGATACCACTAGAGCGAGCGTTGAAAGGAACAGATCCCATGAAATCGCAAGTGATCGTCCCCCTGGACGGATCGGCAAACGCGGAAGCGATTCTGCCGCACGCCCTCCTGTTTGCCCTGCAGACGCAGAGCGTTCTGACGCTGCTGCGGGTCATCATGCCCCCGGGCGAGCCTGCCTACGGTGTCCCGTATATCCCCGATGACTGGTACGCGGGTGAAGCCATGTGGACGAACAACTACCTGGGCGGACTGGCTGCCCGTCTCGAGCCGCAGGGAGTTCGCGTGCAAACGCAGCACGTGGAGGGCGTGTCTGCCGGAGGCGCCATTACCGACTACGCGGTGCAGCACGCTGGCACGCGGCTGATCGCCCTTGCGAGCAACGGGCGCGGCCCAGGAGGGCGACTGCTCTTCGGCAACGTGGCCGGAGATGTCTTCGCCACTGCTCCCACCTCCCTGCTCCTGCTGCACCCTGCAAAGGACGAGCAGCTCCCACCGGGGCCGATCAACCCCGCCTCCTACAAGACCATCGTGGTTCCCCTCGACGGCAGTGAGCCGGGTAAACAGGCCCTCAAACGAGCCACCACCCTGGCGCAGGATTGCCATGCGTCTCTCCTGCTGGTCGCTCCCTTACCCCTTCATGTTGTTGAAGAGGAGGTGCTGGTGGATGACATAGTGGAGCCGCTGCAAAGCGTACCGGAACAGGAAGAACAGAAGCGAGCAGATTTCCTCGAAAATCAGGCGGAACAACTGCGAACCGATACGGGTCTCACGGTGGAAACGGCGGTGGACGACGGGAACCCGACGACCTTCATCGAGCGCTTCTTCGGCAAACAGCCGCAGCACCTGCTGATCGTGACGACACGCGAACAGGCGGAGCGGAAGGTGATGGGCTTCCTTCACCGGAGCAACGCGCCAGTGCTGTTCTTACACGCGAGTTAAAGGAGGGAGCTGCTATGGCGAACCCGGAGCAACTGGAATATCTGCAAGACAGTGCAGACGATTGGAATATCTACCGGCGAGAGCACGCCATCACGCGGCCCGACTTGATGGGGGCCGACCTGTCGGCTGCGCAGCTCCCCGGGGCGGACCTGAGCGGGGCGGACCTGCTCAAGGCCGATCTGCGAGCCATCGACCTGACCGGCGCCAACCTGGCGCACGCCGATTTGATCGGAGCCAACCTGAGCGGAGCTTTTTTGCTCGATGTCGATTTGTGCGGCGCGAACCTGACCGGCGCGGATCTCACCGGGGCCAACCTGACCGGGGTGAACGCGACCGGTGCCATCCTGACCAATGCTACTCTTACGAGCGCTACGCTCAGCGGGGCCAACCTGTCCAATGCTGACCTGTCCAACGCGGACTTGCACCAGGCGGACCTGGGCGGGGTCAACCTGTCCGGCGCCACCCTTCTCCAGACCGACCTGAGTGGGGCCAACCTTGCCGGTGTTGACCTGACCGGAGCCGACCTGACCGGGGTAGCAGGTCTCAAAAGGAATGAGAGACCATAGCGATGCAACACGTTGTTGAATACAGTGAGCAAACGCTGCAAGCAGAAACACGTATCGGGCCTTACCGACTGGTGAAGCACTTGCAGCAGGGAGGCATGGCTTCAGTCTACCTGGGCTATCATCTCTACACGAGAGCTTACGTGGCGGTCAAAGTTTTCGATGGTCACACCGCCGACATGACGTTGTTGCTCCGTGAGAAAAACATGATGCAAGCATTCCAGCACGAGCATATTGTTCCGTGCGTCGATGCTGGCCGCGATGGGAAATACTATTACCTGGTGATGCCCTATTTACCGGGGGGAACGCTCGAGGAACTGCTCAATGACGGGGTGCTGACGCTGGAAGAAGCCCTTGCTGTGCTTGAGCAGCTCACAGCAGCGCTCTCATACATTCATGGGCTGGGCATTCTCCATCGCGATATCAAACCCGCCAATATGCTGTTTGACCAGGACCACCGCCTGTATCTCACCGACTTCGGCATTGCCTCGTGGCTCGGCGACAAGTCACTACACAACGGTTCCCTGCTGGGAACTCCTCAATACATAGCTCCCGAATTGTTCAATGGATACGTGGACGAGCGCAGTGAAGTGTACTCGGTGGGCATCCTCCTCTACCAGGTCCTTACCGGCTCCCTGCCATTCGATGGGCCAGACAACTGGAAGATCTGCTTGCAGCACCTGCAAACGCAGCCACTGGCTCCTTCTGTCCTTAATCCTTCTCTTCCACGCCCGGTCGAGCGAGTGATCCTCGGCGCCCTGGAAAAGGACCCCCGCCGTCGTTATCAGACCGTCGAAGATTTGCTGTGTGCCTTTCAGAAGGCTCTCGACGCCCCGGCTTTCATCGGGCAGCTCTCATCACGGTGGCGGACAACATGCCAGAAGCTGCGCAGCCGCCTTTCTCCTGAAGCGCCGCGCTGACAGCCAGCCAATACACTGTGGAATTATGCTCATGTTGCCGGTGGCCTGCTTTTTATGGTGCTTCCTCACGCGCCGCTTCCTCCGACTGACCCGCACCTTCTGGCGCGCCGCCTTCCAGAGCGCGCGGACCTCCTCTTCCTCGCGCCCGTCGGCAAAGGCCGAGGCTCGTACACACAGAACGAGGAACGCTTTTCTCCCCTCTATTAAGAGCAGATTTTCTGCAGAGTTGCGCCCTCTCAGACGCCTGAAAATAGCGGAGCGGTTGCCCTGGGCGCGGACGACGATCATCTTGCTCGGGTTCTCTGACACCTGATTTATGAGGTGAAGTATGAAGTGACATGTCGGCTGATGTACGCTGTTTTTCCGCGCGCGTCCTCCTATACTCGTGAGGTGAGCAAGTGGATGGGCCAGGGAGGGCAATACTTGAGTTTGATGCTGATACTGCAAGACGTGCAACCTGTGCCAGGAGATGGCTCAGAGAAATGGGAAGACAACGATGGAATTACAAGCATATATTCCAAGTTTGACAGAGGTTCAGAATCTCGCGCACGCGGGTTTTTCGGGCGAGGAGATCGCCGGGCTTTTCACAGTCAAAAGGCTCTATCACCAGGGTGCCTATGACGAGGCCACCCCCGAGTACAGGCGGCTTGAGTTTGCACGCTGGCTCTACCAGCAGGGTCGCCTGCAAAGCTAAGACGTGACCGCGATATATGCGCGAGGCAGGATGTGACATGAGACCGAACACGTTCTATTATTCACCTCCCTCGCGGACAAGAGGAGCAGACTATGAGCCAGTTACACCTGTCGCTGCTAGGCGAACCACTGGTAAAGCACGACGAGCGCACGCTCACCTTCTCAACCCGCAAGGCGTTGGCCCTGCTGGTCTACCTGGCGGTGGAAGGCGGGTTGCACCCACGCAAAACCCTCTCTGAAGCGTTCTGGCCTGAACTAGACGCCGAGCACGGGCGAGCAGCCCTGCGGGCGACGCTGCTCGAACTACGCAGGCTCTTTGAGCGTACTCATGAAGCGGGCGAGCCAGACCACCTGCGCATCGAGCGCGATCTGCTCGGCATCGCACAGGACAGTTCGCTCGTGTTAGACCTGTGCCTCATCGAATCTGCCAGCAAGCTGGCAGGGCGTGGGGTCGCAGCGCCTGTGGGGCAGGCGCGCGAAGAGTTGCTGGCGCGGCTCGAACAGGCCAGCCGCCTGGTGCGCGGCCCGTTCCTGGCCGGCTTCAGCCTGCGCGACTCGCAGTTCTTCGACGATTGGTCCTCCCAGCACCGCGAGCACTGGCACCTGCGCGTGTACCAGGTCTTTGATGCCTTGTCGATGCTGTACGAACAGGGTGGGGAGGTGGAGCGCGCCATCGAAACCGTGAGCCGCTGGCTGCGTTTCGACTCACTCAACGAAGAGGGCTACCGGCGCCTGATGCGGCTGCGCTTCTCACAAGGAGACCGGGTCGGGGCCTTACGCGCGTACTCACGCTGCCATATTGTGCTAGCCGAGGAACTGCAGGTCGAGCCGGAACCCGAGACCGTGGCGCTGGCCAAGCGCATCCGCCACACGGCTCCTCTGCGTCCGGTGCAGGTTCGGCCACCGCAGACTTCACCCGGGCAGCCACCTGCGGACCTGCTGGACGGTCCCTTCCTGGGACGCACAGCCGAGTTCGGCGCCTTGATTGAGCGCTACCAGCAAGCCCATGTGGGACGGCCACAACTTGTTCTGATCCAGGGGGAAAGCGGGATCGGCAAAACGCGCCTGTCCACCGAATTTGTGCGCTGGGCACAGGCACAGGGGGCCAACGTGCTGGCGGGCAGAGCCCTGCCAACCGGGAGCCAGCTCCCCTACCGGCCGCTCATGAATGTCCTGCGCTGCCGGCTGGAGCAGGAACAGACCCCCGATGGTCTCGGAAGTCCTATCTGGCTGGCCGAACTCGCCCGCTTGCTGCCCGAACTGCGCGAGCGCTATCCTGATTTGCCCGCCCCTGCGATTTGCCCGCCCCTGCGACGGACGAGGCGCTCGGGCACAACCGCCTGTTCGAGGCCATCGCTCGCCTCATTCGGAGATGGGCGGCCCGGAGTCCGCTCGTGCTGCTGCTCGATGATGTGCAGTGGGCCGATCCCGCGACACTCGACCTGCTGCTCTACCTGGCAGGGAGCCTCGCCGAACAACCCGCGCCGGTGCTGCTGCTCTTCACCCTGTCTACGAGCGGTGAGGGCTGCGTCGAGGAGCAGCCGAGCTGGGTGATGGCCCTCAAGCGGACGCACCTTCCGCTGACCGCGCGCGTGCTGGTCGCTTTCACCAAAGAAGAGACGCAGCGCTTCGTGCGGGCGCTTGTCTGGGCCGAGCAGCCACCAGCGGTGGGAAACGGCGGCTCGACCGATGAAGGCTCCGGGAGCAGGGAAGTCGCTCCATATCGCGATGTGCTGGTGCCCTTCGCCAACTGGCTCTCTGTGCAGACGCGGGGGCAGCCTCTGTACCTGGTGGAGACCCTCAAAGAGCTGCTGGCACGCGAGATCCTGGTCCCCTCGCTTGGGGAAAACGGCGCCTGGGGGCTGGTGCTGAGGACCGGGCTACTGGCGGAGACCCCGGTCGGCGAGCTGATCCCGTCGAGCGTGCGCGAGCTCATCCGCTCTCAACTCGCTCGGCTCACCCCATCCGCCGGGGCACTCCTGGTGGCCGGGGCAGCGCTGGGACAGGGGCTGAGCTTCGAGCGGCTCATTGGGGTGGCCCAGCTCGATGAGCATGAGGGTTTACGCGCCCTGGAGGAACTCCTGCGCCATGGGCTGCTCTGGGAGGGGACGCCGGATGAAGAATCGCGGGCGTCCGATGGCTACGCCTTTCCTCGCGAGATGATGCGCGAGGTGGTCTATCAGGAGGCGGGGGCGGCCCGCCAGCGGCTCGTACAGCCACGTGTGTTGCTCGTCATGCGAGAGGAGATCGAGGACGACCAGAACGGGGAGTCCCGTCTTCCTCAGCCTGCTTCCGGGGACAGATACGCGTCTGCAGAGACCAGGAACGGGCATGGAAGGCCAGCTGTAGCCCGAGCGGCCCATGGAGATAGGCGCGGGGCTCTTGCGAAGGATGCTTCGGGCGCGACCAGAAGACAGTCAGGCAGATGGACCGGCGGGCAAACGCTACCGGCCGTGAGGGGTGCATGGGGACACGCCGCTCCAGGCTTTTCAAGATCACCTCCGGGCGGTCCTTGCAGAGCCGCTTTTGAGACGCACTGAAGAGGAGGGACATGATGAACACTTTGAACAGCCCTGTGCTGACAGAACCAGGTCATCGAACGCTGGCCGAGGGACGCGCCATGGGGAGGGAACTTCGCAAGAGGGTGCCTCGTTCCAGCCATGCCGCGTGGTCACCGGCTGCTGATCGACCCGATCCAATCGGCCTGTTGCAAGTGCAGGACCGTTCCCGGCTGGCGCAGTTTGTACCGCTTCGCTACGAGCGGATGGTCACCTCGCCGTTCGGCTTTCTGCGGGGGTCGGCGGTCGTGATGGCGAGCGATCTAGCTGCAACTCCCGTGATGGGCTTGCAGGTGCAGATGTGCGGCGATGCCCACCTCAGCAACTTCGGCGTCTACGCAACGCCCGAACGCAACCAGGTCTTCGATGTGAACGACTTTGACGAGACGCTCCCAGGTCCGTGGGAGTGGGATGTCAAGCGGCTTGCTGCAAGCATCGTCGTCGCGGGACGAACGCTGGGCTTCACCCGCGAAATGAACAGGCGGGCGGTAGTGGGGTGCGTACAGTCCTATCGCGAACGCATGTGGAAGTACGGAGAGATGTTCCACATCGATGTGTGGTACGCCCGCATTGATCCCGAAAGCATCCGCCGCTTCGTTGGCCGCGGCGACCGCTCCTACGTCAACAAAGAGCTAAAAAAGGCTCGCCGAAGCTCGAGCCTGGCGGCATTCCCCCGGCTCACCCGGGAAGTAGATGGACGGTACCGCATCAAGGATGACCCGCCCCTGATCGCGCATATCGATGACGAGGAACTTGCCCAGCAGCTCGGCGCACTTGTGGAGGGGTACAGCGATTCGCTGCAGGAAGACCGGAACGTGCTGCTCAGGAAATACCGCTTCGTTGATGTTGCCTACAAAGTCGTCGGTGTCGGGAGCGTGGGTACTCGTTGTTACGTCGCCTTGCTCATGGGAGGTGAGCGGAGCGACCCGCTCTTCTTGCAGGTCAAGCAGGCACAGGCATCGGTGTACGAGCCCCACCTCGGGCCAGGCCCCTCTCTCAACCGCGCCCAGCGAGTGGTGCGTGGACAATATCTCATGCAGGCGGCCAGCGATATCTTTCTCGGCTGGACAGGGATTGGATCCATCGACTTCTATGTGCGCCAGCTGCGGGATATGAAGGTATCCGTGAGCGTCGAGGACCTCGGCGAAAGCCGCTTCGTGCGGTACTGCGAGCTCTGTGGTTGGGCCCTGGCGCGCGCGCATGCCCGCTCGGGTGATCCCGCACAGCTCAGCGGCTACCTGGGCTCAAACGATCCATTCGACCGGGCGATTGCCTCGTTCGCCGAGACCTATGCGGATCAAACCGAACGCGATCACGCTGCGCTTATCGATGCAGCCCAGGCGGGACGGATACCAACCGAGACCGGGGTGTAATGCGGCTAGAGAGATGGCGCAGCCACGCGGGTGCTCTTCGGAGGACCGGAAAGGAAGATGAATATGCTCTATGCACCATCAATTCAGCAGAGCGCTCCATATAAGCAGGGAGTCCTGGATGGCACCCTGGTCAAGCGGGCTCTCGCGGGCGATCAATCCGCGTTTGATTGCCTTGTGAAGCGGTACCGCAACATTCTGGCGGCCTACATCGGGGGCTTTTTCAAGGACAGCGACCAGGTCTTCGATGCGCTCCAGCACGTCTATCTCCAGCTCTACCTCTCCCTGCCGGTCCTGTTGACGAATGTCTCCCTTCACGCCTGGCTCTTTCAGGTGGCCCGCAACCGCTGCCTGGATGAACTGCGCCGCAGACGCAGGCAGGCAGCCGTTCCTTTCTCCGCTCTCGAGTGGGAATACGGGGAGGAGGAACAGACAAAAATAGCGGCCATTCCCGACTCCGACCCGCTGCCGGAAGAGGTTGCCGAGATGAGCGAGCGGTATGGTTCTCTGCACGAGGCCATCGCTGCGCTTCCTCCGAAGTTCCGCTCGATCGTGCTCCTGCACTGTTTCAGGCAACTGACCTTCACAGAGATCGGGCGCATGCTCGACATGCCACCGTCGACCGTCAAGACTTACTACTACCGCTCGCTGCCGCAGTTGCGCAGGACATTGGTAGGCGACACACACTTTGCAACCGTCTCGTAGTGTGAAATTCGTAGTGCGAAACCTGTCTGTTTTTTTACGCGCCCGCCAACGCTTCTTTTCACTAAGCGCGCGTATCATGCGGACAGAGAGCAAGAAGTTTGCCCGGTTGTAGGGGAACACTCTCATGAATAGTTTTCTCGTTGTCATGCAACAACAAGGAGGATCGAAATGCAACAAATGTTTAGTAACTTTCGTACGATGTTTTTGTTTCGCGGCTTTGCCGCGATCATCTTCGGCGTCTTGACCCTTGTCTGGCCGAAGCTGTCACTATCAGTCCTGGTACTGCTGTTCGGCGTGTTCGCCGTCGTCAGCGGAATCACCGCTGTGGCGGCTGCTGTGCGCAACCACGGCGAGCAGGGATGGGGATTGCTCCTCTTCGAGGGCATCCTGGGCATCGCGGCGGGCGTCGTGGCCCTGATCTGGCCGGGCATCACGGCTCTCGCCTTCCTCTTCCTGATCGCGGCCTGGGCGATTATCACCGGCATTCTGGAGCTGGTGGCGCCGCTGGCCTTCCCGATGAGCTTTGGGCGCGGCGTGCTGATGGCGCTGGCCGGTATTGTCTCGATCGTCTTCGGCATTCTCATCGCCGCCCAACCGGCTGCCGGGCTGCTCACCGTGGTCTGGTTGATCGGCATCTACGCGATCGTGTTCGGGATCATGTACATCGTGGTGTACTTCGAATCTCGCTCAGTGGCCTCGAGCCTGGCCTGAACCGAAAGGCGTCCCTTCGGTGCTCTCCTACCTGCGGTCTCCCCACATGGGGCGGATCGCGGGTGGGGGATCACGGTTCTCCTGAGAAGAACCGGTGGAACAAGGAGAGGAACTCACCATGCAGCAGGATGGCCGAGACGAAGATCGACAGGGGCAGACGCCTCCAATGGCTGAAGGCCCCGGTCAGGCAGCAAAAGGCGCGCCAGAAATCCATCAGCGCCGCAGGAAAATAGTCGGGTGCCTGCTCCAGGTCTACGTGCTGCAGCTACTGCTGTTTGGACTGCTGGCCTTCTTCGTCCACCTTCATCCCATCCTGCCGCTCGACGTCGCGATTACCCGCTCCTTTCAACAGAACCAGGCTCCCTGGCTGCGCATCGCGATGCTCGTCGTCAGCTACCCGGGGAGTTCGTTCCTGCTGCCCGCCCTCTTATTCCTGACGGTGGTGGCGTTCTGGGCGCTGGGCGATCGTTTAGAAGCGGTGTTTGCCGCGGGGCTTTCGGCCTGCAGCTTGCTCCTCAACCTCCTGCTGAAGGTCCAGGTTAGCCGGCCCCGTCCAACGTCGAGTCTCGTGCATATCATTCAGACTGCTGTGGGGTACAGCTTCCCCAGCGGCCACGTGATGGCTTACATCGCGTACTGGGGGCTGCTCTTCGCCTTCGGTGTGATCCTCTTCCAGGGCAGGCACTGGTGGCGCACCGCTCTTTTGATCATTTCGGCTGCGTTCGTGGTGCTGATTGGTTTCTCGCGCGTGTACCTGGGAGACCACTGGGCCAGCGATGTCATCGGTGCCTACCTGATCGGCGAGACCCTGTTAGGCTTTGCCGTGGGTCTCTATCTTCCCCTGAAAGAGCGCGGCACGTTGCAAACGTCGAGGGCACGCGCCCGCATGAAGACAGAGAAGGCCTTGCGGTCATTTCCGACAAAAGGATGGTTTTGAATGATTCCAGATACGACTGCTACTTCTGTTTTGGAGGTGTTCCATCTATGGATACTGATACAATAAAACAACCGTCGCGTCAGAAGCCATCGCCTGGGACGAAGATTGTAGCAGCCTTGCTCGCAGTACATGGCCTCTTCCTGATCATCATCGGCTTGATCGCTTTTTTTGGAGGCTTCGTAGGTGTCTATGAAGTTTCGAACGGTCACGCTACGCCCGGGGCCATTGTCGCTGTTCTGGGAGCGTTTCTGGCGTGGATTTTTCTCCTGGGAGGGATTGTTTCCTTTCTCTGTGCCCAGGGGTTGCTGGCATGGCAGCGCTGGGCATTCTGGCTGACGATCGCCCTGGAGGTCATCAATTTGCTGGGGGGGTGGTGCGCGCTGGCGCTGCGGCTGTTCGCCCCGTGGCTCATTGTTGTGAACATGAGTGTCGCAGGGGGTATCCTTCTTTATCTACTGATAGTGATAGGCCCTCGCACGCTTTCCCGCTAAGCAAAAGTTTCACACCTCTACCCACGCTTTTTCCCACGCGCTGCAAGTAAGCTGAACGTGTACGCGAGCGCCGCAGAACAGGGCGACCTCTGTTCCATGCATAACCGCGCAGACGAACGCTCTGCAGTACACGGTGTACGTTCGGTGCAGGTACCCATCCGGGTCCATGGGCACGGTTCCCGGGATTGAGACCTGCGCTTGCACCCTCATCTATATCGTTGGAACAAGAACAAGGAGAAACATTCCATGGCAAACATCTTCGAAACCGCGCGCGCCAAACACGCCTCCAACAAGTACCTCAAGGGACTGGAGTCCGTGGAAGGGCTGATGGAGACCCTCAGCGGCCCCGGCCCCTTCACCATCTTCATTCCCACCGATGCCGCTTTTGACCGCCTGTCCGACGACCAGCAGGCCGACCTGTTCGCCGACCCTGGCAAACTGGCGAAAGTGCTCAAGTACCACATCGTGCCGGGCTACTTTACGGCCGACGACCTGCTCGATCGCCTCTTCCTCAAAACCCTCGAGGGGCAGCGGCTTCGCGTGTGGTCGGACATTTCGGAGGTCCCGCTGGGGGAGGAAGAATCCGATATCGATGGAGACGCGCTGAGCTATATCTCCAGAGATACCGTGACCACCTCTATCCGGGAAAGCATCAAGATCAACGGTGGTCCTGTCATCGAGGCCAACGTGATCGCGGACAATGGCATCCTGCACGTCATCGACAAGGTACTCGTTCCGCAATTCACTATGCTCTAAAACCGCGTAGCGCACCGTTCGTTCCGGGCTGCGCGGCTCGGCCCAGGCCGGCATACTACCCGGAACGAACGATTCGCCGCGACTTCTCAAGCAGTGAGAGGGGAGGGTAAGGCACCGATGTTTAACGCCCTGAAAAAATTCCTGCGCATCCTCGGCCCCGGCATCATCACCGGAGCCGCCGACGATGATCCGTCCGGCATCGCCACCTACTCGCAGACGGGCGTGCAATTTGGCT
>WNGK01004275.1_pt1 | contig 29037 bp, 28 predicted proteins | sample 5400601 | NCBI WGS metagenome assembly WNGK01 (sample SAMN13153376, study PRJNA577476) | soil metagenome | isolation source: 60 cm soil or saprolite under Garry oak tree replicate 1 | place: USA:California | collected 2016-06-15
GGGCTAAGCCAGTCAGCGATTCCGCTGAACCCTTTCGGAATCATCATCCAGCCTAGAACCAGAAGCGTAGCTGTGGAGGAGAGCCAAGCAAGGTATTTTCGCAGGATCAACTTTGCCAGAACACGCCGATTAGAGTCTCTACTATGCGGACCGCAAACAACCCCCGGGATTATATCGCTGGTGCTACTCTAACCACGCGGTAGAAAGTACGACCTCTCGCCCCCGAGACAATCTAGACATCGCCCCAGCCCGCGAAGAGGAAGTCGACCTAGTCATCAAAATACTGAACGATATTGCGGAATGGCTCGGGTCGAGGGGACTGCCGAGCAGATGGGGCTCGGCACTAGTGAGAGAAAGATTTCTTGCACAGATCCATCTGAAAGAAGTCTTTCTTGCCAGAATGGGAGACGACGTGGTCGGGACTATTACACTTCAATGGAGCGATCCAGTATTCTGGAACGGAGCAAGTCCAGATGCTGGTTACGTCCACAAGTTCGCAGTCGTACGTGCGCATGCTGGGAGGAAGATTGGAGAGAAAATGCTCCGGTGGGCCGAGAAGCAAGCCTTGCTGGCCGGGAAGAATTACCTACGGCTTGATTGCCTCGCGTCCAACAGAATAATCCGAGACTACTATGAGAAAGCTGGTTACATACACAAGGGTGACATTAGTCCGACTGGTTGGAGGGCGAGTCTTTATGAGAAAACTCTCTCCGGATAAAGGGCCCAGGCATATAAGCGACAACATCAACACTGAACCCATGTCAATGGAGCGGAAATCATCGGTCGGACTAATGGCGAGAGTCATTGTAACGATCGTCACGCTTGCTGGATTCCTGACGGGATCGCTCATCTACATCGCCTTCTTCGCACCCAACTACAACCTTCTACAACAACTAGTCGTCTTCCTAGTCGCGTTCATACTCGCCATAACCGTCGTCGCTATCACATGGGTCACCTGGGCAGGCCGGCGAGGAATGATGCGCGGCATGTGGACTCTCTAGAACCGGGGAAAAGCGATCTAAAGAAACCGGCCCGCTCGCCTACGCCACTGAACCGTGACATAGCATCCTCTTTCTATGGATAGACGTGAATATCGCCATATTCACTGAAAAAAGCAATCCTTAACGGAGGATTCTCCGGTAGAAATCCCGGGGCGCCGTAGTGATAGGCGAAGACGATGGAGCAGCAGGACCTGTCGACCCGACCAGCCTGTCGTCGCAGGGGAGATACCAGCTTCCCCAAGTAACGAAGGGACGAATGCTCTGCACAAGCCATGGCCAGATATGCTACCGCCGCATCTCCTACACAGGAGAGAAGGAATGGATCTGCCCAGACGAGCGGCATCGTCGACCGATCCAAGACACCTAGGGCCAGATAATATTCGGTCTCCGTTATTCTTATCTGACTGATGGATATGCCTTAGAGGGACCATTCTATGTTCAAACATGCTGAGTATGCGGTCGTAACAGTATCAGACATGACTCGGTCGATCAAGTTCTACCGAGAAGTTCTAGGCCTGCCCCTCAAGTTCGAATCCAAGGACTGGAGCGAGTTCTCAACCGGAACCACCACAATAGCCCTCCACGGTGGAGGGAAACCCGCGCCCATTACAATGAGCAAGCAAGGTGAACTCCTCGCGGGAACATGCACACTAGGATTCTCCGTGGAAGATCTGAACCATACCTACAAGGAGCTGAAGGCGAGAGGCGCGAACTTCGTAATGGACCCCACCAAGCGTGCAGAGGAGAGAATTCACCTGGCAGTATGCGTGGACCCTGATGGGCTGCCTATCAGTATCGCCCAGGCTATGCCTGAAGAGCAGACAGCCAGGGCACAATAGCACCTAGTTCAGAGCACCATCCCAAATGATGCCCTGATTGTGCCGAATTGACCTCTTCAAAATAGGGGTTTGTCCTGGTCTAGACGCGCTTGTAGACGCTTTGACTTCGCGGGGAGCTTTTCCCGTGGGCGTCTGGGTACTAGATGATCCTTCGACTGATCATGTTGTACCAGATGGAGCCGCGGGCGAGCTCTGTGGCAAAGTAGGGTTTGTCGGGCATGTTGACGAAGCCGCCAGAGTGCCTGTTGCTCCTTGCACGTCGTCTAGCATCGTTTGCTAGCCCGGCCCTGACCAGGACTGCCGATGCAGTTTTCTCCTTCATGGCCGTAAACCAGCCAAGGCATGAATCGCACTATATCATTCAAAGTCTTGAACAAAAGTGAAACCATTCGAGAAACTCCTGACCAATTATTGCTAGAAATGGTAGAATCACCTGACTATTCCTGACTAGGAAAGGTAGGAGAGTAGATCCTGTCCCAATTTAGAATTACTGGACCCTCGGTGGTCCCAGCTAGTTTTTCCTCTAGAACACCATTATCCAGTCTAATGATACGCGACGAGCGAAAGCCGCGGAGCCTAGCAGTCCTCTGCGACTTCGATGGCACCATAACACTCACAGACACATTCGCCTACATCCTGAAAAAATACGCCCAAGGAGACTGGCAACAATACGACAGACAATACGAGCGCGGAGAACTCACTCTCCAAGACGTGGTCAGGAAACAAGGCATGATGATCAGAACTCCAGAAATGGTCCTAGTCGCTGAGATGGAGCGAGTTACTGGGTTCCGGCCAAACTTCGACAAGCTCATCGCCTACTGCCGGACCAACAAGATTCCCATAGCTGTAGTGAGCGCAGGCTTAGACTTCGTCATCAACCACCTACTACGAATGAAAGGCTGGAACCATCTTGTCAAACTCTACGCAGCTAAGACAGAGACTACGCCTGAAGGAATACGGCTAACATTTCCACGCTTACGCGACAAAGCTAGTCTCGACCTCAAAGACGATCTCGTCAGATTCCACCAGAGCAAAGGACGCAGAGTCGCCTACGTCGGAGACGGCCGCTGGGACCTGCCGGCGCTAAAATTGGCTGACTACAGGTTCGCAGTGAAAGCCTCAACACTCGCCAACCTTTGCAGAGAACAAAATATACCTGCACGGGAAATCACAGAATTCCAAGAAGTACTATCTATGTTGAAGTACGAAGTCACCTGAGCCATCACTCAATCAGAGGTTCGGGTTCAAACTCCCCTTTTTGTATTAATCAGAAAGAAAGCCAGAAGCCGCATGCGCGGCCATTGAGCCCTAATTGCGATCTCTACCATTTTCTGCCTAGAAAGGTCCACTGGTCTTTTATTCACTAATGCGCACCAAGACCATATTCATGGCTAATAGTTAGAGAAATATTGCAATTGCATCATAGGATGCAGGTCCCTCTCAACCAAGGCATCCACGTACAGACTAGTATTGCTGAAGCTATCTTGGGCTTGCCTATTCGACTGAGAAAGTAGGGGTGTTTATCTCGACGAAGATTGTAGGTCACTCATTGCATTTGAATCTGGGGGCATCTCGCGTGAAGATCGCAATAGTAGGAGCTGGAGTGGTCGGCAGCGCAACAGGGTTGGGCCTTGAATCGAAAGGCCACTCCGTCGTCTTCACCGATACTGACCCATTGACACTGGCGAATCTCAAGGAGAAAGGACACAATGCATCTAGATCAATCGAAGAGGCAATCCGAACATCAGAAATCATAATGGTGTGCGTCCCGACACCTACTTCTGGAGGACGTTTCATTCTGAGCCACGTCCTTGATGCATGCGCTCAAATCGGGACCTCACTGCGGGACTCTTCCTCATACAAAGTTGTCGTGATTCGTAGCACAGTCATTCCCTTCTCCACAAGAAGCGCAATCATTCCGATTCTTGAGAAGGAGTCTCAGAAGAAAGCTGGTCCCGACTTTGGGGTCTGTATGAACCCAGAGTTCCTGAGGGATGCGACACCATTGGAAGATTTCATACTTCCCGACCGTATTCTGATCGGAGAATTGGACCAGCGATCGGGCCACGTTCTGGAAAGATTGTACGAGAATTTTGGGAGAATGATTCTACATTGCTCGCTCGAAGAAGCTGAACTAGCAAAATATCTCGCAAACGGCTTTCTAGCCACGAAAATCAGTTACTTTAACGAAGCATTAAAGATATGTCGCAAGCTCGGCGCGAACCCCGAGATAGTAAGCCTAGCAGTCTCTATGGACAGACGAATTGGATCATACGGCACCGTCGGAGGCAAGCCGTTCGATGGTAAGTGTTTGCCGAAGGATACTGAAGCATTTCTGAGCTTCGTAGCGGATCTCGGCGAACGTTTGGAAATCCTCAGTGCAGCCGAGAGAGTCAACAAGCAGGAGAAGGTGCTCGTGAAGGTGCTGAAGCTTCCATGAACCTTTCGATGCTGTTTCTGATTGCTTGGTTATCCCCTTTCGTATATGGCGTGACTACTCTTCTGGGAGAGTTGAGTCGAAGACGTAACTACGAGAAATTCAAGACGCCCAAAAGAGACGTTGATAGGATCATCTTCCAAATTCCGACACTTGGAAACTATCAGACAGTCAACAGAGCATTTGCGAGTGTTAGGGACGCCAAACTTGCCGTTGCTCTCGAGTGCTGGGCAATAATCGAAGAGACAGATGAGAACAAGACCAAGTACGAAGCAGACCGAGTGGTCGTAGTCCCCAAAGAGTTCACGTGTGATGCGCTCTACAAGGCTAGGGCGCTGGAATATGCCAGACGCCTCAGACTGTCCTTGATCGACAAGGGAGAACTATCTTCAAAGTACCTACTATTACAAGCCGATGATGACTCCACCCCGAGCCAAGATTTCCTGCGAGAGTGTATGCAGGTCGACGCTGACCTCATTGTCGGAACGATCACGCCGAGGGTCAAAGGATTCTGGAACACCGTTCTCGACTACGAGCGAAGCGTAGCATGCGCGACAACTTGCAATTTGTGGACAAACATAGGTATCCCTATTTGGGCACATGGAGAAGCATTGTGTCTCTCATCAAGAGTTGACCGATCAATAGAATACTCGTTTCCGACAAACGTTGAGGACATTTACCTCATGCACAAGCTTGCCGCGACAAAAATAATCAGCAGCGAAGACATGGTATACACGCACAAAGTTGCGCTGACCAAGAAGTATACCCTTTACAATAGCAGGAAACCAGTGGTCATCACTCCCCCTCTCACGTTCGGCGATGCGGTAAAGCAGCGACGCAGATGGGAATGGGGGCACATAAGAGTAGTCAAAGCAGGTCTACTCCCGCTCGGTAGTAGACTTAGACTAATCTTCCAATGGAGCATGGGAATGTGCGTCTATGTAATTGCTACGCTAGGCGTACCTTTGCGATTGTTGGGTCTAATTAGCTATGGAGCTGATGTTGCTCTTGTGACAAATTCGACACTTGTCCTCTGGTTTGCAGTCAGAGGTTATTCAGTGGGAATCGTGAAGGGTTTCAAGCATGCTCTTGCAGCAATGCTCTCAAGTTATCTGACAGTAACGCTCAACTTTCTAGTTCATGTGATCGGGCTCCTCCAAGGAGACCCGAAAACGTTCGAAGTAATTGCTAAGGCCTAATCTCCGCGAGCTTGACCCCAACCCGAGTCCTTATCTTCTGAGAGACGCAGAGTATGCACAAAGTGTCTCAACGATTTCCGGAGTGGATTTTGGTGCAACATAGTACGTTGCTCCGGGGGTCCCTTCCTCCCACAACCAAATGAGTGCTGCATCTGCCTTCTCTAAGGCATGCTTAAGAAACGTTTCGACAAACCACTTACCCGTGGACTTGTTGTCGCCATTAAACTCACCGAAGACAAGTGGTTTACGCAGAACATTTTTCGAATGAGAAGAATATATTTTGATGAAGTCCTCAATGGCTCGTTCCTTGTCAAGGATTCCTTTGCCCGCTTCTAACTTGTAGAGATCGTCTTCGTAAATGTGGATACTTGCAATATCGAATGGTCTATTGAGTTTGTCAAACGCTGCAATATCCAGATTCCCAGTGTTGTTGAAGCCTCCACACACAATGTGAACGGTGTCCAAGCTCTTCACGAACGAATACATGTTTCCAGCCCAAACTGCAAGAGTATTCAGGTCTACGCTGTTTTGTCCGGACATACCGAAATGGTTCGGTTCATTGGCAATCTCCCACCACGCGATTTGAGAGTCTCCAGAATACTTTCTGACAATGGCGCTGACCCACTCCTTGAACCTTAGATTTGTCTTGGTACCTATCTTCCAGAAGCTTTCCCCATTACCTAGGGCTGTCCACTGGTCAAATGCTGAAGCAAGTACTGGGACCAAATAGACGTCGTTTGCCTTGGCATCGGCAACTAGTCTGTCAAGGGCTGCGAAGTATGGCTTGTGATCATGATCGTCGCTGAACTTTGAGTATGCCAGTGGGAACCAGTAATCGCTATTGGTGACATCTAGCCAGAAACGGATTACACGTAGGCCAGCGTTCGCAGCGTCATTCAACCTAACAGGGGATTCAGGAGTTTGGCTGTTTATGTAGCCAATTCCCAAGTATCCCCCTAGAATTCCATAACTGTTAGCTCCGAGCAACTTCAATGCCTGACCGTTCAGACAGAGGTGGGGGCCTGACGTTCTGATGAAATTGTCCGCAACGAGCTGAGCACAAGGAGGGTCAGTCGCGATTGGCATTTGAAGGAACGTAAGGACGCACAATGCTAGTATGAGATAGGATTTTGTCGCTCTGTTCAACCAACTCCTTTATTCTTGAAGGGATTCATTCCATAACGTTTCTGCACATTTCCGAAAGAGAGGCGAACCATGACCGGGTATCCAAAACACGCCAGAGCTAATGGCTAGTCTGTTCTTAGGAGTGAACGATTTTGCCTGCAATACCCACCGAGTCAGAAGAACCTGATGGGCCTTGAATGTGATATGTTCATAGTCGCTAGGATGTCCTTTGTAGTGCATCAGTCCTCATATACTCAGTGGGTGTGGTTACAAATCGCTTGACAGTTTATCGTCTTCAGAAGTCTTGACATATGCCGGAAAGAATTGACCAGTTTAGCATAGCCTACTCCAAGTTCACGGAGGAAGTGGTGAGCAAGGTTCGAAGAGAAACGTTCGGTGACGACATCGGCCAGAACAGTTGGACTCTGAAGCAGGAGTACGAGGGATTCCTGCAAGACCTCCAAGTGACGCTTGGAAAGAGGCTGCTTGACGTGGCCTGCGGCGCCGGGGGACCAGCATTGTTTAGCTCTCGCAAGACGGGATGCAGCGTAGTTGGAATCGACATGAACGCTGATGGGATAGCGACTGCGAAAACACGGGCTCGCGAACTTGGATTGGCAGATCGGGCGATCTTCCAGGTGACCGATGTCGGTACGAAACTCCCCTTTGAGAACGAAGCTTTCGATGCCATCATCTGCGTAGACGCCGTAATCCACTTCTCTAATCGCCCGGAACTTTTCAGAGAATGGAGGAGGGTTCTCCGCGAACATGGCAGAGTGCTCTTCACAGATCCGGTCGTGATCACTGGAATGGTTACGGATGAGGAGCTGGCGACGAGAAGCAGCATCGCCAAATTCGTGTTCTCACCACCAGGCGAGGACGAACGACTACTCAAGGAGGCGAAGCTCAAGCCTCTCCGAATAGAGAACTCGACAAGCGCCATGGGTCAAGTGGCGCGGGGGTGGCGGGCATCTAGGGCCAGTCACGAAGACGAGCTTGTCAAACTCGAGGGATCGGACCGTTTCCAGGGACTACAGAAGTTCTTCGACTGCGTCAGTAGACTGGCTGAAGAGAAGAGAATGTCACGCTTCACTATTCTCGCTGAGCGAGGCTAAAGTGAGCACCAACTGCAAGCCCGAGTTCCAGTTAGAGCTTCAGATCCTTGACCGTTGTCATCTTCAGCTTTCGGGAGTAGAACACAGCACTTGCCAGACCGACGCTAACGATTGCAATTGTCGAAGCTACTGCTGATAGCCCAAGCGTGAAGCTCTGGACACTCGCACTTGGAAACAGGAATATCGCCGAGAATACCAAGGCGGCGGGAAGCCCGATCAGGGTGCAGATTCCCACAGTCCCAAAACCCTCCCAGAATAACACTCCCAGAGTGTACCTCGGCCCCGCCCCGAGAACACGCAGGGCAACGTAATCATTGAACCTCTTCGAAAAACCAGTCGTCAGATAACTCAACAGAATCCCGCAAGTCAAAGCGAGAGTCAGAATGGGAAGAAGAAACATGTAGGACCAGACATTGTCCAGATAAGCAAGGTTTGCGGAGAGCAGTGGAGCCTGGGACGCATAGGCCAGACCGTTCTGGGCCGCAAGCTGCTGAACAGTGGACAATGCAGCTTGGCTGCCATCAGTCCTCACCAAGAGAATGTTGGTCCCGTTCGTCCCGATGATATTCTGCAAGGTCTGAATCGGAGCATACAAAACACGACCGGCATTCAACGGGTCCACCAGCGCGCTCTTCACGTCAAAGGGTCGTCCAAGCCAGTCTATTCGTGAATAGTTGAACGGCTCACGAACTAGGCCTCCCAGTAGGGAGTCACCTGAAACCATTGTAAAGTTGGAGTCAGTGTTCCTCAAGAACCCGTCTGACGTCACCCAGTCTGGTATCGTCTCGTTGGTCACTCCGACGATCAGCACAGCAGCAGCCCCAGTGTAGACTTGGGGGATAATCTCCGGGCTCGAAGTCTCCCCCGACAAATCCCCGGAATTTGCGAAGTGAGCCTTCACATACCCGGTCACGTTGTCATAGTCCAATAGGCGAGCATCAACGCCCCGAACTCCGGGGACCGTTCTGAACAAGTCAACAAGCTGTGGAGTCATTATGTACGAATCGTTCAGAAAGCCAATCCGCGGAAGAGGAGCGGGGTCCGAATAGGACTTGGCTAGTAGCGAATACTGGTTGACCATCGGCGCGGCTCCGATAATCACCACGTCTGACGGCATCGCCCTGTCCAAGTAGCTCTTCGACGTATCCAACGACACCAGCGCTCCCGACAATACTACCATTGTGAGAAAGATGCAGATTGAGACCCTGACAACTGTCCTCATGAACTGCCTATCACGTGATAGGGTTCGTGACGCGAGATTGAACGAGGACCCAAGCCTTCTAGCGCGTAACGGTTTTCCAACACTCCTAAGATCAAGACTGGAAAGCTGCGAGGACACAATGCTCAACGCATCTGTCTTGACGATCTTCAGCATCTGACGCCTAGCGGCCAGATATGACAGGAAGAATGACAGCCCAGGCACTCCAAGACCGATCAGAGCCCTCGCAGAATCGAACTGGAGTGATCCCGCCCACGAGGCATAGATGATCCCCGCCACGAGCCCGCCCACGATACAGCTTGAGGCGAATACCAGCAAAGCCTCTGTAAACGCGTAGGAGAACAACCGGTTCGGCATCGCTCCTGCCGCCTTTATCACGCCGATATCCCGCAAACGCTGGTTCACCATGGAGGAGACGAGATAGGACGCGGACAAGAGACCAACAATCAACACGAAGGCGAGTGATAGCATCAGATACCCAGTGATTAGCCATCTCAGCCCGAAACTCACGCTGGTCGAGAGGCCAATGCCGAGCCTCACTGAAAAAGTCTGACCAAGCAATAGAAGGAAGGTGGTCGAAGTGATCGTCAGGGTTAGTCCGAGAAAAGCGAGGACTGAGTGGAAGCCTCTTCTCCTCAGGTTCCTAGCAGCGAAGCCTAGGGGACCAATCAACCCGCCGTCAGGACCCCTTTCTCCAGCCGGTAGATCACGTCAGCTCTCTCAACAATCCGCTCATCATGCGTTGTAATCAGCACCGTCTTCCCCTTCTTCTCCTTCAAATCCGCCAACAACTGAACAATACCCAAACCAGTCGACGAGTCCAGGTTACCGGTCGGCTCATCAGCAAGAACCAACGGCGGATCATTCGCTAGGGCACGCGCAATCGCAATCCTCTGCTGCTCACCACCGCTAAGCTGAGAGGGAAGATGATTCATGCGATCGGTTAGTCCCACCATGCCCACGAGTTCCCGGGTCAGCTTCTCGTTCCGCTCAAAATTCTGCCAGCCCGCCAACTCCATCATCAACTCCACATTCTCGCTAGCGGTCAGTGTCGAGACAAGATTGTACGACTGGAAAACAAAGCCGATATGGGCGCAGCGAAAGCTGGAGATCGAATTCTCGTCAGAAGCTGACAGCTCGTTTCCCAGAACCGTGACCTTTCCACTAGAAGGCTTCTCAAGACCAGCAACCAGATTCAGCAAAGTCGTCTTCCCAGCACCTGACGGGCCCAGAACAACAACCAACATTCCAGGCTTGACTACCAAGCTGACGTTGTCAAGTGCCTTGACCTTGGCTCCGCTCGCGGTGTACTCCTTGGAGACTCCGACAAGTTCGACGACCTGACTCGCTAGTTGCTCTGCCATTGCTATGGCCCTGACGGAATGGGTGCAGGGCTAGCCTAGGATATTCGCCTTCGCTATGGCCCGCTGTACTGTTTGAGTCTTGAGAACTCTACTCGTTGAGGAAGCTCTCGTACTCGCGCCGAACCTTGACCAGTCTTGAATCCTGAGGAGGAATGGATTGCGCTCCCTTGTGCTTTGAACAGGGGAGGTATTCGGGAACGACCAGCGGTTTTCCAGGTGCCTCGTCCTTCGCTTCTCTATAGTCCAGTTTGCGAAAGTGAACTTGGCAGCCGCAATCGTACTCCTCGACCTCCTCGCCGATGCGAGCACTCTCTTCTGGATGGTCTGTATCAGGGGCCGTTTCTTGGCCGAGCGTTTTCGAAGCCATTTTTCAACACCCCTAAGCACTCTGCCGAATTATTTAGTTCAATAATTTGAACAGCGCTAAGCGTCGCATTACCGGATAGCCGTGGCTATGCTCGTATAGCACTAGGTTGATAAATATTGCCAACCTGCGGCGCAAAACAAACACATCATGGGCAGAAAACAGTCTTCGAGACTAATTCTGGAACGATTAGTAGACAAGCGGCTATAGTCGCTTCACGTATATGGATACGCATTTTTCTTCGTTCGCATGGAACTCTGCCGGCCTAGAAAACGTAGTAGCCTATCCATAGCACGATAAGAACGCCTAGTTCAGATTGCGCTCAAGCCAGCGGTTCAGGTATCTCCTTCAACGATCTGACAGGAGACAATAGTACCCAGAGGAATGCGAGAGTGCCCGCGATGGCAGTGATGCCTATGGTTGTTCTCAGTCCTAGGAACTCGCCCATCAATCCGCCGACTAGTCCGCCTATGGGTATTGTTCCCCATACAAGGAAGCGCATGCTCGCGTTCATACGCCCTTGCAATCGTATCGGGACGATTGCCTGTCGAAGGCTCACCTGGTTGATGTTGTAGACTACTCCACCCAGGAGTATGAGGAAGAAGCCCGCCATCATTAGCGCTAGACTTGACGTTCCCGGTCCTGCGAAGTAGAACGTGACGCTGCCTAGTCCTGAGACTAGCATGCCGATGATTATCGCCCTGCCAACCCCCAGCCGTTTCGCTGCACGCCCTGCGAGGAATACTCCTACAAGGCCTCCGATGCTACCAACGCTGAAGATCAGCCCTGCAATGAACGGTGCGAGTTCGTCTCCCAATCCCAGCCCGTCCGGAAACGGGTTAACCAAAAAGAGCAGAAAAATCGCGCCTGAGGCGCTGCTGAAAAAGTTCGAAGTTCCAGTACACGCAGCGATTGAACGCAGTCTCCTATCGCCGAGTATGACGCCAAGTCCTTCGCGAATATCCGACCTGACGGAGTTGCGTTCGTGAGCCTCGGGCAGAGTTTCTTCCTTGTGTATCCTGTTCAGCGCTAGGGCTGATCCGAAGAAGGATACGGCATCGAAGATTATCGCTATAGGGGCTGTCACGATGCGGATCACAAAACCTGCGATTGAGGGTCCTGCTGCCTGAGCAGTTGCCCGGCTAGCCTCAAGCCTGCTATTTCCCTCAACCAGTTGGGACCGGTCGACGAGGCTTGGCAGATAGGACTGGTAGGAGACGTCGAAGAAGACCTGTAAGACGCCGATGGCAAAGCTGAGACCGTAGAGGAAGAACAGCCCCAGCCTGGCGAGCAGTCCGGTGAACGCGACTATTGGGATGGTAGCGAGAAGCACTCCTCGCATTAGGTTAGAGGAGACCATTATCCGCTGTTTGCGATGTCGGTCCACCCAGACACCGATCACGAGTCCCAGCACTAGCCATGGTAGTGAGCCGATGAATGCGAGCCAGCCGAGCTCCGCAGCGCCTGCCTTGAGAAATATGATCGCTGTGAAGGGAAAGGCTAGCCCTGTGAACTGGCTGCCGAACTGAGAAATTGTCTCGGAGAGCCATAGCCTGAGAAAATTCGGATGGTGCCAGAGACTCTGCTTCTCTGTTACCACCTCTTGTAAGCGTTTCATGGACTGGTTTAGTGGGCTGGCTTGTTTTATGTCCGGCTCACTTTGAGAACTCATTACTAGTAGTCACTCCCAGTGTCCGGAACGGTGCACCCGTGGAAACTGTCGTGTGTATAATTCAAACGCATGTTTGAACGGCCTAGCGCCGCTCATTGTTATTATTAAAATCTACGTTTGAATGACCCCAAGACGTATATTACTGACCCAAACCAATGAGAACTAGACATTGCGAGCAATCAAGGTAATCCGGGACCCCAAAGCCATGGACCTGATGAACGACGGGACCCGAAGAAAGATCATCGACCTGCTAAGAGCAAAAGAGATGGCGGTCATACAGATCGCCGAACAGCTCGAAAAGACTCCTCAAGCCATTTACCATCACATCGGCAAAATGCTGGACACTGGATTGATCGAGGTTGCCAAGGAAGAGCGAATAGGCCACTTTATCGAAACCTACTATCGAGCAACCGCGGAATTCTTCATGTTCACCAACGGGGAAGAGAAGGATGAGGAGGGAGGAAGACTCGAAGAAGCCCGGACGAGAGAGGCAATCCAAGCCCTCCCCAGCCTAGGACTCGGCAACCCAGTCGACAAGCCAACCACCGACAAACTCGTGTCGCTGATAAGAAAAGCCAACCAAGCATCGAAAGGCAAACTGGCACATGAAATAACGGAAAAAATCGCAGAGAGAGAAGACCTAGACTATTTCACCAAACAATCAGTCATCGAATACTCACAGACCGTCCTCATGAACGACAAACACTTCGAAGACATGCAACAGAACCAGAAAGAGATCCGAGAACTACTAATCATAGGACTCGGACGCAAGACAGAACACGCACCCAAACAATCAGGCTAGATGTGGGTCTATCTTGAGAACCGTTCTCGCTCATCAAACTTGACTAGGACCTCTTGACGGTTCCCAATCCAAAATACGCCACATTTGAGAAATCCAATACTGGATTATCTGGTTCAACCGGCTGCAATGCGTTTGCTATTGCAACATGAACCGAAGCTCTCGGGAACGAACGGATTGACTCTATAGAAGCGCCTTTGAAATGAGGAGCTATCAACAAATCATACAAATCCCACTCTTTGCCAGTTTCAGCCCGGAGAGACCTGATCGAATAATCGAGACGAACCAGATAGTACGTGACTCCGTCCGTCCCTACAAACGATCTTAGGATTGTTCCTCCAGGTAGCTTTGGAGGGTTGGAAGTGCCATCTTCTTCAATCGAAATTTTCACCTTCAAACCCCGCAGCAACTCGTTTGAACTCATCAAAACATCTGCTCACGCTGGTGCCATAGTCATCCAGGGCCCAGGAATCATGTTGTCGATATTGTCTATCCATATCTGAGTTCCCCCGCCCGGCAGTCCAAACCTAGGGGCCACCTCAACGATCCATACGGTACTCCCTTTGGGAATAGTAATAGTCCGAACGAACGAGCCGGAATTCCCCTAGAACGAACTTTGTCTCCTTGGATTGGTCAACAGCGACAACATACCAGCTAACAACGCTCAGACCAGGACAAGAAAGAAGTGGTCCCTGGGAAGTTGATGTGCTAATAAGGCTCGGCGAAGTCGAGCTGACTAAGGTTTACGAGAGCTTCGGGACCGGCCTCAATCCAAACATCACGAAGGTCAGAACAGACTCGGAAGACTACTTCCGAAACGTCCTAGAGAAGGGCGATGGAAGCATATTCGAACACTCAACAGTCACATTTGCACTGCTCTGGGTATCGAGGGTCTTTACACACGAACTTATTCGCCACAGGGTCGGAACAGCCTACTCTCAGGAGAGCTTACGCTACGTACGAATCAAAGAAATCAAGATGCCAACGTGGAGCTCAAGCGTCCCCGCCCAATCACTATCAGCAGACATACTTCGGAAAATGTCGGATGCGGTAAAGGACTTAGAGGCTAGATACAATGAGATTGTGAAAGACGTAAACTGGGACAGTCTCGCTTTCGACCAGAAGAAACGGATCACGTCGGCTCTCCGCAGGATCCTTCCACAAGGCCTTTCCACATCGATAATCTTCACCGCCAACCACAGGACCCTGAGATGGTTGATCGAGATGCGGACTGACCCTGGCGCGGAGTACGAGATTAGGAGCGTGTTCGGCCAGATTGCAGAGATCTGCATCCGAGACCATCCGCTAGTCTACAAGGACTTCAAGAAGACACGCCTGGATGACGGGTCATTCCAGTACAAGCCAAGTCTCCGCTCAAAGGTCTAACCCACAGTTCCTGAACGACAAGGATTGGCCGCGAAATCCCCTAACTTGTGGAGAGATTTGACCCGATTCCTATCCAAGCTTCAGGTAGGAAACACTCAAGAGTAGGAATCTTTTATTAGTAGGAGAGGCTTTGGATTACCATGGCTCACGAGGTTGTAGTGACGAGAAGGGGACAGACGACGATTCCGAACGAGATTCGCAAGGACTTGGGCATCGCAGAAGGTACGAGGCTGATTGTGGAAGCGGAAGGCGAAAGGATAGTGTTCAGAAAAGTGCCCTCGATTTTCGACCTTTCGGGAACGAGCAAATTGACTAAGGAAGAAGCTTTCAGACTGCTCGATAAGTTGCGGGAAGAGAACTAGGTGCTTTTCGATACGCGTTACTTCTGGGCAGTATTCACTACCAAGGACCAGGGGTCCATAGCGAAACTCAAAGGCATACTTGGAGAGACCAAAACTCCCTACGTTTCTACAATAAGCATCTACGAAGTCTACAAGCTTACAACTGCGCATGATGGTCGAGCTGTAGCAGACTTACGCGTAGACACGATCAAGAAACAATTCAAGATGGTAAATGTCGACTCGGAAATCGCTGAAGAAGGAGCACGAATAAGCCACAAGTCAAAAGTTCCTATGGCTGACGCGCTGATAATGGCGACCGCAAAGCAACTTAGAGTACCGTGCGTCACTGATGACCCTCACTTTACAGAAGTCAAGAAAGTGTGGGTTTGAATCTCCCTGATGCGTGTTAACCTCACCCCCTGCCCCAACATTGAACAACTCGAAAATTGATGATGTCAGAGTAACCTGGCCCAGGTCAGGCCTCGGCCCACCAATACTCTTCACAAACATCGACATACGCCGGATGCTACGCCTAGCCAAGGCAGGACCACGGGACGTGTTCTATGATCTGGGCTGCGGATGGGCCCAGAACCTGATAATCGCCGCCACAGAATTCAACGTCAAGAAAAGTGTCGGTGTCGAACGCGACAAGCGACGATACCACAAAGCAGTCCAGAGAGTAAAGGCACGCAAGCTTTCATCCAAGGTCCGGATTATCCGGGGTAACTTCGAGGACATGATCGACGGGGTTCTGACCGATGAGGACCTCAAAGAAGCAACGATCGTGTTCTACGGTCTATCGACAAGCGCGGACTTTCTAGAACGGTTATCCGACAAGATGAGAAACCACACCAGACTCGTATATTACTACAACACCCTGTTTCCCGAAATCAGGGCGGACGCTATGGATTACCCCTTCTACGTCTCAAGGCACCCCTTCACAAGACCAGTCTCAGAACGCGACTGGCTAGACTCGATCATACGGAAGGAACGGTCATCCCTTAACCACGGACGAAAGCCGTCAACAGGCGAGCTCTGGGACGAACTGACACACGACTATGACTACTGGGGACTGAGAGGTGAGATAGGCAGGTACAGGCGAAGGTTGAGTAAAGCGGTCGGATGAATGAGATTGGCCTAGTATTTTTCGAGCTACTTGGCTGTCGGTGGGCTGGGCTGGTGCCTCGTTGAGCTGGCTCTTCCCCGACGAACGATGACTTGATACGCGATGATTGAAAGGAACGCGATGGTTGCTGTAATCGCGACTCCAGCCACTATCACGGTCGCCAGTCCAGAGTTGTAGTAGGGTCGAGTGTAGACTACTCTGCTTAACGCCCGGGTTACGGTTATGGTCGCGTTTGTCGAGGTGCAATAGTCACCTGCAGGGCACTGCGTGGACAAGAGGTGAACGGTATAGTTTCCCGCGGTTGGGGCCTGGAAAAACTGCAACTGCGAACCAATGCTGCCACCCGGTGGGTTCGGTGGAAGCAAGCATGTCACGATGGGGGTCTCACCGCACGCCTGGGTTAGGTTTCCCTGAGGCGAAGTGAACCACGTGTTGACCGCTGACCCATTTGGCCTGGTCAGGGAGAAAGAGACGTAATATTGGCTAGTGGTTGTTGTATTGGATACGGACTCTGTCAGGCCGTAAAATAGCGAACCGTTCGTCCCAGTCTCAGAAGAGTATCCTGGCCCCGCGTGAAAATAGAACCCGACGTAAACGTCGCGTTCAGTACCCTGGGGGATTGAATATGTGCGTGTTTCGCTTTGAAACAGTTCCCCGTTAGCTACTGCGTCGCGAAGATCGTTGTTAGTCGTAAGCACGGTCCATTGCATCGCCGAGAGACCCCAGCTAAGCAACAAGACAACCACCGAAAGAACCCCTAATCCTGACAGCACTTGCACTGAGGTTCGTGCGCGTTCTCTCAACAGGGATGTCCCTTAGGATATTTCTAGGGAACCAGTTTGGCTGCGAGGATTCTTAAATCATTCTATGACCCTCTGGCCTATCAGAGGCTAGTCATCAAAGAGTCATTTCAAGCTCGACCGCATCCCGCAACGGTAATGCCGTTAATGCCGATAAGCGGAATCTGAGGCTACTACAGCATCTGCAGCAATCCACAGAGCGAACAGGAGGATAGGTTTGGACCTGAGAGTCCAAGCATGCCACGGCTTCAGGAAATATTTCGAGAACGCTCTGGACGAAGCGAACATCGACCATGAAAGGAAGATGCTTATCGAGGGTCACTTTGCCGGGACCCGCGCCAAACACTACACAATCAGGGACGCAGAACAGCTTAGAGACCTATATCGAAAAGCTTACCCATTCATCAGACTGAACGTTAACGAAGCTGATCCATCCAAAGTGGAGCGCGGGATTTACAGCATGAGGCTTGCTAATCTCGAAGCTCAACTCGACAGACAACGGGTCCTAGAAGCAAAGCTGACAATTCTCGAAAATGAAGTACAACAACTGAAGCGGGCAAACCAGCAACGTTGTAACGCCACTTCTCTGAGAGACTAGAGTTTGATGGAACAAAGGTAGTGCAGGTCAATCTTAGCTTCGCAGCCGCGTCCTTGACTGCACCAAGAAGTGCTGAGCCCGCGCCACGCCCGTCCCGTAGGCTCTGGATCGAGACAAGCTCACAATCACCAGCCTCAATATTGTAGGTTGCCAGTCCCCACCTTCTCACTACCCTGAAACGCGACAAAACCCTAAAGCTGGTCCGGATAGTACACTTTACCCTTGCTGACGATCATACGCGCACCCCACTGCCGTGCGATCTGGTCCCCCGCCCACTCGAATCAGCATCCTCCAAGGGCCGAACAGAGACCCTGTTCACTTTCCAACCTTCCAAAACACATCTCCCAACTCCCGGTGGTAAACACTCCCCGCTACAACCGTGACAGAATGAAACCAATCAGCCCTTCCCTTATCAAAATCGCCCAAAATCAGCCCGAATCCGCGATCTGACGCGTCGATTTCGACTCGCGCTCAGTGGCCCTGCTCCTTCAAGGGGACTCTACAACTCCCAAAAGGGCTGAGTCCAAGCCCGGACCGGCCAAAATCACAGGAATCAAGCCCTGAATCGACCCTCCCCTCGTGAAAAAATCTAGACGATAGCACCTCCACGTCGCAAACCACCTCTTCCTCCCTCCAGAAAATTAGACCCTCAGAATCCTTTTTTCTAAGAATTCTTTTTCGACCCCGGGGGGGGGTCCCCGAAAAACGCGCGTCGCGCCAAGCGTGAAACCGTCACGAATACCCAGAAAGAGGAACCTTTTCGGAATGCGGGTCTCCAGTTCTAGAAGCAATTTAATCCGCGTACCACTTCAACCCGGACAGACCTAGTCGTTTGCTAATCGAAGACGTTGGCATCGGAGTCCTCTTCCTCTTAGCGTTCGCCAGCGGAGCAAACGATGTTGGCAAGAGCGTTGCAACAATCGTCGAGACCCATGGCGCTCGATCCATTCGGCGGGCGTTAGTCTTCGGTGGCCTCTTCAGCGCACTGGGAAGCGTAACAGCCGTCCTCATAGCCACACAGCTGCTCTCAACATTCACCAGCACCCTGCTAACCCCGACGCCTGCAAACACATTCATCCTGGCAGCACTATCCGGGACCCTAGTCTGGATACTCGGCGCCACCCTCCTACGCCTACCTGTCAGCCTCACACACGCCATCGTGGGCAGCATACTCTTTCTCGCAGTCTACCTCTTCGGCCTCCACAGCCTCGCCTGGACCAGTATCATCATCCGCGTCTTCCTTCCACTCGCAGCGGGACCCTTCGCAGCATTCCTCCTCGGATATACCGCACACAGACTCAAGCACGGACCAGCAACACCCAGCCCCGACGCGGCCAGGAAACCCGGCATGCTACTCGGAGTCGCGCACTGGTCCAGCGTCGCTGCCACCAGCTTCGCTAGAGGAATAAACGACGCGCCCAAAATGATAGCGCTAGGAATCATAATCCTACCAGCAACCCTCAAAACCAGCAGCTGGCAACCCTACGCCCTCGTCGGCATCGCAGTATTCCTCGGCAGCATCATATGGGGCCACTGGGTCACCCAGACACTGGTAGGACGCTTCATCCCACTAAGCCATGACCGGCGCGTAACAGCAGGAGTCGCCACGGCCGCCCTCGTCTCGTTCGGCGCCCTACTCGGCGCACCACTCTCAACCACCCACATGACAGCAGGAGCACATGCAGGAATCAGCGGCGCAAAACGAGAACACTTGCAATCAACGCTCGTCAGCTTCCTGATCGGATGGCTCGTCACACTCCCCCTCGCCGGTCTGCTTTCCATTGGAACCTTCTTGCTAATCGGCAGAATCCCAGGATTCTAAGAACGAACTAGTCCTGGAAAATTGATTCGAAGACCAACCTATGGAACCAGTGCGGCCCAGCCTCATCCCCCGGAATGAACCTGCCACGCGGAGCAAAACCAGAACGCACCCCCTTAGCAACCTCGCCTATCGCCTCAATATCCTCCGCGTCCACCTGCTCGTCCAGCCATATCTCGTTCCGCCGCCTGAACTTCTCATCATCCAGCGAGTAATGATACCAGTAGAACATAGTCCTGTCCGGCCTGCCCGGAACCGGCATCCACAAGTTCACCGACAAGCCCCACGGGTAGAAGTTCAGGGCTAGATTCGGAAACAAGAACCACCACAACCCAAACACATGCCGTCCAGGATCCTTCGGATCACGGAAACGGTCCGCTAGAAGCTTCGGGTCAAGACCATACTTTGGGTCACGTGCGTAAACCCACTGCAAAGCCGATCTAGAATGCAACTCAGTCTTGTAAGAGGAGAGATCAACAGCGTCAGCGAGCCCACCGGGACCCTTGTGCACGAACCTGATGTGATAATTGTCCATGTAGTTCCAGGCATGCTGCTTCCAATTACCCTCGACCTCACGAAGCTCATTCCCGACCGTCTTCCGGTCCAACATGGCCAAGTCGATGCCTGGAATCGACTTCTGCAGCTCTCCAACCAACGACTGGAAAGAGGATTGAGGCTGCTCGAGGCAGATGAACAAGAACTGGCCCAAGCTGGCAGCATCTATCCTCCTTAGATGATCCTCCTCTCGAGGAAAGTTCTCAAGATTCTCAAAACCCGCCTGAGAAAGAAATCTACCGTCCTCGTTAAACCGACGGCCATGCTGAGGACAAACAATGCTACCGCCAGAACTCGGACTCTCAACTAAGGTATGCCAAGCGTGAGTACACACGTTTGGAAAACAGCCCAACTCACCACTCCGGCTTCGTTGCAAGAACATTTGACGATCAAGAATTGAAAACGGGACCCGTGAACCGGGAGATTTCAGAAATTCCATCCTCGAAGAATCTTGGCCAGAGCTAGACTCGGGCACCAAGAGCCACGCCTTCGAGAAGAGGGTCTTCAGCTCAAGACTGAGAACGTCAGGATCCTCGAACGCATACGCGGGAAGAGTCTCAGCCTTCGCAATATCAGGATCGACAAAGAATGCGTCTTCAACAACATCTCTTCCCCACATGGCCCATTGATGGCCCTTGAGCATTGAGATAAATTGTCCTGAGGAAAAAACATTAAGCCGAGTCATAGACAATCGGGTCTCGATTAGCGTTGACTCCTGGCAGTTATACAATCGAGGTAATCGTCGAGAACAAGCCGCTGGCACGAGACCCTGAAGGCGAAACAATACAGCACAACCTGATACTCAAAGGAGGATACTCCCAGGTTACCAAAGTGCGAGCGGGTAAACTACTACGCATGACCGTCGAAGCCTCGTCGCCTGAAGATGCCCGAGACCTCGTCAAGAAACTCTGCGATGACCTTAGAATCTACAACCCAGCGGCACACAACTGCCAAGTCAGAATCCTACAATAGCATCATGGTCCAGTCTCAGAGGCTCCACTCATAGAGTTCCTAGCTCCCCCCGGGCTGTAATCGAATAATCCGGATTCTAGAAACCTGGACCCTCGTCCCGTTTCCTCGTCAAGAATCCCCTTCTCCACGCAAAGCCCAGGACACCCAGTCCCCCAATTACTACAGCTACTCCCGCGATCTGCGAAGCATGTCCCTGCAGCCAGGTCGGCTTTACCTCGAAACCGGAAAGCTCGGTGCCGTCAAGAGAGCCTACTTGGTGAGCCTTCACCACGACCGCATACGTTCCAATAGACCCAGTGCTCGGGAGGGCGAAAGTAGCCTTCCACACGCCCGGAGAGACTGAAACAGGGATTAGCGTCAGATTAGACCCGCTCGGCCTGACAAGGATAATCAGAAGAGTCGAAACCAACACGGGCCTTCCATCCAAGCTGGTCTGGACATTGACCACGACAGTGTCCCCAGGGAAGTATATCGTTCCTGTGGCTATGCCGACTTGAATTCTTGAAGGAGCCGTGGCCTGGGTAACCTGGAAAATGATCTGGGCTTTTGCTCCGGAACTGTCCAATGCCTTGATAGTATGAGCTCCGGTCTGCGCTAGTGGTACGTTGAAAGTGAACGAGAACCTACCGTCGTAACTTGTCGCGAAGCCGACAAGCTGATCATCGAAGGTGACCAAGACTTGGAAAGGCCCATAAGAAGATGATGGAAAACCGGAACCCTGAATTTGCACCTGCGTACCAGGAGGACCGCTAGAAGGCGAATCTGTAAGCGATGGGGGTGGAAGCAGGGTAACAACGCCGTCTGCCAAGCTGTTATCCGAGGGATACTCATCGCTAGCCAGAAACACTGTCGCCGAGATCGTATAATTTCCGGCAGGAACGCCCTGCGTATCCCATTGAACATTGAATCTTATTGGGTATGAACCCGACCCTATCCGGACTTCGGTCAGGGACCCTGCGACATTCGTCCCATAGTAGGCAGTCAGATCAACAGTCTCGGGACCGACCCCGTTATTGATCAGGCCTACGTTGATGTTGATTGTCTGGCTCGAAATGGCCCGAATCTGATCAGGATAGACATAGACAATGCCTACATCATGAGTAGGCTGAGGCCTAACGACGATTATTTTGCTAGTTGACGCTTGAACGCCAGTGTTGTCCTGAACTGTCAAGGTCACCGTATATGTTCCAGGGCTATTGTAGACATGATAAGTGAACGATGATAGCGACGAGGAGCCGTCGCCAAAGGACCAGGCCCAGCCGACCACAAATCCGTCCGGATCGAAGCTGCTGGACCCGTCGAACTGAACAGTGGACCCTACGACTGGACTGGCAGGGGCGATTGTAAAATTAGCAACAGGACGAAGCCCAGGACTCTGAAGAATGAAGGAGACGCGTGCGATGCATGAAGTGGGGCTGAAACAAGCAGGATCCGAATTTGGTATTACGCCCCCCGAGGTCGTGTTGAGCAAAGTGATCAGAGATGTCACGGTATAGGTCCTAGGTGTGAGGAAACTGGTTCCCACAATGTATTGGAAGCTCTTTTGTCCTCCGGGAGCGAGAACCAAGTTTGGTTCAACCCCAATCGTCGTGTTCCCGTTCGCGTCGAAGGTAGTGTTAACGGATATTGTCTCAGCTCTGTTACCTCTATTCGTCAGGAACACACCGACCGTCAAGTTGTCACCAACAAAAACCCGGGGGTTAACCGTTAAGAAAACGTGCACATCATGAACCGCTTCAGGTACGACATTAACCAAGTTTACCGCTCTCATCGCGAGATTGTCGTCAGCGTCATAGACTGTGAGCTTGACCGGAAAAATGCCCGCGGAAGGGATGGTTCCGGAGAACAAGAAGATGTGGCTGGTCACGTTCCCTGTCAGCTCTGAAGAACCATCCCCAAAGCTCCAGACGAATCCGTCGTCCCATAACGAGTTGGCATGGGTATCTACGTAGAGTAGTTTAGGATCAGATTTGAGTACCTGGCCGATGTTGGGACGTGTCCCTGCGATCACAACGTCTGGTGACTGATAGCCGATTTTGCCGCTAGTGTCGTCAACTACGGCCTCTCCAGAATCATAGTGACCATTACTGTTCTGGTCGTTGTACAGAATGCTCAGGTCCGACGAAAGTGTGGTCCCAAGGGCAGGGGCAGGACCCAACACTAGAATGTCTCCGGCGTCGTACTGCTTGTTATTGTTAGAATCGTAGATGACAGCTTCAGTTCTAGTCCCATGGTTTGGAGTCCGCGGTGCTTCAGGATCGAAGCTGCTTGTTCCATCGAATGAAACGGTCTGACCAACAACTGGCTGGTCAGGATCAAACGTGAAGCTTGCGACGGGAGGAATACCTGGAGCGTTCTTGAAATATGCGCTCTGTGCAGTAAAGCTTAGGTCAGAAACCACTCCACCTTGCTCGCTTTCAATGACTGATCCCGTCGAGCCGTTACCGTTACCTTGAACGATATCAATTGAACCCGACCCGATACCGGTGATATTGAAAATCATGGTGAACAACGTTCCGTTCGTCCCATCCACACTGCATGGTCCTTGTATGAATTCTCCAAGCCTAACCTCTCCGGGAGGGAAATCCAGCTTAGGTGTGCCAGGAAGATTACGGATAACGCAACCGCTCGGAGGGGTCGAGGGATCGAAGATCCCACCAGCGGCTGTAGCGCTCAGAAGTTGCAGGACGTTCGGCCCGCTCGATATGTTATAGTTCAAGCTGATATCAAACGCCGCGATTGGGCCACCCCCGGTGAGGTTGAGGAGTACGGTGATGTGTCGACCGGGCGCAAAAATGCTGGGAATCGGTAAGGGTCTGGGGTCAGTGATGTTGGAACTGTGAACGTCAGGACTCCAAACCTCAAGCATCGGATTATTGTTTGTCGAAACTGGTATTGGTCCTGAGCCCACGTATGCTCGAACATCATCAAGCCATAAGATCTCAGATCTGGAGATGCTGCCCGATCGCGACGCGAATCCCTGGAACTGTATCAGAGTAAAGTTGTAGTGCAAATTCAAAGGAGTGTTGGCTGAACCCATCGGCATTAGCCAGTCTGCCTTTAGATTACGGTTGAAGTGATACCACTGGCCTGGCTGATAACCATAGAACAAGAGCGAGTGGGTGTTCGTGTTGTTCTGGAAGACACCGATTGACGTATCTGGATTGAAAACGTAGTCCAGTTCCGCCAATGCCTCGGCGCCAAATAGTCTAACCTCGAAGCCTGCCATCCCATTATCATTGGCTGATTGTAACCGGAACCAGAAACTGAACCCTGAGGGGTCATCCGCCAGCTGAGTGAAATTGTACCCCTGACCTGAACCGAGCACAGAATGTCGGAACTGGGAGAAACCAACGGTTCGCCCAGAATAGTTCCCCGGAAAGCAGCCGGTGGCTGTAAGTGGTCCTGTATTGACTTTGGCCGAGTCTGCGCCATCCGTATGAGTTAATGTGTCAACGGCTGCTGTGGCGTTCGCGACTCCCTCGCATGTTTGGAATGTCCAGTTGTTCGGGATTCCGTTCGCATCTACGCCGTTTTCGAAGCTAGAATTGAGGATTATGTTCGTTGGAGAGGATTGTGAGTCAGCTTTTGCAGGTTTCGCCGGGAATATCAGCCAGGCTGACGCGAGAAGAACGAAGAGGACCAAGACGGTTTTTGTCGCCCTCACGGATTGTCACGATAACATGTTTTTCGATGATAGCCCCCTTATTCATGTTATTCATAAATTATTTGGTTATCCTGAGATATAATCAAACATCTGCAGCACACTCCCCGTCGAACCGAGAAAATGGTAGGACCACTTCATAGATGACCAACTGGGAAAATCGCTTTGTATTGGAGAAAGGGAGTCGCGCTGAGTCTTTGACATGAAAGTGTTAACCAAGGGCTTAATACGCCTCTAAATTCACTTGTTCAGGTTAGCTGAAGAAATGGCTCAGGTCGCAGTCGTGCAATACCCTGGCAGTAACTGTGACCTGGATGCGCTACAAATTCTCAAAGATACACTGAAGGTCCCGACAGATCTAGTGTGGCACAAACACCTCCAAAAGGACGACTACGACGGCTACATCCTACCTGGTGGATTCTCGTACGGAGATTACCTCCGCGCCGGAGCAATCGCCGCAACGAGCCCCAGCCTCAAGATCATAAGAGAAGCGGCTGACAAGGAAAAACCAATCCTCGGAATCTGCAACGGGTTCCAGATACTTGTCGAGGCAGGAATTCTACCGGGCGCCGTACTCCGCAACAGCGGACTACGCTTCGTATGCAAGTGGACCCGGCTAAGAGTGGAAACAACACGAACTCCATTCACAAGAAACGCAACGACTAGTCAAACCCTCATGGTCCCGATCGCGCATAACGAGGGCCGATATTTTCTCGACCGGGAAGACCTTCAGTCATTGGAGAAGAACGAGCAGGTCGTTCTACGATATGTTGATAATGAGAACGAGCCTACGAAGGAGGCTAATCCGAATGGGAGCTCCGATAACATCGCGGGCATATGTAATTCTGAAGGAAACGTCATGGGGCTAATGCCTCATCCTGAACGTGCATCACTCGCAATTCTATCCCCTGACCGCAAGCCCGAGGGCAGATTGATCTTCGATTCTATGATCAAACAACTTAGGAGTGCATAGGATAACGGTTACCATCGAGATTGTTGTTCCAAATCTTACGCGCGCCGAAACCGAGTACGCTGTTAGGAGGCTCGGCCGGGAGCCAAACGAGGTCGAGTGGAACATGCTCGAGGCACAGTGGAGCGAACACTGCAGCTACAAGTCATCAAGACAACTCCTGAAACATCTCCCCAGCAAGGGGAAGCGGGTACTCGTTGGTCCCGGGTTCGACGCAGGAGTAATGGACATCGGAGACGGCTGGGTCGCCACACTGCACATTGAGAGCCACAATCATCCAAGCGCCATCGACCCATACGGAGGAGCAGCAACAGGAGTCGGCGGAGTCGTCCGTGACATTCTCAGCCTCGGAACGAGGCCAATCGCGCTATTAGACCCGCTCCGGTTCGGCACACTCGACAACACTCACAGCCGCTGGCTATTCGATAACGTGGTCAGAGGAATAGGGGATTATGGAAACTGCATCGGAGTTCCCACCGTAGGCGGTGAGGTCGAGCTTGACCAATCATTCCAGAGAAACTGCCTCGTGGATGTAGTATGCATCGGTCTTGGCCGGAAGAACCGGCTGGTCCTTGGCGCCGCAAAGAATCCTGGGGACCTTGTCTTCCTGGTCGGCGGAAGTACGGGTAGAGATGGAATACGGGGAGCAAGTTTTGCATCGCGAGACCTGACCGAGAAGTCTGACACAGAACGTAGCGCAGTCCAAGTCCCGGACCCGTTCACCAAGAAACTGATCATTGAAGTTGTTCTAGAAGCAGTTGCGGCCGGAATAATCCAGGGAATGAAGGACCTCGGCGGCGGAGGAATCACATGCGGATTGTCTGAAATAGCCGCCAAGGGCGCAAAAGGATTGGACGTGGACCTCGACCGGATCATAGTTCGCGAGCCGGACATGACGCCCAGCGAGATACTCATCTCGGAATCTCAAGAACGGATGCTCATCATAATCAAGACCACCGATGAGAAAGAACTCACAGAGATACTTGACAGATGGGAAGTATCATACTCAAGAATCGGCAAGGTCACATCCGATGGCTTACTCACCATTCGGCATAGAAACACTATAGTCGCCAGCGCCCCGGCCAAGTTCGTCGCAGAAGCTCCTCTCGAGCCCCACACGGCAAAGAAACCGCTCTACATCGACGAACTCGCGAGGACCCCGGAACCGCCTGAACCCGAAGACCTGCAACAAACTCTTCTCAGTCTTCTTGGTAACCCCAACATCGCAAGCAAGGAATGGGTATACCGGCAATACGACCACGAGGTCGGACTGCGCACTATTGTCCGACCAGGCCAAGGCGACGCGGCAGTTCTGCGTCTTCCAAACGGTCGCTCACTCTCTACAACCACGGATGGAAACGCCAAACAATGCTATCTGGACCCGTATTGGGGGACGATGGGAGTTGTCTCGGAGGCAATCTGGAATCTAATCGCGACTGGGGCGGAGCCAATAGCAGTTGTGGACCACTTGCAGTTCGGCAACCCAAACAATCCCGAAGTCTACTGGACTTTTAGAGAGACCGTTCATGCAATCGCGACCTATCTCAAGGCAGTGAGGATTCCGTGTGTCGGTGGCAAGGTCAGCTTCTACAACCAAGACGAGACAACCAATAAGCCCATCAAACCCTCCCCAGTGATTGCCGCAATCGGAATTCGCGAACGCAAAACACCATGGATGAGTCAGAACCTCCAAAACGAACGGGACGATCTGATCATTGTTGGGACGACTCGTGACGAGCTTGGAGGCTCAGAATACTACGAGCACGTGCTGGACCATATCGGAGGACGAGTTCCGAGGGTCAACTTGAAAACTGAGACACGATCTCAGAAGACCATATTGAGAATCCTGCGGCTAGGCCTTGCCACGTCGGCCCATGATTGCTCCAAAGGAGGACTCGCTGTAGCACTTGCCGAAATGGCAATACAAGGAGAGAAGGGATTCATCGTGGACTGCGACAAGATTCCAAAAGCTACAACCAGGCAAGACCATCTGCTCTTCTCAGAGACAAGGTCCAGGCTCATCCTCGAAACCTCTCCACGCAAGACCTCTCGTGTCATGAGCCTGCTGAAACGATCGAGAATCCCTGCCGCCAAGATCGGAGAAGTACAGGGCAAGGACATCTCCTTCGTCAGACGCGAAAACGCTCTTAGGGTCTCGATGCCATCCGCCCGTGAAGCTTGGTGCAACAGTCTTTCGCGAACGATGGAGGCGACCCTTTGAAGGATCTGAAGGATCATTGTGGAATTATTGGAATCTACTCACAAAAGGAACGGCTCGTTGCTGAGAGGATAATCAAAGGCCTCTCCGCACTCCAGCATAGGGGCCAGGAGTCTTGGGGTATAGCGGTACACTCGCACCGAATACTCAAGGGTCTTGGACTCATTGGCCAGGGTACGGAAGCTAATGCCAGAACAATCCTCGGACTGACCGGCAACAGGGGAATCGGACATGTCAGATACTCAACCCGCGGGAAGACAACACTGGAGAACGCGTCGCCCATCGACATTCACGGTGAACTTTCGATTGCACAGAACGGGACCATTGCCAATACGGAAGACCTAGAACCACGAGTCACGAGCGACTACAAGCTCGTAGACTGCTCCAACGATACCAGACTCGCAGGCTACAGGCTCCTCCAGCATTACAAGAGAGAGCAGGACTGGACGCAAGCCTTCAGACAGTTCAGCAATGAAGTAAGCGGAGCCTACTGCTTCGCAATTCTCACTAGTGAGGGTGAGGTCTTGGCAGCGAGGGACCCGTCTGGCTTCAGGCCCCTCTGTCTTGGACATGATGGGGAAACAGGGTCTGACATCATTGCCTCGGAGAGCTGCGCACTTTCAGCCTTGCAGGCGGATTTTGTCCGCGATGTACAGCCTGGCGAGCTGATTAGGCTGGGCGAGAAGGGAGTTGTTAGTACCCGCTTCGCTGAGCCACACCGGCACTACCACTGCCCGTTCGAGTACACATACTTCGCCCATCCAAGCTCAAAGATCGAGGGACACTACGTCTACGAGACAAGAAGAATGCTCGGCAAAGTGCTAGCCCGAAAGTACCCGTTCAAGGCAGATGTTGTAATTCCGGTCCCGGACAGCGCGCGGCCGGCTGCTCTTGGATATTCTGAGCAGAGTGGCATTCCGATGGAGGAGGGCTTGATGAAGGATCGTTACAGGAAGAAGGGCAGTCTTCGAAGCTTCATCGAGCCAACCGACAAGAGCCGGGAAGAGGTCGTGAAGGAGATCATAATCATCAAGCCCGTGGTCGACGGAAAGGACGTAATCGTTGTCGACGATAGTATCGTCAGGGGGACCAGCAGCAAGAACCTAGTGCAGTCTCTGCGAGACGCGGGCGCGAAGAAAATCTTCATGGTCGTAACCTTCCCACCAATACGTCACCCCTGCTACATGGGAATAGATTTCCCAACCCACAAGGAACTACTCGCTACACGCGTAAACGGTGAAGAGCTGAACATTCCAGAACTGAACATGAACGTTTCGAAAGAAATAGGCCTAGACGGACTCGGATACAACGACCTAACAGGGCTCAGCGAGGGAATAGGACTCCGCCCGGACGAGATGTGCTTCTCCTGCGTCACAGGGAAGTACGAGGGTCTCAAGAAGAAACCGGTCATGCGTACGCGTGAAGAGATGAAGGCTTAGTGCTGTGAGGGTCCT
>WNGK01004713.1_pt1 | contig 29033 bp, 23 predicted proteins | sample 5400601 | NCBI WGS metagenome assembly WNGK01 (sample SAMN13153376, study PRJNA577476) | soil metagenome | isolation source: 60 cm soil or saprolite under Garry oak tree replicate 1 | place: USA:California | collected 2016-06-15
CGTCCATTTGGGGGGTGGGATCGCGTTTATCGGGGGCCGCCGTGCTCGCCTCGGTCGCCGCGGCGGCGCAGGTAGCGCTCGAACTCCCGGGCGATCGCGTCGCCGCTGGCCTCGGGCAGGTCGGTGGCGTCCTTGGCTTCCTCGAGCGCGCGGACATAGTCGGCCACCTCGGAATCCTGCTCCGCGAGCTCGTCCACGCCGCGCTCCCAGGCTCGTGCCTCGTCCGGCAGGTCGCCGAGCGGCATCGGCGCGTCGAGTATGTCCTCGACCCCGCGCAGCAGCGACAGCGTGGCCTTCGGGCTCGGCGCCTGGGCCACGTAATGGGGCACTGCGGCCCAGAGTGAGACCGCTGCGATGCCGGCCGAGGTGCAGGCATCCTGGAGTACGCCGACGATCCCGGTCGGGCCCTGGTAATCAACCGGCTCGATCTGCAGGGCCGCCGCCAGCTTGTCGTCCGAGGCGGCGACGGTCACCGGCACGGGCCGAGTGTGCGGCGAGTCGGCGAGCAGCGCCCCGACCAGGATCACGAGCTCGGCGCCAAGCTCGGTGAACGCCTCGACCAGCTCACTGCAGAACCCGCGCCAGCGCATGTTCGGCTCGATGCCGTGTACGAGGATGATGTCCTTGCTGAGTCCATCCAGCCCTTCCGGACGAACCCGCGCCAGCCGCGTCGTCGGCCAGGACAGCCGCCTGGTCTGGCCATCGGTGACCTCAAGCACGGGCCTGGTCACCTGAAAGTCGTAATAATCCTCCGGGTCGATCTCGCCGATCGCGGTGGCGTCCCAGACGACGCCGAGATGCGTCACGGCGGCGCTGGCCGCCTCTCCTGCATCGTTCCAGCCCTCGAAGGCCGCGATGACCACGGGCGCGGTCAATGCTGAGATGCCGTCGAACTCGATCTGAAGCCACCTCCACGAGTACGCCTGTTGGCCGCCGGCCGCGCCGCTACCTGACGGCCCCAAGCCTACGTGCACTGAGAGGGCCTTAAGATGGGGGCCATCATGTCGCGTACCGCCGATCCGCAGCACCGGCCGCTGCGCGCTGCCCTCACCGAGCGCATCGTTATCGCCGACGGTGCGATGGGCTCGATGCTGCAGGGCAGCTCCGCCACGATCGACGACTTCGCCGGGCACGAGGGCTGCAACGAGATACTTAATGCCACCAGACCAGACATTGTGCGCACCGTACACAACGGTTACCTAGCCGCTGGCGTCGATGCCATCTCCACGAATACCTTTGGCGCCAACCTCGGCAATCTGGGCGAATACGGGATCTCGGACCGGATCTACGAGCTTTCCCTCGCCGGTGCGACCATCGCGCGCGAGGCCGCCGACGCCGCCGCGGCCGACGGCCAGCAGCCCAGCTGGGTACTCGGCTCGATCGGCCCCGGCACCAAGCTGCCCACGCTCGGCCACGTGTCCTTCGCCGAGCTGCGGGACTCCTACCAGCTCAACGCCGAGGGGCTGCTGGACGGCGGCGCCGACGCGCTGATCGTGGAGACCTGCCAGGACCTGCTCCAGGCCAAGGCTGCCATCGTCGGCGCGAAACGGGCGATCTCTTCCGCGGCGCACCAGGCCGAGTCGGCGGGCCAGCCGCCTCCCGACATCCTGCTGATCGCGCAGGTGACGATCGAGACGACGGGCGCGATGCTGCTCGGCAGCGAGATCGGGGCCGCGCTCACGGCGCTCGAGCCGCTCGGGATCGACGTGATCGGCCTGAACTGCGCGACCGGGCCGGCCGAGATGAGCGAGCACCTGCGCTACCTGGCCGCGCACTCACGGGTGCCGCTGTCCTGCATGCCGAACGCTGGCCTGCCCGAGCTCACCTCGAACGGCGCCTACTACCCGGTGACGCCGGACGAGCTGGCCGACGCGCACGAGACCTTCACCCGTGAGTTCGGGCTCGCGCTGGTCGGCGGCTGCTGCGGTACGACGCCCGAGCATCTCGCCCAGGTGGTCACCAGGCTGGCCGGCCGGCCGCTGACCAGGCGCAGGCCGCGGCCGGAGCCCGGTGTCGCCTCGCTCTACCAGCACGTGCCGTTCCGGCAGGACACCGCGTTCCTGGCCATCGGCGAGCGGACGAACGCGAATGGCTCCAAGGCGTTCCGCGATGCGATGACGCAGGGCCGGATGGACGACTGCGTGGAGATCGCGCGGGCGCAGACCAGGGACGGCGCGCACCTGCTCGACCTGTGCGTGGACTATGTCGGCAGGGACGGCGCGGCCGACATGGCCGAGGTCGCCAGCAGGCTGGCGACCGCCGCGACCCTGCCGCTCGTGCTCGACTCCACCGAGCCCGAGGTGATCAGGGCCGGGCTCGAGCGGCTCGGCGGCCGGGCCGTGGTCAACTCGGTGAACTACGAGGACGGCGACGGCCCTGAGTCGCGGATCGCCAGGGTGATGCCGCTCATCCGGGAGCACGGCGCGGCCGTGATCGCGCTGACCATTGACGAGCAGGGCCAGGCCAGGACCGCCGAGTGGAAGACTGCCGTCGCCAGCCGGCTGATCGACGACCTGACCGCCAACTGGGGCATGCGCGAGTGCGACATCATCGTGGACTGCCTGACCTTCCCGATCGCCACCGGTCAGGAGGAGACCAGGCGGGACGCGATCGAGACGATCGAGGCGATCCGCGCCGTCAAGCGGCGCTATCCGGACGCGCAGACCACGCTCGGGGTCTCGAACGTCTCGTTCGGACTCAATCCCGCCGCCCGCGCCGTTCTCAACTCGGTCTTCCTGAACGAGTGCATCAAGGCCGGCCTGGACTCGGCGATCGTGCACGCCGCGCGGATCATGCCGATCGCCCGGATCCCCGCCGACCAGCTTCAGGTCGCGCTCGACCTGGTCTACGACCGCAGGCGGGCCGGCTACGACCCGCTGACCAGGCTGCTCGAGCTGTTCGCCGGCGTGGATACGGCCTCGCTGAAGGCCAGCCGGGCGGCCGAGCTGCACGGGCTGCCGCTGTGGGAACGGCTGAAGCGCCGGATCATCGACGGCGAGCGACTCGGGCTCGAGGCCGACCTCGACGAGGCGCTCGGCCAGCGGCCGGCTCTGGAAATCGTCAACGACGTGCTGCTCGACGGCATGAAGACGGTCGGTGACCTGTTCGGCTCCGGGCAGATGCAGCTGCCGTTCGTGCTCACCTCCGCCGAGGTGATGAAGGCCGCCGTCGGCTACCTCGAGCCGCACATGGAGCGCTCCGGCGAGGCGGGCAAGGGCAAGATCGTCCTCGCCACGGTCAAGGGCGACGTCCATGACATCGGCAAGAACCTGGTTGACATCATCGTCTCCAATAACGGATACGACGTCGTCAATCTCGGCATCAAGCAGCCGATCTCGTCGATCGTGCAGGCGGCGGCCGATCACGACGCCGACGTGATCGGCATGTCGGGGCTGCTGGTCAAGTCGACGGTCGTGATGCGGGACAACCTGGCCGAGCTGAACTCGCGCGGAATGGCCGGCCGCTGGCCGGTACTGCTCGGCGGCGCCGCCCTGACCCGGTCCTACGTCGAGCAGGATCTGGCCAGCCTGTTCGACGGGGAAGTGCGGTACGCGCGCGACGCGTTCGAGGGCCTGCGACTGATGGACGCGCTGATGGCGGTCAAGCGCGGTGAGCCAGGCGCGACGCTGCCCGCGTTGCGCGAGCGCCGGGTCCGCCGCCGGGCCGGAGCCGGCGACGACGGTGCTGGCTTGGCCGCGGGCGGCCCGGCCGACGTCGCTGCGGGCCGGCCAGGCGGGACCACAGCGCGGGCGCTGGTTCGTTCCGATGTCAGCCTCGACGAACCCGTGCCGCCGCCGCCTTTCCTCGGCACCAGGGTGGTCAAGGGCATCCCGCTCGCCGATTACGCCAGCTACCTGGATGAGCGCGCGCTCTTCCTCGGCCAGTGGGGCCTCAAGCCGACCAGGGGCGGTACCGGCCCGTCGCACGAGGAGCTTGCCGAAACCGACGGCCGCCCGCGGCTGCGGATGTGGCTCGAGCGGGCCCAGACCGAGGGGCTGCTGCAGGCGGCTGTCGTGCATGGCTACTTCCCGTGCGTCAGTGAGGGCGACGACCTGGTCGTGCTGGGCGACGACGGCGGGGAACGGGAGCGGTTCACCTTCCCGCGGCAGCGCCGGGACCGCAGGCTCTGCCTGGCCGACTTCTTCCGGCCGCGCGATTCGGGCCAGACCGATGTCGTGGCCTTCCAGCTCGTGACGATCGGCCCCGCGATCAGCGAGGCCACCGGGGAGCTGTTCGCCAAGCACGCTTACCGCGACTACCTAGAGCTGCACGGGCTTTCCGTGCAGCTCGCCGAGGCGCTGGCCGAGTACTGGCACGTCAGGACCAGGGACGCGCTCGGCATCAGCGGGGCCGATCCTGACGATCTCGACGGCATCCTGCGGGTCGGCTACCAGGGCTGCCGGTACTCGTTCGGCTATCCGGCCTGCCCGGATCTGGAGGACCGGGCGAAGGTAATGCGGCTGCTCGAGCCGGAGCGGATCGGCGTGACGCTGTCCGAGGAGTTCCAGCTCGCACCCGAGCAGTCCACCGACGCGCTGATCGTGCATCACCGCGAGGCGAAGTACTTCAGCACCTGATGGGCCAGATACCGAGTGAGCCTCGCGCGCCGGACGGCCAGCTTCAGGCCGTCCTGTTCGACATGGACGGGCTGCTGGTGGACTCCGAGCCGCTATGGTTCGAGGTCGAGCACTCCGTCATGTCCCGTTTGGGCGGCGAGTGGACCGAGGACGACCAGCGGGCGCTGGTCGGCGGCTCGCTGCACCGCAGCGTCAGTAACCTCCTCAGCCGGGCCGCCACGCCGGCCAGCCACGACGAGGTGGCTGACTGGCTCGTCGGCGGCATGGCCGAGCTGCTCGCCGAGCGCGAGGTGGCGGTCATGCCGGGCGCGATCGACCTGCTCGACGAGGTACGGGCGGCCGGGATTCCGCGAGTTCTGGTGACCTCCTCGGAGCGAGTGATCATGGACGCCGTGCTGGCCAGCCTGGCCCGGCACGGCATCACGTTCACCGACACCGTCTGCGGGGCTGACGTAGCCAGGCCCAAGCCGCATCCCGAGCCTTACCTACAGGCCACCGCACTGATCGGAGCCGACGCGCGGGCGTCCGTGGCGCTCGAGGACTCGCCGAACGGCGTGGCAGCGGCGCTGGCCGCGGGCTGCGTCACGGTTGCCGTGCCCGGCGTAGCGACCGTTGAGCCACGGCCCGGGCTCACCATCGTGGGCTCGCTCGCCGACGTCAGCCTTGACCTGCTTGACGCTCTCGTCGCCCGGGCCGCCATGGCGAACGCCGGCGAGACCTCGGGCTAAGGCTGCTCCTTGAGGAAACGAGCTGGCCGGCGTCCTGATGAAGGGAGCTGGCCGGCGTCCTGATGAAGCGAGCTGCCCGCGTCCTGCTGGTCCGGTGCGGAGGGAGAGTCGTCACGGAGCGACCGCCCGGTCAGCGTCAGGAGCACGCCGTCCAGCGTCGGCCCGGCCAGCTGATGTCTGCGCGCCTGGCTTGCCGGGTGGGAGCTGGCTTGACGTGTATCAGGGTATTCAGCCGGAGCTGGCGCGTCTGGGCTGGCGTCGCCCGCAGGGCGAACAAATGCGTTGCCTGGCCCGGCCTGGCGCGTTAGGCTCGGCGGTCCGACGCGCCGCGCGGCGCAACTAGCCAGAAAGGAGGCGCGATGTCCATACACCTTCAGGCGCCTCCGGAGACTGGCCGATAACAGTCACGGTCGCGCCTCTGCTCAGCAGGGGAATGACATGACTTCAGAATCAGCTTCACAGTCGATCTCGCCCGGCCGGGCAGATGACGTCCCGCCGAGCTGGGACGAGCGCACGGTCCTGACTACATTCCTGGACTATGCCCGCGATACCGTGCATGCGAAGTGCGCGGGCCTGTCGGATGCGGACGCCCGCCGGGCGCCGCTGCCAGGCTCGCCGCTGATGACGATATCCGGGCTGGTCAGCCACCTGCGCTGGGTCGAGAGCGCGTGGATCGAGAAGAATCTGCTTGGCGGCACGATCACCGCGCCTTGGACCGCCGATGATCCTGATCGCGAGTTCCGGATCGCGGTCGAGGTGCCGCTCACTCAGCTGCTGGCTGAGTACCGGGCTGCCTGTGCCCGGCACCGCGAGTTGGTGGCGTCCCTCGATCTGAACACCCCGTCCAAGGGCGACCTGGGCTGGCAGGCCGAGCCGGTCACGCTGCGCTGGGTCCTGTTCCACCTGACCGAGGAGACTGCCCGGCACAACGGCCACCTCGATATCCTCCGGGAACTCGCCGACGGCGCGCGCGGAAGATAGTCGCGCGCGGAATATAACTGCCCGGCTGCGCCGGACCAGTCACCATGCCGGCCCGGCGCAGCCGCAGATCGACGCGTCCGGGGTCCGGTCAAGCAGCACATCTGCAGCCCCCGCCATCCAGATCGGCGGCGCTGAGCGGCCGGGCTTTCGGATGCCACTCACGTTCGATGATCCAGCCGGCCCGGAATCAATGACAAAACCACTCCCGGCAACGGGACCTGCCCGGTTTAGTGACAGGCCGCAGACCTGCCTACTGCCACTTAAGTTGGCCCGCCAGCTCAGAGCCACCTTGCTGGCGACGGTGAACGACGGCGGTCGGCCTGTCCCCGGACCTTCCGGGCTCACCAATGCCACCTCACCTTGGCAGCACGCCCGCGGCGGCGTATATGCGGTCGGGCGGACCGGGACCCTGCGCTAGCCTCCCAGGCGTCAGCGCCACGGGCAACCGCAGGGGTTTCATCGAAGCCTCCCGGATGCTGGATGGACATAGTCACGGCCGACACTGTGCCCCTCTTCAAGAGGGCCGGATAATGAAAGTACTCCGTATCCTCCTTGACAGCAGGATAAAGGCGACGTCGACAAGATTCGGGCCGGAATCAACGAGCGTGCCCACGTTCGATTTTCCCCCGATGAGATGCCAGCGACCAGGAACGATGCCGAGAGGATATTGAATATAATATTGTTCGTGATAGCCGACCTGCGCCGCCGGGACATCAGGATGAATAGTTCGAGCCATCGAGGATGAGAATAACATTCGTTATGACGTAGAACAGCAGGAAACTCAGCGGAGCGAATGAACGCAATCCGGCGGCAGCGGGATGAGCATAGATCACTATCGACCCTATCGTCAGTCCCGCAAGTGCAACGACACGACGGCCAGGGGCGGCGGCCTCTTTCCGTGATCATGGTGAGTTGTCCGCGTTATAACACGCCAACCGGCCACGATCATGGGATCCGCGCGGACCAGACGGAGCTGACCCGCCGCTGCCTCGGACGCCGCTTGCGTGAGCCGGTCCCTAAGCGGAGCCGGGCCCGTCCTCCCGCCGGGCCCGGCTCTTCCAACGCTCCACATAGACCAGCAGCCAGCCCGTATGCGCGGCAGCGCCCCGGGCTGGCCGGCCGACTGCTCCGGCTTTCCCGCATCGCGTGCTCCATGCAGCTGCATAACAGAACCATGCTGCGCGAAGGCCCGCGCATCCATCGTGCTACCACCCGGGCTCAAGGTACGGGCAACCGAACCGTCATACCAGCGCCAACGGCCGGCCTGCTTACCCCGGCGCCTCGGCGGCAACTCCGAAGCAAGTGTCAATTCCCGAGGTTCGTCTTGCCAGCGCCGGTCGGGCCGAGGAAGCCGACGACCTCGCTCCTCAGCCCAGGCGCCGCCGCGCCTCTTCGGCTCTCTTAATCAGATCTCGTAGTCCTTGTCTCTGGCGAGCGCGGAGTCCGCGCGGGCCTGGTCATCGTGGCCGGCCGGCGCCACCATGTCCAGCCTGGTGAGCTCGTCCGGCGACGGCAGCGGCGGCGGCGTGCCGCCGAACGACGGGCACAGCGCCTGGTGAGCGCACCAGTCGCAGAGCTTGCTCGGCCGCGGCCGCCAGTCGCCCGCCGCCCGCGCCCGCTCGATGGCTCGCCACAGCGCCTCGATCTTGCGCTCGGTGGCCAGCAGGTCGGCCTCGTCGGGCGCGTACCGCATTATCTCGCCATTGCCCAGGTACATCAGCTGGAGCAGCCTGGGCACCGTCCCGCTGGTTCGCCACAGCACGAGCGCGTAGAACCTCATCTGGAACAGCGCCCGAGCCTCGAAGTCGGCCCGGGGCGCGGTGCCCGTCTTGTAGTCAACGATCCTGACCTCGCCGCTACCCGAGACGTCGAGCCGGTCAATGTAGCCGCGCAGCCGCAGCCCGGACGCGAGCACCGCCTGGACATGAAGCTCTCGGTGCGCGGGCTCCAGCCTGGCCGGATCCTCGAGCGTGAAGTAGCGGTCGATCATCGCGCCGGCCTGCTCCAGCCAGGCGGCATGTTCAGCCTCGTCGGCGAAGAGGTCCGCGAGCTCCGGCTCGGCCGTGACCAGCCGGTCCCACTCCGGCGCGATCAGCGCCGCGGCCGCCTGCGGGTTGCGTCCCGCCGCCGGCTCGTCGAACAGCCGCTCGAGGACCGCGTGCACGAGAGTTCCGCGCGCCATCGCCTGGCTGGGCGCCTCGGGCAGACGGTCGACAACCCGGAACCGGTAGAGCAGCGGGCAGGTCAGGAAGTCGGCGGCCCTGGACGGCGACAGCGACCAGACCTGGCCGGCTTGTGGCAGCTCGGGCGGCGCCTCGGGCGCGGGCGGCGCCTCGGGCGCGGGCGCGGGCGGCGCCTCGGGCGCGGGCGGCGGCTCGGGCGCGGGCGGCTGGCTGGCCGACGGCGGCTCGGGCGCAGGCGGCGGCTGACCGGCCTCGGCTGACCCGGCCTGAGCGGGAACCACGGCGATCACGACCGCCGTGCTGGCGCCCGCTACCGCCGTGCTGGCACCCGAGTCCGGCCTGATCTGCTCCACACTTGGCAGGGTAGGGGATGCCGCCGACAGTCGGCCCGTCATTGCCCGGCCGTCATTGCCCGGCGAGTCCTCGTCCGCGCCCGGGCGAGCACCAGCAGTTGCCGGCCGAGCACCGACCGTCACCAGTCGAGCGTCAGCCCGCCGGACCACGTAGCATCGGGTCGTGGCAACAAGCACGCCGGACCGCGACACGACGAGCTCAGGGCAGCAGGCGCCTGACCGGCCGCCCCGGCGCGATCCCAAACTCGGCTTCGTCGTTGCCCGGCCGTTCGGCATCCCGGTCTACATCTCGCCCTATTGGCTGATCTTCGCCGTGGTCCTGGTCGTGATGTACGCCAACAGCGCCGAGGCCAACCTGGCCAGTACGCAGAGCCAGTACATCGTGGCGGCGGCGTTCGTGCTGCTGCTGTATGTCTCCGTGCTCGTGCACGAGCTCGCGCACTGCGTCGTGGCTCGCGGTTTCGGCCTGCCGGTCCGCCGGGTGCTGCTGTATCCGCTGGGCGGGTATTCCGAAATCGAGCAGGAACCCGCCACGCCGGGTCGCGAGGCCTTGATCTCCGCGGCGGGCCCGGTCGTGTCGCTCGCGCTGGCCGGGATCGGCTACGAGCTGGCCAAGGTGGTTCCGGCTGGCCTGACGCACCAGCTGATCGCGCAGCTGTTCTTCGCCAACCTGATCGTCGGGATCTTCAACCTGCTTCCTGGGCTGCCGCTGGATGGCGGCCGGATCTTCCGTGCGGGCGTCTGGAAGGTCACCGGGCGGCAGGTCACCGCGACGATTGCGGCGGCCTGGGCCGGGCGGGTGCTGGCGATCGGGCTCGTCGGCTGGGCCCTGTTCGCGCAGCGCACCGCGGGCTCGTTCATCGGCCTGTACTGGCTGTGGCTGCTGGTCATCGCCGGGTTCATCTGGATCCAGTCGACTCAGGCGATCAGGGCGGCCAGGATACGCGAGCGGCTGCCCGCGGTCAGCGCGCGGACGCTCGCCAGGCATGCCATCCCGGTCTCGGCCAGCCTGCCGCTCGCCGAGGCGGTCAGGCGCGCCCAGGAGGCTGGCGCGAGGGCCTTGGTGATCGTGGACCACGAGGAGACGCCTACCGCCGTGGTCAGCGAGGCCGCAGTGCAGGCAACGCCGGAAGAGCGCAGGCCGTGGATCGAGGTCGGCTCGCTGGCCAGGACGCTCAGCCCCGAGATGGTGCTGTCCGCCGACCTGTCCGGCATGGACCTGATCAAGGCCGTGCAGCGGGCACCGTCCAGCGAGTACCTGCTGATCGAGCCGTCAGGGAAGGTGTTCGGCGTTCTCGCTACGGCCGACCTGGACCTCGCCTTCGCCGGGGTATGACGCATGAGTTGGGCGAGACCGGCGCTAGCCTGAGCGGCGTGATCATCAGGCGGCGAGGGCCGTTCGAGTCGGGGGACCAGGTACAGCTGACCGACGAGAAGGGCCGCAGGCACCGCCTTGTTCTCACCGCCGGACGGGCCTTCCACACCCATCGCGGGTCGATCGCGCATGACGACCTCATCGGCATGGACGAGGGCTGCGTCGTCCGTGCCTCTGGCGGCGCCCTCTACGTCGCGCTGCGCCCGCTGCTGGCCGACTACACGTTGTCTATGTCGCGTGGCGCCACGGTCGTCTACCCAAAGGACGCGGCGCAGATCGTCGGCCTCGCCGACATCTTTCCCGGCGCCCGCGTGCTCGAGGCCGGAGCCGGCTCCGGGGCACTGTCCTGCTGGCTGCTGCGCGCCATCGGCGAGGAGGGCCGGCTGGTCTCCTACGAGCGCCGCGCCGACTTCGCCGCCGTCGCCCAGGCGAACGTAGCGGGCTACTTCGGCGGCTCCCATCCGGCCTGGCGCCTAGTCGTCGCTGACCTGCCCGCAGACGATGCGCCGTCTCCCGATGCCGCGGCAGTCCCGGACACCGCGACAGTCCCGGACACCGCGGCGGTCCCGGACACCCAGAGCTTTGACCGGATGGTGCTGGACATGCTCGCCCCGTGGGAGCACGTGGCCGGCGCGGCGGACTGGCTCGCCCCAGGCGGCCTGATCTGCTGCTACGTCGCAACGACCACGCAGCTGTCGCGGGTAGTCGAGGCGCTGCGCGGGCATGGCGGGTTCGTGGAGCCGGCCGCCTGGGAGTCGATGCACCGAGGGTGGCATGTCGAGGGACTGGCGGTCCGGCCCGAGCACCGGATGATCGGTCATACCGGTTTCCTCGTGACGGCACGTAGGCTCGCTCCTGGCGTGACCGCGCCGCCGCGGCGACGCCGGCCGGCCAAGGGTGCGCATCCTGAAGACGATGCCCGCCGCGGCAGGGATAAAGTTACATATAACGGAAACCAGGCACGTGACCAGGCTGGCAGGCTAGACGATCCGGTCGCTGATGAGTAACGATGCGACCGCGAGACCGGATCGTATCGGCAGAAAAGACAAGTCAGGAGACCGCCGCGAGGTTACGGAATGACCGCGCGTAGGTAGGGTCTAGGTAAGTCCGCTCTCAGGAGGGGGTGAGGGGCATGGCCGCTCGTGACGATAGCGCTCGCGCCGGACGCCATGACGACGAAGTCAGGGTCAAGGTGCTCTCAGACCAGGTCTCCTTCCTCGAGGAGGAGATAGCGGCGCTCCGCAGCAAGCTCGCGGACTCGCCCCGGACATCGAGGCTGGTCGAGGACCGGCTGGCCCAGACCGAGGCTGCCCTCGCGGGCCTCAGCGGCCAGAACGAACGGCTGACCGGCACCTTGCGCGAGGCCAGGGACCAGATCATCGCGCTGAAGGAAGAAGTTGACCGGCTGGCCCAGCCGCCATCGGGCTTCGGTGTCTTCCTGGAAGCCAACTCCGACGGCACGGCCGACGTCTTCACTGGCGGCCGGAAGATGCGCGTCTCGGTCAGCCCGAGCATCGAGATCGACGAGCTGCGCCGCGGCCAGGAACTCGTGCTGAACGAGGCGCTGAATGTCGTCATCGCGCTCGGCTACGAGACGGTCGGCGAAGTCGTCATGCTCAAGGAGCTGCTTGAGGGCGGCGACCGCGCGCTGGTCATCTCGCATGCCGACGAGGAGCGGATCGTCCGGCTGGCCGAGCCGCTGCTGGCCGGGACGCTGCGGGCCGGCGACTCGCTGCTGCTCGAGCCGCGGTCCGGCTACGTGTACGAGCGGATACCCAAGGCCGAGGTCGAGGAGCTCATCCTCGAGGAAGTCCCCGACATCACCTACGACCTGATCGGCGGGCTCGGTCCGCAGATCGAGCAGATCAGGGACGCGATCGAGCTGCCCTACCTGCACGCCGACCTGTTCAAGGAGCACCAGCTGCGGCCGCCGAAGGGCGTCCTGCTCTACGGCCCGCCAGGCTGCGGCAAGACGCTGATCGCCAAGGCCGTGGCGAACTCGCTCGCCAAGCAGGTCGCCAGGCACACCGCCGAGCTGGCCAGCAAGGGCATCGTGGACGCCAAGACCGGCCAGGCGGCCAAGGAAGGCAAGAGCTTCTTCCTCAACATCAAGGGCCCTGAGCTGCTGAACAAGTACGTCGGCGAGACGGAGCGGCACATCAGGCTGGTGTTCCAGCGGGCCAGGGAGAAGGCCAGCGAGGGTATGCCCGTGATCGTGTTCTTCGACGAGATGGACTCGATCTTCCGTACCAGGGGATCGGGCGTGTCGAGCGACGTCGAGAACACCATCGTCCCGCAGCTGCTGAGCGAGATCGACGGCGTGGAAGGCCTGGAGAACGTCATCGTGATCGGCGCCTCGAACCGAGAGGACATGATCGACCCTGCCATCTTGCGGCCAGGCCGGCTGGACGTGAAGATCAAGATCGAGCGGCCGGATGCCGAGGCGGCGCGGGACATCTTCTCCAAGTACGTGGTCGCCAACCTGCCGCTGCACCCGGACGACATCACCGAGCACGGCGGCTCCGCCGAGTCGACCGTGGCCGAGATGATCCAGCGGGTCGTCGAGCGGATGTACAGCGAGACGCAGGAGAACAGGTTCCTCGAGGTCACCTACGCCAACGGCGACAAGGAAGTGCTGTATTTCAAGGACTTCAACTCCGGCGCGATGATCCAGAACATCGTGGACCGGGCGAAGAAGATGGCGATCAAGGAATTCCTCGAGACCGGCCGGAAGGGTCTGCGGGTCGCGCACCTGCTCTCCGCGTGCGTCGACGAGTTCAGCGAGAACGAGGACCTGCCCAACACCACCAACCCGGACGACTGGGCCAGGATCTCTGGCAAGAAGGGCGAGCGGATCGTCTACATCAGGACCCTCGTCTCCGGCAAGAGCGGGAACGAGGCAGGCCGGTCGATCGACACAGTGGCCAACACCGGCCAGTATCTGTGACGGTCGCCGTCCGGGCCTTCCGCTGCGGAGCGACACGCCTGGGCGTTGGCGCGCTCGGCCGCGGGCTCGCTTGCCGCCCGGCACTACCCTGTGAGTTATGAGCGTTCGCCGGGTGATGGGGATCGAGACCGAGTACGGCATTTCCGTGCCCGGGCAGCCTGGCGCGAACGCCATGGTCACCTCCTCGCAGGTCGTTAACGCCTACCACTCGGCGACGGCCGCGAAGGCCAGGCGGACGCGGTGGGACTTCGAGGAGGAGAACCCGCTGCGCGATGCGCGCGGTTTCGACCTGTCCAGGGACACCGCCGACGCCAGCCAGCTCACCGACGAGGACCTGGGGCTGGCCAACGTCATTCTGACCAATGGCGCCCGGCTCTATGTCGACCACGCGCATCCGGAGTACTCGGGCCCTGAGTGCACGGACCCGCTGGCCGCCGCGCTGTGGGACAAGGCGGGCGAGCGGGTGATGGAGGAGGCGGCCGCCCAGGCCAGCGCGATCCCGGGTACCGCGCCGATCCAGCTCTACAAGAACAACACCGACAACAAGGGCGCTTCCTACGGCTGTCACGAGAACTACCTGATGAGCCGGGCCACACCGTTCGCCGAGATCGTCAGGTACCTGACGCCGTTCTTTGTCACCAGGCAGGTCGTCTGCGGCGCCGGGCGGGTGGGCCGCGGCGCTGATGGCCGGGAGGACGGCTTCCAGATCAGCCAGCGGGCCGACTTCTTCGAGGTCGAGGTCGGCCTGGAGACCACACTCAAGCGCCCGATCATCAACACGCGCGACGAGCCGCATGCCGATCCGGAGAAGTACCGCAGGCTGCATGTGATCATCGGCGACGCGAACATGAGCGAGCTGTCCACCTACCTGAAGCTCGGCAGCACGGCTCTGGTGCTGTCGATGATCGAGGACAAGTTCCTGACCAGCGACCTGAGCATCGACGGAGCCGTCGCCGAGCTGCGCGCGGTTTCGCACGACCCGACCTGCCGGCACCTGATCACGCTGCGGGACGGCAGGAAGCTCACCGCCATCCAGGTGCAGATGGAGTACCTCGAGCTGGCGCGCAAGTACACCCAGGAGCGGTTCGGCGCTGACGTCGATGAGCTCACCGCTGACGTGCTCGACCGCTGGGAATCCACGCTCGTCACGTTGGCCGACGAACCGATCCGGCTGGCCGGCCAGCTGGACTGGGTGACGAAGCTCCAGCTGATGGACGGCTACCGGACCAGGGACGGGATCGGCTGGAACCACCCGCGGCTTCAGCTCGTCGACCTGCAGTACTCCGACGTGCGCGCCGACCGCGGTCTGTACAACAAGCTGGCGGCGGCCGGCCGGATGGAGCGGCTGCTGGACGAGCGGGACGTGCGACGGGCCGTCACGCGCGGCACGAAAGCGCACGTCGGGGACCTGCTTGACCGCTGTGAGACCGCCGCCGAGCTCGTGACCGCACTCACCGGCAAGTAGCCGCTCGCAGCGCCCGGCTGGCGCAGGGTCGGCCGCGGGTGCGCCCAGCGTGGAATCACATCCCGGCGGACGGAATGTCGGAAACGCGGAGCAGGGTTAGTACGAGTGCCGGGTGGCGAGGATAGCTTTAGGCTTCGGCACAACAGGCGGAACACGGAGGATCGCGATGGCGACGAAGGACACCGGGGGTCAGCGGCATACCTCTAAGCGGGCGCAGGACGAGGAGGAAGCCGCCGAGCAGAGCACGAAGGAGGGTGACGAGCGCAGGGAGAAGCTGACCGACGATGTCGACGCGATCCTGGACGAGATCGACGAGGTGCTCGAGGAGAATGCCGAGGAGTTCGTCCGCTCGTACGTACAAAAGGGCGGCCAGTAACCCGGCAGCCGGATACGCCACCGGCAACGCCGTGGCAGTAGGGTCAGTGGCGTACCTGTGGGCACCAGGAAAGGATTCCGTTGGGTTCTGACTCCCATGCCAGGCTGAAGACCGCGAGCTACCTCAGCGCGGGAACCTCCTCGTTCAGCGACTTTGTGACCTCGACCGCGCCGGAGCTACTGCCGGGGGCCGGTGGTGTCACCGTGTCGAGCAGCGTGGCCAGGGACCTTCCGCACGGCACAACGATCGTCACGGCCGCGTTCCACGGCGGCGTCATCATGGCCGGTGACCGGCGGGCGACGGCGGGGAACATGATCGCGCAGCGGGACATCGAGAAGGTCTTCCGCAGCGACGAGTTCTCCTGCATCGGGTTCGCCGGCGTGGCCGGGATCGGCCTCGACCTGGTCAGGCTGTTCCAGGTCGAGCTCGAGCATTACGAGAAGCTCGAGGGGCGGGCACTGTCGCTGGAGGGCAAGGCCAACCGGCTGGCGGGGATGGTCCGCGCCAACCTCGGCGGGGCCATGCAGGGCCTGGTTGTCGTGCCGATCTTCGCGGGATATGACACCGACGAGGGCGTAGGCCGGATCTTCAGCTACGACGTGTCTGGCGGCCGGTACGAGGAGCAGCGGTTCTACGCGGTTGGCTCCGGCTCGGTCTTCGCCCGCGGGTCGCTGAAGAAGCTCTACGCCGACGGCATGGAGTCCGCCGAGGCGGTCATGGCCTGCATGCAGGCGCTGTACGACGCGGCCGACGACGACTCGGCCACCGGCGGTCCCGACATGACCAGGCGGATCTATCCGATCGTGGTGACCGTGACCGCGGACGGCTACCAGCGGCTGGCTGAGGACGAGACCGCCAGCTACGCGCAGGCCGTGGTCGCGGAGCGGATGACCGAGCCAGATGGCCCGCGCTCGGCCCTGCAAACGCCGAGGGCCGTCGAATAGCCGCCTACGCCTACCTGCTCGCGCTGCCTGCCCGGCGGCTCAGCCCGTCCCCGTCCAGCCGACAACTCAAGTAAGGGAAACACCAGCGGTGTCAATGCCGTTCTACGTGTCGCCTGAGCAGGCGATGAAGGATAAGGCGGACTATGCGCGCAAGGGGATCGCGCGCGGGCGCAGCGGCGTCGTGATCCAGTACGACGCCGGGATCTTGTTCGTCGCGCCGAACCCGTCCCGGGCCCTGCACAAGATCAGCGAGATCTACGACCGGATCGCCTTCGCCGCCGTCGGCCGCTACAACGAGTACGAGGTCCTGCGCAAGGCCGGCGTCCGCTATGCGGACCTGACCGGCTACCAGTACGACCGGCAGGACGTCACGGCGCGCGGACTCGCGAACTGGTACGCGCAGACGCTCGGCACGATCTTCACCGACAGCCCCAAGCCGTTCGAGGTGGAGATCGTCGTCGCCGAGGTCGCCGAGGTGCCGGCCGAGGATCAGATCTACCGGGTCACCTTCGACGGCTCGGTCAACGACGAGCACGGCTATGTGGCCGTGGGCGGCCAGGCGGACGCGATCGCCACCGTGCTCAAGGAGCACTACGCCGACAACCTGACCCTGTCCGCGGCCCTCGCCGCTGCCATCGCCGGCCTCGCGGCCCAGGCCAACGGCGACCGGGTCGAGATCACTGGCGGCCAGCTTGAGGTGGCGGTACTGGACCGCGCCAGGGAGCACCGCACCTTCCGGCGGCTCACCGGCGCACGGCTGGAGGCGCTGCTGGCCGAGATCGGCCCGGAGAGCGCCAGTACGCCGCCGCAGCCAGATAAGGCCGCGCCTGCCAAGGCCAGGAAGGGCAGCGCGACCGCCGAGGGTACCAGCCAGGCTAAGCCAGCGGGCGCGGGCGCGGAGCAGGCCAAGCCTGACACAGCGGAACCCGGTGGCAAGTCAGCCGGCTAGCCCGCACCGGGCCAGGCGGTGATGGCCTGGCTGGGCTTCGCTGGCGGCCTCATCCTGCTCGGCTTCACCGCGTCCAGCGTGGTCAAGACGTTCATGATCCCGCGGGCGACCAGCACGCGGGTCAACCGGATCGTCTCCAGGATCGTCATCGCCGCGATCCGGATACTGACAGCTCCGGTCGAGGATCTCCGCCGCCGGGAGCGCATCCACGCGGTCGCCGCCCCGGCGTTCCTGCTCGGCCTGCTGCTGACCTGGCTGGCCTGCCTCTTCACCGGGTTCGCGCTGCTCCTGTGGCCGGCGGCCGACAGCTTCCCGCTCGCACTGCGCGAGTCAGGGTCGTCGCTGTTCACCCTCGGCTTCGCCCTCCCGCCTGGCTCCGCAGCCAGCGCGATCGTGTTCATCGCCGCAGCGTCCGGGCTAGTCGTGCTCGCGTTGCTGATCTCCTACCTGCCGCTGCTGTACACGGCTTTCAACCGCCGCGAGACTCAGGTCACCATGCTCGAGGCACTGGCGGGCGCCCCGCCGTGGGGTCCCGAACTGCTGGCCCGCCAGGCCCTGATCGACAACTCGGCGGCGCTGCCCGGGCTGTATGCCAGGTGGACCGAGCTGGCGGCGGACATCTCGGAAAGCCACATCAACTACCGGACCCTGGCCTACTTCCGCTCGCTTGACCCCAACACGTCCTGGCTGCTCTCGCTGCTGGCCGTGCTCGACGGCGCTGCCCTGCACCTGGCCCTGAACCCGTCGTCAGCGCCGCAGCAGGCCAGGCCGCTGCTGCGGGTCGGCTACCTGACGATGCGCCATCTCGCGGCCAACCTGTCGCTGCCGGTGGCCGAAGACCCGGATCCGGCCGACCCAATCGAGCTGACCAGGGCCGAGTTCGACGAGGCCGTGCAGTGGCTGCACGACGCGGGCTGGCGGACCGAGCGATCGCCAGCAGCCGCGTGGCCGCACTTCCACGGCTGGCGGGTCAACTACGAGGCGGCCGCTTACCAGCTCGCGCTGCACCTCGATCTGCCGCCCGCGCTATGGTCCGGCCCGCGCCGCCCAGGCAGGCCATCCGCGGCGCCGCCCCGTCACCCGAAGGACCGCAGGCCGGGCCTGGTGTTAGCCTCCCCGTGCCACGCGGTGCCCGTCGGCTTGCGCAGCTGCCGCTCACCGTTATGATGACATAGTGAGTAGCACCAATCCGACCATGGAAATCGACCACACCAGCCCGGTCCCGCTGCACGAGCAGGTGGCCGCGGCCATCCGGCGGGCGATCGCCGACGGCGAGGCCCGGTCAGGTGAACGGCTGCCGCCCGCGAAGGACCTCGCGGCCGTACTCGGCGTGAACGCTAACACGGTGTTCCGCGGGCTGCGAACGCTGCGCGACGAGGGACTGGTCGAGTTCCGGCGTGGCCGCGGCGTGACCGTGACCGGCGTCGCGCCGCACCGCAGCGCGGTCATCGCCAAGGCACGCGAGCTCGTGGCGCTCGGCCAGCGGTACGGCTACCAGCCCGACCAGCTGGCTCAGATCGTCAAGCAACTGCCCTGACTGCGAGGAGACCGTGTCCATGCGGACGACACCGGCTATCGCGACGCCGCCTGACGATGCTGACGCCCTGATCAGGGAGGCCCGGCGCCATCAGCGGATCAGGTATCTGCTGACTGCGGCGGCCGGCCTCGCGGTGCTCGGGTCCGGTGTAGGCCTGTATGTGAACCTGCACGGCCCGCACGGCCCGCACGGCCCTGCTCACCCGGGGCCGCACATCACAAGGCCGCAGCCTTCTGCGGTGCCCAGCCACCGCCCGGCTGCGGCGCCCATCCCGCGCCTGGCGGCGAAGGTCCTGATGTGGCCGCTCGGCCTGCCGCTGGGCGTCGGGAACTACCCAGGCCCGCCGTTTGTCGTCGCCGACCTGCGGACCGGCCACTATACCCAGACCGGCAAAGTCAACCTGTGCTGCGGCGACTACCAGCCGCTGATGATCACCACCGGCCGCTGGCTGGTCTACGTGGGAGCCGGCGCTACCGCGATCCGCGCGGATCTGACCGGGCGGCCGCGGGTACTCGGCCCGACGTCGTTCTTCGCACCGTCCGCCAGCCGAGGTGAGGTATGGCTTGAGTACCTCGCCAGAGCGGCCGCGGGCGTCAGGTTGGTCTCCGTCACCAGAGGATTGCGCGGCCCCCTGATCCGGCTGCCGAGGCGATCCCAGCTGGTGGCCAGTACCGACGGTGGCCTGCTGCTGCAGGACCGCGGTGGCATGCTCAGGCTGTGGCGCCCTGGAACGACGCCGCGACTGCTGCCCTATTCGCCGGCCTGGGCGGACGGCTTCGGCGTCACTGCGGGCCTGATCGCCTACGGGACCGGCTGCCGCGATGCCGCGATCCCAGCGGACTCGGTCTTCGAGCCAAATGCCGGATACCGGGCGTGCTCGGTGCTGCGCGTGCTCCATGCGCGCAGCGGCCGGGTGGTCTCGTTCCGGGCGCCAGCGGGTACGACCGGCTGGGTGCCGCCAGAGTTCGGGCTGGAGAACCCGATCTCGCCGTCCGGCTCGATGATCGCCGCCGAGTCATTGGTTCCTTCCGCGGACAACGACGCCGGCCGCTTGTATGTGCTTCGGCTGACCGGCCGCAACGGGCGCCCAGTGCCCGTCCCGTCGTCGGCGGGCCACCTGTTCAGCAAGGTGGCGTGGTCGCCCGGCGGATCGTGGCTGTTCTACCAGGGTCCTGGGGCCAAGTTGTGGGGATACCGGGTCAGAACGGGGAATGTCCGGGCCTCATCGGTGCCGTGCTGCCAGGTCACCGTGATGGCGGCGGTCCCCGCGAGATGACAGCGGCCGGTAGCGCTCGTTGACTCGACCGCGGCGGGGTATGAACCGAGCCGTTGGTAATGTCGGGCATGCGCGGCGCCGAACGGCCCGCGACTGCACGAGTTCCTGGAGGGGACGTGGCGGCCGACCTGGCAAGCATTACCGGGATGAACGCGCCGACGGGGCTGCTGATCGGCGGGCAGTGGACATCAGGGCGCGCTGGCATCCTGCCGGTCATCGATCCGGCCACCGAGGACTCGATCGCCGAGGTGGCGAGCGCTACGGCCGAGGACGCGATCGATGCCGTCACCGCCGCGCACGACGCACTGCCGGGCTGGGCCGCGACGCCGCCGCGAGTTCGCGGCGAGTGCCTGCGACGGGCCTACGAGCTGATGATCGCCGACGGCGAGTCCCTGGCGAAGCTGATGGTGATGGAGAACGGCAAGGCGCTCCGCGACGCCAGGGCCGAGATCACTTACGCGGCCGAGTTTTTCCGCTGGTTCGCCGAGGAAGCCGTCCGGATCGACGGCATGGTGACCAGGGCGCCGTCGGGAACGAACCGGATCCTGGTCCAGCACCAGCCGGTCGGCGTCTCCGTCCTCGTCACTCCGTGGAACTTCCCGGCCGCGATGGCGACCCGCAAGATCGGTCCCGCGCTGGCGGCCGGCTGCACGGTGGTGCTCAAGCCCGCCAAGGAGACCCCACTGTCGGCGCTGGCGGTCGCCGCCATCCTGGCCGAGGCCGGGGTCCCGGACGGCGTGGTGAATGTTCTTCCTACGACCTCGCCAGGCACCGTGGTCGGGGCCATGCTGGCCGACCCCAGAGTTCGCAAGCTGTCCTTCACCGGATCAACCGAGGTCGGCCGGATGCTGCTGCATACCGCCGCTGACACGGTCACCAACTGCTCGATGGAGCTGGGCGGCAACGCGCCGTTCCTGATCTTGGGCGACGCGGACGTCGACGCCGCCGTCGACGGCGCCATGATCGCCAAGATGCGCAATGGCGGCGAGGCCTGCACCGCGGCCAACAGGTTCTACGTTCACGAGTCGGTCGCCGATGAGTTCGCGGCTAAATTCGCCGCCCGGCTGGGCGCGCTCAGCGTGGGGCCCGGCCTGGCCGACGGCACCGAGCTCGGCCCGCTGGTCAACGCGGACACCAGGACGAAGGTTGCCACGCTGGTGCAGGCGGCGACCAGCGACGGCAGCCGGCTGGTTACCGGCGGGAATGCGCCGGACCGACGCGGCTACTTCTACGCGCCGACCGTGCTCGATGACGTGCCGCCCACAGCCGCGATCCTGAACGAGGAGATCTTCGGCCCGGTCGCACCGATCGTCAGGTTCACCGACACCGACCAGGCGATCGCCATGGCCAACAGCACCGAGTACGGGCTGGTTTCCTACCTGTACACGGCGGACCTGCGGCGGGCGCTTCAGGTCGCGGAGGCGCTCGAGGCCGGCATGATCGGCATCAACCGCGGCGTGGTCAGCGACCCGGCCGCGCCATTCGGCGGGGTCAAGCAGTCAGGCCTCGGCCGCGAGGGCGGGCACCAGGGACTGCTCGAGTTCACCGAGACCAAGTACATCGCCGTGGATTGGTGAGCTGAGCACCCGGTGGACAGGCGAATATTCGGGCTGGAGAACGAGTACGGCGTCACGTGCACGTTCCGGGGGCAGCGTCGGCTCTCTCCTGACGAGGTAGCGAGGTACCTGTTCCGCCGGGTGGTTTCCTGGGGCCGGAGCAGCAACGTCTTCCTGCGCAACGGCGCCCGGCTGTACCTGGACGTCGGCAGCCACCCGGAGTACGCCACCCCGGAGTGCGACAGCCTGGTCGACCTGGTCACCCACGACAAGGCGGGGGAGCGGATCCTGGAAGGGCTGCTCGTCGATGCCGACCGCAGGCTGCGCGAGGAAGGTATCGCCGGGGATATCTACCTGTTCAAGAACAACACTGACTCCGCGGGCAACTCCTACGGCTGCCACGAGAACTACCTGGTGGCCCGGCACGGCGAGTTCGGCAGGCTGGCCGACATCCTGATCCCGTTCCTGGTCACCAGGCAGATCATCTGCGGCGCGGGCAAGGTGCTGCAGACGCCCCGAGGGGCCGTCTACTGCGTCAGCCAGCGCGCCGAGCACATCTGGGAGGGCGTGTCGTCGGCGACGACCAGGTCACGGCCGATCATCAACACCCGCGACGAGCCGCACGCGGATGCGGAGCGGTTCAGGCGGCTGCACGTCATCGTCGGTGACTCCAACATGAGCGAGACCACGATGCTGCTCAAGGTCGGGGCCACCGACCTCGTGCTGCGGATGGTCGAGGCCGGAACCGTGATGCGCGACCTGACGCTGGAGAACCCGATCCGCGCGATCAGGGACGTCAGCCACGACATGACAGGGCGGCGGAAGATCCGGCTGGCCAGCGGGCGCGAGCTGAGCGCGCTGGAGATCCAGCACGAGTACCTGGCCAAGGCCAGGTCCTTCGTCGACGGCCGGGGCGCCGACAAGATCACGCAGCGCGTGCTCGAATTGTGGGAGCGGTCGGTCAGGGCAGTCGAGACCGGGAACCTCGACCTGATCGCGCGCGAGATCGACTGGGTCACGAAGTACCAGCTCATCGAGCGCTACCGGGCCAAGCACGACCTGCCGCTCGCCTCGCCGCGAGTAGCGCAGCTCGACCTCGCCTACCACGACGTACACCGGGGTCGCGGGCTGTATTACCTGCTCCAGCGGCGCGGCTCGGTCGAGCGGGTCTGCAGCGACCTGGCGATCTTCGAGGCCAAGTCGGTACCGCCGCAGACCACGCGGGCACGGCTGCGCGGCGACTTCATCAGGCGCGCTCAGGAACGGCGCCGGGACTTCACCGTCGACTGGGTACACCTCAAGCTCAACGACCAGGCGCAGCGGACCGTGCTGTGCAAGGACCCGTTCAGGTCGGTGGACGAGCGGGTCGAGAAACTGATCGCCGGCATGTAGCGGCGTCACCAGGCGAACGGTACGTACTTCAGGTTGTACCAGAAGCTGCGTCCGCTCCACCGCGTGAACGTGCCGTCCCTGGTCAGCCCGAGGTCGTAGCCGCACGAGGTGACCAGCTGCCGGCCCGACCGGTCTGCCCAGACGACGCCGCAGTATGAGCCCATGCCGGTCTCCGGCACCTGGCTGACGAGCCGCAGCGGTCTACCGGCCGAGAACGCTACGACGGCGAGCAGGCGGCCGGGACCGGCTGGCGGCCTGAGCGGCTTGGGCATCAGCGCGAACACCGCCGTACCGGTGGCGGTGATCGGCGCGTTCGCCAGGCCCGAGAACCCGCCGAGCCGGACCGTGGCGGGAATCAGTAGCCGTGATGAGGTCATCAGGTTCCGGTCGCCCGAAGCGGTATCGAGCAGGCGCAACTCCGGGTGCTGACGCGCGGGCGCCGTCCACAGGAAGGCCAGCCGCCGATCACCGTCCCAGGACATCGAGCCGAGCTGTGCGGCGCGGCCTTGCGCCACCCAGGTCCGGACGTTGCCGGTCGCCAGCCTGATAACCACCACCGTGGCCAGGCCACCGGTCTGCGCGGCGAGCGCGAGCCTGGTGCCATCGGGCGAGATCGCGACTGTGCCGAGACCACCCGGTGGCGGCCCGGGCACGCTGAGCCGCAGCCTGACCAGCCTGCCAGGCTCCCCGTCCGGGCCCAGGCGCAGCTCGTAGTACCTGGTGACCATCAATCGGCCGGAGGAGGACGTGCCAACCAGCAGGAACGTCCGGTCGTCGGCCGCGCCGACGACATCGGTCATGGTCATGCCCGGACGCGGCAGCGAGACCGTCGCGATCGGGCGTGGTCGCGGCTTGCTCGCCGAGACACGGTAGACGACGGCCGGGAAGCCGGCCCGGCGCAAGTCAAGGACGACCAGGTACGGACCGCTGGCCGGTCCGGCGTCCGGGCCGGCCAGCGGTCCGGCCGGGTGCCAGCCGGTTGCCCGGTTACCAGAGTCTGCAGGTGCCCCGGGGCCGGCGATCAGCCGAGGAACAGCGATGGTCACCGCCAGGGCCAGGGCGGCCGCGCAGGCCGCGGCCGTCCACGCGATCCGCGTGCGCCGGCGGCGTGCCCGGCGCCGAATGACCTCGATATCCGGCGCGGGCACCGCCTCGATCGGCCGTGCCCAGGTCCCGAGCCGGTCACGCAGTTCCTCGTCCGTCATCTCGCACCACCGCTCTCGCCGCGGACCACCTCGTGCTGGCCGGACAGTTCCCGCTCAAGCTTGCGGCGACCGCTGGCCAGGCGGGTCTTCACCGTGCTCAGCGGCAGCCGCAGATCGGCAGCGATCTGAGCGACGGGGAGATCGACCAGGTAGTGCAGCACAACGATCTCCCGCTGGCTGAACGGCAGGGCCAGGATCGCCTCGCTCAGCTCGGAACCGGCAACGTCAGGGCCGGCCTGGCTCGCGGCCGGCCGCACTGCCGTCAGCCTGACTAGCCGGCTCATACGCACAGCGCGGCGACGGGAGTCTATCGCGAGGCGCAGCGCGACCCGGCGGATCCACGCCTCGGGCTGCTCGTACAGCCTGAGCCGTGACCAGCGATTGAGGGCGCGGGCAAAAGCCTCCTGCGCCACATCCTCAGCCTCGTTCCGGTCGCCGAGCAGAGAGGTCACGAGCGCAACGGTCCGGCCGTAATTGGCCGCGTAAAAGTCGGCGAAGTCGCCGTTGGCCCGCATCGGTAACCTCCCTGCTCCGGCCGCAGACCTGGTGACCATGATGCGCTAGAAGGGCCGGACGTCCCAGGCACGCACGATCACGGACTCGTGCTAGACACGCTGGCGGGCGGGTCCCGGTCGGGAAGAGGTGGTAACGGTTTGATTGCGGTGCCGACGGCCAGGCGGTCATCCGGGTCAAGCCGGGCAAGCCTCGGGCGGGCATTGCTGATCGTCATTCCTCGGCTACTTAACGTCGCTAGAGTCGGAGAAGCCGTCGGCATCGATGCGCGGAGGTCGGTCCGCCCCTGTCGATGGCCACTGCCAGCGGGGAGCCGGGGGGAACCTTCGTGACTGGTCGGGGTCGAAGCGGTCGTTTCGCGTGCGATGTTGTGATTGTCGGGGGTTGCGGTCACGTCGGCCTGCCACTCGCCGTCGCCTTCGCCGATCGCGGCGCGCGGGTGGCGATCTATGACATCAGCGACGAGGCCATCGAGGCGGTTAACGCCGGCCGGCTGCCGTTTCGCGAGCCGGCGGCCGAACTGCCGCTACGCCGGGCGGTCGCCGCCGGGCGGCTGGTGGCCTCCGCTGATCCGGCCATTGTCGGGGCGGCCGAGCACGTGATCGTCGTGATCAGCGGACTGGACGAGCACGCCGGCCAGCGGCCGGGCTCAATCCGCGCCGCGCTCGCCGACTGCTCGGCTCAGTTCCGCGACCGGCAGATCCTGATCCTGCGGAGCACGGTCACGCCCGGCACGACGGCGATCGCGGAAAAGATGGTGGCGGGCCTCGGCATCGACATGGACGTGGCTTTCTGCCCGGAGCGAATCGCCGAGGGCCAGGCGATGAGCGAGCTGCACGAGCTGCCGCAGATCGTCGCGAGCCGGTCCGCTCGCGGCCTGGAGCGGGCCAGCAGGCTGTTCTCGATGCTGACTCCCGAGCTCATCCCGATGACGGTCGAGGAGGCCGAGCTGGCCAAGCTGTTCACTAATGCCTGGCGGTACATCAGGTTCGCGGCAGCTAACCAGCTCTACATGATCGCCAGTGATCTCGGGCTGGACTACGAGCGGATCCGCCAGGGCGTGGTGCGCGACTACCCGCGAGCCGCGGACCTGGCCCCGGCCGGATTCACGGCGGGCCCGTGCCTGCTCAAGGACACCGCTGGCCTGGCCCGGGCGAACGCCAGCTTCACGCTCGGCCGGGCCGCCATCGCCGTGAACCAGGGCCTGCCTGGCTACCTGATCAGCAGGCTCGAGCTGCGCTTCGACCTCGCCGCGATGACCGTCGGGGTGCTCGGCATGGCGTTCAAGGGCGGTTCCGATGACCCCCGGTCGAGCCTGGCCTACCTGCTCGCCGACCTGCTCGCGGCGAAGTCGCGCCAGGTGCTGTGCACCGACCCGCTGGTCAGCGGCGACCCCGACCTGCTGCCGCTCGAGGACGTGCTGGACCAGGCCGACCTGCTGGTCATCGGCGCACCCCATCTGCACTATCGCGACCTGCAGACCGACAAGCCGGTCGTCGACATCTGGAATCTCTTGCATCAAGGAGTCCTGACATGACCCTGTCGCCCCCGCCGACCAGCGGAGCAGGCAGCCCGGCGGCGCCGCGCATCTCGGTCGTCATGCCCGCCCGCAACGAGGCCGCGCGAATCGGCCGGGCGCTCAGCAGGATCTTCGCCTCGGTCCGGTCGTCGTGCGAGGTCATCGTGGTCGTCGACGCCGAAGATGACCCGACCTGGGAGGAGGTCCGGGCCCGGGCGGCCGCGGAACCGCGGCTGCGGTGCGTGGTCGGCGAGTACGGGCCAGGGCCGGCGAATGCGATCAGGTTCGGGATCGACGTGGCCAGAGCCGACGTCGCCGTGGTGACCATGGCCGACAACAGCGACGACCCGCGGCAGATCGAGCAGCTGGCGGCGCTGGTGGAGCGCGGTGCCGTCGTGGCCGCCGCATCCCGCTACTCCAAGGGCGGCAGCCAGATCGGCGGACCCATCGGCAAGAGCCTGATGTCGCGGCTGGCCGGCCGGTCACTGCAGCTGCTCGCGCGGGCTGGTACCAGGGACGCCACCAACTCGTTCAAGGCCTACTCGACCTCCTTCGTCAAGGAGGTCGGGATCGACTCGCGCCAGGGCTTCGCGATCGGCATCGAGCTCACGGCCAAGGCACGGCGGCTGCGCCGGGAGGTCGCCGAGATCCCCACCGTCTGGCTTGACCGCCAGCAGGGGGCGTCAGCCTTCCGGGTCCTGGCCTGGATGCCGGCTTACCTGCGGTGGTACCTGTTCTGCTTCGGCCCGCGCCTAACCGCGGGCGAGCTCGCGGCCCGCTGCGCCCGCCGCGCGCGGCCGGCGCCCGATCCGGTCCAGCCCGGCTGCGACCCGACCGTGCTGGTGGCCAGGCAGGCGCGCGCGAGCGAGTGGGCCGCCTGGCACGTCCTCGCGATTCACGACGAGCTCGTCGGCGCGGTTCAGTCGCGAGGAGCGACCCAGTCTCGGGGACAGACTGAATCACGGGACGCGGACGAGTCGCGGGGAGCGGCGTGACCGGTCGGGTACTCGTCACGGGCGCGGCCGGCTTCATCGGCGGCTACGTCGTAGCCGAGCTGCTCCGCCGCGGCTACCAGGTCGTCGGGCTCGACGACCTGTCCAAGTACGGCGAGCTGAGGACGGCCGGCGCCGACCGGCCGGGGTACCGGTTCGTCCGCGGCGACGCCCGCGATCCCGGGCTGGTCACCGAGCTGCTCGCGGGCTGCGAGCACTTCGTCGCGGCAGCTGCCATGGTCGGCGGCATCGGCTATTTCCACGCCTATCCGTACGACCTGCTCGCCGTCAACGAGCGGATTACCGCCGCGGCCTGCGACGCGGCCGTCGCCGCCCACCGGGACGGCGCGCTGCGCAAGGTCACGTTCCTGTCTTCCTCGATGGTGTACGAGAACGCCGACTGCTTTCCGTCCCGCGAGGGTCAGCAGCTCGTGGTTCCGCCGCCGGCCACCGCTTACGGCTTCCAGAAGCTCGCGGTGGAGTACTTCGCCAGGGCCGCCTGGCTTCAGTACCGGCTCCCGTTCACGATCCTGCGGCCCTTCAACTGCGTCGGCGTAGGGGAGACCATGTCGGTGCGCGATGGCCGAGCAGGTCCCGGCGAGATCCGGCGGGCCAGCGGCCATGTCGTCCCCGACCTGGTCTTCCGGGTGCTGACCGGCCAGGACCCGCTGCACCTGCTTGGCTCGGGCCGCCAGCTACGGCACTTCACCTACGGCGGCGACCTGGCCAGGGGCATCGTGACGGCGATGGCACATCCCGCGGCGGCTGGCGAGGACTTCAACCTGTCGACCGATCGCGGCACGACCGTGACCGAGCTCGCGACGCTGATCTGGCGCAAGATCAACGGGCCTGACTCGCCGCCCAGACTGGTGCACGACGAGCCGTACCCCGGCGACGTCCAGCGCCGCGTGCCCGATACCGGCAAGGCGGAGCGGCTGCTCGGCTTCACGGCCACGACGACACTCGACGAGATGCTCGACGAGGTCATCGCCTGGGTCCGGGAGGCGATCGAGGCGGGCCTGATGTGACCGCGCAGCGCACGCCGGCCCGGCGCAGGTTTACCAGGCGGCCGCTCCGCCGCCAGCCGGGCCTGGTCACACCGGGGCCAGGCGATCAGGGGCAGGCCGACCAGGCAACAGCCGGTCAGGGAACCGAGCAGGCGCCGCCGGCCGAGCCCGGAGCCGGCGAGTCACCGCCAGCCGAGCAGCCCGGTGCCGGGGCGCCCGGCGAGTCGCCGCCCGCCGAGCAACCCGGTGCCGGGCTGGCCGCCAGGACCGGGACCGCGCCGGATCCGGAGCCAGGCTCTCGCCCCGCCGTCACCGCTCCGCCCGCGCGGGCCGTCCAGGCGCCTCGGCGGCGCGGGCGGAGGCTGCCGGTCGTGCCGATCGACGTCACCGCGGCGGCGATCCTGGTCATCTCGGCGCCGCGGTTGCTGCTGCATCGCGCACTGGCGATCCGGGCACCCGGCCGGCGAGGGCCCGGCCCCCGGATGCCCAGCCCCCGCGAGCCCGGCCCCCGCGAACCCAGCGTCCGCCAGCCCAGCCTCCGCCAGCCCAGCCTCCGCCAGCCCAGCCTCCGCGAACCCAGCGTCCGCCAGCCCAGCGTCCGCCAGCCCAGCCTCCGCCAGCCCAGCGTCCGCCAGCCCAGCGTCCGCCAGCCCAGCGTCCGCGAACCCAGCGTCCGCGAACCCAGCCTCCGGGGGGCCAGGCTCCGGCTCGCCACGGTCGGCGCGGCCAGTACGTGGGCCGTGGTCGCCGTGACGCTGTTCGTCACTTATCTGCATGTTGCTCGCACCTCCGCCGTAACCTCGGACGGCGCGTCCAACGCCCTCCAGGCCTGGGACATGCTCCACGGCAACCCGCTGCTGCGTGGCTGGCAGCTGTCCGACGTGTCGTTCTACCCGACCGAGCTCGTCCAGTACGTGCTGATCGAGCGGCTGCGCGGGCTCAGTCCCGACGTGGTGCACGTCGCCAGCGCGATGACCTATACGCTGCTGGCCCTGCTGGCCGCGCTGCTGGCCAAGGGACGCGCGCGCGGCCGCGACGCGATCGTCCGCTGCGTGCTGGCCGCCGGCATCATGCTGGCGCCTCAGCTGGGTGACGGGATCTACGTGCTGATGGGATCGCCCGACCATATCGGCAGCACGGTGCCGGTGCTGGTGGCGT